>Ga0326727_10020182_pt1 | contig 13264 bp, 13 predicted proteins | sample MB2enrmetagenome_FD_207643 | JGI IMG/M metagenome (GOLD analysis project Ga0326727, IMG submission 207643) | Lab enriched peat soil microbial communities from McLean, Ithaca, NY, United States - MB29MY | ecosystem: Environmental > Terrestrial > Soil > Wetlands > Peat | place: USA: New York...
TAGAAACGGACGCTGAGTTACAGCCGCTTGCCGTGGCAAAACTGCTGAAAGCGGTCGCGTTGCGCGAAGTACCGGGTCTGGTGATTCTGGGCAAGCAGGCCATTGATGACGACGCCAACCAGACCGGACAGATGTTGTCGGCTCTGCTGTCATGGGGGCAGGGCACGTTTGCTTCCAAGGTCGATCTGGGGGCCGAAACGGTCAAGGTCACCCGCGAGGTCGATGGTGGGCTGGAAACCGTCGAGCTGCAGTTGCCGGCGATCGTGACCGCCGATCTGCGCTTGAATGAACCGCGTTACGTCAAGTTGCCGAATATCATGGCGGCGAAGAAAAAGCCGCTGGACAAGCTGACCCCGCAAGAACTCGATGTGGACGTCACTCCTCGCCTGAAGACGCTGAAAGTGTCCGAACCGGGCCGTCGCAGTGCCGGTATCAAGGTGGCCAACGCAGCTGAGCTGGTGGCCAAACTCAAGAACGAAGCAAAGGTGCTGTGACATGGCAATTCTCGTTATCGCGGAACACGACAACCAGAGCCTGAAGTCAGGCACCCTGAATACGATTGGCGCAGCACAATGCATCGGTGCCGAGGTGCATCTGCTGGTCGCGGGACATCAATGCGCACCGGTCGTCGATGCCGCCCAAAAAGTGGCCGGTGTCAGCAAAGTGCTGGTCGCCGACGATGCCATCCATGCGCATGGCCTGGCCGAAAATCTGGCTGCGCTGGTGGTTGGGCTTGCGCGTGGCTACAGCCATGTGCTGACGCCTGCCAATACCAGCGGCAAAAACTTTTTGCCGCGTGTCGCGGCGCTGCTCGACGTGGCGCAGATCTCCGACATCATCGCGGTCGAGTCGCCGGACGTCTTCGTGCGGCCGATTTATGCCGGTAATGTACTGGCGACGGTGGAGTCGAGCGATGCAATCAAGGTGATTTCCGTTCGTACCACGGCATTTGATCCGGTGTCGGCGGAGGGGGGCGCGGCGGCGGTCGAAAAGGTTGCAGCCGGAAGCGACTGTGGTGTGTCGCGCTTTGTCGGCCAGGAACTGACCCGATCCGATCGCCCCGAACTCGCGGCGGCCGGCATCGTGGTGTCGGGCGGGCGTGCGCTGGGCTCCGCTGAGCAATTCAAGGCGGTGCTGGAGCCGCTGGCTGACAAGCTGGGCGCGGCATTGGGGGCTTCCCGTGCGGCCGTGGACGCAGGCTACGCGCCGAACGATGCACAAGTGGGGCAGACCGGTAAGGTTGTGGCGCCGCAGCTTTATATCGCCATCGGGATTTCCGGTGCGATTCAGCACCTGGCCGGCATGAAAGACTCCAAGGTGATCGTAGCGATCAATAAGGACGAAGAAGCACCGATTTTCCAGGTGGCGGATTACGGCATTGTCGGCGATTTGTTTACCGTGGTGCCCGAACTGCTTGCCGAGTTGTCACGCAGCTGACGCACGCGGTCATCGCGCCAAAGCGGCAAGCAGATCGTATCGCGATTGCTTGCCGCTTTTTTTATTCGTCCGGTTTTTGATTTGATCAAACAATACCAATACACAGGGGAAAACCATGAGCTATCAAGCGCCATTGAAGGAGTTTGGCTTTGTGCTGAACGAGCAGTCGGAACTGGCCTCGGTCTGCAGCCTGCCGGGGTATGAGGATTGTTCGGTGGAGTTGGTGGATGCCATTCTGGAAGAAGCCGCACGCTTTGCCGAAGAAGTGCTGGCGCCGACCAACCGGTCGGGGGACCAGGGGGCGCGCTGGGAAAACGGCGAGGTGTTTGCTGCGCCGGGTTTCAAGGACGCCTGGGACCGTTATGTCGAGTCAGGCTGGATGGGGCTGCGCGCACCGCTGGCGCATGGCGGGCAGGGCCTGCCGGCGCTGGTGGCTCTGGCGGTGGAGGAGATGTGGAGTTCGGCCAATCTGGCGTTTTCCCTGGCACCATTGCTGACGATGGGGGCGATTCAGGCCATTGATCATCATGCCAGCGCCGAACTGAAGGCGCGCTATCTTCCGCGTATGGCGAGCGGCGAGTGGACCGGCACGATGAATCTGACCGAGCCCAACGCCGGCTCCGATCTGGCGCAGGTGCGTACGCGTGCGGTTCCCCATGCCGATGGCAGTTTCAGGATTACCGGACAAAAAATCTTCATTACCTGGGGCGAACACGACCTGACATCGAATATCGTGCATCTCGTTCTGGCTCGCCTGCCCGATGCGCCTGCCGGCGTTAAGGGTATTTCGCTGTTCATCGTCCCCAAGTTTCTGGTGAAGGATGACGGGACTGTCGGCGAAAAAAACGATGTGCGTTGCGTGTCGCTTGAGCACAAGCTCGGTATTCATGGCAGTCCGACCGCAGTCATGAGTTTCGGCGATCAGGGCGGAGCGGTGGGTTATCTGGTGGGGGAGGCGAACAAGGGGCTCGCCTATATGTTCACCATGATGAATCATGCGCGGCTGGGTGTCGGGGTGCAGGGCATGGCCGTCTCCGAACGGGCCTATCAGCAGGCGGTGACTTATGCGCGCGAGCGCGTGCAAAGCCGCGCAGTCGGCGCGCCTGACGCCACCAGCGTGCCGATCATCCGCCATCCGGATGTGCGCCGAATGCTGATGACCATGAAAGCACAGATCGAGGCGCAGCGGGCATTGGCGGGCTTCACCGCGACGGCGCTGGACCGGGCCGAGCGTCACCCGATGCCGGAAGAACGGCGCTTCAATCAGTCTTTGGTGAATTTCCTGATTCCAGTCGTGAAGGGCTGGAATACCGAAGCCGTGAACGAGATCACTTCGCTGGCGCTGCAGATTCATGGCGGCATGGGGTACATCGAAGAAACCGGCGTCGCGCAGTATTACCGCGATGCACGGATCACCGCGATTTATGAAGGCACCACCGGTATCCAGGCGCTGGATTTGGTGGGGCGCAAGACCGCGCTGGATGGCGGTGCCGTGGCGCTTGCCCTGCTGGAGGATGCGGATCGTTGTGTACAACCGCTCGTGGCTGCCGGAATGCCCGAAATGTCGCGTGCCCTGCACCAGTCGGTGACCGATGCCAGGCATTGTGTCGAATTCATTCTGGAGCACGCCGATACGCATCCCGAATGGTCCGCCGCCGGCTCGGTTCCATTCCTCAAGCTGATGGGGCTGGTGCTGGGGGGCTGGCAAATGGTGCGCGCGGCGTTGATCGCAAGAAAGATGCTCGGTCAGGACGAGGGCGATCCCGCGTTTCTCAGCGCCAAGTTGTTGACCGCCCGGTTCTTCTGCGACCATTTGTTGCCACAGACCGGTGGATTGGCCGCCGCCGTGGTGGGCGGTGCTGAAAGCGTGCTGTCCCTGCCCGAATCCGCATTCTGAGCGTCAACACCTTCGCCCCCGCGAAAGCGGGGGCGAAGGTGTCCTTGTTTCATTCTGATTCTCCCGCCTGCCCTGCAACTTTTAGATAACGCCTATTGTCACAGCCAATCGTTTTTGAACGGTGGGCGCCCCGACTTTTCGCCCTGACATCCTGGTCAGGTGTAAGCCTTTGTCATGAACAGTACCCTCGGAGGGAATGAAGATGCGTCTGAAGTTTCTCTCTGAATTTTCTCCGGACAGACTTTCCGCGTGGGGACGCACCCTGGTGGCAGTCCTCACCTGGGCGGGGCTTGGACTCTGGCTGAGCTGGCGGCTGGCGGGCTGGGCCATGCCGATGAAACCCCCCGTCGTTGCCTGGTCGCAGCCCGATCCACTGTCGGCAAGCGAGGCCGTGGCCTCGCACCACTGGTTTGGCACGCAGCCGCCGCCCGAGCCGCCTGCGCTCGTTGTGCTGGGGGTATTTGCACCGGCCGAAGAGAGACCGTCATCGATCGGATTTGCCGTGGTGCAGGAAGCGGGGCAGACGACCCGGTGGTTTTCCGGTCGGGATGGGGCGTCCGGCTGGACGCTGACCGAAGTCACGGCATCGGGCATCTGGCTTCAGCGCGGAGAACATCGTCAGTTTTATCCGTTGCATGTGGGAGCCGATGCCACTTTTGCCGGGGGGGGAAGCGATATGCCACCCCCGCCCGGAAGCGATAGCGACGAATAACAAAATGAGGTTTTGCTTGAAGATTGTCAGATCGATTGTGTTTTGTGCCCTTTTTTGCGGGCAGGCGGCTTTCGGCGCAACGTCCGGTGAGCCGGTGACGCTGAATTTCGTCAATGCCGATATCGATACCGTGATTCGTGCAGTCGGCGAACTGACCGGGCGCAATTTCATCATCGACCCGCGCGTCAAGGGGACGGTCAATATCATTTCTGCGCAACCGGTGCCGCGTGATCTGGCCTATCAGATTCTGCTGTCGTCGCTGCGCCTGCAGGGCTTCAGTGCAGTGGAAGGACGGGGTGTCACCAAGATCCTGCCGGAAGCGGATGCCAAACTGCATGCGGGCATCGGTCAGACCCGGCAGGGCGACAGCGATCGCCTGATCACGCAGGTGTTTGTGCTGAAAAGCAGCAATGCCTCGCAATTGCTGGCGGTGATCCGCCCCATTGTCTCGCCGAACAATGCGATATCGGTCTTTCCGCAGGCCAATGCGCTGGTGGTGACCGACTACGCCGACAATATCCGCCGGATCGAGGGCATCATCGCCAGCATGGAGCGCGCCTCGGCCACCAATACCGCGGTGATCCCCTTGCTGTATGCCTCGGCGGTCGAGCTGGCGGGGACGCTGACGAAGCTGTTGCAGGACAGCGGCAGTGAGGGCAGCAAAACCTGGATTGGCGCTGATGCGCGCGCCAATGTTCTGCTGGTGCGCACCGAAATGCCGGGCCGGCTGGCTCAGGTCAGAAGCCTGGTGACGGCGCTGGATCAGCCCAGTCAGGCCGGCGCCAACGTGCGGGTGGTGTATCTGAAAAATGCCGATGCGGGCAGGGTGGCGCAGACCCTGCGCGCGCTGCTCAGTTCTGCTGCGGCACCGCTGGCGCCCGGTGCGCGCACCACCTTGCCATCGCCTTCGACCAGCGGACCGGACGCGATGACGAGTGAATCGACTTCCGCCCCTGTCGCCGCAACGCCCGCGACCCCGGCTTCGGCTGCCGAGACGTCGGGTGGTGAGGGCGGAAATGCTCAGGGCGGCACGGCCGCCAACCTGGTGCAGGCCGATACCGCGAGCAATGCCCTGATCCTCAATGTGCCCGACTCGATGTACCGCAATTTGCGCTCGGTGATCGATCTGCTGGATCAGCGTCGTGCACAGGTCTATGTCGAGACGCTGGTGATGGAAGTCTCCGCGCAGCACTTGCTGGACCTTGGTGTGCAATGGAAAAGCATTCCAACCCCGACCAGTATCGGCATCAACCCGGGCGACGCATTCATCAAAAGCGGCCTGAATATCGGTATCGGCACCGGCACGCTCAATATTCCGGGCGTGGGCAAGATCGTCAGCCTGACGGCGCTGGCGCGCGCACTCGAGACCGAAGCGCAGGGCAATATCCTGTCCAATCCCAATGTAATGGCCACCGACAACGAAAAAGCGCGTATCGAAGTGGCGCAGGAGATTCCGATCCAGACCGGGCAATACGCCAATACCGGCACCAGTGGCGGCAGTGGAAGCAGCAGTAGCAGTAGCACGGTGTCGCCGTTTACCACCTACGACCGCAAAAAAGTCGGTTTCAAGCTGGAGATCGTGCCGCAGATTACCCAGGGGGGCACGATCCGCATGAAGATTTTACAAGAGGCCTCGTCCATCGACCCGACCACCACCAATACCACCTTGCCGATTACCAATGTGCGCGCGGTCGAAACCGCCGTCACGGTTGACGATGGCGACATCATCGCGATCGGTGGCCTGATTCAGGATACGGTCAGTGAAAACGAGGAAAAGGTCCCGCTTTTGGGCGATCTTCCGCTGGTGGGCTGGTTGTTCAAGAACCGGGTCAAATCGCGCAAGAAGACGAATCTGCTGGTTTTCCTTCGCCCCACGATCGTGCGCGATTCGCTGGGCGCACGCACCATCGCCGATGAACGTTACCGCTATATTCTCGGGGAAAGCCTGAAGCGCGAGTCTTCGCTGCCGCTCACGCCGGAAAATGCCATCGAAAGCCTGCCTTCCGGAATCCGCGCCCAGCTCGCGCGTCCTCCGCAAACGGAGCCTGTGCCTTGAATGCCCTGCTGCCGTTTGCCTTTGCGCGCGATCAGGGTGTGACCCTGCTGGTGGCGGGCGATGAGCGGGTCTGGTGCGTGCGCGAAGGCGCAAAACCAGCGGCCTGGTCCGAAGTCCTGCGTCTCTATGGCGTGCCCGACCGGATCGAACGCTTGCCGCCGTCCGCTTACGAACGCGCGCTGGCGCGTCACTACGCCAGCCGGGATGGGGCTGCGGGCGTGGTTGACGATGTGGGGCAGGAACTCGATCTGGCGCGCCTGATCGAGACGTTGCCGACGGTCGAGGACCTGCTCGAAACCGAGGGTGACGCGCCGATCATTCGCATGATCAACGCCTTGCTGGCGCAGGCCTTGCGCGATCAGGCTTCGGATATCCATATCGAGCCGTTTGAAGAGCGCTCACTGGTGCGTTTCCGCCTCGACGGGACCTTGTGCGATGTAGCGAGTCCTCACCGTGCCCTGCATGCGGCGATGGTTTCGCGCATCAAGATCATGGCGAGCCTCGATATCGCGGAAAAACGCGTTCCACAGGACGGGCGCATTTCGCTGCGGCTGGGCGGGCGGCCGGTGGATGTCCGGGTGTCGACGCTACCGACCAGCCATGGTGAGCGGGTGGTTCTGCGCCTGCTCGACAAAGAGGCGGCTCGCCTGGATCTGACTTCGCTGGGCATGCCCGGCGACACACTCGAGGCGGTCGATCATGTCATCCGCCAACCTCACGGCATCTTGCTGGTCACCGGTCCGACCGGCTCGGGCAAGACCACCACGCTGTATGCCGCATTGTCGCGGCTCGACGCCACGCGCACCAACATCATGACGGTCGAAGATCCCGTCGAATACCACCTGCCGGGGGTGGGCCAGACTCAGGTCAACGCGCGTATCGACATGGGGTTCGCCAAAGCGCTGCGAGCCATCCTGCGCCAGGATCCGGATGTCATCATGATCGGCGAAATCCGTGATCTGGAAACCGCGCAAATCGCGGTTCAGGCGTCGCTGACCGGGCACCTGGTGCTGGCAACCCTGCATACCAACGATGCGGTCAGCGCGGTGACCCGCCTCGCCGATATGGGGGTTGAACCTTTTTTACTGGCGTCTTCGCTGCTGGCTGTCATGGCGCAGCGCCTGGTGCGGCGCCTGTGTCCGGCATGCCGCCGCCTCTGCGACGAGGGTGCCGAAGGGTTTCAGTCCGCGGGATGCGATGCCTGCAACCACACCGGGTATCGCGGACGTTTCGGCGTGTATGAACTGATGCGGGTCGATGCCGACATCCGGCGTCTGATTCATGCCGGTGCCGCAGAGGAAGCGTTGCGTGATCAGGCCTTGCAACAGGGGATGCGCATTTTGCGGGACGACGGACTCAACCGGGTGCGTGCCGGCGAGACCTCGCTCGAAGAAATCCTGCGCGTGACGCGGAGCTGACATGCCGGCGTTTCGCTATCGGGCAATGGATCGCGGCGGCCGGCGCAAGCAGGGTGTGCTCGATGCTGACTCCCCGCGCGCCGCGCGCGCCTTGCTGCGCGAGCGTGGCTTGTTTACGACCTCAATCGAGCGGGCAGACCGCCGCACTGGCGCGTGGCAGCGTGTCCTGCCTGGCGGCGCGCTGGTGCTGTTGACCCGTCAGCTGTCCACCCTGCTGAGTGCCGGTCTGCCGCTGGAAAAGGTCTTGTCCGCCGTGATTGAGCAGTCCGAGCATGCGGCCAGTCGCCTGGTGCTTGAGCGACTCCGGCTGGAGATCGTCCAGGGCAAGACCTTTGCCGCTGCGCTCGATACCGTGCCGGGGGTGTTTCCGCCGCTGTATCGCGCGCTGGTCGATGCGGGTGAGCACAGCGGTCGGCTGGGGGCCGTGATGGCGCGACTTGCCGATTATCTTGAACGCCGCGACCGGGCCCGGCAAAAAGTGTTTCAGGCACTGGCCTACCCTGCGGTGGTCATGGGGGTGGCCGCGATGGTGGTGACCGCGTTGATGGTGTATGTGGTGCCCCAGGTGGTCAGCGTATTCGTACAGACAAAACAGACCCTTCCCTGGTTGACGCGTGCGCTGATGGCTTTGAGCCATGCCCTGCGCGAATGGGGCCTCTTCGGTGCGCTGGTCATGCTGACTGCGGGGGCGGGAGGGGGCTGGCTGCTGCGACGTCCCGTCTGGCGGCGACGCTGGGAACTCTGTCTGCTGTCCCTGCCGGTGGCCGGGCGCCTGATGCTGGCGCTGAATACCGCACGGCTGGCCAGCACCCTGTCGATTCTGGTGGCCAGCGGCGTGCCACTGCTGTCGGCGTTGTCGACGGTGCGGCCCCTGCTGTCGCTTCGTGTCCTGCAAGCGGCGCTTTCCCGTGCGGCGGACGGCGTGCGTGAAGGGCAGAGCCTGGCGCGTGCGCTGTCCGAGGCACGACTGTTCCCGCCCGTGCTGACGCATCTGATCGGCAGCGGTGAGGCCAGCGGCATGCTGGCGCCGATGCTGGAGCGCGCAGCCGAACAGCAGCAGCAGGAGGTGGAGCGCCGACTGGGCACCATGACCACGCTGATGGAGCCGGTGATGATCCTGTTGATGGGTGGGGTGGTGATGGTGATCGTGCTGGCGATCATGCTGCCCATTATCGACATGAACCAGATGGTGCATTAGAGACGGCATTCGCCGGTGGCGATGACATGCGGCGCAATGCCTGCGGCGATTGCGCCCCGCGGATGGGAAATGACGAGAGGGAGTGGCGATGAATCAAGGGGTTGTACGACGGGAAAGGGGGTTCACCCTGATCGAGATCATGGTGGTGATCGTGATCCTCGGTGTGCTGGCGGCGCTGGTGGTGCCCAAGGTGATGAGCCGTCCGGATGAGGCGCGCGCGGTGGCAGCGCGGCAGGATATCAACACGCTGATGCAGGCGTTGAAGCTCTACCGGCTGGATAACGGTCGCTATCCGAGTACAGGACAGGGGCTGAAGGCGCTGGTCCAGCGTCCCGAAGGCACCCCCGAGGCGCGCAACTGGAAACCGGGCGGCTATCTGGAGCGCCTGCCGCTCGACCCCTGGGGGGCGCCTTACCAGTTCGCCAATCCGGGGCAACACGGCGAAATCGATGTCTGGAGCCTCGGCGTCAATGGCGGCCAGGGAGAGAATACCGATATCGGCAACTGGTCCATGTGATGGAACGGGGATTTACCTTGCTGGAAATTCTGGTCGTGATGGTGATCATCGGCGTGATGACGACCACCCTGACGCTATCGATGGCGCCGGATACGCCGCGCAGAGTGCAGGACGAAGCTTATCGTTTTGCCCGGGTGCTGGAGCAGGCGGTGGATGCCGACGAGATGGGCGATACGCTCGGACTCGACTGGCAGCCCGATGGCTATGCGTTCAATCGACTGGATGCATCCTCGGGGCGCTGGCGAACCGTCAACGATGAGTTTTTCGCTGCGCGCCGCTGGCCCGACGGCATGCGCGGCCAGTCGGTCCGGGTGCCCCAGGGCAAAGGACCCTGGCTGCTGTGGCGTGACAACCAGAGCCCGCCCTTGTCGCTCAGGCTCGACAGCGCATCCCGGCGCTTTGATCTGATGCTGTCACCCCTGGGGCGGGTAACGGTGAAGGAGGCGGACGCGAAGTGAGCGATACACGCGGGTTTACGCTGATCGAAGTCATGGTTGCTTTGGTGATCATGGCGCTGGCCTTTGCCGCCTTATTGCGCGCCAGCGGCGTGGCGGCCGATAACAGCGATACCCTGCGCGAGCGCATGCTGGCGGGTTGGATGGCCGAAAACCGCATGGCGCTGCTTCAGGCACGTCGTGATTGGCCTGCGCCCGGCGTGACGAACGGCAGTTTCACCCAGGACGATCGGACCTGGGTATGGCAGCAGCAGGTGAGTGCGATGAATGAGCCGGGGCTGCGTCGTGTCGAGATCCGCATCCTGGCACCCGGTAGCGACTATACGCTGGCAACACTGGTGTCCTACGTTGCGGGGGGCCATCGATGAAGCGTGTTGCCGCCCGGCAATCGGGCATGACGCTGATCGAAATCCTGGTCGCGATGTGTATTCTCGCCATCTTGTCCGTGCTGGGTTACAAGGCATTCAGCGCATTACTGATCTCGCGCGAACGCCTGATGGAAACATCGGCCAGCTGGGTCGATCTTGCACGCATGTTTCGTCGCATCGAAACGGATCTGGATGCCTTGCCTGTGCCTGACGGGCGCGAGCGCCCCCCCGCTTCGTTGCGATTGCAAGATGATGCGGGTACGCAGCGTCTGATGCTGTCGGTCTTCAGCCCTTCGCGGCCCGACGGGAAAGATGTGCTGGTGTATCAGGCGGGCGCGGGGCTGTCCTGGTCGTCGTTGCGGGTCCCCGGTGAGCGGTTCGATCTGCTGGGGGCCGAGTACCGGATTCGCTGGCAGGTGTTGCTGGACGATGGCCGCAGGGTGGCGGTCTGGCCCGATGGCAGCGATAACGAAGCGCGGGCGCTGGAAATGCGCATCGACGGCCCCGCCATTGGCGCGGTCACCCGACTATGGAGTTTGCCGTGAAACGCCAGCGCGGCATGGCGGTGGTGATGGCTTTGCTGCTGGTGGCGCTGGCCGCTTCTGCGGTGGCGCTGGTGCTGTGGCAGCAAAACCTGTGGTGGCACCAGGTTGAGGCTGAGCGCCGGCGTGCACAGATCCGTCTTCTTGCCGACGCCGAATTGTCCTGGGGGATGAGCCGGGTCAAGGCCGCGAACGTCGTGGCCCTGTCCCAATCCTGGGCGCGTCCGCTGGCGGTGACCGAACAAGGTTTCGAACTTCGCGCCAGACTGATCGATATGCAGGGACGATTCAATCTCAACGCGCTGGCCAAAGGGGGCGGGCAGATCGATCTGCCGCGCCTGGTCCAGTATCGCAGCCTGCTTGCACAGCTGCGGTTGCCAGCCACGCTTGCCGACGCCCTGATCCGCTGGCAAGGACTGCGTTCCGGTGAAGTTCGTCCCGGCTCGCCGCAACCCAGGTTTCTGACGCGCTGGCGCATGCTGGAACATATCCCGGGGTATTCCGCCGAGGTCAGGGCACGGCTGGAACCCTTTGTGACGGTTCTGCCGCCCGAGAACGATGCGGTGAACGTCAATACCGCCTCGCCGCAGTTGTTGACCGCGCTGTTTCCGCAGATTCCCGAGGGCACCCTGGCCGCCGTACTGAGCCAGCGCGAGCAAAACTACTTTCGTGATGTGGCGGATTTCAGGGCCCGCCTGGGGATCAGTACCGAGACCCCCGGACTGAGCGCGACTTCTTCGTTGTTCTTGCTCGAAGGAACGGTGACTCAGGGCGGGGTGAGACGGGTGACGCGCGGCCTGATCAAGGTCGAGCCGGGACGGGTCAACCTGCTATGGCGCGAAGACGGGCCGCAGCGCGTGGCGGAAGCATCCGAATTCTGAGGAAGCAATCATGCAGGTCTTGAGAGTTTACTTGCAGTCAGGAGGGGCGCAGAACGGATTCCCCTGGGCCCTGCTCGATGAGGATGGCCGACTTCTGGCCTCCGGGCCGGAAGAAACGTCGTGTCCTCATGCCGATGAGACCGAGTGGATCTTGCCGGCGGGGCGTACCCGATGGACGGCAATCGACTGGCCGGGGCGTGGCCGGCCGGGCAGGGCTGCACTGGGATTCGCACTGGAAGAAGGTCTGATCAATGACCCTGCAGAAAATGACTACGTCTGTGCAGAACGCCTGGCGTCAGGCGGATGGATCGTGGCCGTGACGGCTGCCGCACCCTTGCGTGAGGCCCTGTCCTGGTCGGGGGCGCATCACCCGCGGCCAAAGCGAATCGTACCGGAAGAATTGCTGTTGCCTGCGCCCGCACCCGGAATGTGGACCCTGGGGCGCATTGAAGCCGGGTGGATGCTTCGCCAGGGGCGCGCGGCGGCGCTGTTTCTGCCGGGGGCGGCGGGCGTGCTGGCCACCGACCTGGGCAATGAACGTGCGCCCGACGGATTGATACTGTGTGGTGCGTTCGATGTTCCCGAGGCCTGGCGGCACCTGTCTTGCGAACGCGAGACAGCCGTCGACTGGCGTACGGCGCGACTTCAGGGGCCGGTCAATTTTGCCCAGGGCGAATTGACGGCAGGCCGCTGGTGGCGCGACTGGCGTCCAACCCTGAGGCGGATGGCGCTGGTCATGCTGGGCGTGCTGTGTGTCGAGTGGGCCGCCTGCGCCGTCGAGGCGGGATGGCTGAGCTGGCATCAATATCGCCTGAGCCACCAGATTGTCGAGCGGGCGGCGACGCTCGGCGTCCGTGCCGCCGCGCCCGACGAGGCACTCGACAAAGGGCGCATGGCGCTGGAACGTTTACGGCAGTCGCGCGGTCTACCGCTGCGTTTTGGCGCGCTGGCGCTGATGTCCGGTCTGGAAAAGGCCTCGGGTGGGACATTGCGACTGTCCTCGCTCAACTACCAGAACGGACAATTGAGTTTCAGCGTTGAGGATGTGACCCCCGAAGAACTGGCGGCGTGGCGCCTGCAGCTGGCCCGGCATCGGCTGGTGCTGAAGGGGGATCTCCCCGGGCCGATCACGCTCGGGAGTCTTTGAACTGGTGAATTGGGCAGCGGAATAAAAAATGGTGAGCAGATTGCGATTGAAACTCGTCAACCGGGGGCATCAATTCTGGTCGCAGCGCAGCACGCGCGAACGCCGCATGTTGTCCGGGCTGGGCGCGGTTGTGGCCGTGGCGGGACTGATTCAGGGGCTGTGGCTGCCGGTGCATGATGTGCTGGCGCGTCAGCGTCCCGAGGTGGGCAGATTGAAAGCCGAGGCGGTATGGATGGACTTGATGGCCGATGAGGCCGAACACCTGCGGCATAAACCGCCGCTTGCGCCGCTGTCCTCTGCCGAGCTGGAGGCCAGGGTGCGAGAGGCCGCCAGCGGTTTGCAGTTTCCGCTCGACGGCTGGAGCATGAGTGCGCAGGGAGCGGGGCTGGGCATGTCGGGGGCCGCGGATTTCGACCACTGGCTGCGTCTTGCCGGGGTGCTGGAGAGTCGCTATCACCTGACCCTGACGCAGCTACAGGTCCGGATGGGGGCCGAACCGGGACGGGTCGTCGTGCAGGCGCAACTGGTCAGCGGCCAGGATGATAATCGCCCTGAACTATAAAATCATGTCGCAATAATGTAAAAAAGGATTGTCGCCAGGCGGCTATGGCGATATCATGAATCTTGTCTGACAAA
>Ga0326727_10020183_pt1 | contig 13263 bp, 17 predicted proteins | sample MB2enrmetagenome_FD_207643 | JGI IMG/M metagenome (GOLD analysis project Ga0326727, IMG submission 207643) | Lab enriched peat soil microbial communities from McLean, Ithaca, NY, United States - MB29MY | ecosystem: Environmental > Terrestrial > Soil > Wetlands > Peat | place: USA: New York...
CAGCGACAGCACGACCCGCGGAAAAGCCGCAACGAATTCGCACTGAACCTCTAAGCTATTGATTTTCTGGTGCCCAGAGGGGGACTTGAACCCCCACGGCCGGTTAAGGCCTGCGGATTTTAAGTCCCTTATCAGCCATTTTCTCATGTCTCTCGCGGGAAAGGGCTTAACAGCAAATCGCCAGTATCCATGCGGGTCTCACTCATGTCTGAGGTGTGCATGGCGGTGCAAGAGGATGCACAAATTCCCGGAACAAATGGCGACTAAAATGGCTACCAAAGTCGGCGTGTTTGAGAGGCACCCGGCGGTCCCGGCTAGAGTTTCTTGGAAGATTCCTCAAGTCCGGCAACCGTCAACTTCCCTTCTGCTTTCAGCTTTAGAATCCCGGCTGCCAGAAACTCATATTGATCCCCGTTTGGCACTGTCGCAATGTAAACATCGGCGTGCATCCCCGAGGGATCGACGGCGACTTCAACGCCTTGAGCTTTCAGAACCGCGATTGCTTCCGCAACATCTTGTTTCATGTCCCCTCCGATTTGCAGGTCAATAATGAGTTGTGCTCTCTCTAGTTTTGATACCGCTTGGTCCCTTTCCCACTCCACTTGTTTCATATGAGCAATCGCACGCTTGAGCGACGGATCATATGCGCGTGTGTTCCACCGCTCCAAAGCGTCTGGCAAGTGGTCGCTCGGCATTTGTGCGAGACATCCACTACATTCAACGTTGGTAGTCCAGCCGCCTGAGTGGGAGTATGCATAGGAGCGAATTTCCTCACATCCACAGAATGGGCATGGTTTCCCATCCACCTTCTTGTACATAGTCCCGCTATAGTCAATCGCCATTGTCGAAATTCTACGCCCAACCGCCGGGACTCAACGGCGGACTCACCAAATGCTAGTCTTCACCCTCGTCTAACCCGGCGCGTTTGCGTGCCTCTCTGATTGTGCTCTCGGAACTCCTCGGAGGTGTCTTCCGCACTTCCCTTTGGTGCGCTCTGTTGAGCGCCTCGCGCGTCCCTTTGCGCGTTAACTTCAGGCCCTCAAAGAAGACACCCTCACCGTCGCTATTCGGCTCACCATTTGCCCATCCCTCTCTGATGAGAGTCTCAACGGCCCGCTGCACCGCGCTCCGCTCCGGTTTTCTGTTGGCCGCGTATTCTTCCGCGCTAAGGGCGGCGGCACGCATCATTCTCCGTATGTCGTTGCACTCTTCGAGTCTTGACGGCTCGTCCCTCAAAACTTGGTCGAGTTGTGGCAGAAGAGAAATGGTTGAGTGCTTGTCCTTCGGGTGGTAGTAGATGTACTGGAGAATCCAGTCCTCTATGCTTCCTAAATCTGCTGGAATCGGGCGATCATACATGCGGCACCTCTATCTGATAAGAAGCGTAACAAATGCTGGTCTCGGTGGCCGCTCTACGGGGCTGTGGGCGCGATTGCGAGGCCAGCCACCGCCCCGGCGCCGAGATGTACAATCTGGTCCATCAGCGGGGAATGTGGGCTATGGGCGGCAAGGAAAGCACGGGCGATTCAGGCGTATGGGGATGCCTCACGACACTCTGCATCCTTGCGCTTTTGATCTTGGGTGGCTATGAATGGTTGGAGTCGGTTGCATGGGTTTCGCATCGGGAAGAAACACTCATCACAGTCAATGCAGATTGGCTGGTAGGCGAGAGCAAGCAATGCTGGTCAATCACGCTAGATAGTCGCAGCGCCGCGCTTCTACATAAGGAAACAGGCTACGCCATGTATTCAGTCAACTGTGGTGATGGGGCGCAACACTCCATCAAGGTCAACTTTTATGGTAGCGAAATACAAGGGGCGAACCGGCTCATCAACTGGCGCTGCGAGAGGGAACAGCCATCGTTCTTAAATGACAATTCTTTTACGTGCTACGAAACGGGCACTCAAGAAGCGCCCACGCCGAATCCGTAGCGGCCACAACTCGCCAGACCAGCCGCGTGGGCCCTCAGGGCGCAGGGCCACTCCATGCGCTCTCACGTTGAGTGAGCGGAGCCTATCGCTTCACTCGGAAGACCTTTGCGGGAGCTAATGGCCGGGCTGGTTTATGCGGGTAATGAAAGGTGGGCAATAAGGGGCCGCCGCTTTGAGATTCGCGTGCCCCGACGTGCGCTCCACACTCACAACGCAATTCGCCGTCCAGCGTAAACAGAGCGCCGCCGCTGCTCTGCACCTTTTCAGCGCGTGCCCGGCTTTCTGACCTGAGTAGCTTCCAGCAAGAATCCTTCCGCTCTGAGCGGGCGCGGGAGCGTGCGAGAGAAGCCGCGCCTCCCGTGCCAGTCACGCGGATGCGTGCAGCCACTTCCACCTTTGGTTTCGTGCCGCCGGGGATTGGTTTCCTAGCCATAGGTTGCCCCCTTTGCCTTGGCTCCCGGTCCATGGCTGTTGCATTATTCTCCCGCCGTCTCCCGTGAAAATCAACTGCGGGGCATCCAGGCGGGCACCCCGCGATTGCGGGCCGCAGACTAAGGGATGGCAGCGGACGCTGGACAGGCTGAGTGGTGCCTAGTGCCTCTTGAGTATGCCTTTGATTGCGGCGCTTAGCTCTTTCTCGATTGCGCCGGAGTCAACAGCGTCAGCATTGCCTATGCGGAGAATTACGTCTTCGCGGTACTCGTTCTTCTCATCCACGCGGCGCACGATGAGCACTAGCGGGTCCCTTGGGCGGTCACCTTTCTTGATGCCAGCGGCGCGGGCCTTGAATATCTCCGTGACAAGCTCAACCACGCTCTTTGCGAGAGAAAGAGTACCCGCTGTCACGGCCAAATAGAGCAACAGCTCCGGTCCGCTTTCGTGCTCAATGACCTCCACATCTTTGGGCGGCCTTCGGAGCTGCGCGTCAATGATCTTGTAGGCTTCCGGGGAGCAGCTACGATGGAAGCATCCCGACTCCACGCGCACCTTGATTGAAACAACCTGCCCGTTGCCCCTGTGTCGTTGTTGAAAGTCCCCAACGGTGTGGCGAAACCCGGTCAACCAACGCTCATCAATCATACGGCGTATCTCACTTCCGTGAATCCGAAAACCATGCTACCACCACCCGCGCAGAGCCACGGACGCGCCTACGGTCATCTGTGCGCGATTGCGGGGCAGCCTAGTGGTAGAGTTTCAGTGTTGACACCAACATCGTGAACGGTTAGAAATATGACTCCAGATCAGAAAATTGCGGTGTGGACCGCGGCACTTGCCGCGCTCCCCACGATGGTGTTTACGGGAGTCGTTGCGTACTGGAATTGGAGGCGCGACCAAGAGCGGGTGATCGTCAGGAAGTCCCCCGTCTATTGGGGGACCCTGGACGGGACCCAATCGGACGCCAGATTATGCGGCGTGGGAATTGCGGTCACGAATCTGTCCCTTTACCCGGTGAGAGTCGCGGGGCTTGGTTTTCTATTCGACGGCAAAAAGTCCTTCCCTCTTCTTCGTGAGAATCACGAGGAGGCGTGGCCGCCTGAGATTGCCAGCCGCGCGAGAATGGTGATTTACGCCAACGATGCGGAGTGGAAGCAATTGGTGGACGCGCTCGGAAGTCGCGACAGAATCATGGAGTGGGGCTTTGTGGCCGTTGCAAACACCGAGGCGGGCGGACGGTTCGCCTCCAACCGGCTCAGTGTCCGAGTCAAAAAGCCATTTAGAGTCATTCGCCGTTGGTTGAGAATCTAGCTGCGCGGGTCGCTCTTTAAACTGTTATTGCGGAGAGTGACAGCTCAATTACTGCGTCAGCCATAAGCGTGGGGTTGTCGCGCAGCTCATAAGCGGCGTGACGGCGACAAAGAAACTTCTCTCCAGACCTCGTGTGCAAAATCAACTCCGCAAAGCACGGCGCTTCATTTGAGATGGACGGATAATCGCGGGCAACAGAGTCTTGACAGGGCCGGGGGCCTTGGGTGTGCTCCGTCACGTAGCGTTCAATAATTGGCATAAAAACTCCCTCACACATATCTTTCGCCCGCAACGATTCACTGTCAACAGCCGACTATTTCCCTTCGATCTTCACTGGCACCTTGCGAAACACCCGATTGAAAATCTCATGCGCCAGGTCCACGGATTCGTCTATTGCGTGACTCGTGGGAACAACCCGGACGTTGACTTGCCTTTCCCGTGCCAGGCGCAAACCGGCGATAATGCACGCGCCCAAATAGACAACTGAGCGATTGAGACGCGGCATACCGGCGTCGGGGTCAAACATGGTTGCGGACCTTTCGCGCCGATTATACCCAAAAGGCGAACAGAAAACGAAAAGAAAGAGTGTTCATGTATATAAAACTCCCACTGTGTGCTCTCCCCGAATAGCTGTCAACTTTTGACCCCGCCCCCGGTACCTTTTCATTCCACGGGCATTGCTGCCATGATCCGAACGGCTTGAGCGCACATAGAGCCGGGCACGTCGTCTCCGCGCTATCAGGTACGGGCCGCGTCGCGCCCCGTTGCCGCGTACCACGTCCAGAAAGGTGCAGGTGATTTAACGTCCTATAGGGGGTAGATAAAAAATAAATTAGATAGATGATGATAAATAAGGACTTACGGACACGTTTACATCCCCTATGGGAGATTTGCAGCCAAAAATTAGGTCAAAATCGGCCCAAGTTTACGTTAAAGCATTTAATATCAGCACTTTAACCACTGATGACACTAGTGATGACACTGTGATGACACCCACTCACGGCGCACTTTTCTCAAGCTGTGACGAGGTTGCCGCTTGCGGCGTCATCACAAACTCAGGAGGCCCATAGTCATCATCACCTTCAACCCCGTAAAGCCGCTTACGCCCTACCACAACCAATTTCCGTTTCTCCAGGTAGTTGAGAGCCTCATACCAAAGGTCCACGCCTTCATCGCCGGGTCCACGGTTGTAATTTGTGGCGCGTTTCAGGTCCCGAATCCTGATTTTTCCGGCCTTCCAAACTACCTTTAAGATGCGCTCCACGCTCCGCTGTTTCCATTCCTGCGAAGTCACAGAGTCACCACATTCTCAGTGAGAGTGACCACCTTGCGCGTCTGTCCCCGTGCGCCCGGCTCATCAGCCACGCGCATCTCACCGGCATCGCAAAGTGCCTTGAAGGATTTGTCCCAATCCTCCACGGAGACAAGTTTGGAGTTGGTTACCGCCTTCAATTCACGCACGGTACAACGCCGCCGTGACCGCATCACATGCCTAATTGCGGCCTCAACGCGGGCGCGGGCGGTGCGTGTCTCTTCGGGCGCTTTCCGTTCCGGCTCAAGCGCGGGCGGTGCGGGCCGCAATTCAACGAAAGCGCGGACCAACGCACACAACACGTCCACCCGCGTAATCCGGTTTGCCGCGCACATTTCATCCACGCGCCTCAGAATTTTACTCATGGCTCACCACTCTTTCCAAATTCAATCTTGAAAGTGTCCCGGCTCCGTCTATCCCTCCCGGACATCAGGAGCCGGGTAAAGCGCCCACGGTTTGAATCGGGTAACAAGCCCGTGCGGGGCCGTGGGCGGGTTTGGCACAACCTCCCCGCAATGTCAGTTAAGAGTGAGAGAACGTGATTGCCTGGATTGCCTCCGAACGGCGGACCCGGCCATCAAGACGGCGATAGGCGAGAATCCCAAGTTGCCCGTTCGCTGCCCACGGCTGGTCCAAAACCTTGACGTTGATTCCAGCTCCGCCGCGCACGCCGATGACGTAACCCTGCTTGAAGTCCCCGTACAGAATCGGGATGACGCCCGCCGTGGTTGCGGTCGGGAGTGCCGGGGCGTTCACGTCATAGAACACAGGCTTCCCAAGGATGCGCTCCGTGCCGTCAGCATCAACTGTGGCGATGGGCGCAAACAGATTCGCTTCCATTTGAGCTTTGCGAATCGCCAAGCCCGTGGCCCTGCTCATGACCCACGCGGCGTTTGCCTGATACGCGCCCTTCAACGTGCTTGTCACGTCAAACAGGCTATTGAGCAACAACTGACCGTCCGTGGACGCGCCCGTCAGCTCATACGCCGCGCCCGTGCCGGTGCCCGTGTTGCCAAAGACTCCGAGGGGTTGGGCGGTGCCCGTGCCAGCAGCAAGCAGCGAACCTTCAAGGATGCGTTGTCCGTTCAGGAGATCCGTCACAAGAAATTCCTGAAAGATTTTGACATCCTGAAGCAGTTCCCACGAAGCAAGCCGAAGACCGCCTACCATGTATGCGTCCAGCTCAACCTGACCCAAGGTCGGATCAGTGCCGCCAAACGTGGCAATTGTGCCGGTAGATTCAGCCTTGACTGCGGACGTTCCGAAAGCGGCTTGCTGTGGAATTTTGATGCTCGTCGCAGTCGGAATTACCAGTGAGGCGTTGAACACGCCGAGGTCCGGCAATGCCAATGGGACAATCTGGTCAACTGTCGGAATACTGACTGCGTATCCGCCCGCCGAGTCTGAGCCGCCGTCAGTGCCTTCGTACGTGGCCGCGCTCATCTTCGGGAAAGACCCGTTGGCAAGCCGCTGCCGCGTGAACAGCTCGGAACCGGGGATGTGAAAACCGCCGAACCCATCCGCCCCCGCCATCAGCTCTTCGGTGTGGGTCTTGCCTCCGCTGATGAGAAACGAATGGAGCGCCCGTGTGTACTCGGGGTTGCGCGTCTCAGCCAAGCGGAGCAACCCGGAACCGCTTTGGGGTCCCGCGTGTTCTACATCCATCAGCGATGCCGCCGCAGCGGGAAAGAATCCCTGTGACCCACACTGCCGGGCAAGGGTGTTCCGGGATTCAATGGTACGGATGCCTTCGTCCAGTACGTTTGCGTCCGCGCGTAAACTCACAAGGTCCTTTTGGTCCCGGTCCGTGAGTGTGCGATTTTCGCTACCGGCTTTGAACAAGACGGCTTCGATTTTCGAGGCGATAGCCCCGCGCTCTTTCTTCATATCCATGAGGTTCATGGTGAATTGTCTCCGTGTGACTCGCGCCCCACGATTTTCTGTGAGGTCACGTTTTGCAATTGCGCTCACGTCTGACAATCCCCGGATTGGGGCAGCTCACGTGATTGGCCCGGCCCTTTTTAACCGGGTAGCACTTAACTTGTTTGGGCGGCGGGGATGGGCCACCGCCCACGCGCACACGGGGAATGTCAGCCGGTGCGCGAATCTTCTAAAGCCCACAAGCGCCGGAGCCATTGCTCAGAATCGTCTTGGGCGGTTGTGTTCTTGATGTGGCCCTCACGCTCCCGCTCCGCGAAGACCTGGACGCAATACAGGGCGAACCCTTCCGCCAAGCTGCGCATGTCGGCGTCTTCGATTGGCTCTGAAAGCGCCGTGCGCTGGCATCCGTCTACAAGCCCAACCACGCCGCAAAGCCGGAGGCCGGACAGCATGAGGCGCACTAAGTCCGGGCGCGATATTGGCTCCCCGGTGAGAGGCAACAGTACGAAGTCTCCCGTCAGCGGGTTTCCGAGCACGGCGGCACACACTTGGGCCGTTGCTGCAATCTGCTCAAATTTGTCATACATACATGGCTCCTTCCCCGTCACAGGGACGGCCCGTTGCGGGCCGTAGTCATGGGAGCCTCAATTTATTCCAGGGCCTCTAGGGGCCTCTTGGTGTTTCTACTTCGCTTGGCGAAAGAAAATCTCTTGCTCGGGTCCGAGACCTGCGTACCGCCGCACGGCGCTCGACAGGGCGCGGCTCGCATTTGCGAAGACGAGCCACGGTTGTGCCCACACTTCGGGGTCTTCGGGGTGCTCACTCTCGCGGTCAAACTGCTTGAAGATGACCCCGAGAGGGAATACGTTTGTCGCGGCCTCCAATCTCTTCACCTTCTCGTAGAGCGCGGGCAGCTCCGCCATGTCCGGGACCGGATAAACGTAGATCGTTTCTTCCCGCTCATCCGCAATGTTCCCCGTCAGCAAGACGAGCGCCGCGCGGACATCCGTCTTCGGAAACCCAAACGCATCCATTGATGCTTGCAGCTCATCACACAATGCCCACGCCTCGACAACCGCGCGGCCCGTTGAGAGGATACGGTCCGTCCGGCGCGGCGGCCCGGCCCTGAAGCGCCGCCGGATGCCAGCCGCCGCCGTAAGATTCCTCTCCATTGCCCTGTGTCCTTCGCGTTTTGCGGCGATGTCCAACGCTGCCATAAAATCTCCGCTCGACTAAGCTGATTATCGCAATCCGCTTGGCGCGTGTCAAGCGGGTTAGCGCAATTCGCATGATTTTGCTCGCACCCCGACAGGGATGTGCTAACGGGCGCACCAAATGGGATTCTCTAAATGAAGACAAAGACTGTCAAATGATGGAGTTGACCCTTGCGGGCACATATAGTGAGGGTCAAAATGACGGAAACCCGCCTCCTGTATGACAGAAAATCCGCCGCACAAATGCTGAGCATCAGCCTTCGCAGCTTGGCCTATTTGCTCTCTCGGGGGGAGATTCGCTTCCGGCGCATCGGCTCAAAGACCCTAATTCCCCACGCGGAGCTGGTCCGGTTTGCGCGTGGTCACCACCCAAGTCCGCTTGCGGGCCGGGACGAGGCGCTCTAAGGCTGATAGCTTGTGCTCTGGCGAAAGATGAGCATAGCGGGCCGTCATCGCAATGGTCTTGTGACCCATCAATTCCTGTACGGTCTTCAAATCCACTCCGGCCATCACCAAGCGTGACGCGAACGTGTGTCTCAGCGTGTGCCACGTGACGCCCTCGATTTTGGCTTCACTGCACGCGGCTGCAAACCACATGCGCGGGTCAGACATGGGCTTTTCTTGCCACGACACAAAGAGCGTGGAGTCTGCCGGGAGTTTCAGGCGCTTGTGCGTCTCCCTCAATCCCTTGAGCACGCGGAATACCTCCGAATTGAGACTCACGTATCGGTCTGAGCCGTTCTTGGTGGTGTTGAGGTGGACGTACTTCTGCGTGAAGTCCACTTGGTCCCACGTGACGCTGAATTGCTCTGACTTCCTCATGCCAGTGTGGAGTGCCACATCAAGCTGAGGGATGCAATGCGGGCGGTCTTTCAATGCGGCTCTGAGGCGCTTCTCTTCGTCTTCGGTGAGGAATCGAATCTTGCCCGCCGGTTCCTTACGTTGCGGCACTAGCCGGGCCGGGTTGCCGTTGACCTTCCGGTTTTGAATCCCGAGTTTGAATGTCTTGCTCATTGCGGCGCGGTAACGGTTGATCGTTGCCGGTGTCCAGTCCCGCTCATCTGTCATGGCCGCAAACCAATCGCTAATGTCCGCGGGCATGATGGACTCCGCAACACGATGCCCAAACTTTTCCCGCGTAACTTCTAGCCTCTGCTTAAAGTTCCTGTGGTCCCGGCTAGAGGCTTCGTTGTGTTGCAGGGCGTCATCAATCAACGCGCCGTAACGGACGCCTCTGTTGTGCGTTGCAGTTGCCAGAAGCCCGCGCCTGATGCGGGCCTTGTTCTCTTCGTATGCGTTAACAGCATCTCCGAACGTGCCCACGCAGCGGGCCTTGCGTTTGCCGTCCACGTCCACGTACCGAATCCACCAAATGCCGCTGCCCTTCGGCTTCTGAAAACACCCACGATGGTTTTGTTCTTTGCGCTTCCTTGGCATTCTTCCTCTCAAACCTCCAGGGAACACACAGAATACCAAATGGCGACCAAAATGGCTACCTCAATAAAAATGGCCCCCATCCACGGGAGGCCAAAGTTTCCAGTAAATTCTTTGTTTTGTGGTGCCCAGAGGGGGACTTGAACCCCCACGGCCGGTTAAGGCCTGCGGATTTTAAGTCCGCTGCGTCTGCCAATTTCGCCATCCGGGCCCGCCTCTATATTATGGGACCGATTCGGTCTCGCACAGAGGCTTGCCGCGCCTCATTTCCTTGCCCTGCCAAGGCGCAGGTTCCGGAATAGGGGCGCTCGCCTTTCCACAACTTGCCCTGAAACGCCAATCCCTCGTATCATCCGGCAAGAGCAACGATCATGAGTGAACTGGAAAGTAACAGCAACCTGCGAGTGAAGGGGCGGCTGATGTCCGCCTCGGAGATTGAGCGAACCCTGGTGCGCCTGGCCCACGAAATCGTGGAAAAGAGCAATGGGAGCGAGGATCTGGCCCTGGTAGGCATCAAGCGCCGCGGCGTTCCTTTGGCGCAACGGCTGGGCAAGCTGATCTCGACCATCGAGAAGCGTCCCGTGGATACCGGGGTGCTCGACATTCAGTTCTACCGCGACGATCTTTCCACGGCGGACGTGCGCCCGGTGGTAACGCCGGGAGCCATCGGCTTCGATGTCGAGGGCCGCGACGTCGTGATCTGCGACGACGTGCTTTACACCGGCCGCACCGTTCGCGCCGCGCTCGACGCGCTCTTCGACCACGGCCGCCCGCGCCGCGTGCAACTGGCGGTGCTCATCGACCGCGGCCATCGCGAGCTTCCCATCGAGGCCACTTACGTGGGCAAACACGTTCCCACCAGCAGCCGCGAGATCATCGAAGTCAAGTTCCAGGAAGTCGACCAAACGGAACAGGTACTGCTGGTTGAGCGCACCAACTGAGCTTCAAGCTTTCAGCCCCCAGCCTTCAGCTGAAAGCCGGTAAACGGGATCCGAAACTGAAGGCTGAAAGCCGCTTTTCCCATGAAACCGGCCCTACCCACGACTCGCCGCCAGCGCAGCACTCCGCCTGCGCCCGTTTCTCCATTTCCTTACCATCCGGGATCGCTGCTTTCGGTCCTCGACCTGACCGTGGAGGGCGTGAGCCGGATGCTCATTCGCGCCACCGAACTCGAAAACGAGGATCCCATCCACCGCGACCACATCCTGGCCAAGCGGCGCATTGCCCTGCTCTTTTATGAGTCGTCCACTCGAACAAGAACGAGCTTTGAGCTAGCCTGCAAGGCGCTCGGCGCCGATACCACGCTGGTCTCGAACCTGAGCTCGAGCATCGAGAAGGGCGAATCACTGAAGGACACGGGATTGACGCTGCGCGCGCTGGGCGCCGAAGCCATCATCCTGCGCCATAACTCGTCGGGCGCGGCGTGGCTGCTCGAAGAGTCGACGCGTCTGCCGGTCATCAACGCGGGTGACGGAATGCACGAGCATCCCACACAGGCGCTGCTCGATCTGCGTACGATCCTGACGCATCTGCGGCCGGGAGTCGCGGGGGTTACGTTCGACACGCTGGCCGGAGTGACGGTGATGATTACGGGCGACATTCTGCACAGCCGGGTAGCACGATCGAACATGCTTCTGTTGCCTCGTGTGGGCGCGCGAGTTCTGCTTTGCGGGCCGAAGGAGCTGTTGCCGGAGCAGGCGGCGCGCTCTGGCCCAGGCATCGAGATCGAACGGGACTTTGAGGTCGCGCTCGCACAGTCGCAGGCGGTGATGATGCTGCGCATCCAGGCCGAGCGGCTGGCCGGATTGCAACTGGATCTGGACGAGTACAAGGCAAACTACCAGCTCACCGGGCAGCGGCTGGCCGAGCACGCACCCGTAGCGGTAGTGCTGCATCCAGGGCCGATCATTCGAGGCATGGAGATTACCGCGGGCGTTGCCGATGGCGTGCAGTCGGCGATTCTGGAGCAGGTGACCAACGGACTGGCCATCCGCATGGCAGTGATGGAGCGCGCGCTGACGGCAGAGTCCGGAGACAGTTCTTCAGCCACGGAGTTGCAGACTGGAGGCCGCGCATGACGGCGCTGGCAATTTGCGGAGGGCGGCTGGTTGATCCCGCGGCGGGCGTGGACGCCGCCAAAGACGTTCTGCTCAAAGACGGGCGCGTGGCGGAGATTGCGGGTCCGGGAAAGTTGAAGGGCAAGGAAGGCGCGGAGGAGCTGGATGCGACGGGACTGGTGGTTGCGCCGGGGCTCGTCGATATCCATGTGCATCTGCGCGAGCCGGGACAGGCCTACAAGGAGACTATTGCGACAGGAACGGCTGCGGCAGCGGCGGGCGGATTCACGAGCGTTGCCGCCATGCCAAACACCACGCCAGTGAACGACTCGCCGGAGATTACACGCTGGATGCAGGCGCCGGAGCGCGGCGCGCTGGTACGCGTGTTTCCCATTGCAGCGGCCACGCGCGGGTCAAAAGGTGAAACCATCAACGACTACGCCGCTCTCAAGTCCGCAGGCGCGGTAGCCGTGACCGACGATGGACGGCCCATCCTGAAGGATAGCGTGATGCGCGAGACGCTCGCGGCAGCGGCGCGCGTAGGACTCACCGTGATCCAGCACGCCGAGGACACGCGCATGACGCAGGGCGCGAGCATGAACCTCGGCCCGGTGTCGTTCAAGCTGGGGCTGCGCGGCATGCCGCCGGAAGCAGAATCGAGTATGGTGGAGCGCGATATTCGCCTGGTAGCCGATTTGCGCGAGTCGCATCCGCATCTGCATGTGGCGCACACCTCCACGGCTGCGGCGCTGGCGGCGGTGCGGCAGGCGCGGCGTAACGGCTTGCGCGTCACCTGCGAGGTGGCGCCGCATCACTTCCTGCTGACCGAGGAACACGTCGGCCTTTACAACACGCACGCCAAGATGAACCCGCCGCTGCGCTCGGCCGCCGACCGCGACGCCATGATCGAGGGGATTCTCGACGGCGTGGTGGATGCGATTGCGACCGATCATGCGCCGCACGCCATGCACGAAAAGGAAATTGAATTTGAGCTGGCGCCGAACGGGATCACCGGCCTCGAAACAGCTCTGGGACTGTGCCTGCGCTGGCTGCACAGCGAGTGGAAGATTCCTCTGGGCCGCGTGCTGAGCCTGCTGAGCGCGCAGCCGGCAGCGCTGTTGGGCTTGAAAGGCCGCGGCACCCTGGCCGTAGGCAGCTTTGGCGACGTGGTGGTCTTCGATCCCAGGGCCGAGTGGACCTACCGGGCGACGGAGTCGAAATCGAAGGCGAAGAACACGCCCTTCGACGGTTGGACGATGCTGGGCAAAGTACGCTGGACGGTAAGCGAAGGGCGCGTGGTCTACGCCGGCGCGTAAAGCCGCGGGTGGTCTGTGCGTCGCTGCAAGAGTTTTGCGCACGATCAACGAAATCCCCATTTTCAAATTAGATTTGATTTGATGAAATAGTGTTTTTGCCGGATAGCGGTGTGATGCCTGTGTGTCCGGCTCGCCTTGAAGTGCACTCTTCTCAGTGACTCACCGCCGTTTCGTCGCTGTGACGAGGGGGAAACGTGGCTCATGGAGCACCAGAGAATGTACGCTAAGTCATGAAAAATGAGTGGGGTATTTCGTTGTAAGCGATTTCTTGCGGCGCTACACTTTGGCTACGAATGAAGGAGAAACCCAGGCGGAGCGGTTCGCGTTCCGCCGCGGGAGGTGGCCCATGAACAATATGCTTCGGCTGCTTGT
>Ga0326727_10020184_pt1 | contig 13263 bp, 7 predicted proteins | sample MB2enrmetagenome_FD_207643 | JGI IMG/M metagenome (GOLD analysis project Ga0326727, IMG submission 207643) | Lab enriched peat soil microbial communities from McLean, Ithaca, NY, United States - MB29MY | ecosystem: Environmental > Terrestrial > Soil > Wetlands > Peat | place: USA: New York...
CGCGATATACACGCGTGCCAACCACGAGAAACGCGTAGCGGCCCACCTGACGCATCTTGGGGTGGAGAACTACCTTCCGTTGTACGAGGCCCTGCGCAAGTGGACCGACCGCCGGGTTCGCCTTCAGTTGCCGCTCTTTCCGGGGTACCTGTTTGCCCGTACTGCCTTAAGGGAGCGCCTCCCCATTCTCCAGACTCCGGGCGTCGTTCGCATGGTCGGAGCTGGCGGTGCACCCATGGCCTTGGATAGCGAGCAAGTCGAGCGCTTGCGCCGGGGATTGGCCCAGATCTCGGCTGCGCCGTATCTGCGAATTCCCGTCGGACAACGGGTGCAGATCGTTGCCGGCCCGCTGAAAGGTATGGAAGGCGTATTGTTGAGGCGTAAATCCGGCTTGAGGGTGGTAATTTCGATCGAGCTGATCCAGCGTTCCTTTGTGGCTGATATCGAGTCTGACGTTTTGTCCCCAGTTGATAAAGTATCTCGATTGGTATCGTAACTATATCGATATCAACACGACATATTTTACTATCGGATTGATTATTTTCCGGGGCAAGTGGAGGCTGGCGGGAAGCAAAATCAGGCTAAAGTAATCTTGACTTTGGCGGAAAAACGGCCTAACCTTACCTAGTCCTTTGTCGAGGAGAAGATTCAATGGGCCACAGATCCAGGCTCCTGGACTTAATGTGCTGGTGTCTGGTGTGTATCCTGCCAGTGTCCGCCTTAGCCACCGAAGTGAGTCCTGCTATGGTATGGGGCACAGGTGTCGTTAAGGTGAACGGCAAGCTTGTCCCCGGGTCGTTAACAGTATATGCGGGCGATAAGCTGGTTACCGATACGGACTCGACTGCTACCCTTATCAATAAATTCGGCACGGCCGTGCTTCCGGGTGATTCCTCTATTGTTTATGGCGGCAACAGCATCCGGATGCAATACGGTCGGGCGCTGATCATCGCGCAACGCGGAACCGAAGCAATTCTGGGGAACCTGACCATCACGGTAGTGAATGGGAACGCCAGATTTCAGATGCGACAGACCGATACCGTACAGGTTCTGGCGGTATTGGCAGGTTCGCTGCAAGTCACGGATGGGGCCAACAAGGTGGTTCTGACGCAGGGTGAGATGATCACCCGCAAGACTGGCGAGCCCACAGTCGTTGCCGCGAATCCTCCTCCGCCGGACGCCCCGGCGCCGCCTCCTCCGGCCGCCGCCCACGCCCACCTCCCAGGATGGGTGATCGGGACTATCGCTGCCGGTGCCGCCGGCGGAATTGTAGGTGGAATGGCTGCCGCCGGAGCGTTCCGGCCCGCCAGCCCGGTATTGCCGTAGGAACGTTTCACGTTTCTCATTTTCGTTTCGTGTCAGCCACCGGTGTGCATTTTATTGCCTGCGCGCAGATCCCTTTGCCTCTGCTGTGTTCCCCGGGGGCCGGAATGGGCAATGAAAAACGTGACGCGGTAAGATGAGACGGTACAATACAGAGCGTGGAGCCGGGAACAAGGGGCCGCTCTACCTGTGTCACGACGGGAATTGAAATAACGTGGAACGAGAAACGGTAATATGCCGCTGATCTGGCTGCGAGTTGCGGTTGGTTGCTATGCCGCGGGATTGTTGTACGCGCTGGCCCTGTTGAGCCGCCGCGGCGAGTCCTGGCGGCGTGTCATCGTTCCCATTGTCAGCCTGGGGATGGTGTTCCATTTTGTGTCGCTGGCGGAAGTCGCGGCCATCGCACATTTCCCGCTGGCGTCGGCCCATTACTCCGAATCGTTGCTGGCGTTTCTGATCATGTTGATCTTTATGGTGATCAGGGTAAAGTACAAGACCACCTCGCCGGGACTGTTCGTATTTCCAATGGTCTTTCTGTTGACGTTTGCCTCCGCCATCGCCCAAGCGCCGCTCCGGTTCACCAACCCGCTGTTGCGGAATGGATGGGTCTTTGTGCACATTTCGCTGATTCTTACCGGTTATGCCGCACTCATCCTTAGCTTTGCGGCGAGTGTGCTCTATCTGGTGCAGGCGCGCAGCCTGAAAGGCAAACTGAAAAACCCGGGGTCCCTTTCGTCGCGGTTGCCCTCCCTGGAGACTATCGACGACATTGGGTACAAGTCGTTGCTGTTGGGTTTCCCCTTTATGACTTTCGGGTTGATGGCGGGAGTGGCGCTGGCGCAAGCGAAATTCGGCTCGGTTTACATTCTGGACGCCAAAGTGCTGCTCTCACTGCTGATGTGGGCGGTGTACGTGGTCTTGTTGTACGCGCGCTGGCATCGTGGCTGGCGGGGCCGGCGGGCCGCATTTATGGCGGCTTTTGCGTTTCTGGCCGCGCTAGGTGCCTGGGTCGCGAACTTTTTCAGCGGCATGCATAGGTTTTCCGCGCCATGAACTTGATTCTCACAGGGGTGAATCACAAGAGCGCGCCCGTGGACATACGGGAGCGCTTTGCCGTCTCCGACGCGGCGTTGCCTGAAGCGTTGCAGCGGCTGCTCCAGTGCCCTGGGATCGAGGAAGCGTTGATTGTTTCCACCTGCAATCGGGTGGAGTTGGTGGCCCGAGCCACGAACGGCGCGGCGGATTTGACCGGTTTCATCGCCGAGCAGTTTGGCCTGCGTCCCGAGGACTTCCGGGAATATCTTTATGAGTACCGCGAACGCGAGGTGGTGCGGCATGTTTTCCGGGTGGCCTCGAGCCTGGACTCCATGGTGGTGGGCGAACCGCAGATTCTCGGCCAGGTAAAAGAGGCCTACGCTGTGGCGCGGGCCGTGGGTGCGGTAAACTCCGGGCTCGATGTGTTGTTTACGCGGGCTTTTTCGGTGGCCAAACGGGTACGAAACGAGACCGCGGTGGGCAGTTCGGCGGTGTCGGTGGCTTCGGTAGCGGTCGATCTGGCCAAAAAGATTTTCGGATCGTTGGCTGGCCGTACGGTTTATCTGGTGGGGGCGGGCAAGATGTGCGAACTGGCGGCGCGGCATCTTCTGGCGCACGGCGCCGGCAGGATTCTGGTGTCGAATCGTACCTATGAGCGGGCGGTGAGCCTGGCGGAGCGCTTCGGCGGACAGGCTGTGCCCTTCGATCGGCTATACGATACCGTGGATGAAGCGGATATCGTGATCAGTTCCACCGGCGCGCCGGATGCGATTTTTCGCCGGGAACACGGCGAGAAGTTTCTGCATCGCCGCCGGAACCGGCCGATGTTTTTCATTGACATTGCCGTGCCCCGGGACGTGGATCCCGGGATGAATAAAGTGGACGGCATTTTTGTTTACGACATCGACGATTTGCAATCCGTGGTCAGTTCCAACCTTGCCGACCGCGGGGAGGAGGCCCGGCGCGCCGAAACTCTGATCGAGGAGGAAGTGGAACGCTTTGTGGCGCGGATGCAGGCCGCCGAGGTGGTGCCCACGATTGTTTCCCTGCAGGAGCATCTGGAGACGATCCGGCAGGCGGAAATCGACCGCGTGCGTGGGCGTCTGGGCGAACTGTCTCCCGAACAGGAGCTGGCGGTGGAGGCGCTTTCCCGGGGCATCATCAACAAGATCATGCATACGCCGATCGTCACGCTGAAATCCGCGGCGCGCGAGGGACAGGCGGCGACCACTGTGGTCGAGGTGGTACGCCGGCTGTTCAACCTTCGTGAACGCAACGCCTCCCGTGCGGCTGCCGGCGAAAACGAGGGCGAGGGAGCGCAAAAATAGATGGCGCATCTGCGGATGGGGTCCCGCGGTTCTCAATTGGCGCTCTGGCAGGCGAATCATATTTCCTCCCTGTTGCGCGCGCGGGGGCACCAGGTTGATATCGAAATTATCAAGACCACCGGTGACATCATTACCGGCGTCGCGCTGGCCAAAGTGGGCACCAAGGGAATGTTCACGAAAGAGATTGAGGACGCGCTGGCGGATGGCCGTGTCGATCTTGCCGTGCACAGCCTGAAGGACCTGCCGACGGAGTTGCCGCCCGGATTTGAATTGGCTGCGGTGACGAGGCGCGAACCTCCGAACGACGTTCTGCTTTCGGTCAAATACCCGGGTATCGCGGATTTGCCACGAGGGGCGCGGTTGGGCACCAGCAGCCTGCGGCGACAGGCGCAGCTCATGACGCTGCGGCCGGACCTGGAGATCCATCCTTTGCGCGGCAACGTGGATACGCGGATTCGCAAACTGGAAGAAGGTTCATATGACGCGATTATCCTGGCTGCCGCCGGACTGAACCGCCTCGGCCGCACCGAGCTGGTACGCCAGGTGATTCCGACTGAATCTATGTGCCCGGCGGCGGGACAAGGCGCGCTGGGCATCGAGATCCGGGCCGGAGATACCACCATGCGCGAGGCTCTTCAGTTTCTCGATGATCGTGATGCACGTTCCACGACGGCTTGCGAGCGTGCCTTGTTACGGTCGCTGGGAGGCGGATGTCAGGTGCCGATCGGGGCGATTGCCACCGTTGCCGGCGGCCTTTTGACGCTTCAGGCGGTGGTGGCGCGACCGGACGGTTCCCGCATTCTCCGCCAGACGCAGAGCGGCAAGGACCCGGAAGCGCTGGGCGCCAAGGTCGGGGAATTGTTGTTGCGCGAGGGCGCAGACGAGATTCTGCGCGAAGTTTATGGGGAAACCAAAGCACCGCAGCGGTCGTAAAGAGAAATCGCAGCCGCAGATGGACGCAGATAAACGCGGATCAGCACCATCGCATCGGGCAAGGAAGAGGCAAGGACTCCCATCGCTTTCCATCAGCGTTAATCTGCGGTAGGATTTTCCATGAGTTCAGACACACAGCCTTTAGCCGGGAAACGCATTATCGTGAGCCGTGCCCGGACGCAGGCCGGGACACTCTCCAGGGAGCTTCGTGCACAAGGCGCCCGCGTTCTGGAAATTCCCTTTATTGAGATACGGCCGCCTCGTTCCTTCAAGTCCCTGGATGACGCGCTACGCCGGCATCTGCAGTACGATTGGCTTATCTTGACCAGCGTCAACGGCGTAAGCGCGCTGTGCGAGCGTCTGGGCAAAGTCCGCATAAAAGTCTCTGAGCTGGATCATCTGCGGATTGCGGCCATCGGACCGGCTACGCGCCGCGCTCTGGAAGAACATGGATTGACGGTGGAAGTGGTGCCCAAGGAGTACATCGCCGAGTCGGTGGTGGCGCGTCTGAAGTCTCGCGTCAAAGGAAAGCGCGTTCTGCTGGTGCGGGCCAAGGTGGCCCGGGACGTAATTCCACGGGAACTGCGCCGGGCGGGCGCCCGCGTCGATGTGCGCGAAGCTTATGAGACGGTAGCGCCGCGAGTTTCGCGAGCTAAGTTGCTGACGGCCTTGAATAGCAAGACCGGACGCCCGGACGTGATCACGTTTACTTCTTCGTCCACGGCCAAGAATTTTTTGGAACTCATCGGCGTGAAGGTTGCGTATGCCGGATTGCTGGATGAGGTTGCCCTGGCCTCCATCGGCCCGGTGACGACAGCAACCTTGCGCGAACTCAAATTGCCGGTCGCCATCCGCGCCAAGGAGTACACAATTCCGGGGTTGGTACAGGCTATTCTGGGGCACTTCCGGGAGGAGAGCATTTCACCACGGAGGCACGGAGACACGGAGGAGTTTTAAATTTGCAATTTCAAATTTGTAATTTGCGGCGCTCGACACGGCTGTAAGCAGAACCCGTTTTTCAGTTTGAAATTACAAATTACCAAATCAAAAATCTTCCTCCGTGCCTCCGTGGTGAAATACTCTTACTGGACCTCACAGCCGCTCAGGTTGCAACCGGGAGCGGGGACGTAGAATTTCAGGAAGCTGCCCACGCGGCTCCAGGCATCGATCTGGTTTTCGATCCGGGCGAAGCCGTGGCCTTCATTGTCATAAATCTTAAGTTCCACTTTGCCGCCGTTCTTCTTAATGGCGTCCGCCACCTGTTGGGCTTCTTCTTTGGGGCAGCGGGGGTCGTTGCCGCCAGCCAGTAGCAGCAGCGGCGCTTTGACGCGGGCGACGAAGTTGATCGGCGAACGTTCCTGCCATAGGTTCTTGCTCTTCTCCGGGTCGCCCATTGTAGCCATATCGTACTGTTGCAACAGCGGGTCTTCCTGCTGCACTTCGGTAAACCAGTTCACGAACGGGACGATGGCCACGCCGCCGGCCCAGGTGTCCGGAAACTTGGTGACCGCCATCATAGTCATATACCCGCCATAGCTGCCGCCCATGACGATGAGCTTTTTAGGATCCACGTAACCGGTCTTGGCGATCCAATCGGCCGCGGCCAACACGTCCTGCAAATCTCCGCCGCCCATGTCGAAGCGATTGGCATCCATGAATTCCTTGCCGAATCCCGTAGAACCGCGGTAATTGGGAGCAATCACGAAATATCCTTGATTTACAAGGAATTGCACGGCAGGGTTAAACGAATTCATGAACTGCGATTCCGGACCGCCGTGGACGAACACTACGGCAGGGACTTGGCCGTTCTTTATCTGATTGTAGGGCGTATAAACCCAGGCGGAAATCGTGAATTTCCCATCTCGGCTGGGATAGTGCACCAGGTTTGGTGCAACCATATCATCACTCTTCACACCAGCCACCAGCGAATGCGTAATTTGCCTGGAGCGCTTGTTGAGGAGGGTGTAGGTCCACAAATCGTTAGGGGCCTCCGGTCCGTTATGGTAGTAAAGCAATCGGGTGCTGTCACGAGAGAACGCGGTTTCGGCGCCTCCCAGCGCGTTCAAGCCCGCGTGCAAAGGCAGCGGCTCGGCGTGCTTCGTGGCCAGGTTGTATAGATAAATATCCTGATTCCCGTCGGTGTTGGTGGTCCAGGTGAGGTAGCGGCCGTCCGGCGAAAAGCTGCCGGCTTCGGACTCCCAGACTGCGTGCGTGAGCCATTCAATGTGTTTGGTGGAAATCTCCAGTAAGCCCACGTTCTCATATCCGTTGATGGCATTGGAGGTAATAAGTAGCTTCTTGCCATCCGGGGACCAGGCTGCGGCGTAATAACGCTTCTCGCTTTCGTGCGGCGTCAGCAACAGGCTCTTGCCGGTTGCCACTTCGGTGACATAAATGTTGCCGTCCTTTTCGTCGGCGCGGATCTGGGTGTAAGCGAGCGACTTGCCGTCGGGCGACCACAGCGGTTGGAAATTACTGAGGTTCTTCGGCGTATTCACGGTCAAGGCGTGGCGCCGGCGGAACAACATGTCGAAGATTTCAATCTCGAAGGTAGAGCCGGCCTGAGGTTTGGCCTCCCAGGCAAGAAAACGGCCATCGGGGGACCACGTTGGCGCTTCCTCGGATATGGCGGGTGTGTTGCTCAGATTGGACACCTCGCCACTGGCCTGGGATACGACGAACACATCCCATTGCTCATTGCCGTCCTTATCGCTGGCGTAGGCAATCCACTTCCCGTTCGGTGACCAAGCCGGCGAAGTCTGGCGCTGATCACTGACCGTCAATTGCGCGGGCCAGCCACCCTCGGCCGGAACCAGCCAGAGATTCCGGCGTCCGCTGATATTCGAGACGAAGGCAACCTGCTTGCCGTCCGGGGACCACGTGCTGTCGCCGATGGCTCGCGTCATGAGCAATTTTTCGACGGAATACGTTTGCAGGTCCTCTTTCTGGTGACTAACGATCTGTTTGGGATCGGTGAGCGCCGCCGGCGATTGGGCAACCGTTGCAGCACACGACAGCAGGAGGAAAATGCCAAACATTGCGGTTCGCTTCATAGGTTTCTCTATGCCACCGATATTAAAGCGAAAAACACGGTCCAGGCAAAGAGGAAGCGCTGGGTACCTCAAGAGGCAATTCGCCCGCAAGAATTTACCAAGCTTTCACGGTGCGTTCATAAGAACGTAAAGCGGCATGGTTAGAAGGAAGCCATGCCCGCATTGACATCGGATGTCTTGCCTCAGCCCGGCAGTATCAGGTCCGCTTTGCCGGTGCGCGGAGTTGCCGGTTGGTTGCTCCCGTGGCGCCGGTTGCAACGCCTCTACGGCAAAATCATGATGCAGGACGAATCCGAGCTGATTTTCCGCCGGATTCTGCAGGCCATGGCCGCCGATTATGTGGTGGAAGCAAGCGGGCTGGAGCGCATTCCCAAGACCGGTCCGTTGGTGGTGATTGCCAATCATCCGTTCGGCATCCTGGATGGCGCCATAGCCGGCGACCTGCTGGCGCGGGTTCGCGATGACGTGAAAGTGGTGACCAACCGTCTTTTGGCCGGCGTGCCCGGCATGGCCGAACGTTCGGTGTTTGTAGATCCGTTTGGAACCAATGAATCGGCATATGCCAGCCTGCGCGGACTCAAGGAATCCATTTCCTGGCTGAAAGCCGGCGGCGCGATTGTCATTTTTCCGGCGGGCGAAGTTTCGCATTTGCGGCTGAATCATCCGGCGGTTACCGATCCGGCCTGGTCCCACACCGCCGCACGCCTGATTCGTATGACCAAGGCCAATGCCATGCCATTGTTCTTTGCCGGCTCCAATAGTGCGGCGTTTCATGCCCTGGGACTGGTGCATGGACGGCTGCGCACCCTGCGGCTCATGCACGAATTCGTGAACGAGGCCGGGAAACAGGTTCAAGTGCGCGTGGGGACATCGATTGCCCCCGAAGTGACAGCAGGTCTGGGAAGCGACGAAGATGCCACCGCATATTTGCACTGGCGCACCTATCTTCTGAAGGAAGGCGAAAAGCAGCCCAAGCGGTGGCCTTGTATCGGCCGCCGGGCGATTCAACCCATACCGGACGCGTTGCCGGAGGGCGCCATGCGGGAGGAAGTCGAAGCCCTGGGACCGGACGCGTGTCTGGCGCAGAACGGCGAATTCTCCACGTTTCTGGCGAATGCGGATCAGATCCCTTGCGTGCTCAGGGAAATTGGGCGCTTGCGGGAAGTCACGTTCCGCGCGGTGGGCGAAGGAACAGGGACTGCATACGACCTCGACGAGTACGACGCGCACTACCGGCATCTGTTCATCTGGCGCCATGCAAGCCGGGAAATCGTCGGGGGCTATCGCTTTGCCGAAACCGCGGCGGTTCTGCCCGCGCGCGGAGTCGGCGGACTCTACACCAGTTCGCTGTTTCGTTACGATGAAGCGTTTTTCGAGCGTTTGGGCGGAGCGCTGGAACTGGGACGGTCTTTTGTCCGGCCGGAATACCAGCGCATGTACGCGCCCCTGTTGCTGCTGTGGAAGGGAATTGCCGGCTACGTGGCGCTTCATCCCCAGGCGCCGGTGCTGTTTGGGGCTGTGAGCATCAGCAATGCCTACAATCGGGCTTCCCGGGAGCTGCTGGTCAAGTTTTTCGAGCGGCATAAGGAAAAGCAGCCGCTGGCTGGCTTGGTAGTGCCGCGCACCCCGTTCCGTTCCGGACGCTTTCGCGGCCGGGAATTGGACGACGTGCTGCCGTTGCTACGCGATGTCGAGGACTTGAACGGGCCGCTGGCGGATATTGAACGCGACGGGAAGAGTGTGCCGATTCTGCTCAGACAGTATCTGAAACTGGGCGGAGTGGTGCTGGCGTTCAATGTGGACCGCAATTTTTCGGATGTGCTGGACGGGCTCGTATTTGTGGACCTGCGCCGCACCAAAGCCAGTGCCCTCGCACGCTACATGGGAGCGGCGGAAGCTGCCGGGTTCCTGGGGCGGTTTAGAACTGCAGGGGCGACAGCCGATTTGGTTCCGGCATAAAGGGTCAGCCGCCCGTCTGATTTCTGTGTCCACCCGACCGGTCGATGCTCTTGGCTTGAACGTAACCAGAGCCGTTCTGATAGACCTCGATGGTCGCCCAAGGCGGCGCGAACCAGCTCTCCCCGTAATCTGTCAAGCGCACTTCGGATACTGCCGTCCTGTACATTTGCTTGACGCATGTTCGCTTTCGTAGCAATGTGGATACAAGGGTCTGCTCAGAATTGAAGGCTCTGCAAGTTGCGGAAACTAAAGGTTCTGAATGAAGTACCCGATGACGATAGTGGCAGTATGACTGTGTCCCAAAGGTACCGGATTGGTCTGGCTGCGTGGTTATTTTTCGTGGCCTTGTGCTCCTGGGCGTTGGAGCCGGGAAGACCGATCACGCAGTACGGCCATCGGGTGTGGCTGCGACAGGATGGTCTGCCGCAAAATAGCGTGCAGACGATTCTACAAGGCCGCGATGGCTATCTGTGGATAGGGACGCGGGAGGGGCTGGTCCGCTTCGACGGCGCGCAATTTACCAACTTCGCTCTGCCGAATGCTTCAGGGTTGAAGATCAACGGCGTCCTCTCCTTGCTCGAAGACCGGGACGGTGGCCTTTGGGTGGGTACCAACGGCGCCGGAGTTTTCTACTTTAAGGATGGCCGGTTTACAAGCTTAATGCCGGGGATTGCGCCGGATCCGGATAGTTATGTGAATATCTGGGCACTTTATCAAGATCACGGCGGAGCTGTCTGGATTGGTTCCGACTTCGGCTTGTTTCGGTCTGAAAACGGCCATATCAAACTTATTGCTCCTGGCCTGCGCATCACCGCAATCGCGGAAGACGCAAAGCAGCGAATCTGGGTGGGTACCAGCGGACATGGCTTGCTGCTTTGGAACCAGGAACGCTTGGTGGCTACCCATGGGAAGTACTCTTCCGACTTCATCCAGGCATTGTTGCCGGAAGGGGAAGGGCTCTGGGTGGGCACGCTGGATGGATTGCGGTTATACCGGGACGGCAAATTCACGCCCTATGGCGAAAAAGGCGGGCTGGCCAAGGAATCCATCAGCGTCATCTGCAAAGACCGCGAAGGGAACATGTGGATAGGAACGGAGCATGCCGGTATTCGAAGAATCAGTCCGGCGGGAGAAATCTCCTCCTATCGATACTCCGACGGTCTTTCTTCGGACGATGTGTTGTCCATTCTGGAAGACCGGGAAGGCAACTTATTCGTTGGAACGACGGGGAGCGGGCTCAACCAACTCCGGGATGCGCCGTTCGAAACGATTTCCGCCCGGGAGGGACTCTCGTCGGGGTACGTGCGTGCGATTGTCGAAGACCACAACGGCGATATGTGGATCTCCACGCAAACGGGCGGGCTCAATCGAATTCATCGGGGAAAGATCACCGTTTATGGTACGAGCCAGGGATTATCGAGCAACCTGACCCGTGCCCTGTTCGTCGATCAGGACAATTCGTTGTGGGTGGGAACCGAGGGACAGGGGTTGAACCACTTGCTTCCGAACGGCAAGGTTGCCGTGTTTACGATGGCTCAGGGCCTGGCGAACAATCTCGTTCGAGTCATTCTGCGGGACCAGAGTGGGGATTTATGGATCGGCACCAGCGGGGGACTGAGCCGCTATCGGGATGGAAAGTTTGTCAATTTTCGCCCCGCTGATGGTTTAGCGGGAGCCGTCGTTTGGGAGATCCGCCAGGCGCGGGATGGAGGCTTGTGGCTGGGGACGAGCGGCGGTATCTCCTGGTATAAGGACGGTAAATTCACCAACTTTGCCAAGCGGGATGGCCTCTCCAGCAATCTCGTTCGCGCACTCTATGAAGACCGCGACGGTGTGCTGTGGATTGGCACCCGCGATGCGGGGATCAATCGTCTTAAGGACGGCAAGATCTTCAGCTACCCAAAGAATATGGGTGCTCTTTCCGATGCCATTCTTTCGATCAACGAGGATGGCGATCACAATTTGTGGATCGGGACAAATCGGGGCGTCTTACGCGTACGCCTGAGAGCGTTGAACGATTTTGCGGACGGCCGCGCCAACAGCGTGACTTCCGCTCTGTATGGAACTCCGGACGGAATGCGCAGCGAAGAATGCAGCACCGCGGTGGAACCGATTGTGGCGCAGACGCATGCTGGGCGGCTGTGGTTTGCCACCGCCAACGGTGCCGCGATTCTGGATCCTCTCTACGTGCGGTCCGCCACGATTCCCCACCAGGCAATTCTGGATCGCGTCCTGGTGGACCGGAAGCCGGTAGCGCTTTCGCCCGCATTGGTTTTGTCTCCGGGACAGCGGGAACTGGAGTTTCACTACACCGCAATCAGCTTTGCCGCGCCGGAAAAAATCGAGTTCAAATACAAATTGGATGGGTTCGATCGCGATTGGATCGATGCCGGGACCCGCCGGGTTGCCTACTATACGAATATCCCGCCCGGCAGATACCGGTTTCGCGTGAAGGTGCAGGGCGCCGCGTCGGAGCAGGAACCGGAGGCCTCGATTCAATTGCGCCTGTTGCCGCATTTCTATCAATCTTTTTTGTTTTGGACGGCGGTCGCCTTCTTCGTGTTGGCGGCGGCGTTTGGAGCGTATCTCCTGCGGTGGAGGCATTTGCAGGCCCAGGAACGAATGCTGACGGAACTGGTGGCCGCTCGTACCGCGGAGTTGGAACGCGAGATTGCGGAGCACAAGCGCGCCGAAGAGGAACTCCATGCCGCCAAACAGGCGGCGGATACTGCCCGGCAGACGGCGGAGGCGGCCCAACAAGCCGCCGAGGCCTCCCGGCATGCGGCGGAACGGGCGAATCAGGCCAAGAGCGAATTTCTCGCCCACATGAGCCATGAGATTCGCACTCCGATGAATGGCATCGTGGGCATGGCGGAATTGGCGCTGGGCACGGATTTGAATCCCGAGCAGCGCGAGTTCCTCGGCCTGCTGAAGTCCTCGGGCGATGCCTTGCTGGTGATTCTGAACGACATTCTGGATTATTCCAAGATCGAAGCCGGCAAGATCGAACTCAATTCGGAGTGCTTCGATCTGCGGGAATTGGTGGCCAATACCACCAAGAGCATGGTGGTATCTGCGCGCCGAAAGGAATTGGAACTGGCTCTCGAGGTTGGCCCCGATGTTCCGGCACAAGTGTATGGCGACTCCATGCGGCTGCGCCAGGTATTGCTGAATCTGCTGGGGAATGCCATTAAATTTACGCGTCAGGGGCGGGTCGCGGTGGCGGTGGCTGCGGAAGGGATCGATGAGCAACGCTTGCGGGTTCACTTTGCGGTGCAGGATACCGGCATCGGCATTCCGGCGGTGAAGCAGGAAAAAATCTTCCAGGCGTTCGAGCAGGCCGATTCTTCTACGACACGACAGTATGGCGGGACGGGGTTGGGCCTGACGATCTCATCGCGGCTCGTGCGCTTGATGGGCGGCCGGATGTGGGTGGAGAGTGAACCGGGGAAGGGGGCGACCTTCCACTTCACGGCACAGATGACGCTTGTCCCGAAGGCGGTTGTGGCTAAGGCGAAAACCGAAGAGGACTCGAGCGGCGCCGGAGAACCCGTCCCCGATATCGATCCAGAGAAATCGCCGGCTCTGCGCATCCTGGTGGTGGAGGATAACCTTGTCAATCAGAAACTGGC
>Ga0326727_10020185_pt1 | contig 13262 bp, 13 predicted proteins | sample MB2enrmetagenome_FD_207643 | JGI IMG/M metagenome (GOLD analysis project Ga0326727, IMG submission 207643) | Lab enriched peat soil microbial communities from McLean, Ithaca, NY, United States - MB29MY | ecosystem: Environmental > Terrestrial > Soil > Wetlands > Peat | place: USA: New York...
TTGCGGAGTTTGCAGCCAACCTACTGGGCGCTCCGCATGAGCTTTGCGTTGAGACCGGCGAGGGTGGAGTTCGTGGCTGAACAACGGCAATCGGGGCTTGGCTGTAAACTGCAAACTGTGAACCGTTACACCGTCTTAGTGCAATTTGCGTCCTTGCTTTTGCCCCCGGCATCAACTCAAATGTGGTTCTGTTATGAGCATAGCTTCCAATTCACCTGCGCTCGTCTCTGCCTCGCCCAGAACTGAAGCCGAACAGCAAATCTGGGATGCTTTTCGGCGCTGGGGCTATCTGGACGCCCAGCTGGATCCGCTGGGCCGCTGGTTACCGCCGATGCGGCATCCGGAGTTGCGCCTGACGGGCGCAGCGGCGGAACGCGCGCGTACCATTTATTGCGGCGCCATCGGCGTCGAGTTCATGCACATCCCCGATCCGGAGCGTCGTGACTGGATTGCGGAGCAAATGGAAGCCGCACCGGAGCCGGTCCCGCGCGAGCGCATCCTGGACTGGCTGATCCGGGCGGAACTGTTCGAGCAGGTACTGCAGGCGCGCTACCTGGGCACCAAGCGTTTTTCGCTGGAAGGCGAGACCGCCTTGATACCGCTGCTGGACGCGATCCTGGACGCCGCCAGCCGCCGGGCGACCACGGCGTTGCTGGGCATGAGCCATCGCGGACGCCTCAACGTGATGCAGCAGATCGTGGGCCGCAGCCCCGCGGAGATCTTTGCCAACTTCGAAGACGTCGATCCCCGCAGCGTGCTCGGCGGCGGAGACGTGAAATATCACATTGGCTGCACCGGGGACTACACGGGCCCCAGTGGCAATTCCATCCGCATTCATCTGGCTTCCAACCCCAGTCACCTGGAAGCGGTGGATCCGGTAGTGATGGGCCGTACGCGGGCCAAGCAGGTCCGGCTTACACCTCACGGCACAGGTCCCCTGGATGGGTCGGCGGCCTGGGACGAAGCGCGCGAGCAGGTTCTCGCCATCGTGATCCACGGCGACGCCGCTTTCGCGGGCCAGGGAATCTGGGCCGAGACCTTGAATTTCTCCGGCCTGACCGGATTTGAAACCGGCGGGGCCGTGCACGTAATTGCCAACAATCTGATCGGTTTCACCGCCACGCCCGTCGAAATTCAAACCTCGCGCTTTGCCTCCGATGTGGCAAAACGGCTTCCCATTCCCATCTTTCACGTGAATGGGGAAGATCCCGAGGCGGTGGTGCGCGTTGGGCAAATCGCGACCGCTTACCGCTATGCCTTTGGCACGGACGTGTTGGTGGACCTGATCGGTTATCGCCGGCACGGCCACAGCGAGGTGGACGATCCCTCCATTACCCAGCCGGTGCTCTATGAAAAGATCAAGCAGCATCCTCCGCTGTTTGAAATCTATGCCCGGCAAATCGGGGCGGACACCGCGGCCTTGATCGGCAAAATCCGCGGCGAATACGAGGCCGCCCTGGCGGAAGCCAAGAAGCGGGGGAAACGGCCGGTGATGCGGCAACTTCCCGAGTACTGGGCGGAGTATACCGGCGGTCCGCATAAGCCGGAGTACGAGATCGATACCGGCATCGCGGCCGAGGAGGTGCGCCGCCTCAGCGAAGGCCTGACGCACGTGCCGGAGGGATTTCAGCTTCATCCCAAGATCAAGCGCCTGCTGGAGGATCGGCTGGCCATGGGCGCCGGGAAGAAGCCTGTGGACTACGGCATGGCGGAGGCGCTGGCCTTCGGTTCGCTGTTGCGGCAAGGCACGCCGGTGCGCATCAGCGGGCAGGATTCCAAACGCGCCACTTTCAACCAGCGCCATGCGGCGCTCATCGATGTTCAAAGCGAGCGCGAATACATTCCGCTTTGCCATCTGTCCGCCGATCAGGCGCGCTTTGAGGTGTACAACTCCGAGTTGTCGGAGGCCGCCGTCATGGGCTTCGAATATGGTTACTCGCGCGACTATCCGGAGACGCTGGTCCTGTGGGAGGCTCAGTTCGGCGACTTTGCCAATGGCGCGCAAGTGATCATAGACCAGTTCGTGACGGCGGGAGAGGATAAGTGGGATCTGCTTTCCGGACTGGTGCTGTTGCTCCCCCACGGTTACGAAGGCCAGGGCCCGGAGCATTCCAGCGCGCGTATTGAGCGCTATTTGCAGTTGGCCGCCGAGGACAATATTCAGATTGCCCAGCCTTCCACGGCCGCCCAGTACTTCCAGTTATTGCGGCGTCAGGCGCTCCGCAAATGGCGTAAGCCGCTGGTCGTCTTCACGCCCAAAAGCATGTTGCGCCATCCCGACGCCACCTCGTTGCTGGCCGATTTTTCGCGGCCGCGCTTCCAAACCGTACTGCCCGATGCCACGGTTCACAATGCCGAACGCGTTCTGGTGTGTACGGGAAAGATAGGCCACGAATTACGGGTGGAACGGAAACGGCGCAAGGACGAAAAAGCGGCGGTGATTTTCCTCGAACAACTCTATCCTTTTCCCGAGACGGAATTGGCCGCGGCTCTGGGCCAGCATTCGCAAGCGCGGGAGGTCGTCTGGGTACAGGAAGAACCGGCCAACATGGGAGCGCTCTGGTATGTTTTGCCGCGCCTGCGCCGGCTGGCGCGGCCGGTGCACGTTCGCTCGGTGAAGCGCTCGGCCAGCGCCAGCCCGGCCACCGGCTCCGCCAAAGCTCACGAACTGGAGCAGAAGGCCGTACTCGCCCTGGCGTTTAGTTAGATTTCACCGCAGAGGACGCAGAGGGCGCAGAGGAAAACAAAGAGAAAGAGAGTTCAGTAGTGTCGGAAGCTTCGGAGGCTTCAGCGACGTGCGTGGGATTTTGAAAACTCCGAAACCCGATTCCGATTTTCCTCTGCGCCCTCTGAGGTGAATAGTTTTGGTTTCGTGCCGCTTTTGATATCGTAAGTGCTATGCCCGACACGCGTGCGCAGCTTTTGTCTTTGTTGGCCCAAAAATCGTTTCGGCTGGGGGAGTTCAAGCTCTCGTCCGGCGGGACCAGCGACTATTACGTGGATTGCCGCACCACGACGCTCGACGCGGTGGGTGCGCGTTTGACCGGTGAAGTGTTTCTCCAGGAGATCCGCGCGCGGGGCTGGGAGGTGGCCGCCATCGGCGGATTGACGATGGGCGCCGATCCCATTGCCGTGGCCGCGGCCGTGGTCAGCCAGGGAACCTTGCATGCATTTCTGGTGCGCAAAGCGGAAAAGGCGCACGGAACCGGTCAGCGCATCGAGGGTTTTCACGTCAAAGGTGCGCGTGTGGTCATCGTGGATGACGTGTGCACCACCGGCGCTTCCACGATTCAGGCGATTGCGGCGGCGCGGGAATTTGGATTTCAGGTGGTGGGCGTCATCTGCCTGGTGGAGCGCGAGGAAGCCAAAGGCCGCGTTAACGTGGAACAGGCGGCATCGCCGGCGCCGTTTATCTCGCTCTTTACCGCCAACGACGTCCGGGCGGAGCATTTGAAACAGCAGGCGGCACACGCGTAACGCCGGCACGATTAAGAGAGAATTCTTTTCATGATCAATACCCTGGAATGGACCGATGCCGGTGTGCGCTTCATCGACCAGACGAAGTTGCCGACGGAAGAGACCTACGTCACCTGCCGCACTTATCAGGAAGTGGCCGACGCCATTCGCACCATGATCGTGCGTGGAGCGCCGGCCATCGGAGTGGCCGCGGCCATGGGCATCGCGTTGGGCGCCCGTGACCTGCAAGCGGAGACTGCCGCCGAGTTTCGCCCGCGGTTCGATCGCATCTGCGATGTCCTGGCTGCCACCCGCCCCACGGCGGTCAACCTGTTCTGGGCGGTGCGCCGCATGCGCGAGAAACTCGACACGCTGAAGGCGTTGCCGGTGCCGCAAATCAAGCAGGCGCTGATCGCCGAAGCCCGGCAGATGCACGCGGAGGATATTGCGGCCAATGAAGCCATGGGGCGGCACGGCGCCGCGCTGATGCCGGCGGCGGGGGGCGTGCTGACGCATTGCAACGCGGGAGCGCTGGCCACCTGCGGCTACGGGACTGCGCTGGGCGTGATCCGTGCGGCCGTGGCGGCCGGCAAACGGATCCACGTCTTTGCCGATGAAACCCGCCCGTTTCTTCAAGGCTCGCGGCTTACCGCCTGGGAATTGATGAAGGATGGCATTCCGGTCACGCTGATCTCCGATAACATGTCCGGCGCCATGATGCGGCTGGGAAAAATCAAAGCCGTAGTGGTGGGCGCCGACCGCATTGCCGCGAACGGCGATGTGGCCAACAAAATCGGTACCTATTCGGTCGCGATTCTGGCGAAGGAGCATGGCATTCCGTTCTATGTGGCCGCGCCCTTCTCCACAGTGGATCTGGATACCCCTGATGGCAGCCAGATTCCCATCGAGCAACGGTCGGCCACCGAGGTTACGCACCTGGCAGGCAAACGGATCGCCCCGGAGGGCGTATTGGTGGAGAACCCCGCCTTTGACGTGACGCCGGCAAAATACGTGAGCGCCATTGTGACCGAGCGTGGCATTGCGCGGGCGCCGTACGCTGAGTCATTGCAGAAGCTCGGCGGTTGACGACAGAGTTTCATTAACCCTTTTGGGTGACTTGTTTTTCCTGGCCTTCTCGCATGTAATGCGAACTTGTTTCCGAAGACCTGAAGCGCCTGCCACCGGGTTCTCTTTCAGGTTGGGCCACGGAGGATTATGCCGGTCCAGAGGGATCGGTTTTGAGGAATGGCCTGCCTGCGACTTACTCTCCCGCAGGCGTGCGTCCTGAGACGAGTACGCAATGCGAATCATCGACATCATCCGTAAAAAACGCGACGGTCAGGCCCTGACCGCTGAAGAAATCAATTTTTTTGTTGGAACCTACACCAGCGGAGGGATTTCCGATCCTCAGGCCGCCGCCTGGCTGATGGCCGTGGTTCTGCGGGGCCTGAACCAGTTCGAACTGGCGGCGCTTACCGGGGCGATGCTAAAGTCCGGCGACATCATGAATCTCTCCTCGCTGCCAGGGAAGAAAGTGGACAAACACTCGACCGGGGGCGTGGGCGACAAGACCTCACTGGTGGTTGCTGCCGTGGCGGCCGCGGGTGGCCTGGTGGTTCCCATGATTTGCAGCCGCGGCTGGGACTACACGGGCGGAACGCTCGACAAGCTGAAATCCATTCCCGGCTTTGACGTCAATCTGACTTTGAGCGGGTTTCGTGCCTCCCTGGAGGCGTGTGGCTGCGCCATGATCGATTCGCCCAGGGAGATTGCGCCCGCGGAGAAGAAACTCTCTGCCTTGAGTGGCGGAACCGGCGCCTTCGATACGCCCTGGCTCATTTGTGCCTCGATCATGAGCCGGAAGCTGGCCGCAGGCGTCGATACGCTTGTGCTCGACGTCAAGTTCGGCTCCGGAGCGTTGATGAAGCAGCCGGAGGATGCCGAATTTCTGGCCCGGCTGCTGGTTGAAACCGCGGCTATTATGGGAAAGAAAGCGGTGGCGCTGTTGACGAATATGAATCAGCCGCTGGGACGGGCGGTCGGCAATGCGCTGGAGGTTTCCGAGTGCATTGACGTGTTGCGGGGCGGCGGCCCCGCCGATGTGCGCACGCTGTCGCTGGAACTGTGCGGTTGGATGTTCTTTCTGGGGGAATGCGTCGCCAGCGTGGACAAAGGCAGGGAACTGGCCGCGCAATTGATTTCCGATGGCCGCGCGCTGCAGAAATTCCGCGCCCTCCTCCGCCAACAACACGGGGACGATTTGGTGTTGGATGACCGGAACCGCCTGCCCCATGCGAAGTTTCGCAGAGACCTGCTCAGCACCGCATCGGGCTGTGTGGCGAAAATTGATGGCGAACAGATTGGCCGGGCGTGTGCCATGCTCGGCGGCGGCCGGCTAGGCCCGGAAGATATCGTTGATCCGGCGGTCGGCCTGGTCCTGCATAAGAAAACCGGCGATGTGGTAACCAATCAGGAACCGCTGGTCACCCTGCACTACAACACGGCGCAACAACTCGATGAGGCCTGTGCCCTGGTGCAGGAGGCTTTTCACCTTACCAACGGCGCCCGTTACATGCCGCAGCCGCTGGTCACCAAGGTGATTGAGTGTGACACCAAGCAGTTGGCCGCCGAAATGGCGAACTGGCAAACGCAGTGAATTGAGGGAACACCCGAATTGAGCCGTCCCTGTCTGATTGGTATTGCCGGCCCCTCATGCGCGGGTAAGACCGAACTGTCGCGCCGGCTGGCCACACTCCTGCCGGCACCCATTTTGCCGCTCGACGGCTATTACTTTGACCTGGCGCACCTTTCGCCGGCCGAACGCGCGCAGCGCAATTTCGACACACCGGAAGTATTCGACCAGAGCCTTTTTCTCCAGCATTTGAAGGCGCTCGCCCAGGGCCGCGGGATCTCCCGTCCGGTGTACGATTTTGCCGCCCACGTCCGTACCGGGCGGGTGGAAATCGTAACGCCCGCCCCATTCCTCGTGGTCGAGGGCTTGCTGCTGTTCCATTGGGAGGAAGTGCGCAAGCTCCTCAGCCTCCGGGTGTACGTCGATCTGGATGAGCCAAGCTGCCTCGAACGCCGTCTCCTGCGGGATGTGAAGGAACGGGGCCGGGCGCCGGAATCGGTGCGCCGGCAGTTTGCGGAAACCGTGCGTCCCATGGCGGAGAAGTATATCTATCCGACTCGTTCGTTTGCCGACCTGTTGGTTCGCGGAGATGCCCCGGTGGAAGACTCGGTTGCCGCCGTCATGGAGCGTGTGAGGAGCCTTAGCGGTTCCATCTGAGAGAAATCCCCGATTGCAATTCCCGGGTGGCTGGCCAATGCTTCCAGTATTGCCCGTACGCAGACGGGGAGGAAACATGCCGAAAGGCGGAACGCCACCGCTGGTGCCCATGTGGCCGCAGCCACAAATCCGGGACTTGAACCAGAATCCGTATCCGTTTTTTCCCTTTGATCCGGAGTGGGGGAACGAACTCCCCATGTTCGAGTTTGAGGCCTTCTGCGCGCTGTTGCGGCTGGCCTGGGCCTCGCCCCGGCCCTGCTATTTGCCGCCGGACCCGGCGGAGTTGAACAAAATGCTGGAACCATACCGGCTGCGAGGCGGCGGTCCCGTAACCGAGCGGGTACTTTCCTATTTTAGCGTGCATCTGGAAACCGGGCTTCTCTATTTTCCGCCGCAACTGCGCGCGTTGGAGCGCATGGTAGCCGGTGAGAATATCTATTCGCTGTTGTGGAACAAGTGATCAGAGTCGCGAGTCGCGAGTCACGAGTTGCGAGTGGCCGCGGGCGGAGCTGAACTTGGAATCTCTGGCTTGGATTTTTTCGCGTTAAATATTTTGTCGTGCGCGCGCCAGCGTGAGCATGGAATTCAAAGCTGGGAGTCTGGCTGCCAACGAACGGAGTTTATGCTTCACTGCTGAGTCGCGAGCCGCTAGGATCTGTTTTGACCTCGCGACTCGTGACTGAGCTAGCTTTCCAACTGCGCATCCAGCGTGATTTTGGCGTTCAGCACTTTGGAAACCGGGCAACCGCTCTTGGCGGCTTCGGCCGTCTGCAGAAATTTCTGCGCATCGGCGCCCGGAACTTTGGCGCGGCACACCAGATGCACCTTGGTGATGGCGAAACCCGCATCCTGTTTTTCCATGGTGACGGTGGCGGTGGTATCGATGCGCTCGGGAGCCATGCCGGCGCCGCCCAGCTGCGCGGAGAGGGCCATGCTGAAGCAGCCGGCGTGGGCGGCGGCAATTAATTCCTCCGGGTTGGTGCCCGGTTCGTTCTCAAACCGCGTCAGGAACGAATATGCGGTATTCTTCAGCACTCCGCTGGGACTGTTCAGGATGCCTTTGCCGTCTTTGAGTCCACCACGCCAGGTTGCACTTGCCTTACGATCCATCTGAAATCTCCTTATAACGAAAGAATTATTTTGGAAATACTGGGAACTTCCCTGAGGCCGGTTCCGGAACAATAGGGCCGCGCACGCCGGAATCGATCATTATAGATTCCGCCATTCCGGGAAATGATTCAAGAATGTGCCGAATCCATTCATCCCACGTCATCTGCGTGTAGGTGGCATTGGCGTTCCCGCCGTTCGGAACTCGCGCCTCGCCACTCGGAAACCGGAAAACTATGGATTGCCAGCCGCACTCTGGGCGCGGAGAATTTCGCGGATATCGCGGTTAATTCGAGCCGCATCGCGAGTGGCATTATCGATCAACTCCAGCCACTTCTTGGAATTATCGTCCAGCGTACACTGAGCCAGCAGATATGAAGCCTGCATAATCGTCTCGATCGAGTTGCTTAAATCGTGCGCTAACGCGCGCAACCTAGTGGTCGTTTCCGTCGGCATCATTGCAGTTCCTGTCTCGCTCAGCGGCATCCTGAACCTCCCCGGCCCTGCCGGATGATTGCGTCACTATGGTTGGAATGGTTCTGCGCGCAGAACGTTGTTTGCAGAACGCCATTTTAAAGCCAGCCGGATTCAAAATGGGAAAAAGTCGCTGTTCCACTGCCCGCACATCTGCGCCAGTTTGACAGATGCGCTCACACTTGTAAAATAACAGTGTAGGCGCTGTTTCGCGAAATCTTCCAAGAGCCCGCATCACGGGCGCTTACATCATCAAGCCGAAGTGGCGGAACTGGCAGACGCGCATGGTTCAGGTCCATGTGTCCGCAAGGACGTGGGGGTTCGAGTCCCTTCTTCGGCACCAGGCTTTTTAAGCCCTGTGTAACCCATATAGGTTACACGGGGCTTTTTGGTTGGTGCCGGTTTTGTGCCTGTTTCCTGAATTCTACTTCGGGGCGGCGCGGTTTCCTGAGGTTTTGCGCTCAATCGGGTAAACGTGTGGTTGAACAGGAAGGCAAAAAGCCAAAGCGCGGGGCGGAGCGCCGGTTTTTGCGGCAACGCCTACCGATAGCCCACTGAAGAGGCGTTGCCGGCGTCGCCGAAATTCAGAAACTTACACCACGGGATGTCAGGCAGCGCGGCCCGGAGCCCTGAACATTGAGCAGCGGAAGCCCGGCTGCTGGCCCGCTTAGAGCTGCACTTGGCAGCGTTTTGCGGCGCCCTCACTTTTGATCCAGAGCAACGCCTTTTTCTTGATCTGGCAGAACTGGCGGACATCGTGCTCAAAGGTGTCGCAATCGGCGACCATCTCGATGATGTCGCCTTTCTGCATCTTCATTGATTCGGTCAGCATTGTCAGGGTAGGTTGCGGACATTTCTGGCCGCGGGCATCAAAGGTCTTTGTCATTTCATTCCCTCACTTCAACGGATCAGAGCTGCACCTGGCAGCGTTTTGCGACTCCCTCAATTCTGATCCAGAGCAGTGCCTTTTTCTTGATCTGGCAGAACTGGCGGACATCGTGCTCAAAGGTTTCACAATCGGCAAGCACTTCCATAATGTCGCCTTTTTGCAATTTCATTGATTCGGTCAGCATCATCAGTGTAGGTTGCGGGCATTTCTGGCCGCGGGCATCTAAGGTCTTTACCATACGTGTTCCTCTCTCTGTTCCCACTTCATACCAGATGCCGTATCCGTTAGAGGACTACGACAGGCGGAGTGCCAATACCAAGCTGCAAATGCTGGTCATCGTGCAAGCAAAACTTATATCGGCATTCCCGTAAGAAGCAATAGATTCTTGGGGAGAATTAATCTAATGTTCTGCCTCCAGATTCCGATTACCAATTGAGGGGCTTACTCAAGCTCGCGATTGCGCAGGGAAAGGCACTCACCTCGTTATGCCGGAGAAACCCAAGCTGGCCATGTACTGGGCATCCTCATGCGGGGGATGCGAAGTCGCACTCGTAAATCTTCACGAGAAACTTCTGGATGTGGATGCGAATTTCAATTTCGTGTTTTGCCCTTGTCTCCTCGACACAAAGGTTCACGACGTGAAGGCAATGCCCGACAACAGCATTGCGGTCACTCTGTTTAACGGCGCCATCCGCAGCGATGAGAATGTGGAGATGGCGAAGCTGCTGCGATGCAAGTCACAAATGTTGATCGCTTTTGGCTCTTGCTCATTAGCCGGGGCCATTCCCGCGCTCAGCAACCTCCATCCTCCCGGCGAGCAAATGCCGACAAATTATCTGCAAGGACCGACCGTGGAGAATCAGGCGGGAATTCTTCCGCAGACGCGGACGGTTGTGCCGGAGGGAATCTTGGAGTTGCCGGCTCTGCTTCCGACGGTGAAAACGTTGGCGCAGACCGTCGTAGTGGACTACTACATGCCCGGCTGCCCGCCGGAAGCGCACCAAATCTGGAACGTCTTGGAGACGCTGATCCAGGGGAAGGCGCTGCCGCCGCGGGGAAGCGTCATCGGCGCGGGTCCGTCCGCGGTTTGCCAGGAGTGCTCCCGCAAGAAGGAAAACAAGACCATTTCAAAGTTCTACCGGACTTATGAGATGGTTCCCGATCGCGAGACTTGCCTGCTGGAACAGGGAATCGTTTGCATGGGAGTCGCGACGCGAGACGGATGCGGTGCTTTGTGCCCTATGGTGAACATGCCTTGTACCGGATGTTATGGTCCTCCGGAAGGAGTACTGGACCAAGGCTCCAAGATGGTGGCCGCCCTGGGTTCGGTCTTGGATTTGGGAGGCTATAGGGGCATGACCGAAGCCCAATTGATTGAAACCACCGATGCCATCCTGGACTCTTTGCCCGATCACGCCGGCACGTTTTACCGCTATAGTCTGGGGCGAAGCCTGCTAAGGAGCCGTCCATGAGCAGACGCATCAGTATCGATCCCATCACGCGCCTGGAAGGACACGGGAAAATCGAAATCTTCCTCGACGACCAGGGGGAAGTAGCCAATGCCTACCTGCAGGTTCCGGAACTGCGTGGATTCGAGCAGTTTTGCCGGGGGCGGGCAGCGGAGGAAATGCCGGTCATCACCAACCGTATTTGTGGAGTCTGCCCGGAAGCTCATCATATGGCTTCAGCGAAAGCGCTCGATCAATTGTTTGGCGTCGATCCGCCGGTGGCTGCCAAGAAGTTGCGCGAGCTCTTCTATATGGCCTTTTTCGTCACCGATCATACGACCCATTTCTACGCGCTGGGCGGGCCGGACTTCGTCGTGGGCCCGGACGCGCCGCCGGCGGAGAGAAACATTCTCGGGGTGGTCCGCAAAGTGGGCCTCGATGTGGGCAAGCAGGTGATCGAGTGCCGGGCCAGAAACCATCGCGTCATCAAGACGCTCGGCGGCCGGGAAATCCATCCCGTCGCTGGCCAGCCCGGCGGATGGAGCAAGCCGCTGGCGGAGGCCGAACGGCAACAGATCGAAGAGATTGCGCGCCAGAACATTGAGTTCGCGCTCTTCTCCCTGAACCTCTTCGATACCATTGTCCTGGCCCATCCCGCCTACCGCGAGATGATCGAGGGCGACACTTACGTGCATCGGACCTACTACATGGGCACGGTGGACGGGAACAATCGGCTCAATTTCTACGATGGAAGAATCCGCGTCATCGACCCGGAGGGCGGAGCGTTCCTTGATTACCATCCCAGCGATTATGCCAGCCATATCGCTGAACACGTGGAGCCCTGGACGTACATGAAGTTTCCCTACCTGCGGGAGAAGGGATGGAAGGGCTTCGTCGACGGAATCGACAGCGGTGTGTATTGCGCAACTCCGCTCTCGCGCTTAAACGTCTCGGACAGCCTGGCCACCCCTCGCGCACAAGAACAGTTCGAACGGTTCTTTGCCACCTTCGGGAAAAAGAAGATCGGCGGACGCTACGAACCGGTGCATCATCGCATGGCCACGCACTGGGCCCGCCTCATCGAATTGCTGTATGCCGCCGAACGGATGCTGGAACTGGCGACCGATCCCGAGATCACCTGCCCCGAAGTGCGCAATCTTCCCACCGGAATCACGGGCGAGGGGATTGGTTCCGTGGAAGCTCCGCGCGGTACCCTGACTCACCACTACTGCACCGACGACCGGGGTATCCTCACCAAGGTCAATCTGATCGTCGGCACCACGAACAATCACGCCGCCATGTGCATGTCGGTGCGGAAGGCCGCCGAGCAACTCATTCACGGCGACCAGGTCGGGCCCGGTCTGCTGAACCGCATAGAGATGGCATTTCGTTTATACGATCCGTGCATGTCCTGTGCCACGCACTCGCTGCCGGGAACCATGCCCCTGATCGTGAACATCAGGAATTCCAAGGCCGAACTCATGCGTTCCATCCGGCGCGAGGAGTAGCGGGCGATGGCCACCATCATCATTGGCATGGGCAACCCGGTTTTGACCGATGACAGTGTGGGACTGAAGATCGTGCAACGGATTGCCGAATTGTTGCCGGCCACCAGCGGAATTGCCGTGCGGGAGCTCCACGTCGGTGGCATCGGTCTGATGGAATCCATGGCCGGTTACGACCGGGCCATCATCGTGGATGCCATATGTACGCCCGAAGGCGTCCCCGGAACCGTGTACTCGCCCACGGTGGACGACTTGTTTCATAGCAGGAATACCTGTTCCACGCATGACGCCAATCTCGACGTAGCGCTCGAACTCGGCAAACTGGCCGGCTTACATTTACCTTCCCGGATTCACATCTGGGCAGTGGAGGCCGGGGAGGTGACTGCTTTCGGCGAGCAACTCACGGAAGCGGTGCAGCGGGCAGTACCACTCGTCGTGGACTACATCATGGACGTTCTCAGTGACGAATTATGCCAGGCAGCCAAATCCGGAGAATGCGCATGAAGATAGCGGTCTATTTTTGCAATTGCGGGACCAACGTATCCGAACGCATTGACCTGCGGCGGCTTACGGCGGAGCTAGCGGGAACTCCGGATCTTGCCTACATAAAGCCGGTCGATTTCTTATGCGCGGAAGATGGCAAGCATTTCCTGCAACAGGATCTGATTGCGGAGCGGCCGGACCGGGTGGTGATAGCCGCCTGCTCTCCCCGCGAGTACGAAAAGGCTTTCATGCAGGTGCTGATGAAATCCGGCATGAATCCCTACTTTCTGCAAATGGTAAACATCCGCGAACACGTGGCCTGGGTAACGCCCGACCCGGAACAAGCCACGGCGAAGGCGGCGACGATGATTCGCGGCGCCTTGGCACGAGTCGCTCTGCACCAGCCGCTCGAGGTGCGGGAGATCGAGGCCAACCCGGCGGTCCTGGTGATTGGTGGCGGCCCTGCGGGCCTGCAAGCGGCCCTCACCTTGGCGGAGGCGGGACGCAAGGTCGTGCTGGTGGAAAAATCGCCGGTGCTGGGTGGCCTGCCGGTGCGCTATGAGGAACTGTTCCCCAATCTGGAGTGTGCTCCCTGCATGTTGGAACCCCTG
>Ga0326727_10020186_pt1 | contig 13261 bp, 13 predicted proteins | sample MB2enrmetagenome_FD_207643 | JGI IMG/M metagenome (GOLD analysis project Ga0326727, IMG submission 207643) | Lab enriched peat soil microbial communities from McLean, Ithaca, NY, United States - MB29MY | ecosystem: Environmental > Terrestrial > Soil > Wetlands > Peat | place: USA: New York...
CATTGGACGGGGACCTTGACACCTGGTGGGAAGCCGCGCCGGGTCATACCAACGGCACGTTGACCTTAACACTTCCGGCGGCCGTCACCCTTGATGTCATCTCGTTGCAGGAAGCGGTGGATCACCGTGGTCAAAGGATCGAGTCCTTTGCCATTGACACGTGGGACCAAACGGCATGGGCCACGGCAGAAAAGCTCTCCTCAGAGGAACTCACTACCGTTGGGCACAGACGCCTTGTGCGGCTCAAGTCGGCAGTGACCACCACCCAGGTGCGCATTCGCATCAACGGTTCACGCCTGGAGCCGACGCTGGCTGAAATTGGACTCTTCAAACAATCCATTTCCGCCTTGCCTCCCACCATTTCAGATCGTGACACCAGCGGTCTGGTGGCCATCAGCAACACCGGCGGTTGCAGGATGGTCTTCACCGTTGATGGAACCGCGCCGACGATAAGCTCACCTGCCTACAATTCGCCGATCGCCGTGCCGTCGGGTAGCACCGTGCAAGCTGCCTGCCTGATGCCGAACGGCCAGCTCGGCATCGTGGCTTCAAAATCCTTCGTCGGTTTCCGGCACGTTCGCCAACATTCGGAACAGCCCGTCGCTCCAGGAAGTCACTTTCGCTCCCGTTAATGCGCGATTCTTCCGCTTCACGGCTTTGCAGGAGATCAACAGAAATGGCTGGACGAGTGCCGCCGAAATCTCCGTCTTGCCGGCTAGCGGCAGCGGTAATTGACGGTGTGATTTCGCATTCACAGGGATCACAACAGTCACTTGGGAATACCAACAAAATGAAACAGGCAAGGCCAAGTGGCCGTCTGAGGCTGGTGTAGGCTGCATGAGTGCTGAACAGTGTGCTTTTAAAATGCGGATTATCCGAGCACCGCTGGAGATGATTTCACCAGTGCGCCAGATGAAGAATCCCTCGAAAAACATCAGCCGCTATCAGGCCATCGTGAAATCGATTCAAGAAATTGGATTAGCTGAGCCATTGATGATCTATCCCCAAAGAGGAATCCCACGTCCCTCATCGGGGAGGACGGTTTCTTCCTTAAGTTCTCGCCGAAACTCAAGTCGGTTAAGCTTGAGCCGACTGTGGTCCCCGCTTTGGTCAGGAAGGTTCGAGATATGTGCGATCTCACGGAGTGCCCTGCTGGGAAACCTGGCTGCAGCAATTGCTCCAGGTTGGACCTTCTTACGGGCGCAGCGAGACGGATCAACTCGTGAGCCGCTCCATGAGACTTCTGCACTACAACTTAAGGAAAGCAGTCAAGTTTACCCGGGGCAATTGCCGGACGATTGTCGGAGGACAACGGGCCATGGATTGGCCGGAAACGGGCGGGCGGGGCTCAGGGCATAAATGGGCCGCGGGCATCCCGGGCCTTCAGCGGCCAAGATTTGGCCCGAGTCTCACTGTTTCCCCTTTGTTTTTCATGGTGCCGATGGAGGGGGTCGAAGCCGCACGAGGGGTTTGCGTGAACGTGCGAGAATGTGCGTTATAACCGTATAAACATTGGCGATTCTGCCCATCGACCAAGTCGCCTCACGAACATGGTTTTGCGCACCAAAACGCACCAAAACGTGCGTTGAGTGTAACAACACTGTGACAACAAACCGAGGGGGGGGCGGGGGGCAGCCCGGGGTGGGGTGGGGTTGGTTGCTACGATGGGTTTGAGACCGCGGAGTTTATCCGCCATGGAGCCCCGTTGTACTCGCACAATGAAGTTGGATACTGGATGAGAAGTTAAATCATTGATTTCCAGCGCAGGACAATATATCCCGAGAAGAATAAAGTCTGGATACTGACCAATCGGACCGGAATATCACTAAACTGAGGCGAGGGTCGGAATCGACAGGTTCTGACACGTCCCGAAAACTCGCCTAAACCATTCAGCAGCGGCTACTTCTCTAAGTGCTGCTCTGGCAACGAGATTATCAAAGCGAGTGGCCGAATCAAGCGAACAATTTTCAACTAACGCGAACAAATTCCTGCTGACTCGAACACTTTTGGTGCCCGTTTTGGTGCCCGTGCCGGATGGCTGAAATGGGTTGCGGCCATGGGTTGATGGTGCTCGGACTGGAGGTGTATGGATAACGTAGAGTCAGGCGCTTGGAGCGCCACTGACTTTGATCTGCGACTCATCGGGGCATCGCGGTTGTATTGGATCCAGTTAGACCGTCCGGGCTCTCTGCGGCCAGGGCCGAAATCATTGGTTCGTCAGCGTGGCCACTAGGCGTTGAGGATCGAACACGGTTTTGTTTTTGAGCATGAAATAGACGGCGCGGGCAATCTTGATCGCCAAGACGGTGTTGGCCTTGAATTTGTTACCGTTCATCTGCGCTTCGAGCCGTTGGGCCAACGGGCCGATGATATGATGGGCTTGGCGGATCGGGTCATGGACTGGCTCAAAGAAAGCGTTCGATCAGCCCAGCCGCGACCGGGCGAGGGGAACAGGAATCTGGGGTTCTGGTGAGTTGAAGCCGCACGCCTTGAAGTGCTCCAGCGCACTGCGCAGGAGCGGGCTCGCGACACTGATCTTTCACTGCCTCCAGGTGCCGCACTATTGGACCGCCACCTGCCGCACTGTTCTACCGCCGTTTCCATATTTACCCTCGCCTGTGGCAGAGATGCCTCCGGTGCCAGAAAAGGGCTCGACCTCGTGAACTTGTGACTATTGATGGTCGGTCGCCTTTTGGTGAAAATTCCGGCAACGTCCGACCCATTAGCTTTTTCATCTCCCCCCTCCCACCTCGGCCCCCCCCCGCCCCGCCTGCCGACTGTGTTTCGCGGTGCCGGTTCGGAGTGCGACCTTGCCAATGGCCGCACGAGTCGGTTCCAAGGCAAATGACAAAAGGCCGGGCGGCTCCTCGATCACGTTTCCCATGAACCTCGACCGGGCTGTATTCTGATTTCAAATCAGATTGAAACATGCGATAATTCTTTGTAATTCAAGAGAATGCTGATACAGATGCTAGCAGGGATGTCAGACTGTTACGGTTTTTGTCACGGTTGCAGATCAAGCATTCCGATTTTTCCTGGTTCGGGAAGGGCCAGAAACGGCTGCATGAACTGTCGCTGAAATGTCCGCGATACGGGTATCGGCGGATCGCAGCGTTGCTGCGGCGAGAAGGCTGGCAGGTGGGCAGCGCCGCCTGCCCTTCATCAAACTCACGTCCAAAGTCGTACGCTTCCCCAAAGCCGACGTGGACGCCGTCCCCGCCCTGAATTTCCGTGTTAGAGCTTTCGGCCTGGAGACAGGGGAAAAGGATTGAGCACAGACCTGCTCGCCGCGCACCGTTGCGAATCTTCGCGCAAATTGGCATCCTGTCGCGGTAAATGAGACCGTTGACGATTGAACTCACGAAAGGCACACAACGTAAGTTTCAATCCATCGGCTGGAAAACTCCAAAAGGGGACGATTGCCGACGCCACTTCTACGCGCTGGACCAGACCGGCAAGCCGGTGGTTGTAATGCCGAAACCGGCCATGCCCGAATTCTACGATCCGAATCGCCGTGCAAAGGCTGTCTTCACTGGCGAGCCTTTTCCAGAGGCGGTCTGCGTCGAAATCTCACCCTGTCGGTTGCTTGCGCCGCCGTGTTACCGGACGCAGGAGGAGCTTGATGGAGTATTCCTTAGCCTTCCCACATTTGACCCTTGGCAGTGGGTCTATTGGCAAAAGCACAAGGAGTTTTCGATTCTCGAACCGGCAGACGAAGGCCCGTTGAAGGAACGGATGGACAAATGGCTCGCCAAAATGCGCGCGGCATACGAATACGAAGCGGGCGCGTTGCGCGACAGGATCAAACAGGTTACAACCGCGACATTGCAGGAACTCGGCCTCGACACCGAGGAACAACGGGCAAAGCGATTGGGTGAACTGCGGGCACAGTTGGACATCGTGGAGTCAGAAGACCGGATTGACGGCGTACCGTGCAAGGGCCGATTGAAGCTGACTTTGGAGGAAGTGAAGCGCGGTGCCGAGGGCATACGCGACGCCTACATGCACGAGGATTGGGCGAAAAAAAATGGTGAAGACTTGAGAGTGATGGCGCACGAGCGCCGCGCTTTTCGCAGATGGCTGGAAACACACACAGGCACGCGAGCCAACATCATTGACGCAACCACTGGCCCCAGCCAGGTGCGACAAGGCATAGAACCGCCTCATTTCGGCGAGGAATACGAGCAGAATCCGCAGTTCTTGGAAGCCTGCGCGTGTGTTCGCTATCGGGCGCGCTTTTCAGACAACGCTGGCACGGTCGTCTATCTGGCAGACTGCGAGACGCGCGAAGAACTGACAGCGGAGGAACGTGACGAAGCGGCAAAGCTCACAGGTGCGGGCAATCTGCAAACGCAGAGCACGACAAAGTTGGACGCGGCCGCTTCAGCGCCGCAAACACACACGCCCGACTTGCAGTTTGAATACGTGAACGTCGAGGGCACAGAATGGCGCAAGGCCGGCCCACAAATGGTCAGGCGACGTGAGCTTGCAGAACATCAAAGAACGACCAAGGATGACAGCGCCTTCCGGAGTCTTTTGGAGCTTCATAAAGAGCGCTGGTTTTACCCCGTGAAACGGATCGGTAAAGTGCGGGAAGCTGCTAAGTGCAGAAAGGCTTCCCGTGTTGCCGCGATGTTCGACATCACGGATTGGGATTCAAATTGGCGTCCCAAAGGGGTGTTCACCGCGCTCCGTGCCCCAAGGGGTTTTCAGACCTAGGCCGCGCCGCATGGCTCAGGGGGGTGTCTGGCCATCGGCCCGGGGCATTCCGACGCGTTCTACGTCCGAACAGTGCCTCTCTGAGGGGGTCTGGGAGACTGCCTTAACGATTCATGACTCCAACACAAAGTGCCTTGAACAAACTGTGGGCCGACGACTGGCCAGACCTCCTCTGCGGTCGCCAGGCTGATGTCAGACAGCGCCGGATTCGCCGCACAGACTTTGCCTGCGGCTTCTGCGCCGATGAGCAGCGTAAGCAACTCCACGTTGCTCACGACCATCGACACATTGGATGCCTTCTTCATCACGATCACCGTGGCGGCTTGTTACGACATCTGCCGCGCACCACCGTGCATCTGCACGCCGGATGGTAAGACAAGCACGCACGATGACGCACCAACGCGAAGGATTCGTGTGACACAACTGAAGCTCCAGACGCTGGTCATGTAGCTCGGCCCCTGGGAAAACTTTTCTTTCGCTCTCCAACCCATCTCTGGCGCGAACGGTCGTCATCCTCTTTTTAAGCCCCTGCTACTTTTGCCGACATTTGGTTCCCGTGCCCTTTTTATACCCGGCTACTTTTTGCGCACGACTACTCGTTCAAGGTGGTGCAGCAAACGATCCTAAAGCTCGCCTGTCGGCCAATGGCCACGCCCGTTTCATTTCGGCTCAGCCGCCCTGACTGAAATGTTGTGAAACAAGGAACCGCCGCGCACCGATTCATCAATGGGCATGTCGCGTGTACGTCACCTGTATGGCGACTCTTGTGCATCGAAGCCTTGCCGGTGGCTACGTGAACATGGAGAACGTGTATCTTACCAACGAGTTGGCTCGGGCCCAGGATGAGTCGGAGCGTGTGCTGATCCGGCACTACTACAAGAATGGGCTGGTACTTGTGTCACTCGGGATTCCGATCCAGAGCGATATCAACCTGGCGGAGGACGAACCAAAAACTAGAACGATCATCGATGGCACGCAAACGAACCGCGGATCCATTTTTGTCGATGCAAAGCATGGACCGGAACACCGGCGTGAATATGTGAAACCTGACGGTTCTGACCTGGCTAAGGACGTGGGCAAATCAACGATTTCGATACGCTACAGGGTTTTCGCTACCCACAACAGGTTATCCGCCAGCAGAAGGAATCGAACTCAGTCTTGGAGTTCAGCCAAGAGCCAGTTACCGACCCACGACCAGAATATCGAGCGTCGCCGGACCGTTATTGCCGCCGCCACCGCGTCGCCGACCTCCGCCGGGTTGATTCGTGCCTGCCGCAGCGGGTTGTGGAGGGGGCGTCGCTGCCGCGGCGGCTGTCGCGGGAGGAGTCGCGGGACGTTCCAGTGTGATCAAAACGATCTGATTGTTCTTGGTGTCGAGCGTGCAGGTTTTCGCGCCCTGTTTGGTTTGCACGGTCTGTTCCACTTCGAAATTTGTCGGGCTGTTTTCCCTGATGATAGTCAGCGTGCCGTCGCGTTGTGAACTGAAGGCTTCTCCGGCGGCAGGATTGAATCCACCGCCGTCGGTCCCGTTGCCGATGGGCAGCGTGGTGATGATTTTTCCGTCGTCGGCGTTGAGGATGACACACGTGGCGGGATTGTGACACATGGCGAACAGAATGTGATTTTTTGCGTCGAGACCCAACCCGCCCGGCCCGCCGCCCTTGCCGCTGATGTCGTATTGGGCAACCACCTTGAGAGAGTTGACATCCACAACCGCGACTTTGTCTTTGTCTTCGATATCAACATACAGGCGGCCCTTGCCGTCGCTGGCGGCTTGCTCGGGCGCACCGCCCAGGTCAATCGTGCCGATGACGGAGCCGTCCTTGCCGTCAATCACCGTCACGTTGGGTGCGCGGTGGCTGAAAACGTAAATCCGTTCCGTGAGAGGTTCGAAGACAATGGCGTCGGGACCGCCTTCCACGGGAATGGTTTTGATCGTCTCAAGCGTTTTAGCGTCCCACATAACCACAGGACTGCTGCTGCAGAAGCCGTGATTGGACTTGGGATCAACTGCGACGCCACGCGCGCGCGCGTTAGTGATCGAGCCGACTGATTTGAGCGTATCAAGGTCAAAAACCAAGACTTCATTGCCGCGCGGAACATAAAGACGGCGGCCGTCGCTGTCCGCAAAGACGTAATCAATACCACCGGTACCAGGAAAGTGGGCGGAGTTGACGATCTTGTAAGGCGTGGCCGTTGGAGCTGCCTGGACAAAAGAGGCTTGCGCTAAGGCGATGAACCCGCTCAAGGCAAACATACTTACGAAACCCGTTCTGTTTGTTTTCATGTGTTGTTAACTTGATTTTTCACCCGGCCCGCTAAAGGCACGCTGAACCGCGATATGCTAAATGAAGAAACCTGTGCATGGCCAATTCATAATTCACGCCTCCGCCGAGGCCGAATTATGAATTCGCTATGCACAGGATCGTGTAAGGCAACCATTCCAGCGCCCAGCCTTGGGCTCTTTTGTCAATGACCTTGCGGAGACATTTTCCGGTTTTGTCCGGGCCATGGTTTGTTCGGCGGCGCTCGTTGGGATCGAAGTGGCTTGTCTTTAGCAGCCAACTGCCCATCACCGGAAGAGAGATTCGGTTGCGTCGCTTGACAGGTTTACTAGTATAGCTTCATAAATCAACGAGAGTCATCGTCTTCCATTTTGTCGAAGCACGCCTTGGCGTGGCTGGCGGTGGTGATTGTTTTCATGGCGCTGTGCTTTCGCCTGGGGCATTTGCCGTTGCTGGCTCCCGATGAGGGGCGCAACGCGGAAGTGGGCCGCGAAATGAAAGAGTCCGGCGCGTGGCTCGTGCCCACCTACAACGGTGTGGATTACCTGGATAAACCCGCGTTCTATTTCAAGGCGGTCGCCCTCTCCCTGGCAATCATCGGCAATAACGAAACCGCAGCGCGCACTCCCTCGGCCGCTTTTGGCGTCGCACTGGTGGTCCTGGTTTTTGCCTTCTGCCGAAAAGTTCACGGGACCCGGTGCGGGTTGCTGGCGGCGATCATTGTCGCAACCACCCCGCTGTACGCGGCGAATGCGCGGACGGTCATCTTCGATATGGCGCTTGCCTTCTTCGTTTGCGGTTCGATCTTCGCCGGCTACCTGGCGGAAGCCGCGGAGGGCAAAGCGAGGCGGAACTGGTACCTGCTCGGCGCGGCTTCGGCCGCCTTCGGCACGCTGGTCAAAGGGCCGGTGGGTTTCCTGATTCCCGCGTTGGTGCTGCTGGTTTTCAACCGTGTCGAAGGCCGGCGCGGCGCGTGGAAGCGGTTGCTGGCGCCGCTTAATCTGCTGGCGTTCTTCGCCATCACGCTGCCTTGGTTTGTCCAGCTTTGTCTCGCCCACCGGGACTTCCTGCACTACGGGCTGGTGGAGGAATCCTTCCGCCGGTTCACGTCCGCGAAATCCTTTCGCCGCTTCCAACCGGTTTACTTCTACCTGATGGTTATCGCCGGGACGTTTTTCCCATGGAGCCTGGTGTTGCCTGAAGCGGTCCTGGCGACGTGGAAGGAACGGTGGGCGAAGAACAGTGCGGACCGGCTTTGCCTGGTGTGGTCCGTGGTGGTGGTGGTGTTCTTCTCCCTCTCGCAGTCGAAGCTGCCGGGCTATATCCTGAGCGTTGCGGTGGCCTGCGGGATCCTCGTGGCTCGGGTGTTCGAGACGGCGTTGACGGTTCCTGATGGCAGAATCGCACGCCTTGTGGGCCGCTCGACCGCGGTGTTTGCCGGGGTGTGTTTGTTGCTGGCGGTCGTGGCGGTGGGGGGGGCGTCGCAGATGCGCAGGCTGGCCTTCCCCCTGGGCATTCCGGTGGCCGACGCGGAACGCCTCGGCGAGTGGACTGTGCCGCTGGCGGTTTTGCTCGTGGCGTTCGGCGCCTTCGCGTGGGTGGCGCGTTGCCGCCGAAGCCCCTCGCTTTGCTTTCTCTGCCTGGCGCTGTTTCCTCCGCTGTGCGCAATCGTGAGCCTGGGCGTGTTCTATGTGATCTTTGATGCAAAGTCGGGTCGGCGCATTGCCGACCAACTTTCGGCCCTGCCGACAGAAACAGAGCTGGCCTGCCTGGAATGTTACCCGAACGGCCTCGCGTTTTACCTGGGCCGCACGGCCACACTAATCTCGCGGGATGGCCGTGAATTGACGAGCCACTACATCATCTATGCCCTGAAGAAGGAGCCGCGGCCACCAAAGCAAATCGTGCCGCTGTCAGACTTTGAAGGCTGGCTCACGTCGCGGAAGACTCCGGTTTACCTCATCGTCCGCCAATCCGACCGGCACAAGCTGCAGACCATCGCCGCGGCCCGCAGCGCCAATATCCAACCCCTGTCGCCGGCCTATCTAGGCGCCTTACTGCCGGCTCGCCGAGGGCCCTGACATGTGTGGCATTTGCGGCGTCGTCGCCACGTCCGGTTTTCCTGATCCCGAAGCCGCCCGCCTCCGCGTGGAAGCGATGCTCCAGTCGCTCTCGCACCGCGGCCCCGATGCGGTCGGCCGGGTGACCACCCAGTTCGGAGTTTTAGGCGCGACTCGGCTCGCGATCCGCGGCTTGAAGGACGGCAGCCAGCCGATGCTGGACGCGGAGACCGGCATTGTGGCTGTCTGCAACGGTGAGATCGACAATCACCGCGAACTGCGCCGCTGGCTGGCAGAACGAGGATGCCGGGTGTTCAACGAGACGGATGTGGCGGTGATCCCCCGCCTGTTTCTCGAGCTTGGCGAAGACTTCGCCGACAAACTGGTCGGCGCATTCGCCATTGCAGTCTGGGACCCGCGCACCCGGCGGCTCACCCTGGCGCGGGACCGCGCGGGAGAACGCCCCCTCTTTTTCATGTCAAGAGGAGGCGAGATTATCTTCGCCACTGAGATCGCCGCCCTGGTCTCGCCCGGACGGCTCCCCGTCAACCTCCATCAAAGCGCGCTGCGGAAATACCTTCAGTTCGGCATCTTTCCCTCCCCGGATACGCCTTTCATCGAAATCACCAAAGTCGCGCCCGGCGAATGTGTCCAGCTCGACGCGGGAGGCGTCCGCCGAAGAACATACTGGCGTTGGCAAATCACGGAGGCGGCGAAACAGGCGCCCTCGGCTGACGCCTTCGACGAAACCTTCCGCGCTGCGGTCCGGCGCCAGAGCGATGTGGATGTAAATTTCGGCGTCTTTTTGAGCGGCGGCATCGACTCGTCGCTGGTTTCGGCGGTGACCCGCTCGCTGTACCCGACGCGTTCGTTGAAGGCTTATACGCTGCGCTTCGAGGAAGAGTCCTTCGACGAAGGGATCTACGCGGAGGCGGTGGCGCGGCAGTTAAAAATGGACCTGGTGACCGTATGGGTTCGGCCCGGAGACATGCGGAGTGAGATCAAGGAGCTCGTCCGTCTGGTGGGCGAACCGCTGGCCGATCCCGCATGGGTGCCGACGGCGCTGCTGGCGCGGTGTGCCGCACGGGACATCCGCCTGGCGTTGGTGGGCGAGGGCGCAGACGAATTGTTCGGTGGCTACCCGACTTACATCGGCGTGGGCATTGCCGAGCGTTACGCACGATCGCCGGCCTGGATCAGATCCATCATCCGTCGCGCCCTGGAAGCGCTGCCGCCCAGCGAGAAGAAAGTGACCGTTTCCTTCCTGCTAAAGCGCTTCGCGGAGGGCATGGATTTGGAGAGCCTCGACCGGCACCGGTTTTGGGTTTCCAACATCGCCCCGACACTGCTGCGGCGGCTGAGCGTGGCGCCAATAGACATGGAGAGCGGCGACCAGGGAGTCGGCCAGGTGCTTGACCGGGTGCAGCAGTGGGATTTGGAGACATCGTTGGCTGAGGGCTTGCTGACCAAGGCCGACCGCGCAAGCATGAGTTTCGCCCTGGAGCTGCGCGCGCCGTTCCTGGATGAAGCGGTGATGGAGTTCGCCAAATCGCTGCCGGTTGAACACCGGGTGCGCGGATTCGAGACGAAGGTCTTTCTGAAACGATACGCCCTGCGTTACCTCCCGAAGGCGATTGTCCACCGTCGCAAGCGCGGTCTCTCGGTGCCGGTAGGCCGCTGGCTGCGCGGTCCGCTGCACGACTGGGCCTTGGCGACACTTGGGAGCGGGCGCCTGGAGCGCGTCGGGATTCGCACTGCCGCCGCCATCGAGCTTTTTTCCGAGCATTGCCAACGTAAGGCCGACCATGCCCGCGCTCTCTGGACCTTGCTCGTGCTGAGCGAATGGCTGGGTTGGGTGGCGCAGGAATGACAACCGTCGTTGTGCGCCTGCCGTTGGCGCAGGAAAACAGACCTTCATTATGAAAAGCAACATTAGCCGCGCTTCGATTTTCCATGGTCGTCGCACGTGGCAGGCCAATTCGTTGTTCGTACCGGCGTTTTTTTTGTGCTTGACCGTCAGCATTAGCGGGCGGGCTGGCGACAGAATTGCCGAGGCCGGCGATATTCTACAATTTGTCTTGCCCGGCACCGCTGCCGGACTGACGCTGGCCCATTGGGATAGCCAGGGGGCACTGGAGTTTGGCGAATCAGCTGCTCTGACACTCGGTGTCACCTACGGCCTCAAGTACACCGTCAACGAAAAACGCCCCAATGGCGGACGTCAGTCCTTTCCCTCGGCGCACACGTCGATTTCCTTCTGTTCCGCCGAGTTCATGCGCAAGCGTTATGGTTGGGAGTACGGCATACCGGCCTACGCCGCCGCCTCTTTTGTTGCTTACAGCCGCGTGGAGGCGGGAGAACATCACCCACATGATGTGGTCGCGGGCGCAGCCATTGGAATTATCAGCAGCTATATTTTTACCAAACCATACAAAGGCTGGTACTTTCAGGCCGATGCCGATGGTCAATATTTTGGAGTCAGGGTCAGTCGCGCCTGGTAGTGCGCAGATTGGATTATCTGAAGGATTTATTCACCGGTTTGCCAGCGGCCAGGATCACACAGATCCAAGGGGTCACGCCAGCGGCTTGGGCCAAGGCCAAAGTGAAGGAGGAATTGATCGCTCAGGCAGCTTGACGAATCTGGATGCCGCTCGAACTGAACCTGCGTTTTCAACTTCAGTGCCGTGTCGAGGGCGTAACCTCGGCCGCTTACGGAGAAACGCCCAAACCCGAACACTTAAAGAACATACGAGTATTCACAGCGTACAGGGTTTCCAAATTACTTCGCTCCACCCAGTTCCATTTGGATTCCCAAATAGGCCATGAATTTCGTGTTGCCCCGGATACTGCGTCCCGCCGAGAACAAAAGATTGAAATGCTCGTTTATCTTCCATGTGCCGCCAAGGTTGAAGGCGAGGTTGGAATACCCTTCCGTGGGCGGAGGTGAATTCTCCACGATCTCCCCGCCCAATTCCAAACGCTCGTTGACCTCTCGATTGATCGACACGCCCCCATACCAGTAGTTGCGTTCGTCATCCGCCGTTTGAACCACATATCCGACGTTCCCATAAGCCGTCCATTTGCCCCAGTGCTTCTCGGCCAGCACTGGCATGCTGTATGCAGGCCTTCCTTCACCCAATCCACGACTGTGATCGCCCGTCGGCACCAGGAGCTGTGGATAAATCCCCACCATCGGCCCGCAGCCTTGCTCCTCCAAGAACGGCCACTTGACCCCCAACAACATATCGCCCGGCCCAGCTTCCGTGCTGCCCCCATGCTTAGTCACCACTTCCGCAGGAATCTCCAGCTTCAGTTGGACATGCGGCAAGCCGTACATCGCCGGCATCCCGTAATTGATGTCGAGCAGCGGTGCTTCCATGTCCGTCTCGCCGCGGGTACGCTCCAAAATGAAGGGCACATTGATTTCCCAGCCGTGAGGTGGCGGTATTTCCGGATCGTCGGTGAGAAAGGGAGGGCCTGCCCATGCCGCAGTCGCGGCGAGCAACACGAGAACTGGCGCTGCTCTTCCGACAGATGGGAGCATCGCGGGGTTACCGTCCACAAAGGCAGTACATCTTGGATATGAGCTTGTACACGAAACGCGAGATCAAAACAACCGTGGTTAGTGGATCAGTTCAAGCGGTTCTCGTTTCCGTCCCTGTGCGGCATGTGGTTCGTCAGTCGAATACGCAGTTGGCACACCAACTCAAGGCGATAGCCGGTGGCCCTTCAAAAACAACCCTTGATGGCATCGCTCTGATTTGCGCGAATTGCCATGCTATGATACACACGAAAAACCCACCGATTGCGATAGAAGAACTGCGAAAGTTGGTGACGCACCATTGACGCCGTCCAACCACCAAAGGATTGAAATGACCGGAGCGCGAGGGTGAAGGGGGCGCGCAGCGTCATTCCAATCCGTTGTTGAACCAGCCCGTGGAATTACCAAGAAAGAAAAATGTGAAAACAGAGATGTCCGGTCCAAAAGCGCCCCCTTAAACCCCCGGTAAAAAATGCGGATTGCTTTTAGCAGATTCCAGTCTGTATTGCCAGTGATTTGTGGACCTCGAATGGGAGAAGCTGGGGACATCGTGACCCCCTGGTGAAGATCAAAGTGCTGAGCACTCGACGTCGAGACCAGCTGTTTGGGATCCTTCGTGAGGTCCGAAGATCGGCGGCATCGGGGCGGGGAGGCTT
>Ga0326727_10020187_pt1 | contig 13261 bp, 10 predicted proteins | sample MB2enrmetagenome_FD_207643 | JGI IMG/M metagenome (GOLD analysis project Ga0326727, IMG submission 207643) | Lab enriched peat soil microbial communities from McLean, Ithaca, NY, United States - MB29MY | ecosystem: Environmental > Terrestrial > Soil > Wetlands > Peat | place: USA: New York...
GGCTGCGGCTTTCTTGCGGCGCGGAAAGGTAATCGTATGAAAACGTCAGTCCTTCTGTTTGTAGTCTCCGTTCTGGTGTCTGGCCAGTCCTTCCAGGGCTCCTTGCGTGGCCGGGTCACCGATCCGGCGGGGGCCGCGCTTTCCGGCACCAGGATAGTAATTGCCGACGAAGCCACGTCGGTCGCGCGCTCTACGGTCACTAATGACCAGGGCGAGTATGTGTTCACGGCGGTCACGCCCGCCACTTACACTTTGAGTGCCGAGGCGCCGAATTTCAAGCGCACCGAGCGCAAGGGCGTCGCCGTGCTGACGCAAACCGCGGTCACGGCCGATTTGCAGCTCGAGCTCGGGAAGGTCAGCGAACAGGTCGAGGTGACCGCCGATGCGCCTCTGCTCGAAACCGGCGCGGCATCGACCGGCCAGGCGATCGACAGCCAGAAGATCACCGACCTTCCCATACTCGGGCGCAACTCGTTCTTCACCGCTAAACTGGCCCAGAACGTGGTCTTCGTCAACAACCCCAAAATGGGCCGAATGCAGGATCAGAACGCCAATTCCCAGGTCGCCATCGCCGGCGGTCCGGTGCGCACCAACAACGTCCTGGTCGACGGCATCTCGATCACCGACTCGAATAACCGCGCGGTCTATGTTCCGTCGCCCGAAGCCGTCCAGGAGGTCAAGCTTCAGGCCAGCACCTACGACGCCGAAGTATCCCGCACAGGCGGTGGGACATTCAACTCGCTGCTGCGCTCCGGCACCAACGAGTTGCACGGCTCGGCGGTGGGCCACATCCGGCAGACGGACTGGCTGGCGAATAACTTCTTTTCGAACCGCGCCGGCCAACCGGTTGCGGCCCAGCCGTTCCGCGATTGGGCCGCATCGCTGGGCGGACCGGTCTTCATCCCGAGGCTCTACGACGGCCACAATCGGACGTTCTTCTTCGTGGCCACGGAAGCCTACCGGCAGCAGGACGGCGGCAACACGGCGCTCTCGGTTCCGACAGCCTTGGAGCGCGCAGGGGATTTCTCGCAAAGCTTCACGGCAAGCGGCGGGCGGCAAACCATCTACGACCCGCTCAGCACTACTTCCACGGGCGCGCGCACTCCGTTTGCGGGTAACATCATTCCAGCTACCGCATTGGATCCAGCCGGATTGAAGCTCGCCTCGTACTATCCGCTTCCGAACACGGGCACCCCGTACTACGGAGCCACCAACTTCAATTTCACCGGAGGCTACCCGAACCGCGGCGACCAGTATACGTTCAAGGGCGACCAGCAGTTGACCAGGTGGCTCAGTGCGTCGGCCTCGTACGTCCATCAGAAGACCGGAGAGACCAACGCGCCTCCGACCTTTGGAAACGTGGCATCTCCTACCCAGAGTCTCCTCTACCGCCGGATCGACGCCACGCAAACCAACGCCACGGCGACTCTGAGCCCCACCACGGTGCTCACCGCCCGCTTTGGGTTCAATCGCTTCTTCACGACCAACTTCCCCACGACGAGCGCGGGCTTCAACCTGACCACCCTGGGACTCCCGGCATCGCTGGCGGCCGAAACTCCGGACACGGCTTTCCCCGCCGTCACCATGGGAACCCTGGCCAGTTACGGAGGCGGCACGACGACTCGCGACGTGTTCTACTCGCGTTCCTTCAACACGACCATCTCGAAGTTTCTCGGCCGGCACAGTCTCAAAGCCGGATTCGATTTCCGCACCCTGCACGATTTCGGTACGCCCGCCGTCGGCCCGACCAGCCTCGGCTTCACCGACGTGTTCACACGCGCCACGCCGCAAGCCTCAACCGCCGGAACCGGCGCCGACCTGGCCACGCTGCTGCTCGGCTATCCCACCAGCGGCAGCCAGAACGTGGTCGATAAGTTCAACGACTTCGTGCGCTACTACGGCGGCTTCGTGCAGGACGATTTCCGGATCACGCCGAAGCTGACTCTGAACTTCGGGCTTCGGTTCGAGCACGAAACCGGCATCCGCGAGGCCAATAACAAGCTCATTGTCGGGTTCAATCCCGCCGTCGCCAACCCGCTGCAACAGAATGTCACCGGCCTGCCGATACCTGGCCAGGTGGAATACGCAGGAGTGAACGGCAACCCGATCGAGAGCGGCAACGCGCTGGCCGTCAAGCCTGCGCCGCGCATCGGTTTCGCTTACGCGCCCAACGATAAACTGGTGGTCCGCGGCGGATACGGCATTTACTGGGCGCCGGGGTTCTTCAGTTTCCAGAACACCATCGGCTATTCGCAGACGACCTCCGTCGTGAGTTCCACGGACGGAAATTTCCATCCCGCCGCCACGCTCGAAAACCCTTATCCCAATGGGCTACTGCAGCCCACGGGCAATACGCTGGGCGGATTGTCGGGAATCGGCCAGGCGATCACCGTGTTCTCCCCCAGTTCGCAATCGGCCGGTTACGTTCAGGAGTACTCGCTAGAGGCGCAGCGGCAAGCCGCGGGCGGATTCGTCTTCACACTGGGCGGTCTGGGTTCCCATTCGCTCCATCTGAATGAGAGCGGCCTGAATGTCGACCAGCTCAACCCGTCCTATTTCCCACTCGGCTCGGCGTTGACGGCCAAGGTGGCCAACCCGCTCTATAACAACGGCGGCGTGGGAACCTTGGGAACGGCAACCGTGGCCGGCGCCCAACTGCTGCTGCCCTTTCCGCAGTACACCTCGGTGACGCTGGCCAATTCCGACACCGGACTGGCTTACTACTATTCCGCGTACCTGCGGGCGCAGCGGCGCCTGGCGAACGGTTTGACCGTGCTCGCATCGTACACCTGGTCGCGCAGCGAATCGAACACACTGGGCGTCAGCACCGCCGGCGCATCCCAGATCACGTCGCTGGCCGGGCCGCAGAACGCCTACAACCATAGCGCCGAGCGCAGCCTCTCCACGCAGGACGTACCCAACCGCTTCACCACCGCGATTACTTACGAGTTGCCGTTCGGGAAGGGGAAACCGTTCCTCAGAAGCGGCCGCATTCTGAACCTGATTGCCGGCGGATGGACCGCCAACGCCGTCGGCATTCTGCAGGCTGGCTACCCGCTGGCTGTGACTCAGCCGAACAACAACAGCGTGATCGGCGCCAGTTTGCAGCGCCCGAACGCGACCGGGGTGTCCGCGGATACTTCCGGCTCCACGGCCGATCGCATCAACGGATGGCTGAATCCCGCGGCGTTCTCGCAGACCCCGCTGTTCGCCTTCGGGAATCTCACGCCGTTCCTCGCCGACCGCGGTCCCGCGCTGTTCAACTGGGACGTGTCCGCGTTCAAAGCCTTCTCAATTCGCGAGCGAGTGAAGGCGCAGTTCCGCGCCGAGGCACTCAACGCAACTAACACGCCGTATTTCGGCTACCCCAACACAACCTATACCAATCCGAATTTCGGCAAGATCACGACACAAGTGAACAACGCGCGCCTGATCCAGCTTGGCGCCAGATTCACCTTCTAAATCGACTCAAGGAGAGAAACCAATGAAACTTCATTCCATTACCAAACGCGCATTCGTATCTACGGCAGCCTTGGCTGTCCTGGCCGGTGTCGCCGGCATTCGCCCGGCCTCCGCCCAGAGCGCCGCGTCCCCGCAGCGGGCCGAAGCGCCACCCATCGTCGAATGGGTCTACCAGGCGAAGTGGGGCTACTTTGACGACTTCTACGCGCTCTTCAAGAAGTACCAGATTCCCATTCTGGATGAGGAGAAGAAAGAGGGCCTCGTCACCAGGTACATCGTACAAAAGGGCGGCGGCCACGTCGGCGAGTCCGAACGCTGGGACTTGCGCGTGCTGATCTATTACAAGGATAAGGATGCGCAGACCAAAGCCCGCGGCGTGGGAGCGAAGCTGTTCCCGGATCGGGAGACCGTCCGCAAAGACGAGTTGGAGCGCTGGCGGCTGACGACGGCGCACTGGGACCGTCCCCTTACCGAGGTGGATCCGCACGAGCCAGAAACGCCGCGGGGCGAGTAGGCGCGCACGCGTCGAAATGGCCAATCGCGCAGGGACGTTGAGGCGTCCCTGCGCATCATCAAACCGTGTCACGCAATTCTGGAGGGTACACCTTGAAACGCAGAACATTCCTATGGAGCGCGGGAGCCGCGGTACCGGCTCTCGCGGTAATATCTGGTTCTCCCAGCTTCGGCGAGGAACCGAAGACGCTAGGGGCGATCGCTCTTCCCAAACCGAAGGTCCAGGGCGGCAAGCCGCTGCTGGAAGCGCTGAGCGAGCGCAAGACGCTTCGCAACTTCGGATCGGCCCAGCTTCCGCTGCAGACGCTCTCCAACCTGTTGTGGGCGGCCTTCGGAGTGAACCGGCCCGACGGTAAGCGAACGGCTCCCTCGGCCAGAAACGTCCAGGACATCGATATCTACGTCTTCCTGCCCGACGGCGCCTACCTGTACGTTGCCGGTCCGCACGCTCTCAAACTGGTGCTGGGCGGGGACCAGAGAGGCAAGGGGCTCAGGCAGCCGCAGGCGCCCGGTTCGGCAAACCCTCCAGTTACGCTTTTCTATGTCGCCGACGGGGACAAGACGAGGGCTGCCGGCGGTCGCGCGCCGGACGGGTCGGCGCTGGCCTCGTGGTCCAACGTACACGTTGGCTTCATCGCCCAAAACGTGTATCTGTACGCAGCCTCGGAAGGGCTGGCAAGTTCTTTCCGTGCCAATGTCGATCCCGACGCCCTTTCCGCTCTGCTGAACTTGCGCGCGGCGCAGAAGCCGCTCTACAGCCACCTGGTGGGCTACCCGTCCGCCACGAGCTGACGCCCAATGCCGAATGGTGAAACAAGCAATCGCACTCTACCAAGGAGTAAATAGATGAAACACACGACTAGCAGACTGTTACTTACCGCCGTCATCGCGCTGGCGCCTGCCGCCTGGGCCGAGTCCGTCGCGGGACTCTGGCACGCAACCACCACCGTCAACGGGACCGAGATCCCCTTTAAGATCGAATTCTCCGGCGATGGGGCGAACGTCAAAGGGTGGTTCTTCAATGGCGAGGAACACGAGTCCTCGACCAGCGGGACCTACCAGAATGGAGCGCTGGTTCTCAACTTCGATACGTACCTGTCGGTGTTGAAGGCGACCGTGAAGAACGGCAAGCTCGACGGCGAGTACATCTCCCGGCGCGGCGATCCGCTTCCCATCCACGCGGTTCGCGCCGCGTCGCAACCCGCAACGAAAGTGAAGGCTCCCGACATCTCCGGCCTTTGGTACCTGGAAGGCGTGACCAGCCGCAAACACGACGAGAAGGCCTTTCAATTCGTCGTGCACCAACAAGGAGCGGAAGTTTCCACCGCCATTCTCCGCATCGATGGCGACGGCGGAACGCTCACCGGCAGCTATCGGGACGGCAAGTTCGTACTCAGCCATTTCTCCGGCGCCCGCCCCTCGCTGGTGGTGCTCACGCCTCAACCCGATGGGACGCTGGCCGTCGACCAGCTTGGTAAGTTATTCACCGCCGTCCGGCCGGACACTGCGCGAGCGAAGGGGCTGGACGTTCCGGCCGATGCCAACCTGCATACGGCAGTCAAGGACCCCACCAAGCCATTTACCTTCAGCTTTCCGGATCTGGATGGCAAGCTCGTCTCCAATACCGACGACCGCTTCCGGGGCAAGGTGCTGTTGATCAACGTGACCGGCAGTTGGTGCCCCAACTGCCATGACGAAGACCAGTTTCTGCCGACGATCTACGATAAGTATCGCGCCCAGGGGCTGGAAATTGTCGCCTTGGATTTCGAAGAGCCCGAGCAACTTCCCGACCCGGTGCGGTTGAAGGCGATCGTCAAACAGGTCGGGGCCAAGTACACCGTCCTGGTGGGCGGAGAAACCAGTTCGGCTAAGGACAAGCTGACGCAAACCGAAGGCTGGGACTCCTGGCCCACCACGTTTTTCGTCGGCCGCGACGGCCTTGTGAAGAAGGTGCACGCCGGCTTCCCAAGCCCCGGCAGCGGCGAGTTGTTCAACCGGACGAAGCAGGAGTTCGTCGCGGAGATCGAGCGCCTGCTCGCCGAAAATCAGAGCGCGGCCCGGTAGCGGTTTCGCATCCGATGGTAACCCGTGCCAGTTCGCTCAGACGCTCCCGGATCTCGCCGGCAGATAGAGGCAGGTTTCCGAGGAACTCCGCATGAAGGCGTCGCGCACGGTAATCCGGCTGGCGGCACGGTTCCAACAGGTACCGTTCCGCCATTCCGGTTTCAAAGGCATAGAGCAGCGTTCCGTGGTGTAGTAAGGCGTGGGAGCCGCGGCGTTGAGCATTGCCGGAAACCTTGCGGCCCTCGATCGCGACGTCCGAAACGCCACGGATCTCCAGGCCCGGCACCGCCAGCGCATGGATTAGGCGCCCCAGTATCAGCCGATAACTCAACCGGACGTCGCGGAGCGCCGGATGCCGGTCGAGAGACAGGAGCAGAGAGTAGTTGAGACATCCCGGTCCAAGCACGACAGCGCCGCCGCCCGACTCGCGCCGCACAATAGCGACGCCATCCGTCGCGCAGGCTTCGGTCTCGACTTCCTTCGAAGCCGCGCCCAAGCGTCCCACTACCACCACGGGAACGGGGCTCTCCCATAGGTGCAGCGCCTCGCTTGCCGCTCCAGCCTCCAGCCTTTCGAACCACCCAGCATCCAGAGCGAGATTGTCTTGCGCGCACGGCGGCGATTCCAGCAGGCGGAGCATCGGGACAAGTCCCGTAAGGGAATACGGGATAATAGCACAGGACTGAGGACGGGATATGGGCGAGAGCATTTCCTATCGGCGATGGCGATTCTCTACCGATCTGCCGGCCGAACGCCGCTACACCACATCGCACTTTTGGTTGGCCGAAAAGCCCGAGGGCGTCTGGCGCGTGGGCCTCACCAAGTTCGCCACCTGGCTGCTGGGCGATCCGGTCGAGTGCCAATTCAAGGCGGCCGCTGGTTCCACGGTCGCAGTAGGCCAGGAAATCGGCTGGGTTGAGGGCCTCAAGTCGCTCACCACAATTTACTCCGCAGCCGGTGGCGAGTTGCTGGATTGCGGCACCGTCATCTCCGAAAACGTCACGCTTTTCGAATCCGACCCCTACGAGCGGGGATGGCTTTACCGGGTGCGGGGAGTTGCGGCGCCAGATAGTGTAAATGTCCACGGCTACATCGCAATTCTGGATGAGGCCGTGGACGAGGTGATGCGCCGCCGCCAGGACGAATGTGGAGGCGAATGTGAAGGCTGAGTTTCTGATCGTGGGCGGGTTTCTCGGCGCTGGAAAAACCACAGCCATGCTGCAGTTGGCCCGGCATCTGACTGGCCAGGGACGGCGGGTGGGCCTGATCGCCAACGACCAGAGCTACGGCCTGGTCGACACCGCGCTGCTGCGGTCCCACGCCTGGCCGGTCGAAGAGATCACCGGCGGGTGCTTTTGCTGCCGGTTCGATTCGCTCACGCAAGGCGTCGAGCGGCTGGCCCGGGAAGCCGGCCCCGACTGCTTTCTAGCCGAGCCTGTGGGAAGCTGCACCGATCTGCGCGCGACCGTCCAGTATCCCTTGCGGCAACTGTACGGCGACGCTTATCGGGTCGGGCCGCTGAGCGTGCTGGTCGATCCGCTCAGAGCGCTTCGCGTGCTCGGGCTTGAGTCCGGCAATGCCTTCTCACCCAAGGTGCAGTACATCTACGGCAAGCAGTTGGAGGAAGCCGATATCATTGTCGTCAACAAATGCGACCTGCTGGATGCGGCGCGTTTGGATCGCCTCGAAGCCGCCCTCCACGAGTGCTGGCCCGCGGCGGAGGTGCTGCGCGTCAGCGCGCGCGAAGGAACGGGGCTGGGCCGGTGGTTCGCCGCTCTGTCCGCCGATCCTGGGTCGGCCGTGCCGCCCGAAGTCGATTACGACGATTACGCTGAGGGCGAGGCGCGGCTTGGCTGGCTGAATAGCGCAATCGGCGTAGCCGCGGCGGAGCCGCTCGATGGGAACCTGTTGCTGCTTGAGGTGGCCCGGCGCATCCGCGGCAGTCTATCAGCCGAGTCGATCGAAATCGCTCACCTCAAGATGACGCTCGCGCCCGACGCAGCCGCATCGCGCCCTGCCGTCCTGAACCTGGTGAGTACGGAGATGGACCCGGTGCTGCCGCATGCTCTGGAGCAGAAGCTGTCGCGCGGAGAGTTACTCCTGAACCTGCGCGCCGAAGCGCCTCCGGAGACGCTTCGTGCCGCCGTAGAAGCGGCCCTGGCGGCCACCCACGCGGCTGGAGCGCAGTTGCTGGTGAGGACCATCGAGTGCTTCAGTCCCGCCAGGCCCACGCCCACACATCGTCTCAGCGGTGTCGAGCTATGAAACGGAGAGAATCATGAGAAAGCAAAGACGTCTGGCCTGCGCCTCTGGCGCTGTGCTGCTATCCCTGGTTGCGCACGCGGCCGACTGGCCTCAGTGGCGCGGACCCCTGCGGAATGGCGTCTCCGCCGAAACCGGTCTGCTGCAGGAATGGCCCAAGGGCGGCCCCCGGCTGATCTGGCAGGTCAAGAACATTGGCTATGGCTACGCGGCGCCCTCCGTGGTGGGGAATCGCATCTATGTTTTGAGCAACCGCGGCCTGGACAACGAATTTGTTCAGGCGCTTTCGACCGTGGACGGCAAGCCAGTGTGGGCCACCACACTGGGCAAAGTGGGCAATCCCGAGCAGATGCCCACCTTTCCCGCGGCCCGCTCCACGCCCACCGTAGACGGCGCTTTGCTTTACGCACTGGGTTCCGACGGTGACCTGGCATGCGTGAGGACTTCCGACGGAACGATCCAGTGGAAGAAGAACCTGCGTGCCGATTTTGGCGGCGTGCCCGGCAAGTGGGCGTATTCGGAATCACCGCTGGTCGATGGCGACGCGTTGATCGTGACGCCGGGTGGCCCGCAAACTACCATTGTGGCGCTTAACAAGAAGACCGGCGCGACCATCTGGAAATCGGCCGTTCCAGGCGGTGATGACGCCGCCTATGCCTCGTCCATAGTCGTCGAGGCCAGCGGCCGCCGCCAGTATGTGCAGTTCCTGGCGAAGGGCCTGGTGGCCGTCAATGCGAAAACCGGCGAGTTCCTGTGGCGCTACGACGCGACGGGCAAGGGCAACACCAACATTCCCTCACCCGTGGCCAGCGGTGGATACGTCTACACCTCGCTGAGCCGCGGCCCGGGCGGGCTCATCCATCTGGCCGCGGCAGAGCACGCCGCACCCGAACAGGTCTACCTGCAACGGGGACTTCCCAATAGCATCGGCGGTTCCGTGGTGATTGGCGCCACGCATTTCGGCACCAACAGCGACGGCTTAGTCGCGGCCGATTGGGTCACAGGCAAGGTCCTGTGGCAGGAAGCCAGCGCCGGCGCCGGTTCGATTGCCGCCGCTGGAAACCGGCTGTATATCCACACCGAAGACGGCGACGTCATCCTGGTGGAGGCAACGCCCGAAGCCTACCGCGAGAAGGGGCGCTTCACGCCGCCGGACCGGCCGAAAGGGGCCCGTGGTGCCATGGAAAAGGCCTGGGCTTATCCGGCCATTGCCAACGGGCGCCTTTACATCCGCGAACTCGATTCGCTTTGGGCTTACGACATCACCGGCAAGTAAGTATCCGCGGCCGTTCGACTGCTGGGAGTCGGCCGGCCGATCAACGCCCCGACATGTGCCATCGGCGAAGCTCCGAACCTGATGATCGTCGCGCCGTGCCGAAGCGATGAATCACAAATGATCCGTTGCGTCACGATCATAGGTCAGCGCGGCCATGCCCCCCAGACCCCGGACGTGGTTGTGCGGCCCGTCCGGCCCGGCCGTCTCCTGAACTGACTCCGAATTGCCTGGCCGCTCTGGCACTCAGTCGTGACGAGCTTGCCAGGGCGGATTTGGCGATTCCTCTTGACGATTCGCCCCTATTGTACTAATCTACATCAAGAATGGTACGATTGACGCCGACCCGGTCGCTGGAGCCTTTCGGACCACCATCCCAAACCGCTCTGCGCCATTGTTGTCCCTGCCGATAACTCCGGGCGCTCCGTTCCTCCACCCAAAAGGACAATAATATGAATAACTTGCGAGGCAGTATTGTGTTTTTCGTAGCAGTATGGGCAGTGGCGGCGCAGACCACCACCCCCGACACGCAGGACCAGAAGATCCAGCAACTCGAACAGCGCGTCGATGAGCTGGACCAGAAGCTCCGCGTGGCGGAGCGAAACAAGGAACTGAAAGACGAGGCGGCCGCCCAAACCGCCAAGAATGCCGCCGCGGTGACGGCCGACACGAGCGGGTTCACCATCAAGTCCAATGACGGCAATTTTCTGCTCAAGATCGGCGCGGACCTGCAGGTGGATAACCGCACCTTCACTGGCCAGGGCAGCGGCTCGTTCGTGGATACCGCGCTTTTGAGGAGAATGCGGCCGACGTTTTCGGGGACGGTCTATCGCTATGTCGACTACTTCTTCCGGCCCGATTTCGGCCAGGGACAGACCATCATCTACGATGCCTACGCGGAATTGAAGTACTTCGCCAACGCCAAAGTACGCGTGGGCAAGTTCAAGCCGCCAGTAGGGCTGGAGCGGTTGCAGTCCGACGACGATACCAACTTCGTCGAGCGCGGGTTTCCAACCTTGCTGGTGCCCAGCCGCGACATCGGATACCAGATTTCGGGGGACGTGGTGAAGAGCCGCGTAGCATACGCAGTCGGAGTGTTTAACGGCGTTCCGGACAACGGTCTGACCGATGCCGCCGTGAGCAGCCACCGCGACTACGCCGGCCGCATCTTTCTGACGCCGTTCCAACCGGACGCGAACCACCCGCTCAGTGGACTCGGATTCGGTTTGGGGGCATCCACGGGCAGTGTCGATGGGGAAGCGCTTCCTTCCTTCAAGACGTTCGGCCAAAACACGTTCTTCACATTCGCTTCGGGCGTCACGGAGGCCGGCCATCGCACCCGCCTGGCGCCGCAGGGGTATTATTACCTGGGGTCGTTTGGGCTGTTCTCGGAGTATGGTCTCACGGAAGAAGGTCTGCAGAAGGGAACCGTCCGCCGGGAGATCGCCTTTCGCGCCTGGCAGGTGCAAACGATGTTCATCTTGACGGGCGAGAAGAAAGGCTTCACCAGTCCAACGCCGAAGAAGAACTTCGATCCCAAGAATCACGGTTGGGGGGCGGTCGAGTTGGCCGTGCGCGTTGGCGACTTCAGTGCGGAACAGGGCATTTACAACTACGGCTTCGCAACCGGCTCCACCACGCCGCGGCACGCCCACGAATGGGTGGGCGGAGTGAACTGGTATCTGAACCGTCTGTTCCGCGCGAGCCTGGACTACGGGAATACCAACTTCGGTGGCGGCGCCGCGGCGGCAGCCGGAGGGAACCGGCCGTCGGAAAGAACGCTGATTCTCCGGTTCCAGATCAACTTCATTTAGATCGGCTGCCACGCCCGCGCCCTTCCCTGCCGGGCCCGTCAAATCGCTCGACGGATCGCACGAGCCGGGCGCGAACTCCGCCAGGATACCGGCGCCGCCTTCGCCAAACAGCGGAAGGCCTGGACCACAGCGGACCTGCAGGTCGCGCAAACGCGTGGCGGATCGGGAAAGCACGCATGCTCCGTTGACCAATCAACGATCCATTCTACGGCGGTGTCAGTTGGACGAACCTGCCGACCGGCGAGGTGCAAAGCGTCGAAGTGGGGCTCGGGCTGCTTCCGTCGCTCCGAGGCGGCACTCGGCGGCGTGAGCGACATTGTGACCCGTCAGGCATCTCATCGTGAACTCGACTTCGTGGGAGAATATGGCAGCTACCGCAGAAGGCGGTATTCGGCTCGGTTCCCGCCATTGATCGCCACGACGAGCAGACTCGCCACTCTCCCCACCTCGACAGATGTCTTTATGGTCCGGCGGTGACCAGAACACCTGGGTTGAGCCGTCATCTCTCCACCCCCGGTCTCCCCGGCTTGAGGAGCCGGAGCGGTTCATTGGGGTCGTAATCAAAACCTTCCGAAGCCTGTTCCGGCGGCAGCTTGCGTTGTCGCAGCGCTGCGATCCTCCCGGCCGTGTCAGTTGACGGCGCTGACTGCGATACAGTTCTGCCATTGGCCACCTGCGGGGCGGTGTCCGTGCTGGAATCGTAAACACTGCCACTTGCTCGCTTCGCCAACTTAGCCGCTCGGGCACGAAGCTTCAGGAAGTGATGTATGTTGCTCGGACAGGAGCTCACCTGGCACTCCTGGGCCAGCACTCGCGCGATTTCCACGAACGTTCGACCGCGGCGACGCATCTCCTCGATCAGCGTGGCGTGCGCATCCAACCGCGAGCGGGGCGGTTTGGGCGGCAGTCTATTGAGAATCTCGTTGACCTTATTATCCATATCAACCCCACCTGAAGTGCCTCTGGCGCGAGCTAACAAACCGCCGACGGGAATGGACCCCCTTTGAAAAGCGGTCGAACGAGCATCGAACAATCGTTGAATGTTCAATGAACGTGCATCGAACAGAACGGGCTTCGCGCTGGACTCGCGGACCTAAGCCGACAGGCTTAGGGATGGTGTCTATCTCCTTCTTGGCTTCAGCTTCTTGAAAACTCATGCGGGCTCCATCACTCAACTTCGATCTTCCGGACGACGATCTCACGAATGAACCGCCCCGCTTGGCCGGGAAAACCCTCGGAGCGCCCACTCTCCCGAATCAGCGCGACCTGATTGGCGGCGATTGCGCGGAGCAGGGGGCCGAGCCCGGAGCCCTTTGCCACGATATCGTGGCTGGCAAAAGCGATGCGCACTTCATCGTCGCCCCCTTCGGCGTAGACGAACTGATTCCACGACAGCACGACGGTCTGCCTCAACAGCGCGATCTCCAGCGCCGGAGGTTGATCGGCTGTGCTGATGACCCACGGTGCCTTATCGACTGATGCCGCATTCATGCGTGCGCGCCTTTCGGTTTCCGGCCACTTGGCGGACGAACTGGGCTGCTCTTCGAACCATGTCTCGCGCCATCGCCAACCCGCGATGAGCTCCTCGATGCCAGTCCGTCCCCTTGCCACGCAGGAGCTCCGTTGCCGACCTTCGCGCCATCGACCGGGCCACGGTCGCTCGAAGCCGCTCTTTGTCGCTGGTTATCACCGTGACGCTTTGGCGTCCTCGCGACGCGGCAACGTAGAATAGTTCCCTGTGCATGCCATCGCCGGATATGACCACCGAGTCGACCGTTTTGCCCTGGCTCCGATGGGCGGTAACGGCGTAGCCGTGTGTGAAACTCCGGTAGTTGGAGGGCAACGTCCGGCCATCGTCGAGTCGAATCCGGCC
>Ga0326727_10020189_pt1 | contig 13261 bp, 11 predicted proteins | sample MB2enrmetagenome_FD_207643 | JGI IMG/M metagenome (GOLD analysis project Ga0326727, IMG submission 207643) | Lab enriched peat soil microbial communities from McLean, Ithaca, NY, United States - MB29MY | ecosystem: Environmental > Terrestrial > Soil > Wetlands > Peat | place: USA: New York...
AGAAGCCCCTTCGCCCTGCGAGCGGCGACGATCTGCGCCACCTTGCCGCCCATCGAATGACCCACCAGCACATAGTGCTTCAGCCCGAGCGTATGGGCAACCACCACGACATCGTCGGCCATCGCCGCAAGATCATACCGGCCATCCATTGCAACGGAATGGCCCCAGCCGCGCTGATCGACCACGACCACCCGCCGCGTGTCGCCGATCCGGTCAACAACGCCACGCCATGTTCGTGACGAGCCGCCCCAATAATGCAGGAAGACCAGGGCTGGCTCAGCGACGCCGCTTTCCGTGACATGTATGGCCGCGCCGTTCGTATTGACGATGTGCTCCGACATCAGGGGACCTTGATCGCGGGATCGGCCGGCGCGCTGCCAGCCGATTCCGTCGTGACACTGCCGGCTTCCAGCTTTCTCAGCCGGCCCAGGCGTGAGCCTGAAACGGCGCTTCGAGAGGCGGCTTGGTGATGCTGCCGGTGTAGTTCGTGATCGTCGACGCAGCAACCGCGGCAACCACTTCGAGGAGGCGATCTTTGCCGAAGCCGGCCGCGAGGAATCCATTTACGTCCTCATCGTCGAGGCGTCCACGCTTTTCGATCATCGTCTTCGCCAGGCCCGAAAGCGCGGCGAATTTGTCGTCCTTCGGCAGGCGACCCTCGCGAATGGCCTGCACGTCCCCGGGTCGATGCCTTCCTTGAGCGCCAGCGTTGTATGGAACGCCACCGCCCATGTGCTGCCGTTGGTCACCGCATCGGTGAGCAAAACGATCTGGACTTGCGCTTCGGTAAAGCTGCCGCAGTGCACATTGCCAAACAGGCCGACGAAAGTGGCGGGTACCTCGTGCTAGTCCGACGGGAGCCGCGAGAATCGGAAGTTGCAGTGGTCTGCGCCCCCAGCCAGCGTTTGAGTCCTTTCCAGGTGGATGCCTCGCGTTGCATAGGCGTCGATCGATGTGCCGTCGTATGATTGCGAACTACCGCGGTGCCGGCGGCAGAGCGGCCATGAACTTCACCAGATACGGCTTCCAGACAGGCGCGTAGTAATGGGTGAAATGTCCGTGCGTGTCCTTGCCGTAAGGGGTCAGCACGTAAGTACCGTGCGCGATCCTCTTGAACGCACGTTCGACCGTGCCGAGCGTCGGCGGGTCGGCGAAATCCTCGGCATTGTTGATCAGCATCACATGGGCCTTGATTTTCGGCAGGTCGGCCTCGGGGCTGTAGTCGTAGATCGATTCGATCGCGTAGAGTGTATTGTTGGCGTCGCCGGTTTTCAGCAGCGTTGCCAGCCGCTGGTCGTAGAGCGCCTTGGCCGCCTGCATGGTCGGCGCCTGTTCCTGAATGCGGGCCGGGCTTTCGGTCCCGACTTCGCCGGCCGCCGAATACATATAGAGGGTCGGGGTCTTGTCGTAGTTGCCATCATGCCAGGCCGGGTCGTGGCGGATCAGTTCAGCGGCGGCGTGGCGCAGCATGTAGTTGCGGCCGCTGATCTCGACCGGCTGGCACGACATCCCGATCGTGCCGTCCATCAAATCGGGATACCACTCCGCCCACAGGAATTGCTGCATGCAGCCCAGCGAGCTGCCGATGACCAGTCTCAAATGGCCAACCTTCAGTCCATCCGTGACCAGAAGGTGCGTCAGGTCGACCATGTCGTGGTACCGGTAGTGTGGGAAGCCGCCCTTCAGGCCATCGGACGGTTTCGACGAGCCGCCGCGGCCGAGCGCGTCGGGCATGACGATGTAATACTTGGCCGCATCGAGCGGCTGGCCCGGCTTGAACAGTTCGTCAGCCAGGCTCGAGCGAAACCAGTTGGCGCCGGTGCCGGTATTCCCCTGCAACAGCAGCACCGCGTTGACCACCTGGCCTGCCGCGTTGCGTTTTGCGGTGCCGATCGTGCGGTAGTGTAATTTCACCTGTGGCAGGGTCTCGCCGCTGGCGAATTTGTAATTGCTGACGACGTAATCGCCCTGCTGATAACCGGGCCAATTGGTGCTCGGCTCTTGCGCCGCCTGCTGTGCCAGCGCTGGAATCGTTGCGGCCAGCAAGACGGATACGATCAACGCGCGGACGAACATTCGTTTGCCTCCCGTGGTTCGGCAAATCCATCTTATCCACGATTGTCGCCCGATGCGAATGCACCGCGATACGTTGACGCGATGTGACAGTGGGGCACGGTCTTGCGCGGGCGCAGGGCGAGTCCGGCAACAAACGTGCGGATCAAGCATTTTCATTCAATTACCCGTCCGGTCGCACCTGCGTTAACGAACGATGGGATAGGCCGACGAGAAGATCTCGCGCACGGCTGGATGCCCGAACGTGCGCTCCGGATAACGCGCCACCAACCCGTCGAACTGCGACTGCGCCCGCACCTGTGCGGCCGGCATGTCGAAGCCCGGAATCGCGCCCGACTCGACCACGACGCGCCCCGCCACGATCACCTCGCGCACATCGCGTCCACTGCCACCGATCAGCAGCGTTTGGATCGGATCGATCGCCTGGCCGGCGCGGCCATGCGCCAGGTCGAACACCACCAGATCCGCCGCCGCGCCAGGCTGCAGCCGGCCGAGATCCGGTCGGCCCAGCGCGTCCGCGCCAGCGATCGTTGCGGCATCGAACATGTGCTCCGCGCGCGTCGCACCGGCGTCGCCTTCCACCACGCGCGACAGCATCAGGCCGAGCTGCATGTTCAGCACCATGTCGGGCGGCCAGGTGTCGGTGCCCATCCCGACGCGCAGCCCGATGGCGCGGCACCGCGCGAAGCTCTCCAGCGCCCGCCCGCCACGCGCCGACACCAACGGGCAATGCACCAGTGTCGCGCCGGCATCGCGCATGATTTCCAGATCGCGCCCCGGCCGCATGATGCCGCGCGAACCCGAAACGAAAATGCCGTGCGGCAGCAGCGCCCGCGGCGACAGCAGCCCGAGCGAGTCGAGCCATTCCGGTGGCGACATATCATGCCGCGCGACCACCATGTCGTATTCAAGCTGGGACTGGCAGCAATGCAGCCGCACCGGCACATCCAGCGCGCGCACCGCCTCAGCCGTGCGGCGCAGCAACGTCGCCGTGCAGGTCTCGATCCGATCCGGTGCCAGCATGGTGCGCACCAGGCCGCCATGCGTGCCCTCATGCGCCTGGCAGAACGCGATCGCCGCGTCCAGGCCGGCCAGCCCGCGCGCCTCGTCGAATTCGGGCACGATGCTGCCGTCGGCCTCGACAACCAGATTGCCGGTCCGGTAGGCCGGCCCGAGATATACCCGCAAGCCAAGCGCCGCCGCCGCGGTCGCGGCCGCCGCGAACTCCTCGGTCGTTTCGCCCCAGGCACGATAGAACAGCGAGGCGATCGGCGCCGCGGTGGTGATCCCGTTCAGCAGCAACTGGGCGAAGGCATAACGTTTCTGGAATGCCAGCTCGTCCGGTGCATACATCTCGTATGGCCCGCGCGCGACGTAGCTGCGCGGCCAGACGCGGCCCTTGCGCCAGGCCGGTTGGTTGTCGAAGCCCAGGATCGTCGTGTCCAGGTCGCCGAGCGCGTCAAGGTCGATGAACCCTGGCGCGATCAGGGCCTTTCCATAGGCGCGGCGTTCGGCGACCTCGCCGGGGAAGCCGTGTCCGACGAAGATGATGCGGTCGTCCTCGAACACCACCTCGCCGTCGCGCAGCAGGCAGTGCCGGCCGTCGCGGTGGCCAACGACATGGGCGGCCGTGAGCAGGGTGCGGCGGCCTTGCATCAGAACGGGGCGGGCAGGGGGACGCCATCGCGCGCCACCACGACGCCGCGCTTGACCACAGTCCGACGACCCGGGTGCTGCGCGACCGCTTCGGCGAGCGTCTCGGCCTCGACCAGCACCAGATCGCCGATGCATCCCGGCGCCAGGCCGTAGTCGTGCAACCCGAGCGCCCGTGCGCCGCCCGAGGTGACCACGGCCAATGCCAGCATCAGTTCGTCGTCGCGGCGCAAATTATTGCGCAAGCCGATCATCGTCGCGCGTTCCAGCATGTCGGCGTTGCCGTACGGCCCCCAGGTGTCGCGGATGCCGTCCGAACCCGCGCATACCACGACACCGGCCTGCATCAGCCGCGGCACCGACGGCACCGGGCGCGAGGCCGACGCCGTGGTCATGATGGCGATCCGCGCCTCGGCTAGCGCCGCGATGAGTGGATCCACGACGCCCGCATCCGGCATGCCCAGGCAGAAGGCGTGGCTGATCACCACCCGGCCCTGCATCCCCAACGCGCGGGTGCGCTCGATGATCAGCTCCATCGAGAACGCGCCCATCTCGCCCGGTTCGTGGAGATGGATATCGACGCCGCGGCCGAAACGATCGGCCAGGCCGAAGATGGTATCGAGATGCCCTTTCGGGTCGCGGTCGATGGCGCAGGGATCGAGGCCGCCGACCGTTTCGGCCCCCATACGCAACGCCTGCTCCAGCAACGCTACGGTGCCGGGCCGCACCAGCAGGCCGCTTTGCGGAAACGCCACCAGGTCGATGTCGACGATGTCCGCCAGCGCCGCGCGGGTCGCCAGCACGCCCTCGATCCCGGCCACGCCGCAATCGGTGTCGACGTCGACATGGCTGCGGATGAAGGTGCTGCCGTGCGACACCGAGAGCATCGCCTGCCGCGCCGACTGCACAAGCGGATCGATCGGCAATGTCTTGCGGGCCGAGCGTTCGTTGTCGATGCGGTCGATCAGGCGCGGTCCGACCTCGTTACGATACCAGGGCAGGCCGAGCAGCGTCTTGTCGAGATGCGTGTGCGCCTCGACCAGCCCGGGCAGCGCGATCCGGCTGCCACCGTCCAGCACCGCTATGCCGTCCGGTGCCGCACCGTCGGCGATGCGCCCGGCCCGGATCAGAATATCGCCCGACGTGGCGCCGAGCGTGCGGACATTGCGAACCAGAAGATCGCCCATCGTCATGGCGCCGTCATGCGCGTCAGCCAGTGCCGCGCCTTGTTGTCGGGAAGCTGCACGACATGGGCGACGTCGGTGCGGATGGCCCACGCCATCGGCTGCTGATGCAACGGCAGGAACAGCAGGTGGTCCTGGGTCATCTCCAGCGCGCGGCTTTCCTCGTCGAGCCGCTTCGCCGTGTCCAGCTCGCCCGACGCGGCATCGATCAGGGCGTCGATCTCCGGCCGCCCCCAGCCGCCCCAGTCGAACAGTCCGGCCGCGCCCGATTTCGTGTGCACCACCTGGATCAGCAACGATTCCGCGTCGATCGCCGGCTCGTTCGCCCAGCCTAACATTGTGATGTCGAACTGGCCGGCGACGCGGCGCTGCGTGATGACGGCGCGCGGACCGACCTGCAGGGTGATCTTGAAGCCGAGCCGCGTCCACATCGCAACGGCGGCCTCGCAGATCTGCTCCTCGTTGACGTAGCCCTCGCGCGTGCAGACCAGGGTGAGCGGCGTGCCATCGGCCACGCCGGCCTCGGCGTACGGCAGGCGCACATCCTGCTGCGGCCGGTAGCCGGGGATCGCCGGGGCGACCAGGGCGCCGGTGTTGCGCGACAGGTTGCGCATGACCACGCGGCGGATCTGCTCGATGTACAACGCCTGGTACAGCGCCTGGCGCACGCGCTTGTCGCGCAGCGGGTTTGGCCCGCCGGCCTGCAACGTGTCGGCGTAATTCAGCACGAAGTAGACGGTGCGCAGCTCGGTCGCCAGCAGCGGCTTCACCTCGGCCGCGGCGGCCAGGCGCGGCAGGTCCTGCAACGGGATGGTGTTGCTGTAGTTCACGTCGCCGCTGAGCAGCGCGGCGATCCGCGTGGAGTCCGAAACGATCGGCAGGAACTCGATCCGGTCGATGTTGTGCTGCGGCTTGTCCCACCAGTCGTGATTGACGACCAGCACGGTGCGGCTGTCGGCGGCGCGGCTTTCCACCTTGAACGGGCCGGTGCCGTTGGCGTGGAACGTTGCATAACCCTCCACATGCTTGCCGACATCGGTCGCCACTTCGGTGTGGTTCGCGACCTGCCAGGGCTTGCTGAAGATGAAGATGTTGGTCAGGTCGTTCAGCAGCAGCGGATAGCGCGTGTTCAGCGTGACATCGACGGTGGCGGGATCGACAACGCGCGCCGATTTGAACGCGGCGAGGTTGCCCTTCAGCGGGGACAGATCGTCGGTAGCGCGCCGCAAGGAGGCGACCACGTCGTCGGCCGTCAGCGGCGCGCCGTCGTGGAAATGCACCCCCTGGCGGAGGTGGAAGCGCCACACCGTGGGCTCGATCACCTCCCACGAGGTCGCCAAGGCGGGCTCGATCTTGAGGTTCGCGTCGTAGCGGACCAGTCCCTCGTAGACGTGGTTGAGGAAGGCGAGAGTGAACGTGTCGCCGAAGCTGTCGGGGTCGAGCGAGCCGATGTCGCGGTTGGCCGCCCAGCGCAGGGTTGCCGCGCTGGCGGGGAGGGCAGGGAGGGTGGCGACGGCGATCAGCAGGGCGAACATTGCGCGGACAAGGCGCGGAGCGCGGACGTGCATGGGGGCGGCCTTCGATGGGTTGTCACACGGTATGCGCAGACGGATCGTTGCGCCACACGTGTGGATACAGGCGGATTTCTCCCCCTCCCCTTGAGGGAGGGGTTGGGGGGAGGGGGTTGGGGGGAGGGGGTTGGGGGAGGGGGAGAACCTTGCGGGTCCTGGCGGCCTGCATGGCCGGCGGCGAAACTTGGCGCTTTACAAACCGGTGCCGTCGGGTGTGGATGCCGCCCCCGCCATCCCGCCTTCTCAGCCGGCGGTTCGCAGCAGGACGAGCGCATGAGCACCAGCCTTCCGAAGCCCCGTGGCCGGCACTTCTTCGCCAACCCCGGCCCGACCAACATCCCCGACTCGGTGTTGCGGGCGCTCGACCGTCCGACCATCGACTTCCACGACCCCGAATTCCGCGAGGTCTATGACGCCTGCTTCGCGGGCGTGCAGCGTGTGCTTGGCACCGAGCACCGGCTGTTCATGTATACCGGCTCCGGTCATGGCGCCTGGGAGGCCTCGCTCACCAATTTGTTCTCTCCCGGCGACGCCATCCTGATCCTCGAATCCGGCTACTTCTCCGACGAGTGGGCGAAGATGGCCAAGGCGCTGAAAATCGAGGTGCGCCAGGTCGCGGCCGATTGGCGCCATGGCGTGGACATGGCCGCGGTGAAGGCAGCGCTCGCCGAGGACACCGCGCATGTGATCAAGGCGGTGTGCGTCGTGCACAATGAAACCGCCACCGGCATGTTCATCCCGCTGCCCGAGGTGCGCGCGGCGATCGATGCGGCGAAGCACCCGGCGCTGTTCCTGGTGGATACCATTTCGTCGCTGGGCTCGCTGGATTTCCGCATGGATGCGTGGGGCATCGACGGCGTGGTCGGCGGCAGTCAGAAGGGCCTGATGCTGCCCACCGGCATGAGCTTCACCGCGGCCTCGCCCAAGGCCATGGCGGCGCACGAGACGGCGACGCTGGGTCGTTACTATTTCGACTGGACAGTGATGCTCGGGCGCAACCCGCAGAGTTTCGTCGGCACCATTCCGGTGAACATGTTCTACGGGTTGAAGGAATCGCTGCGCCTGCTTGAGGAAGAGGGTCTGGCGAATGTCTACGCCCGCCATGCGCGGCTGGGCGAGGCGGTGCGGCGGTGCGTCAAGGTGTGGGCCGGCAACAACGGGCCGCAACTGTTCTGCACCAATCCCGGGCGTTATTCGGATAGCGTCACGGCTGTGCTGATGCCGGAGGGCCACGACGCCGACGAAATGCGCGCCACGGCTCGCCAGCGTTACAATGTCTCGACCGGCGGCGGGCTCGGCCCGTTGAAGGGCAAGGTGTTCCGGATTGGTCATCTGGGCGATTTGAACGAGCCGATGGTGCTGGGGACGCTGGCCAGCGTGGAGATGGCGCTGCGCGTGAATGGCGTGCCGCACGGCAAGGGCGGGGTCGAGGCCGCGATGGACTACCTGGCGAGCTGAACGTTCTTCTCCCGCATCTCTTGCGGGTGGCGGGGTGTTACGCCTGCGGACCGCCAATAATCGTCATGGCCGGGCTTTGACCCGGCGATTTTCTTGACGGTCGGTGTTGCTCGAACGAAGAGGATGGCCGGGTCAAGCCCGGCCATGACGATAGTGCAACGTTGTTGCATGGCCATAGTGCGACAGCCGGACTATACGACAGAGCACCTTACGCCGCCCGACTTTACGCGGCCCGACCTCACGCCGCCCGACCTCACGTCGCCCGACCTTACGCAGCCCGACCTTACGCCGCCTGCCGCTGCGCCAGTCGCGCCGCGGTGCCAGCAAAATCCGCCGCCGCGGCTGCGGCAAGCACGAAGGCCACGCTCAACGCCTCGCTGCTGCTTTGTTTGACACTGAACGGCAACGACATCGCCACGCCATCGATCACCAGCACGCCGATCGCCCCCACCGGGATCGGCGGAACGCCAAGCACCCGCGCGCCGGTGTCGGACAGATCGGCAAGCCGCGCGGCATGGCTCCGATCGCCCACCGTCACCTGGCACGCCAGATCGATTGCGAAACGCTCATTGAACCGCCGGTCGACCTCGGTCGTCGCGTTGCGCACCACGCGGATCACCGCATGGCGCAGCGCGTCCATCTCCGCATCCAGGCCAATCGCGTTGTCGCGTACCTCGACCGCCTGGCGGCCGGTTTCGCCCGCCTCGGTCGAGACCTCACCGGTCCGCAAACTCATCGCCGTGGCCATCGACGCCGTCTGGCTCACGGTGCGCGCGATCTCCTCGGTCGCCGCGCCCTGCTGCTGCACCGAGGCCGCGATCGTGCCCGCGATACCATCCAGCTCGGCGATCGTCCGCTCGATCAGCGCCACGGCCGTGACCGACGCCCCGGTGGCCGATCGCACCTGGGCGATATGCTGGGCAATCTCCTGCGTCGAGCGCGCGGTCTGCGTGGCGAGCGCCTTCACCTCCGCCGCCACCACGGCAAACCCCTTGCCCGCGGCGCCGGCCCGCGCCGCCTCGATGGTGGCGTTCAGCGCCAGCAGGTTGGTCCGGGCGGCGATCTCGGCAATCAGGTCGGCAACCGCCCCGATCCGTTCGACCTCCTTGTTAAGCGCTTCGATCGTCGCCCGTGTCTCGGCTCCGGCGGTGACCGCGCGGCCGGCGGCGGCGGTCGACTGGCTCACCTGCCGACTGATCTCGCGGATCGAGGCGGCAAGCTCCTCGGCGGCGCTCGCCACGGTCTGCACGTTGCCGAGCGCCTGACCGGCGGCCGCGGTGGCGTCCTGCGCCGAGCTGCCGGTGCGGGACGCCGACGAACTCAACGCGTCCGCGGTCGCCGCGAGGGCCGAGGTGCGGATGCCGGCCAGGCGCAGCGCCGTGTCGGTCTCCGCCTCGATCTTCTCCGCCATGCCGACCAGCGCCGCGCGCTTCTCCATCTCCGCGCGCCGGCGGATCGTTTCCTGTTCCGCCGCAAGCTCCCGCCCGCGCACCATATGATCCTTGAACACCAGTACCGCCCTGGCCATGTCGCCGAGCTCGTCGCGATGCGCCCGGGCCGCGACCTCGGCGTCCATGTTGCCGGCGGCGAGTTCGTTCATCGCCCGGGTCAGCGCATGCACCGGACGGGATATCATCGCCGCCACGACCGGCAGCAGAATCAGCATGACCGCGGTCGATACGCCGAACAGCCAGTACGACCGGATCAACGCGGCATGCGAACTGTCGCGCGCGGCCTGGATCGAGGCCGCCTCGGCCGCCCGATGCGCGGTGGACAGTCCGGCGATGTCGCCGCGCAATGCATCGAAGGCCGCGTCGGCGCGGCGGAAATAACCGACCGCGATCGCCGGGTCGTTGATCAGGTCCAGGGCGTCGCCGAGGATCTTGGCATAGGCAACAGATTGCGCGGCGATCTTCACGAAGCGCGGTCGGTCTGGGTCGGCGTCCGACCGGCCGGTGGCGAGGGCGGCGGTGGTGGCGCGCAGCCGGTCAAGGTCGTGGCCGATGTCGGTGCCCAGCCGGTCGATGGTTGCCTGCGGGACGCCCGCCTGCTGCCACACCAGCGCGCGCATCGCCAGCACGTGGACCTTGTCGATCTCATCCAGCAGGTCAGCGCTCGCCGATGCCGTCGGCAGTGCCCGGTTGGCGACGTCAGCGAGCCCCGCCTCGGTCGCCGTCGCGCCGAGCCAGATCGACGTGATCACCGCGACCCCCGCGAGAATGCACGCCGCCGGGGCGAGCAGCGTCTTGGCCCACAGCGGCAGGTCGTGGAACGAGCGGATGCCGCCCAGCGCGCGAAGCAGACGCATAGAGCCTTGGGTTCCCCTCAATGCCGGTCAGCCGCTTATTGCTGGTAGACGCCGCATCGCTGGTGGACGCCTTATCGCTGGTAGACGCCGGCGAGATAAGTGTAGTCGCCAGCGCGTTCGACATAATTCTCCTTCGGCAACAGCTTGCCCGTGATCGGGTCCTTGAAGACGAACGAGAACCAGCCCTTGCCCGGACCTTCCGCGATCTGCTGCACCTCCTTGCCGTATTCCTTGCCGTTCACATCGATGGCGTCATAGTACGTCTTGCCGACCAGTTTCGCGTTCTGCCCGTGCACCACCCGGATGCCGGCCTTGTCGATGATGATCAGGTAAAGGTCCCGGTCGACGAATTTGCCGCTATGATCCATGAACTCGGGCTGCGCCGTCGTCATGCCCACCTCGGCGACGCGGGCGATCGCACGATGCACCAGCGCAACGGCTTCATCCTTGGTGGCGAATTCATCGGCCGCGGACGCAGCCGTCAAGGGCAGCAGCCAACAGCCCATGGCGATCGCAACAATCAGGCGCAGAACCTTCATCGGCGGAACTCCGAAGCTGAGGGTCCCGCTGGGCCGATCGTTCGGTGGCCTGGCGCACGGGGCCCGAGATGGAAACCGCCGCATCCTGCCCGGGAAAGGTTAAGGCTTCGCGAATGAGGTCTGGCCACCGTAAGCCCGATGGGCGACTGGTGAGGGCGACGCGTCACGCACCCAGCGTTGGCGTTGCGGCTAGGCCCTTACCCGGAGCGCTTTGCGCTCCGATCTCCCAAGGGGAGAGGTGTACGTCGTGAATGCCGACGCGCAACCTCGCGGCCAGGTTCGCCTACATGATCCGAGCCTCGAACGGCGGCAGCAGATCCGGCGCCTCGAACTCGACCACCCACAGATCCGGATCGAACTTCATCTGCCGCGCCACGTAGGCGTCGGCCGCGTCCTGGTCCACCGGTGCCGGCCCGGTGCCACGCATCCATGCCAGCGCACCCTCGGCGGTGCGCATCTGCGACAGCACGCACAGACCCTCGCGCCCGCGCAGCACCGCGAGCACGCCGCCGGCGTCGGGATCGCCCTTGCGCAGCACCGCGCCCGGCCGGCCGGCAAGGTCGGCCATCCGCAGCGCCATGCTGACCCACAGCCCCGCCTTCACCCGCGGCTCGCTCATTGCGGCCCTTTCCTCGGCTGCTCGCGTGGGCATGATACGCTCTCGATCGGGACTCGCCCACACATCCAGCATCCGCACATCCAGGAAACCACCCATGCGTCGGATCATCGCGCTGCTCGGCCTCATCGTCGCGCTGCAAGCCGCAGCCGCCCCAGCGCGCGCACAGGACCACGTTAGCTTCGGCATCGACTGGGTCGCCGAGGCGGAGTACGGCGGCTACTACCAGGCGCTCGCCACCGGTCTTTACGCGAAGCGCGGTCTCGCGGTGACCATCCGCCAGGGCGGGCCGCAGGTGAACCAGATGCAGCTCATGATGGCTGGGCGGCTGGATTTCAATCTGGGCGGTGGCCGCGCCATCGAGTTCGCTCAGCAGAACCTGCCCTTCGTTGCGATCGCGGCGATCTTCCAGAAGGACCCGGCAGTGCTGATCGCGCATCCCGGCATGGGCGATGACAGTTTCGCGGCGCTGAAGGGCAAGCCGATCATGATCAGCGGCGATACGCGCGCCGGCTGGTGGCGCTTCCTGGCGGCGAAGTTCGGCTACAGCGACAGCCAGATCCGCACCTATTCGTTCAACCTGGCACCGTTCCTCGCCGACAAGGGGGCGATCCAGCAGGGTTATCTCGGGTCCGAACCGTTCTCGATCAAACAGGCGGCGGGGTTCGAGCCCGTGGTGCTGCTGGTCGCTGACGCGGGGTATGCCGGCTACGCCAACATCGTCGCCACCAGCAACAGGCTGATCGCCGCCAAGCCCGACGTGGTGCAGCGTTTCATCAACGCATCGATCGAGGGATGGTACTCCTACCTCAATGACGACCCCGCCCCAGCCAACCGGCTGATCAAGGCCGACAACCCCGAAATGACCGATGCGCTGCTGGACTATGGCCGCACGGTGATGAAGGCGCACGGCATCGTGCAATCGGGGGATGCGCTGAAGCTTGGCATTGGCGCGATGACCGATGCGCGCTGGGCGGCGTTTTACACCGAGGCCTCGACGCTCGGGATGTATCCGAAAGGCATCGACTACAAACGTGCCTACACGCTGCGCTTCGTCGATCGCGGCGTCGGGCCGCCGAAGCCGCAATAGGGTGCTGCGCATCGAGGCGGTTGGCCGGCGTTTTCCCGGCGGCGTGGAGGCGTTGCGCGATGTCTCGCTGCGCGTCGGCGCGGGCGATTTTGTTGCGCTGCTGGGTCCATCCGGCTGCGGCAAGTCGACGTTGTTGCGGCTGATCGCCGGGCTCGACTTGCCCGACAGTGGGGGGCTGACCTGGCAGGAGGGCCATGTGCCCGGCGTGGGCGAGATCGGCTTCGTGTTCCAGGACGCCACACTGCTGCCCTGGGCCAGCGCCGAGGACAACGTGTTCCTGCCGCTACGCCTGCGCGGTGTGACGCGGGCGCGTGCGACGGCGGCGGTGCAGGCGGCACTGGCACGGGTCGGGCTGGATGGGTTCGAGGCCGCCCGCCCGGCGCAGCTTTCAGGTGGCATGCGCATGCGCGTCTCGATCGCCCGCGCGCTGGTCACCCAGCCGCGCGTGCTGTTGATGGACGAGCCGTTCGCCGCGCTGGACGAATTCACCCGCCATCGGCTGCAGGCGGATCTGCTGTCGCTGTGGCAGAGCCTGGGCTGCACGGTGATCTTTGTTACCCATTCGATCTATGAGGCCGCGTTCCTGGCCCAGCGCATCGTGCTGATGACCCCACGTCCCGGCCGCATCGCGCTGGAACTGACCTCGTCGCTGAAGCTGGGGCCGGAGCGTCGGCTCGATCCCGCCTACACCGCGCTGGTCGCCGCGATCACCCGCGCCATGGAGGCCGCGCTTGAACAACCCGCGCGCTAGGGTCGGGCGTCTGATGCG
>Ga0326727_10020191_pt1 | contig 13260 bp, 10 predicted proteins | sample MB2enrmetagenome_FD_207643 | JGI IMG/M metagenome (GOLD analysis project Ga0326727, IMG submission 207643) | Lab enriched peat soil microbial communities from McLean, Ithaca, NY, United States - MB29MY | ecosystem: Environmental > Terrestrial > Soil > Wetlands > Peat | place: USA: New York...
ACTCGCGGACCGATTCATCGTCGTCAACAATAGACACAAGGGTGAACAGGCTCATTTTCGATATCTCAGTCCGCACCCAGAGAACAGCTAGGCTCAGCATGGAAAAACCAAGCATTCGCGGCGCCGCTGCTTGAGGTAGTAAACGCGCTTTCTCCGAGAGTGCCGCTCATGCCATTGAGGGCTGCACAACAACAACGCAACTGAGCTTGTCCCTATCGACTTCCTCCTTGCGAAACCCCACATCCCATCCTCTGCCGCGCAGCCGACGGTGTCTATTGTACTTAGGTATCGGCTGCCGGCCGGAAGCAGTCTCCGTAAGTTATTCTCCCTAACTTGGCCCGGCGCTGCCGTCATGCGGAATGGTGAACGCCAAGAAATATCCCAGTAACTCACTAGCCTATGTTCGCTGACGGCCGTGATGAGCCTAACTCCCGAACGGGTGATGAAGAGCCCAATCCCAATCCATCGTTACTGACTGTATTGAACGAGAGAAAGAGTCCGGATCAGCATTCCGTACAGGATCAGCACCGCGCGCGGGAGGAGATTTCGGAGAGATGTCAACGCGACTGCAAGTTGAATTCGTACAAAAGTATCGATCGATACCTTCGTGCAATGGTTCCGTTGCTGCGCTTGAGGCCTAATCGCAAGCAGGAAATGCGTGCTTGATTCGGGTCTGACCAGCACGGCCACGCAACGGTATTTCATTAGGATTCCGAAAACGTCTTTTGATGCTCAGATTCAAGGAGGTTTGCGATGGGGGTTCAGTCTAGTACCGGGCTGCATAGGATGGGTGGTGATGAAAATCCCATGGGCCGTGAGTTGGAACTGGTGGCTGCCGCGAGAGCAGGATCGCACTCTGCATTCGGGGAACTCGAGAGCCGTTACTCGCGTCGCCTTTATAGGCGAATTCAATCAATAACCAGAAACCACGAAGACGCGGAGGACGCCCTGCAGGAGACGTTTCTTCGTGCGTATCTGGCGCTCGATTGCTTTGAGGGAAGATCTCAATTCGCCACGTGGATTACGAGGATCGCTATCAATTCCGCGCTGATGATCCTGCGCAGGCGCCGAAGCAGACCGGAGGTGTCAATCGATCCGCCTCCAGAATCAGGCCAGCCTGTAGCAATGAACGAGGTTCGCGATACCGCTTTGAACCCGGAGCAGCTTCATGATCTGCGCGAAAGGTCTGAGTATGCATTGCGTGCGATCGGCCAGCTCGACTTCAGCCTTCGCACTCCAATGACGGCCTGGATCGAGCAGGAGTGCTCGATGAAAGAAGTCGCTCGAACTCTCGGTCTCTCTGTCGCAGCGGTCAAATCGAGAGTTCACAGGGCGCGTAAAAAACTGACGGGCTCTATGGTGTTCAAGAGGCCGGTTCGAAAGGCCGGCTCGAGATCGGAATCGAGGCGGCGCTACCGAATCCCCGACTTCCGGAATCGAGAGCTGGCATGTCCGAGTTTCAATTGATGGCAAGCATTGTGATTGCATCCCAGCTTTCAGGCGCGCATTTCTCAGTGTTGTCGTGGCAGAGCCGATCGAAACACACCCGTGCACCAATCACGATTCCTCCTGAGGGCCGGACCCGTTCCTGCAAGGAATTGAGAATGCAAAGGTGGCTCCCGGCCCGTCATTCGGCGTCGCCCACAGCCGTCCGTGATTGGCTTCAATGATCGAACGGCTGACAGAGAGTCCGACTCCCATGCCGTCAGACTTTGTGGTGTAGAACGATTCGAACATCTGGGCGGCAACTTCAGGAGTAAAGCCAACGCCGGAGTCCTGAACTGAAAGGCACACGTTTTCGCCTTCCAAGTGGGTTCTAAGCACTACTTGCCGTGGTCTACTTTCAACGCCGCTCATCGCGTCGGAGGCGTTGCGGAGAAGATTCAAGATGACCTGCTGAAGTTGAACACGATCACCGTGAACAGCCGGCAGATGCTCACTGAAATCATGCTTCAGAATTACGCTGTTTTTCTCAAGTTCGCCGGAGAGCAGCGCAATGACTTCGCGAGCCGCATCATTGAGATCGAGTGGGGCGACCTCAATTTGCTTATTGCTGAAAAGCGCCCGCAGTCGAGTGATCACTTCTGAAGCGCGATTGGCATCGCGAATCGTCCGTTGCGCGGTCTCCCGCGCACCATCGATATTCGGAAGATCGCCCTTTAACATACGAAGGCAAGTGCTCGCATTGGTGATGATGCCGGATAGCGGCTGGCTAACCTCGTGTGCGATCGATGCAGTCAGTTGTCCGATGGTCATGACCCGCATCATTCTCGAGAGTTCCGCCTGAGTGGTGCGCAACTCTTCTTGAGAGCGCTTCTTTTCGGAGATATCCCGAATGAATCCAGTGAATACTCTTCGCCGATCCGCGGTCATCTCTCCGAACGAGACCTCCGCCGGAAACTTCTCACCGTCAGCCCGAAGTGCAGTCATTTCGGTTCCCTGCCAGTTCAGGTGCTTTGCGCCGGTTTCCAGATATCGCTTGAAGCTTGATTGGTGCAGTTTGCGCATGGCTCCCGGTATGAGAACCGTGAGAGGCTTGCCGATAAGCTCTTCCGGGGCGTATCCGAAAATCCGCTTCGTTGCAGGGTTGGCAAGAATGATGGTGCCGCCCTCGTCTATACTGACCACCGCGTCGCTGGCTGTTTCAACGACAACCCTGTGTCTTGCCTCGCTCCGCTTAAGTTCGTCCTCGGCGCGCTTCCGGTCGTCGATGTCAGTCAGTAGGACGTACCAGCCCGTAATATGACCATCCGTGTCTCTCACTGCCAAGGCGCGGACCTGGAACCATCGATAGACACCGTCGGCTCGCCGGCAACGATGTTCAATGGCATATGGGGTTCCGGTTGCGACCGAATACGTATAAGCCTCGATTACATCAGCAAGGTCATCCGGATGAACAGCATCGGTCATTGACCACTTCTTCAGTTCCTCTGCCGGCCGCCCAAAGTAATCCAGGACTTGCTTATTGTGAAGATCAATCTCTCCGGTAGGAGTCATGGTACACACGAGCCCAGGAATGCTGTCTAGAATCTGACGCAGATTGGTTTCACTGGCGCGCACCTCCTCTTCGGCACGTTTCTGGTCGTCGATGTCGGTGGTAGTTCCAATGAATTTGAGGACTTTTCCTTCTGCATCGTGCAAGACCACGGCCTGCTGAAGATGCCAGCGATAGGTCCCATCCTGAGCGCGGCGAGACCTGGTTTCGAACGCAAAACCCTGTCCCGAGCGCACTCCCTCCCAAAAGATCCTCGATGCTGTTTCGCGATCCTCAGGGTGGATCGCTGTCATCCAGGCCTCGGGATGCGAGCGGACGAAATCGAGAGTTTGACCCGAGAATTCAAGCCAAACTCGATTCACGAAATCCGGGGTCCCATCAGGCTCGAGCGTCCAAGCGGATACGGGAAGATGCTGAAGCAGCCCGACCTGGAGTTGCAATTCTTTGTTGGCTTCATCGAGTTCCCTTGTTCGCTCCGCGACCCGCCGATCGAGTTCACTTGCAACTCGTTTTTGCTCATTCAGGCGCCGTGCCTGCTCTAACCCGATCGCTAACTGGTTTGCGGCAACGCTAAGCACCAGGCTTTCGGTCTGTTCCGGAAAACCGGCTCTCTGCGATCCGGCGACTATGAGCCCGAGCTCGCCTTCTATTCCCATTCTGATGCGAAAGAGCGAAGGCTCCGGCTCACCCGGATTCCCGAATACATGTTCAGTCCGCCGCGGTGGAATTTCTCCCCACCCCTGATTCAGCGCGCGCCTGATCTCCTCGTGGCTGTGGCTCGTCCGGTAGTGCCGCGCAGTTCTGATCGCGTCGATCGGCGCATCGCGCGAGTCAAGCCGTACTCGCGCATGGAGGAAATCCAAGTCGAGCATCACAAGAAGGGCATCGAGGAAGGTATCCAGAATTCGACTTGGCTCGCTTTCACTCCAGACCACTGGAAGAGCGAGAACGCTGACCAGATCATTCATGCAGCGCTGCAGCCGCTTCACTTCAGTCACAGAATCCGCTTGTTCATGGTCCATATTGACCCGCCGCTAGTTGGGATTTGTTCGTCCTGACCGCCGTCCGCGGAATTCGCTAAGAAACTCCTCAGGTGGCGTGAAAAACGGGTTTTGCTGGAGATGCCCACCGATAATCACCAACGGGTGCGTCCGGATGATATCGACGACAGCATCCCCGCTGAGTTGCCCGAGGTGGTAAGTGCAGATAACCGCGTCGTCATATCGTCGCCAAACATCGTTCACACGCGACTCAAACTCGATCACATCCTGGATGCGAGATTGGTCTCCCGAAGCCCAATCCATCCGGCACACGACGCGGCTCATCGGGAAACCTTCCGCGCTCCTGGCCGAAGCCGCCATCTCTTCGAATGATCGAAGCATCCGGTCCTGATCGAAACGCCCATCTTGCAAATAGATTTCGGTATTGATCCGAATCTGAAGCTGTCCGCTTTGCTGAGGGGCGGCTGAGTCGATACCCGCCCCTGCCAGGCGCTGCAAGTGATCCTGTCGAGCATCAGGATTGATCACCTGTACGGACTTATCGCCATAGCAGAGCCCTTCCTTGATGAACGGGAGCAATACGCGATACTCTTCGTCGTCGTTCGCAAAAAATGCGCAGACGTGACGCACCGCTCCGAGTTGAGAGCCGGCTAAGTTGATCGGTGGAGCGGTCCTGGTCATTTTCGGTTCCTCCGTAAACCGCTGCTCGAAGAAGGATCTCAATCGGGTAGGATGCGTAGCGCACTCCGGGCGCCTTTTTGAGGCAGGCGTATCTTTGTCAATTGGCGTATCTTCGCCAATTAGCGGTTTGGACTATGTGCCCGCTTGCGATTTTCGACCGAGGGGCCCGAGTTGGCGCCGGAAACGTCCCTTGCACAATTCAGAGGGGAAATGCGCCCGCTAGCGATCGTGCATCCATCATACCTCGCTCCAGACACTTCGAATGAGCGTCCGGAGTGGCGCCTGAGTGAGCCACCTTCCTGCCATCGGCACGAGCTCCAGTTACGGCTTCATGAAAGGCACCATCTGCAACCGCGAGTGAGGGATTCTGAGGTCCCAGTTAGTAAACGATCAGCTGACCAAGAAACACACCGGCTCATACCAAGGTATTAATCAATACCTTCGTCCAATGGATTCGGTCGTTTGCCTCTGACCTAATGTGATCAGCTATTGCGAGCTTGATCCAGATGTACAACGGCCCACCTCAAGGGAACGAAGCAAAAGGGAGTGGAGATGAGGAGACCGAGGTCAAATGGGAAGAGTCGCCGGGTGATCTGGATGGCGGCGCTTTCCGGGTGCGCTTTGGTTGCGGGCACGGCCATCGCGGAGCAGGACAGATTCGCCCTGACGGCGCCAAACGGGCTTGCGTTCTCGGAATTCAGAGGATACGAGCAATGGCAGGACGTCGCCGTAAGTACGACCGGCACTGGGGTCAAGGTGATTTTGGGAAATCCCGCGATGATCGAAGCATATAAGGAAGGGATTCCCGGGAACGGCAAGAGTTTTCCCGAAGGCGTGGCGATCGCCAAAATCGAGTGGGCGAAGGCGCCGAACCCGGCGTCGCCTTATTCGGTAGAAGTTCCGAAAACTCTCAGGTCGATCTCGTTCATTGAAAAGAATTCGAAGAGATTCCCAGAGACCAGCGGATGGGGATATGCCAAGTTTCTCTATGACCCGGCGACACGCACATTCAAAGCCTATGGAACCGATAGTTCATTTGGAAGGAAGGTCTGCTACGAGTGTCACACCGCTGTGGCGGCGAGGGATTACATCTTCACGAGTTACCCAGACAGGTAAAGGTGAAACTCGCGATTGGCGTTCAAGTTCTACCAGAGCAGGTGTTGCCGGCGAGTATTGAGTTTCTCAGGGATCAGCGCCGAATTTCGCGCGATGACGGCTTCAACAACTTCACAAGCGAACACAGGAGAGGATGGTAACCCAATGATTACAACCAAAGACGGTGCGCATATTTTCTTCAAGGACTGGGGCCCGAAGAGCGCACAGCCCATCGTGTTTCATCATGGCTGGCCTCTTTCGTCCGATGACTGGGACAATCAGATGCTGTTCTTCCTCGCCAACGGCTATCGCGTGGTGGCTCATGACAGGCGCGGCCACGGCCGCTCCTCGCAGATTGACACTGGCCACGATATGGACCATTACGCGGCAGACGCCTCGGCAGTGGCCGAGCATCTCGACTTGAGGAATGCCGTGCATATCGGCCATTCGACGGGCGGTGGTGAGGTGGCGCGCTACGTGGCGAAGTATGGCCAGCCTCAAGGCCGCGTTGCCAAGGCCGTGCTGATCTCCTCCGTTCCTCCGCTCATGCTCAAGACCGACAAGAACCCAGGCGGCACGCCGATGGAGGTGTTCGACGGGCTGCGCCAAGCGTTGGCTGCGAACCGGGCGCAGTTTTACGTCGATTTGGCTTCGGGTCCGTTTTACGGCTTTAACAGGCCGGGCGCTAAGGTCTCGCAAGGAACGATCCAAAACTGGTGGCGCCAGGGAATAATCGGCGGCGCGCTAGCTCACTACGAAGGGATCAAAGCATTTTCAGAGACAGACCAGACGGACGATCTGAAAGCGATCACGGTGCCGACCTTCGTGATGCAGGGCGACGACGATCAAATCGTCCCGTACAAAGACGCTTCACTGGTGCAGGCGAAGTTGCTCAAGCAATCCACGCTCAAGATCTACCCTGGCTACCCTCATGGCATGATGACCACGCAGGCCGACGTAATCAACGCCGACCTGCTGGCATTTATTCGAAGCTAGAAGGCTGTGCAGGATAGCATGAGGCCGTCTCGCTGCTGCGCCGGGCTTAACCTAAGGGACGTGGAGCCGGGCCTTCAATGGCATCCGAGTGCGCCACGGTGCAGCAGTGAATCTCGAAGCCTACTTCCAGGACGGTGCGTCGTGCCAAAGGATGAAAGGAGCCTCAAGCGGCACGAACGCTCCTTTGTGCTTCGGAACGAGGCGCGGTGTATAGTCAGCAACCGGGCGATTCGACGGAATAGAAGTACTGTAGGTGAAGGCGCTCGCCGCGTCGACTGGGCGCTCGCAACAATTCATCGCCTGCGCGATCGGTTTTCCGTCTTTTTGCGCCTCCGCATACAGTTCGACGCTGACGGCATCGGGATCGATTTCACCAAGAAAAGCCTGAACGCGAAATAGATATTGCTCGCCCTGTTGCTCGACGGTCGCGGGGCCGAATCGCAGCGCCGACCAATGCTTCGCCAGTTCGGCATGCCAGGCGACGAGCTCGGTGCCCGCTGAAGCTTGATTCCCGGCGCGCTCAAGGAATGCTGCCGACGCAGAGAGATAGTGTTCTTCAGTGTATTGGCGGACCACGCGATTGCTCGAAAAGACCGGAGTCAGACGGGACATACTTTCGCGTATGCGAGCAACCCAGGTGCGCGGAATTCCATGATCGTCGCGGGCATAGAACTCAGGGATCACCTCTTTCTCGAGCACTGTGTAGAGGTTTTCCGCTTCTGCTGCGTCCCAGGAAGGGTCATCTCCATGTTCGCACCCATCTCCTATCGCCCAGCCCACTTCAGGGGAATACGCCTCGGCCCACCAGCCATCTAGTTCCGAAAGATTCAACCCGCCGTTCACCAGCACCTTCATGCCGCTTGTGCCACTTGCTTCCCAAGGCCGTCGCGGAGTGTTCACCCAGACGTCCACGCCTTGAACCAGATTCTCCGCCATAAGAACGTCGTAATCCGAGAGGAAGATTACCCTGGATCGAACTTCGGGGCGGCGAGCAAACTCAAACCACTGCCGGATCATTTCCTGTCCCTCGGCATCCTGGGGATGCGCCTTGCCCGCGAGCACGAGTTGAACAGGGCGGTCTGGATTTATCAGGATGTTCAGAAGCCGCGCCGGATCGTGCAGGAGAAGATTCGGGCGCTTGTAAGTCGCAAAGCGACGGGCAAATCCTAAAGTCAAAATACTGTCATCGAGTATCAGTGCGGCCGGAGCGAGATCTTCCGACGACGCTCCCCGACTTGCTGACTGACGGCCGTAAAGTCTTCTGACGTACTCAACGAGAGCCTTGCGGCAATCTGCGCGCAGTTGCCAGAGGTCGGAATCGCTGATCGTACGAATATCTTTTTCTATGTCGGCCAGTGTTCCGTACCAGCATTGCTTTCCGCAGGAACGCTCCCACAAGCGGTCTGCTTCAGCAGAGTCCCAGGTAGGGGTGTGCACTCCGTTGGTCACGTAAGTTACCGGCACCTCTGCTTCAGGCCACCTGGGAAAGAGTGGCTGGAAAAGTCTTCGGCTTACTTGGCCGTGCAACTTGCTAACGCCGTTGATGGCGCCGCTGCCGCGGATCGCAAGATATGCCATATTGAATGGTTCGGACGAGTCTTTGGGATCGCGTCGCCCCAACGCCAGGAGCTCGTCGACAGAAATCGAGAGCCTCTCCTCGGCATACTTCCCGAGATACCGGTCGATCAGGCCGGGAGTAAAGCGGTCAAAGCCCGCCTCGACAGGCGTATGGGTTGTAAACAGGTTGCCGGCACGGGTCACGGCCAACGCGACATCGAATGGTTTGTCATAGTCATCCATATAGGAACGCGCGCGTTCCAGCACTGCGAATGCGGCGTGACCTTCATTGAGATGACAGACTTCGGGCTCGAGTCCCAAGGCTCGCAGGAGCCGCCAGCCTCCAACACCGAGGACTAACTCCTGTTTCAAGCGCAGCTCCGGACCACCACCGTACAGTTCAGAAGTTATGCCGCGGAATGACGGAAGGTTCGTGGGATCGTTCGAATCGAGCAAATACAATTTGACCCGCCCCACCTCGACTTGCCAGACTCTGATCCACAACTTAAAGCCGGGCAGTGCGATGGGCAGGCGCAGCCATTCGCCGTTCGGTTCGCGTACCGGTCGAATCGGAAGCTGGCCGGGATCGTTGAATGGGTACAGTGCTTGCTGGTGGCCCTCGGCATCAATTTCCTGGCGAAAATAGCCTTGCTGGTAGAGCAAACCAATTCCGACGACCGGGACGCCAAGGTTACTCGCGGCTTTCAGTTGATCGCCGGCAACGTTGCCGAGTCCGCCGGAATAAATCGGCAGCGCTTCGCTCAGCATGAACTCCATTGAGAAATACGCAATTGCGGACACGCCCGAACGCGGATGCGCCTTTTGAAACCACGCTTCCGGCTCTTCGGCGAGGATTTTCTCGCGGTGAAGATCGGCCAGGAGTTTTTGAAATCCTGGGTCGGAGGTAACAGTCTGCAGTTTCTCCCGGGATACGGTCTGTAGTAGAAGCCAGGGATTGTGGGTCAGTTCCCAGAGTTCGGGATCGAGCTGCTCCCAAAGCTGGTCCGCCGAGTGGTTGAATGACCATCTAAGGTCCAGAGCCAAATCGGTAAGAGCATCCGAGACGCCTTTATCGAGCGGACGATCATCGATCGTTGAGGTACTCATATGACAATCTCCTGTCAGTTTCTGTGTCTTTAGGGCCAACTGGATCAGGACGTCCGGGCACTGCTAGAAAGCGTTTGCGAAACAATGGTCTGGGCTTCTTCCTGAATGCGCCGCAAATGTTCCTGACTGAGGAAGCTCTCGGCGTAGATCTTGTAGATTTCCTCTGTACCCGAAGGACGCGCCGCAAACCAGCCGTCCTTGGCAATCACTTTAATCCCTCCAATCGGGTTGCCGTCTCCGGGAGCGGAGGTGAGAATTTTCTGGATCGGCTGACCTGCGATTTCTGTAGCGTGAATGTCGGATGTCGATAATCTTGCCAGAGCGGCTTTCTGTTCGGGCGTAGCGGGAGCGTCGATGCGTTCGTAGAGGGGATCTCCCAGTTCGCGGGTGAGCTCGCGATAAACCTCGCCCGGATCTTTGCCCGAGCGCGCCGTTATTTCTGCTGAGAGTAAGCAAGGAATGATTCCGTCTTTATCGGTGGTCCATACGCTGCCGTCGCGCCGGAGAAAGGAGGAACCGGCGCTCTCCTCGCCGCCAAAACCCAAACGGCCGCCGAGCAATCCTTCGACAAACCACTTAAAGCCCACTGGAACTTCATAGAGCCGCCGCCCGAGGCGAGCACTGACATGATCGATCATGCTGCTGCTCACTACGGTCTTGCCGACGGCGATGTTTTTACTCCAATTGGGCCTGTTCGCGAACAAGTAACTGATGCACGCTGAGAGGTAGTGATTCGGAGGCAGCAAGCCGCTTCCTTTGGTCACGATGCCATGGCGGTCATGGTCTGTATCGCTGGCAAATGCAATGTCGAACTTATCCTTCAGTGCGATAAGTCTCTGCATGGCATAAGTCGAGGAAGGATCCATGCGAATCTTTCCGTCCCAATCCACGCTCATGAAGCGAAATGTTGGATCTACGGATTGGTTGACAATCGTCAGATCGAGACCGTACTGCTCGGCAATCCGCGGCCAATAATCGATGCCTGCTCCCCCGAGGGGGTCGACGCCAAGTTTAAGTTTGGCGTCGCGCACCGTATTCATATCAACGACATTGGCGAGCTCGCCAACATAGGCGCTCAAAAAATCGTGTTTGTGCGTAGTGGGCGCACGAAGCGCTTTGGCAAATAGCGTCCGCTTGACACCATCGAGGCCGCGCTCGAGAAAATCATTCGCTTTCGATTCAATCCACGAAGTTACGCTCGAATCAGCCGGTCCTCCATGCGGAGGGTCGTATTTGAAGCCCCCGTCATCGGGAGGATTGTGAGACGGCGTGATGACGATACCGTCGGCAAGGCCCGACTTCCGCGCGCGATTGTAGACCAGAATCGCGTGGGAGACGGCCGGGGTGGGGGTGTATGGTGTGCCTTCGGAGATCATGACATCGACGTCATTTGCCGCAAGCACTTCCAACGCGCTCGCAAACGCAGATTCGGACAGTGCGTGAGTATCGATCCCCAGGTAGAGCGGCCCGTCGATTTTCTGGAGTTTGCGGAAATCGCAAATCGCTTGCGTGATGGCCAGGATGTGCCACTCGTTGAACGCTACGTCGAACGCAGATCCGCGGTGGCCGGACGTACCAAAAGCAACCCGCTGTTTCGGATCGCTCGGATCGGGCCGTAACTCGTAATAAGCTGTGACGAGCTTCGGGACGTTAACAAGAATGGATGGGTCGGCGGGTTTCCCGGCATTTTGGCTAATTGTCATGCGGCACCTTGTCATCATCGGTCATGAGAATTGCACTTGATCTAGGTTCGAGACGAAAACCGATTTGTCCCGGCAGGGAGAGCTCTTTCCCGGGCTCGAAGAGATCGTCGGGCGCGGTTGTGCGTCCAGCGAAGGCTGGCGTGTTCAGTGGGAGGAAGTATGGAGTCCCACCGAGGTAAAAGTCAGAGACCTCGTAGCTAGATAGCAAGGAGGAAGGAAACTGAATTCTTGAAGCCTATCGACGACGCCACCTTTGGGGTGGTTGCGAGTCATCGGGCCGTAATGAAAATGAACGTGGATGTGGCCTCGAAAATGAGAATCCCCGAAGGCCGAGCCCGCAACCGTGAGGGCGAAGGCAGCATGGATAGTCGAAATCTGACCGATGCGGTTATCTCACTTCGGCGGGGTGGAAGCGACAGCACGATGACAAGGACATGCTAAGAAACTGGAGAAGCCCTCCTCGGCCCAGCGCGAAATCGCTGGAGCAAGGTAGGCCCTATAAATGGCGACACCGGGAAATGGGCCGAAGGCGAGAGGGTGGCGGACGGGTCCGTATTGTAGCGAGGATACCGGGTAATGCCGGAGGAGCGAAGGGACCCTGCTGTTTGTAACGGTTCCAACAAAATGGGAGGCAAGGGTGAATGACAAACGCACCTATTAGTTTGCAGGACCTGAGGCGGAACATATACGTCAAGGCGAAGGCTGAACCGTCGTGGCGTTTCTGGGGTTTGTACGTTCACGTCTGCAAGATGGAGACTCTGCGCGAAGCGTATGCGCTGGCCAAGAAGAACAACGGCGCTCCGGGAATCGACGGGGTAACGTTCGCGGCCATCGAGGCGCAAGGCGTGGAGCCATTCCTTGAGCAGATACAGGACGAACTAATGGATCGCACCTATGTACCGCTACGAGCACGGCGGAAGGAGATACCGAAGGACGGGGGAAAAGTTCGCGTCCTGTCGATCCCTGCTATCCGTGACAGAGTGGTGCAAGGGGCGCTCAAGCTGATTATGGAGCCGATCTTCGAGGCGGATTTTCAGCCAGGGTCGTACGGCTATCGGCCCAAACACACCGCGCACGAAGCGGTGCATCGAGTTGCAACGGCAATCGTACAGCGAAAAACCCGCGTGATAGATTTGGATTTAAGGGCGTACTTTGATACGGTCAGACATTATCTGCTGTTAGAAAAAGTTGCTCGCCGGATCAATGACGATGAGGTGATGCGTCTGCTGAAGTTGGTGCTTACGGCATCGGGCAAACAAGGCGTTCCGCAAGGCGGGGTAATCTCACCACTTCTCAGCAACATCTATCTTACTGAGGTGGATCGGATGCTGGAACGGGCGAAAGAAACCACGCGCAACGGTAAGTATACCTACGTCGAGTATGCCAGATTCGCTGATGATCTTGTTGTGCTGATCGATGCACATCCGCGCAATGCGTGGTTGTTGGGGGCGGTGAACAAACGGCTACGGAAAGAATTTGCCAAACTGCAAGTCGAGATCAATGAAGAGAAAAGCAGCATCGTGGATTTGGAACAGGCAGAAAGCTTCGGCTTCCTCGGGTTCGATTTCCGCCGCCTGCGCAGCATGGAGAGGCAGGTGTGGCGAGCGCACTATACGCCGAAAATGAAGAAACGTACGGCGTTATTGCGCAAGCTCAAGGATGTGTTTCGGCGATTCCAGTCCCAACCAGTGGATCGGGTAGTTCAACTGATCAACCCTATTCTACGGGGCTGGGTGAACTACTTCGCCGTCGGACACTCCAGCGAGTGCTTTAGCTTCATTCAAGACTGGGTAGAAAAGAAGATCCGGCGTCACATGGGGCGATCCCGGAAACGACGCGGTTTTGGCTGGAAGAGATGGAGTAGGCACAACCTGTACGAGGACCTGAAGCTGTTCAACGGCTACAAAGTTCGTCGTGGTGTGGTGCCGAAAGTACTCCCAGCGCAATAGGTCTCATAACCCCTGGCACGAAGCAAACAGGAAAGCGCAGTGCGGGAAATCCGCACGCTGCGTTTGACGTGGCGGGAGCTGGAAACGTGACCATGGTCGCCGGACTGCGGTCCATAGCGAAAGCGATGGAATCACCACCGGAACCTACAGTGCGCGCGCCTGCTCTCGACCCTACC
>Ga0326727_10020192_pt1 | contig 13260 bp, 8 predicted proteins | sample MB2enrmetagenome_FD_207643 | JGI IMG/M metagenome (GOLD analysis project Ga0326727, IMG submission 207643) | Lab enriched peat soil microbial communities from McLean, Ithaca, NY, United States - MB29MY | ecosystem: Environmental > Terrestrial > Soil > Wetlands > Peat | place: USA: New York...
GGCCAATGCGATGGTCGGTCATCCGGTTCTGCGGGAAGTTATAAGTGCGAATCTTCTCGCTGCGGTCGCCGGTGCCCACCTGCTGCTTGCGCGCCTGGGCCAACTCCGCATTCTGCTTGTCCATCTCTTGCTCGTAGAGCCGCGAGCGTAATACGCGCATTCCCTTTTCGCGATTCTTGATCTGCGATTTTTCGTCTTGGCAGCTAACTACCGTGTTAGTGGGGATATGAGTTATGCGCACTGCCGAGTAAGTAGTATTCACCGACTGGCCGCCCGGACCTGACGAGCAGAAAGTATCGATGCGAATATCCTTGGCTTCGATCTTCACGTCCACTTCCTCGGCCTCAGGCAGCACGGCCACCGTCACAGCCGAGGTGTGAACGCGGCCTTGCGTCTCGGTGGCCGGCACACGCTGCACGCGATGCACGCCGCTCTCCCACTTCATCTGCGAGTACACGCGCTCGCCTTCGATGATGGCGATCACTTCCTTGTAGCCGCCCACGCCCGACTCCGACATCGACAGCAGCTCAACCTTCCACTTGTGCTGCTCGGCAAAGCGCTGATACATGCGGAAAATCTCTGCGGCAAAAAGCGAGGCCTCGTCGCCGCCCGTGCCGGCGCGGATTTCGAGAATGACGTTCTTCTCGTCGTTGGGATCCTTAGGCAGCAGCATGACCTTGATCTCTTCTTCCAGAATCGGCTCCCTCGGTGCGAGCTTGGCGATTTCTTCTTCGGCCATCGCCTTCATTTCGGGGTCGGTCAGCATTGCGCGCGCTTCGGCCAGACCTGCGCGCACCTCTTTCAGTTCGCGGAATTTCATCACCGGAGTTTCCAGGTCGCTGAGCGCCTTGCCGGCCTTCTGATATTTCTCGCGGTCGCTGACGACCTCGGGCAGCGAAAGTTGGGCGGAGAGCTCTTCGTAGCGCTCTTCCATCTGTTGCAAACGATCAATCACGGCTAAACCTCATCTGCACTACTGAGCTGCATTCGCCCGTGCATGGGCGCGTTTGTGTTTCTTTTGGAGGCTGAATCGGAAAATGGGCGGAAAACGAGTGTAGGCGGCGAGCGCCGCTAGAGCAGGGCCGAGATGGGCTGATGGAGAACCATACTGCTGTCTTTATTCTATCGCGAAAGGTGGAGAACGAAAGCTAAGATTTGACGTTTCCCGTTTTGCAACCCAAGAAGCCGAAGATTTTGGACACAAAGCGAGGTACGATTAGGCGATCGATGAACTCGACCAAAGGAGAAGAGATTGAGCGACAAGATGGGAAACGACGCAGATTTCGCGGCAAATTCGACACGGCAGGGTCACGAGCCTCCCTCGGCGATTGCTGCCGACGGCTGGCACTACCATCACATAGGCATCCCAACCCAGACGCCTCGGCCCGGAGAGATCCATTTGCCGAGGCTCAAGATTCATGTTGAGGGGTTTGAATCCAGTCCCTGCGGAATTCAGTGGATGCGCTTTGACGCGGATGCGCCTTACCCCGAGATCATCAAGACCGTGCCCCATGTTGCTTTTGAGGTGGACGACCTTGCCACGGCGCTCGAAGGAAAAGAGATTCTTACGCCGCCCAACAGCCCGAGTGAAGGCGTGACGGTGGCGATGATCCTCGATAATGGCGCTCCGGTGGAACTGCTGGAGTTTGCTCCAGCGTTGAAACGGAAGTGAGTCCTCCGGAGGCTGCTCGCTCAATAGCACTCGCCGGCTTGGCAATCGCTCGTCAACGGCACCTGCAACGTCGAGTCGTGCCCAGGGCCAGAGTAGATAGTGATCGTTGCAGGCTGGTAGGCCGCCGGCTTGGCGGTCATGATGTTGGGCACAAAAGTTTGCGGGTTGCGGTCATAGAGCGGGAACCATGTGCTTTGCACTTCGACCATCACCGTGTGGCCGGCCTTGAATACGTGGTCCACGTCATGCAGCGAAAACTTGTACTCGCGCACTGCGCCCGCCTTCAACGCCGCCGGTTTTTCAAAGCTGTCGAGATACCTTCCGCGAAATATTTCCGCATTGGTCATCCGTTGATAGCCGCGCATTTTCGCATCGGGATCGTTGCCGGGGTACTGGTCGATGAGCTTGACTACCAGGTCGTTGTCCGTGCCGCTGGTCGAGGCATAAATGTCGGCGATGACCTCGCCGGTCAACACCAGATCGCGCTTGAGCACAGGCAGCTTCCACACGGCCACGTCTTTGCGCCCGGTAACAAAGCTCTGATCTTCGGTGAGCCAGTTGTACCACTGAGAGTCTTTGCTATAAGTCTCCTGCACAGGCCTGTGGCGATAAGGGACAGGGTTGGCTGGGTCGCTCACATAGCTGGTGCTGGCCGTCGAGGTCGAGCCGCCAAAACCAAGCAGCCCGGCGCCCTCAAGGTGCAGGCTGGTTGGCCGGGATTCGGCGGGCGGGAAATGTGCATAGTGTTTCCATGTATTCGAGCCGGTTTGGAAGCTAGCCGTGTCCTCGATGTCGAAGCCCGACGGGTTCGTGCCGGGCGCATCCTTTAGATAATGCCCAAAGAATTTTGCTTCGATCTCCGTGCGGAACTCCTTGCCGACGGGATCGCCGAAGTCGAGGTTGCCCAGGCGGCGCGAGGATGACGACCAATAGCCGTGACGCCATGGACCAAGGACAAGAAAATTCTGATGGTTTTGGTCGCGTGGTTCGAGCGTGGAGTACTCAATCTGCGGTCCGTACATATCTTCCTGATCGTAATAGCCGCCCACCGAGAGCGTCGGGACGGCGACTGCATTCAAGCTGTGCTCGACGCCGCGCGAGCGCCAAACCGAATCATAGGCCGGGTGATCGAGGAAGAGTTTCCACGTGGGCAGCAATCTTGAGCCGGATTGCTTCACCTCTTCCGCGAAGTTTCCGCGCTCCAGGAAGAAGTCGAAACCATCGCGGGGATTGCCCTTCTTGTCCTTGCCATAGTCAGGCGTGATTTCCTTCTTGCCGGTCTCCATGCGGAAAACGTAATCGTAGCCGTAGCTTTGGCGAAATGCGCCGTTGTGAAAGAAATCGTCGCCCATCCACGCGTCGATCATGGGCGCCTGAGGGGAGATGGCCTTGACCGCAGGATGCGGGTCAATGCCGGCAGCCATGGCCAGGAACCCTGGATAGCTTGTACCGACAAATCCAGCGCGGCCGTTGTTGCCCGGCGCATTCTTCACAAGCCACTCGACTGTGTCGTACGCATCGGTACTTTCATCGACAGCTTTCGGGTCGCGATGGTCCGCCATCGGCCTGCTCATGATGAACTCGCCTTCGCTCCCGTAGCGGCCGCGAATATCCTGCGCAACGGCGATATAGCCGTCGCGGGCCAACTCAGGCCGAGTAGCGAAAAACGAGTCGCCGTTGAGCTTGTCCGCGCCGTAAGGCGTGCGCTGGATGAGAAACGGCAGCGGAGTGTTGATGTCAGCTGGCTTCAGGATAATGGTGTGCAGCTTGACTCCGTCGCGCATGGGGATCATGGCCTCAGTGCGCTGGTAATCGTGAAAGAGGTGATGGACTGGCGGACCGGTGCGGCGATACGGATCCTTGGGTGTGTCGGAAAATACCACGCCGTTGCCGTGACCGCTCGCATCGAGCGCGAAGCGGAGAGTGAACTTCGCGCCAGGCAAAGAAAACTCGAGCGCGCCGCTGGGTTTCAATTCAGCCGGAACGTTGCGCTCGGACTCGAAAACAAGCTTGCCATCCTGGACGTAAAAACTGACCGGCGTGTCAGGATCGTTCAGGCCGGTGTATTCCCCAGCGAGCGCCTTGAGCTGGGCCGCTGCCTGTGTTTGCGCCGCGGCCTGGGCAGAGCGAGACGCCTGCGCCGGGCCGAATGAAACAGAAAGCAGGGCGAGAGTCAGCGCGGCAATAGCAACTCGAATGCGAAACAAAATTGACCTCCTCAGAAACGAAAAAAGCGGACGGCCCAATAACTCGATCATAAGTGAAACCCAGAGGCCCCAGCCGCGCACAAATATCTTCATGCGCGCGCGCTGATAAATCAATGCCCGTGGCCGTGGTGGCTGTGGCTGTGCGTGCTGGCCATCTCTTCCATCGGAACCACGCAGCCGTCCAGTTGTTCGCAGCCCATGTGCTCAAACTGGATGGTGGCGTGACTAATGTGGAATCGCTCTTTGAGCACGTAGTTGAGCCGGGCCAGAATGCAGGCGCTCTCCGACGGCGGAATGTCCGCGATGGTCACGTGGCTGGCCAGGGCGCTGGAGTTTGAACCGAGGCTCCATACGTGCAGGTCGTGGACGTTGACCACGCCTTCGACGGCCTCCATGCCGGAGCGAATCTCCGTGAGCGAAACGCCGCGTGGCGTGCCTTCCAGCAGAATATTCAGAGTTTCGCGGACGATGCCGAAGCTGGTCCAGAGAATGAGCGCCGCAATCAGCAGTGAGAGAGCGGGGTCAATCCAGTTGTGGCCGGTCAGCAGGATGCCCGCGCCGCCCGCGATGACCGCCGCGGTCGAGAGCGTGTCACCGGCCATGTGCAGAAAAGCCGAGCGCAGATTCACGTCGCGCGCCACGCCCCACAACAGGACCGCGATCACACCATTCATCAATACGCCCGCGGCAGCTACGATCATCATCAACCGCGGCTCGACCGCAACTGGCGAGTTGAGCCGGTGAACGGCCTCGATGGCGATCCAGATGGAAATGGCGATAAGCGTTGCCGCGTTGATGAATGCGGCCAGCACGCCCGCCCGCTGGTAGCCAAAGGTCTTCGAGCGATCTGCGGGGCGGGACTGATAGTAGACTGCAACAAAGCTGAGCAGTAGAGCCAGAAAGTCAGAAAGGTTGTGGCCGGATTCGGAGAGCAGCGCCAGAGAGTGAGCGCGCAGCCCGGCTACCAAGGTGACCAGCACGTAGGCGAGCGTGGCCACCAGCGAAAATCGCAATACCGATTGAGTCCTGCTGGCGCCGGAATCGGTGGACGCTGCGTGAAGATGCATGGCCATAGTCTACCGGGGATAGGTATTCAGAGCCAACGCGTACGAAGCTTTGGAAAGCACAGTAGCCCGCGCGAGCGAAAAGCGAGCAGTTGGCCCCACCGCAGGTGGTTACTCGTTGGCTTCGATGCGCCGCCCGTGCGGCTCCTGCGACGCGCGCGTATTCATCGGGAACAGCGCAGCAAAGGCGCGCAACTGCTCGCGGCCCACGCTCAACTCTTGCTCGAAGACAAACCAGCGCACACCCTCGGTGCAGGGCGGCACAGTCAACGAGCCCATGTAGGTCCAATAGCCGCGGTCGGCGGGCAGCAGACCCGCGGGATCCACCATATCCGCAACTTTTGCGCTCGCCCCGGCCGTCTTGGGCAGATGTTTCCACAGCGCGGCCAGCACGGCGTTCGGGTTGCCCGCATCCTCAGCCAGCCGCACCGCGACCACGGCCAATTTGCCGTCGGCGCTTCTGTGCACCAGGTGCGCCTCCATGTCGGTCAGCTTGCCCCTTACCGGTGTCTCGCCAGGATGGTGGAAGTGGAACTGCACCAGGTCATAACGCACGCCGCCGGCCATGATGTAGCTGCCGGGATTCACATGGATCTCGACGGTATGGCCGTTGTTTACGAGCGTCACAGGGCCCGCAATGTAGTGAAACTCGATAGGCTGGAGCGCCTTGTTCAGGTGTGCGCCGCGAATGTCCAGCGGCGACTGCTCATGACCCTTCGAGCAAGCCTGATAAGCCGGATCAAGCTTGCCCCAGTTCAGTTCGCCGCGTTTTCCCACGTAATCCCATGGAGTGTTTTGTGCGGCGGCCAAGGCAGCCATGCCCAGTGCAAGAACGGCAAGTGCAGGAAAACGCATCGTTTGCTCCTCTACAAAATGGACGCGCAGCGCGCTAGAAAGCATTCTAAGGCATTTGCGGGAGGACTGGAGCCGGAGATTGACGCTCTGTCTTTTGCAGAAGGGATTGATGAAAGAAGCGGAAAAAAAAGACTACTCGCGGCCCGGTTTTCTGGTTCGAACCGGGTAAGAAAGGCTGGTTTTCGAGGCAAAAAGCGGATATTTCAGGTGATTTTCCGGGGCCGAATCTCACCATGCGGGAGAATTTGGGAGCAAAAAGTTTTCAACAGGTGTTGATTCCAAATGGGTTAGAAATAATCTGCAAGGTTTTGAAGGGAATATATACCCCCTTGCTATAGGGGGGTAGGGGTCGGGGTCGGAGCAGGGACTAGGGAATAGAAAAAGCCCTCGGCGGCGATGATCGGTCTGGCGGAGGCTGGAGATGCAGTCATTATGCGTCGTCGGATCGTAATGATCTGCAAAGCGGGTTGGAGCAGCGTTGTGCGTTTGGCGACGCATGAGGAGGTTTCAGGAGTGGCTCAAGGAGCTGGGGCACAAAGGAGGAGAATGGTCGCCGGAAGCAGGAGTCCAACATCGGGCAAGCGAGACAGGGGATGGACGCGGCGCAGGCAAATGGGAATGAGAGGGAGCAGTGCAGATTCGGGAATAGCCGGCAATCCAAGCGCTACCTCGATCCCGAACCTTACGGCGTTTTTCAGGACCGATCCGAACGAGCGATTCCGACCTGTACTGTGACGGGGTATGCGTTCTGAAGACCAAGCAGGAAGCAAAAAGCCTCAAGCCGCAATGTGACTCTGCGGCTTGAGGCTTGATCGAGATGCTCGGCAGCAATCAGCGGATTACCATGCCAGCAAATCTGCGGCGAAACAGCAGGAGGACCAGGCCCGCACAGGCAAAGAGCGACAACGTGCCAGGCTCTGGCGTGAGCACAAAGCCTGCAAGCGGCTGGCCGCCCGACGGATCGGGAAACGTATCAGCGCTTACAGTGCCGTCGTTCGCAATATTGATCAGTCCGGTTGCACCGCTCTCATCGCTTGTAAAGAGAGGGGTGAACGCGGAATCGTAAAACCCGAGAACAAACGTGGTTCCAGATGTGCCTCCGGCCAGACCGGCCAGGTTCACGCCTGCGCCGGAAAGCGTGATGTCGAAGCTGATCGAGTTGCCAAACGTCAGTCCCTCAAAGTAGTCCGTCGATATATCCGCCGGAATCGTGAGCGTGGTGGCAAGATCTCCGCTGGCGCCAATCGAGTCGTTGTTGACGTCGGCCGGGTTCAGTATGCCGCCCGCAAAGTTGGTGATGCTGGCGGTGACTGGTTGCACAGGAAGCAGCGTGCCCTGGTTGAGTTGCAGGTCAATGTAACCGTAGTTTCCACCCTGGCCGGATGTGTTGACTGTCACCTGATACGTGACTGTGTCAGCCTGTGCGGAAAGGCACAGGAAGCCAAGCAGGAGAGCTGGGAACAGAATGCGAAAGGCCATCTTTTTCATGTTTAGAATCCTCCTTGATAGAAGCTGGGCGTGGTGGAAAAACTCGTTCCCAGCGCGTAGTTGAAGGTGACTGTGAAGGATACGGACGCGCCGGGAGCAAGCGGTCCAGCCGTAGTCCAGTAGGGATTTCCGTTGAAGAGACCACTGGCGTTCCTGGCGGTGACAGCAGGGTTGCTGATCGCAAGCAGCAATTCAAGCGGACCTGAAATTGTCGCGCCGGTCGTGTTGGTCACCGTAACGGTCTCCGTGCCGGTCTTGGCGGCGCGGTTATAGACAAGCCCGCCGGAGGTGATGGAGACGGAACCGGTGAGGTCCCGCGGAGTACCCATGCCGCTCAGGCTGGAGGTATAGACGCCCACGCCCGTGTTGGTTTTAACCGAGAGTGAGCCTGAGCGTAAACCGGTGGCGGTGGGCGAGAAAACCACAGAGACTGTGCAGGTGGCTCCCAATGCAAGAGAACTGCCGCAATTATTAGTCTGAGAGAAATCGCCCGTGGCAGCGACGTTTGAAATGCCGATTGCTCCTTCTCCAGCATTGGTGAGCACAAAGTCAATGCTCGATGAGGAGTTGCCGAGGGCGACCGAGCCGAAGCTGCCGTTGCCGCTCAGTGTGGCAGAGAGCACTGGCGCGGGCAGAGTGAAGTAGCCGACCGCGGCATCATGATCCGAGGTTCGAGCTGGAGTCGTGGGATCGTTGTAGTCGATCACCGGCTGGTCGGCATTGAGGTGGGCATATGTCATCTGCGCCCCTCCGGCGGCAAGGTCGGAGGTTACAACAATGTGATCGAGAATCTGAGCGTTGCCATATTCCTGATAGGACCAGCGCTGATCTGCCGGTAGAAGCAGTGCAAGATCCATCGCGGACGGGTTTACCAGACCGGCCATGCCGGGCTCAACCACCTGGGTTGCAGGAAGCACGTTCTGATTGGTGACGGTGCCCAGAATATCGATGTAACCGTCGGAGAATTCAAAGGCGTTGTAATCGCCGACGGAGATGACGTGTTCACCAACGCTCTGAAAGTCCTGGATGAGCCTGGCAAGGAACTCAGCCTGCAGTTCCTTCTTGGCGCGAACAAAGATACCTGTCGATGGATCGTTCTCGCTGGAAAGCGAGCGCAGGTGATTGACGATGACGGTGACGGGATAATCCACCGCGCCGCTTCGCTTGATTCCTGCATGAAGAACCAGCGGAGGGCGGTCGTTGAGCGTTTGCTGGGTCGAGCCGTCGCGCGGATCGGTAAAAAGATCACTCGCGCCAAACTGCTGGATGTTGATCGTATCCACGGTGGACTTGACCAGGAAGCCTACAGAGATGCCGCCGATGTCGTTGGTATAGGGGGCATAGCTGGTGCCAGTGCCGTAAGCCATATACTGCGGATCGGCTTCACCGGCAGCCTGGGCATCGGCGCTGATTTCCGCCGCGATGTCGGCGACAACCGACTCGTTTTCCGGCTCTTCGAGCGCAACGATATCGGGATCGCCAAGCACGTTCCGAATGGCCAGAGAGAGCTTCGCCAGGCGATTGGCGTAGGCCGCCTGCGTAACGTCAACCGCGCTGGATTTTTCTGTTTTTCCAGTGACGGGGTTGTAGTCAATGTCGTCGGCGGAGTTGGGGTTGAAGAACCGTTCGATGTTATAGGATGCCACCCTGAACTCATTGCTTGCGGCGCCGGGAACGGGTTGGACCGCCATGCCGACCACCACTGCCGACCGGTTGTAAGCGGGATCGAGCAGGAGGCGGCTCGGATCGTAGTAACTGTCGGAACTGTAAGTGAAATCCAGGATGCCGGTCACGTTGGGCAGAACGGCTCCGGTGGAGAGATCGAGGGCAGCGCCGCCCAGGAAATCCGAATCGACAAGAATGCGTTCCGGATTGTCGTCGAACCTGGCAACGCCGGCTGGAATTCCTGTCTGCGAGTCGCGGATGTCAATTCCTGGTTCGCGGAAGGGCCGTGGCGTACCGGTGAGGACAGCATAGAACTGACCGTTGGACTTTTGTGTTTCAGTGGCTTCGGATGTCAGTGAGCCATCGGTTCCAGAAATGGCGGTCAACGACGGGATGCTGACGCGCATACCCTCATAGGGAGTGAGCTGATAGAGACCGCCGCTCGGAGTCAGCATGGAACTGCTGATCGTAACCGGAGCTGGCAGCGGCTGGCTGGTGGCAAGAATGGTCGCAGCAGTCGTACTGATCTCCGTCGCCGGCGTGTGGCTTGCGGTCACAGCGGGATATATGCTGACAGCGCCTGTAACTTGCACATAGTTGCCGATCACCGCCGTGGCAGGCACCTTGCCGGAGCCGGTGTACACGTAAATACCTTCCGGCGTGGACGAATCGGAATCCGCATCTGCATCGGGAACTTGAATGAAAAAGCCGGCAGTACCAATGCCTGTTACGATTCCCTGCGTCGTAACCGTCTGCCCCGCATAGGGAGAAACGGAGGTTGCCGTCAACGACCTGCTGCCCTGGATGGTGTGGATCGGAAGATTGACGGCCGGCACATTGACCGTGAGGCTGATGTTTGCAGTAGCATTGCCAGATTCGGCATCCGTCACCGTAACCGGCAGCGAAACCGTAGTGGATGCGCTGACCGTGGGCGTGACTGTGAACGAGAAGATATTGTCGCCAGCGGTAATGTCGCCGTTGCTGCCGTCATCGTAGAAGTGCTGCGTGGTTGAGCCGCCGATGGCGGAGAGATCGACTGTGACGGTGATGCCGGTACTTGCCGGGCTGCTGGCGGGGGTCACCGTTACTGTCAGCAGAACCGGGCTGCCGGAGTTCACTGTGGATGGCGTAGAAAGGCCGGTAGCACTGAGACCGGTGGAACTGCTTCCATAGGCGGAGTTGTGTGGATTGGGAGCGCCAACGACGAAATCCACGGAGTTGTTGCCGGCATAGCCAGTGCGAATGTCCGCTGTAGTATTGCTTGGGGCAGGCGCATCTCCCGTGCCCTTGTAGCAGTTGGCGGTGCCAAAGCCCAGGAAGTCGATGATATTGGAAGCAGTGGGGCAGGCGCCGGTGAGGGAGGATGTTCCCTGGACCAAAGCGATCTTGCCCGTTGTCGCAGAGAAGTTGATCGGCGAAGCGGGTACAAAGTCCGGAGTGACGGGAAGATTTGCGGGGTGCGCGGAACCAGCCGCGTTCTGGATCAGAAAGTAGTGACCCGGCGCGACAGATACGTTAGGTAGAGCAACCGTGGCCCAGGATGTCCCCGCGCTCGACGCATATTGGTAGGAGACACCGTTCAGGCTGATGGGAGAAGCGGTGGGATTGTAGAGTTCAAGGTAGTCATACGTGTATGGCGCGCCGGAGTTGCCTCCTCCTCCATACATCTGGGAAATCACAAGACTGGTTTGTGCTGAAGCAGTCATCGATGCCAGGCAAAAAAGACCCAGCAGACTCATGGCAATCGAGCGAAGTGAAATTCGTCTCATTGAAGCCTCCGAGCAGTGAAATGAATTGATTCCTGGGGGTTGTTAGGGGGATGGCACCGGCAACTTTGGCCGCAGAAACCCAGGCGTCTGAACCGCAACTAACCTTATAGCACTCGTTGCCGGTGAGTTTTAGGAACAGCGTGTAAATATCTGTTCGTGTATTGTGCAAATCACGCACGGAAGACCCAGTTGAGGATTTACAAAAGGCGCCACAGATCACTGCCCGGCAACTTCTTTGCCCGGATCGATCAAAGAGGAGGCCCGGCGTTACGCGCCTCACATATCGGCGCAGCGTCCTGATACGGTTGCGCTGAGCACGGGGCGGAATCTTCGCGGCAAATACAAAGCGTCGTAAGGGCGGAAGTCGAGGCCCCGTTGTTCACAGGCATGACGCGCTCCTGCGAAAAGGGACCCTTCTGGCGAAGGGTCCCTTTGGTGTTGCGTGGATGATGCGGTAGGGCTACTTGGCTGCGGCCTTCAATCCGGCTTGTTCGGCCAAGGCGGCGGCCTTGTCGGTGGCCTCCCAGGTGAACTCGGGCTCGGTGCGGCCAAAGTGGCCATACGCCGCGGTCTTCTGGTAGATGGGCCGGCGCAGATCCAGGCTCTCGATGATGCCCTTGGGCGTGAGCGAGAAGTTCTTGCGCACCAGCTCGGTGAGAGTGCTCTCGCCGATCTTGCCGGTGCCGAAGGTATCCACGCGCACGCTGACCGGCTCGGCGACGCCGATGGCGTAAGCAAGCTGGACTTCGGCGCGGTCGGCCAGACCAGCGGCCACAATGTTCTTGGCAATGTAGCGCGCCATGTACGCCGCCGAGCGATCCACCTTCGTCGGGTCTTTACCTGAAAAGGCTCCACCGCCGTGACGGCCTGCGCCGCCGTAGGTGTCCACGATGATCTTGCGGCCGGTAAGGCCGGTGTCGCCCATCGGCCCGCCAATGACGAAGCGACCGGTCGGGTTGATGTGATACTTGGTGTGCTCGTCCAGCCACTTGGAGGGCAGCACAGCCTGTATCACGTACTTGAGGATGTCGGCGTGCAACTCCTCATTGCTGACGCTTTCGGCGTGCTGGCTGCTGATGACCACGGCGTCGATGCGCGCGGGATTGCCGTTTTCGTCGTACTCGACGGTGACCTGACTCTTGCCGTCGGGACGCAGATAGGGCAGCTTGCCGGACTTGCGCACGGCGGTAAGTTGGCGAGTGAGCTTGTGGGCCAGGGAGATGGGCGCGGGCATCAGCTCAGGGGTTTCGTTCGATGCGTAACCGAACATCATGCCCTGGTCGCCGGCGCCGCCCGTGTCAACGCCCTGGGCAATGTCGCCCGACTGCTTGTTGATGGTGGAAATCACCGCGCAGGTGTTCGAGTCAAAGCCGTAGAGAGCGTTGTCATAGCCGATGGAGGCCACAACGCCGCGCACCAGGTTCTGGAAATCAACGTAGGCCTTGGTGGTGATTTCGCCGGCGATGACCACCAGGCCAGTGGCCAACAGCGTCTCGGCGGCAACGCGGCTGTAGGGGTCCTGCTCCAGGCAGGCATCCAGAATCGCGTCGGAGATCTGGTCTGCCATCTTGTCCGGATGGCCTTCAGTGACGCACTCAGAGGTAAACAAGAAACGGTCGCTCAATGTAAAAACTCCTCCCATTCCAGGGAATTCAATTTGGGCAGCTTGTAACGAGGACCGGTTCATGCTGGATCACCGTCACGGAGAACAAGGACTTGCTCTCTCCCGTCGGACCCACTCCCGCACAAGACGCGCCAGCACCGTCAGGCCTGCGCCTTGGGATGCATTGTTCTATGGTAATTGGCGTGAGCCGCCGGGAGCAATCACTCGCATTGAACGGCGAGAAGCGTGCGCTCAAAGGGGCTGAACGCGTGGTGAACCGCGACGGCCTGGCCGCTGGCCGGGCATCGCGCCTTGAATCATGCGACCCATCATTGAGTCTTGAAAGAGCAGGTAAACCTGCTTCTCAGAAGAGCTTCACGGCAGCAGCGAAGGCCACCAACCGGCGCGCAAGCCAAAGTAGCGCACCGCCAGGCAAGCGCCGACCAGGCCGACCAGCAACAGCAGCATAGCGCCGATCAAGCGCAGGCGCTTTTCCATCATGTCGCGGCGCTGGATGCGCGCCTTGCCCACGTTCGAGGCAAACTCCATCCAACTGCGGTCATCATCCAGCATCTGTCCGCTGGCGCGATATGCCTTCAGGAACCGCTCCGTCCAGTCGGTTTGATCCAGGCCCACTGCGTCCGCGTAGCCGCGGACAATGCCTTTACTGAGGATGCCGCCGGGAAGCAGGCGGAACTTTCCCTCTTCCAGCGCAATCAGATGCTGCTGGCTGATCTTGGTCACCGCCGTAATGTATTCCAGCGCTATGCCGCGGGATAGCCGCTCCATGCGCAGGTCTTCGCCAAAGCTGCTCATCGCATACCAGAAAACTCTCGACTACGCCGTAAGATTTACCCCTCCACGATAAACCCGGCTGCCCTATTGGTCAAAGATTATCCGTATCTTTCCCTTTTCGTTTCAGGGCGCTGCGCGTTTT
>Ga0326727_10020193_pt1 | contig 13259 bp, 8 predicted proteins | sample MB2enrmetagenome_FD_207643 | JGI IMG/M metagenome (GOLD analysis project Ga0326727, IMG submission 207643) | Lab enriched peat soil microbial communities from McLean, Ithaca, NY, United States - MB29MY | ecosystem: Environmental > Terrestrial > Soil > Wetlands > Peat | place: USA: New York...
GAACAGATACGCTTGGTATTCCCGAATGTGCTGGGGGCGCAACTGGTCCGGAGAACGGTGGAAGTAGCGGGCAAAATCCGCGACCGCACGCAGGTAACAGCGGATGGTACCGGGAGAGTAATTGCGACGCTGGAGTTCCTCCAGCATCATTTGCCGTAGACGGGTCATAGGGAACCTCCTTATGACCCGACGATACCTTGATTAGGGCAGTCCGGTGGGCAACACGCACGCGTAGCGTCCGCCGCACGGGCGGCTTCGTTCAAGTCGGCATCTCGTCAAGTGGGCGCCACTTGGCCGAACGCCAGGCGCGGCTCGGGACGCATACATATACGGGCGATGCATGCGCCACTCGCGGATGGTTCTCCAGCAGCGCGGAGTTGTGCGCTTTCTGCACTACTCGCGGCTTTTAATAAGAAGCGCGTTCACAGGTCTATCAATGCGAAAGCCCGAAAAGCCGCAGGCGAAGGGAAACCGTGCCTACGTCTGCGCTTCCCCGCTTGCGGGCTAGGCCGCCGGTCCAGCCCAGAGCCCGGCGGTGACTCGCCCTGGTACGCGGATAACTGCACCTGGGCGCGCCCGTGCCTCGCCAATGACACCCTTACTCCCGTATGCCAGTGCCGCGGGTTGCGCACCGTTACGACATCTCGTCGCCCCATAGGGATTGCAGGCGACCAGACAGGGAACGATGCGGACCTTCCTCGAGGTCCAGCACGATCGCTTCGTTCTTGCCCTTCTTGAGCCAGGGGGCGGGAAGGAACAAGCTCCGCTGGGGGCCGATGCGCCAGTAGCGCCCCAGGTTGTGTCCATTTACCCAGACGTATCCTTTACCCCAGCCGCGCATGTCCAGAAACGTGTCACCAACCGCCTGGAGCTCGAAAGCGCCGTGGTGGAAAGCCGGCGCGGGCTTATTATGCCCCGGAGTGAAGTCCAGCGCGGAGAGGTCCGTAAGCGGCAACCGGTAGATTTCCCATCCGGTGAGCTCCTTCCCGGCCAGGGTGACGCGTTCCGTGATGCCTTTGCGATCGTCCACCATGTGCGGCCCGAAATTTATGCGCCCCATGTTCTCCACCAGGATGTCAAGTGTCGCGCCGGCGGCAAGTTCCACCTCCAGACTGGTTGCCTTCAGGCGTCGGTCCAGCGCCCCCAGGCGCCTGGAATCCTGCATCACCAGGGCGTAATCGCGCGCCTCGGCAATCACCAGGCGCCCGCTCGCGGCCTGCGCCAGCTTCGTGCGGTAGAGGATGAACCCATACGCCTGGCCCACAGCTTCCATGGTTTGCGGCCGCTGGGAGCGAATCGGGTGGCACAGCAGCGGCTGGAGATCGGCAGATTCGGCGAGCCGGAAAGGAGGAATCTCGATCATGGGGAGCGACGCGGGCAGCGCGGGAAGTTCGGCGCCGGCGGGCAGTTGCTTGCGAATGACCTCGCGCAGCGCGTGAAACTTCGCGGTGGGTCGGCCCGCTTCATCAAGGGGAGCGTCGTAATCGTAACTTGAAATGTCGGGCTGGTAGGCGGAGTCGAAATTTGCCCCGCTCATGAACCCAAAAGAGGTTCCGCCGTGCACCATGTATAGATTCGCGGAAATCCCCCGCGCGAGCATCCACTCGAGCCCGCGGGCGCTGGCCGCCGGGGGCGTGACGTGATGCCGCTCGCCCCAGTGGTCGAACCAGCCGTCCCAGAACTCCCCGCACATGCGTGGCACGTTCTGACGGGACTTGGCGAAGTTGGCGAACTCGCGAGCCGGTTCATCTGTGTCGCCAAAGTTGATGACAGCGAGCGCGTCCGGCAGCGTTCCCCCCGCGTACATGTCAGCCTCGGAGCCGTTCGAGGTGAAGAGGGTCCCCTCAAATCCCGCGTCGCGAATCATCTGCGCAATGGCTTGCAGGTAGACCCGGTCTTTGCCGAACGAACCGTATTCGTTTTCCACTTGCACCATCAGGATGGGGCCGCCGTGAGAGATTTGGAGCGGCGCAAGCTGCCGGCCCACTTCGAGCATGTACTGGCGCGCCGCCGCGAGAAATCGCGGGTCGCGAGTGCGCACCTGGATGTCCTGCCTCGCCAGCAGCCAGGAAGGAAGCCCGCCAAAGTCCCATTCCGCACAGGAGTAGGGTCCCGGCCGCAGCAACACCCAAAGGCCTTCCTCCTGCGCCGCTCGAATGAAGGCGGCGGCGTCCAGGTTGTCCTGGAAATTGAAAGCGCCCGGCTGGGGTTCGTGCATGTTCCAGAACATGTAAGTGCAGAGCGTGTTCAGGCCCAAGGAGCGAACCTTACGAAGCCGGTCGCGCCAATACTCGCGCGGGATCCGCGCATAGTGCATTTCGCCGGAAATAATCTGAAAGGGCTTGCCGTCCAGCAGGAAGTGCTCGCCCTCATGCCCAAAAGTGTGTGCGCCCATAGCCGTGCGTCCTGCGCCTGCGGCGAGCGCCACGCCCTGCTTCAGCAGACCCCAGCAGCCCACTGCGGTTCCCATAAACTCCCGCCTTCCGAACTTGGTTATGAGGCCCTTCTGCATGTTTGATATTCCTTTCCAGTAGAATCTGCCGTCGCCAGAGCAGGTAATCGATGAGCCTTAGGAACGGGGATATTGGACCCAGCGTCGCCCAAAGTCAATTGGCAGAGATCGCAGTGTTGAAGATCGCCGACGCGACAACTCGCTCCAAAATGCACAGCAGCAATGCTGGCTGAGGAGTCACCTTCCCATCGACAATCCTGCGTTTGGCTGGTTTCCAGCGTGGGAAGGGCGTTTATCAGGCCGAATCCTGATTTTGCGGGACACATGGAGTCCGTAAATAGGTTTAAGCATCTTTCCGATATAACCACCTATTGGGAAAATGCCGAATGGAAAAGTCAGGTCCGGGAGGAAATCAAGGGGCGACGGTAACGACATGCCTCATCCAGATTGACGACGTGCGGTTGCCGCTGGCGTAGCGGGCATGAGAAGAGCCCGCGGTCAGGACGGCACTGACCGTGCCTTTTTGCTGGATCCGCACCAGCAGCTCTGGCACCCAGCGGTCCATTACCCCCAACTGCCCCGCCGCCACCCGCTGCGTCAAATGTGACTGCTGCACCTCATGTAAAACCTTCAACCGGTCCCGCTCCTTCGTGCTCATCGCCAGCATCTCCTGTTTTCTCATCCCGCCAGTCTGACGGAATTCAACAGGAACTTTCTACTTTGCTGGAATAGGAACTTCTCACTTTACTGCAACAGCCCCGAGCAGCGATGTAGACTCCCTCACTTGGGTAGGCGTATGATCTCGGTCAGGTCAGCACGATCCGACACAAAAGGAGACTGAAGAGATGAGCACTAGCGATCAACTCAAGTCTAAGAATGGCCCGACCAGGATGTCACGTCGCGAACTCTTGCGGACGGCTTCGGCTGCGGTGGTGGTTGGCGGGATGAGCAGATTCTCCTTTGCCCGGTCGGCCGCCGGCAACTCATCGACATCTGCGGTCAAGGGCAAGGTTTTTCCGGAGAAGTTCCTGTGGGGATGTGCCACGGCTGCGCACCAGGTGGAAGGCAACAATACCAATAGCGATTTCTGGACGCTGGAACATCTGTCCGGGAGCATGTTCAAGGAACCATCGGGGGACGCCTGCGATCACTATCACCTCTACCCGCAGGACATCATCATGCTCGCCGACCTTGGGTTTAACACCTACCGCTTCTCGCTGGAATGGGCCAGAATCGAGCCGGAAGAGGGATTCTTCTCGAACGCTGAATTGGATCACTACCGGCGCATGTTGGCAGCCTGCCATGAGCACCACCTGACCCCCCTCTTGACCTACTACCACTTCTCGCTCCCGCGCTGGTTCGCGATGAAGGGCGGTTGGGAGAATGCGAAGGCCGCAGACTTGTATGCGCGCTTCTGCGAGAAGGCAACCAGGCACCTGGGCGATCTGGTTGGATATGCGTCGACAATGAACGAGCCGGATGTCCCGCAACTGCTGAACTGGTTGAACCTGCCGGGAGTGCCGGCGGGAATGAGCGTGGCCGAGATGATGCAGGCGGGCTTGGCGAACGTGCGCAAGCAACTCAATGCGCCGGAGTTCGCCAACATTTTCCAGGGTGACGGCAAAAAGACGCGCGATGGCTTATTGGCAGCGCATGCCAAAGGCAGGGACGCAATGAAGTCCGTGCGGCCCGATATGCCGGTGGGATTCAATCTCGCGATGACAGACGACCAGGCGGCGCCCGAGGACAGCCATCTGGAAGAAAAGCGGGGCGAGGTGTATGGGCCGTGGCTGGAAGCAGCGCACCAGTGCGACTACCTGGGTGTGCAGACGTATTCCCGTTCGATCGTGGGAAAGAGGGATTTGCCTGTGCCGCAGGGGGCAGAACTGACCCAGAGCGGTTGGGAGTTTTATCCCGAGTGCGTGGAACATGTGGTGCGTTATGCGGGTAAGGAGACCAAGGTTCCCATCATTGTGACCGAGAACGGCATCGCCACCGAGGACGACACCCGTCGTGTCGAGTATTACCAGCGCGCTCTCGCGGGGTTGAAGCGTGCCATCGATGACGGCGTGGATGTGCGCGGTTATACGGCATGGTCATTGTTGGATAACTTCGAGTGGCAGTCAGGCTACACTCCGAAGTATGGGCTGGTCGCAGTGGACCTGATGACGCAGAAGAGAACCATCAAGCCGAGTGCGGCCATGCTGGGGAATATAGCCCGCAGGAATGCGTTGTAGCAGGAAGGTAGCGCGTAGCGCGGTTCGCTGAACAAGCGTAGCCAGTGCCAGCCAAGCATTGCGGTTTTGACCACGGGTCCTTCCTTGGGTGGTGAATGCGCAGTCGGATGGCAGTCGTCACGGGGGTGTCGGGTATAAGAAAGGCCCGCATTCAGCAAACCACTGCCGGTGTCCCGCTTCTACCCCCGCCGCGCCTCAAAGCCGGGCGAGCCGGTCATTGCCGCGCGAAAGCGATGGAGCCTGCGCCCAGGTTCCGGGTTTGCCGCTGTTGGAAAAGCACAAAGTCCCTGAGGCGTTCCTGTTGAAACGGCAGAAACCCAATGAACATCACCCGAATCAGCCGTAGTTCCTTGTCGGTTAAACATGCCGTCATGATACCCGCCGCCGAGTGAGAGTTTGGGCCCAGCAGCACATGGCCGAGCTCGTGGGCCACCACGCAAGCCAGGATTCTGTCGAGAACAACACGGGATTGATCGGCAAATTCCTTCACGCGTGAGTAGTTCACGGTGATGTATTGGCCCGAGGCGTAGCCCAGCGTACCGTAGTCGGCGCCGGGAACCGGTTTGGGAACGATACGCAGGGCGATATTCAGGGGATCAGGAGCCTGGTTGCAAACCGCCGGGGATTCATCGTTGGTGCAAATAATGCGCGCGACGGCAATTCCGGTATCGCCAAAAATCTCCCGGGCATGGTCCAGAGCCCGGCCCAACAACCCGGCTTGAACTCCCGCATAGTCGTACACACGGAGGGTAATCTTGAGGTCCATTGTCCCCTTCGTCTTCGGTGCAGGTCTTGCCGTCGCCGGGCAATTGACGCTCAGCAGCAATCCCCAAATCAGGCATGTCCATAATGCTTTGCTCATGGTCGCCTCCTGGTTCGGGGCGCAGCATGAGCGCAGCGGGGTTCTGCCTCAATGCACGGCGATTCAAACGCGCATCATCTCTGCATCATTGTCTAATTTGTTGAGAAGAAAGGGACTACGGCCTATGCGCGACCTGTCAGCCGTACAGTCTTAATGTTGTATGCGGCGAGTTTACGTCGCCACCTGGCGGCGTAAAGCCGCCTCGACATCAAACTGTCCCCCTACTACGAGTCGGTGGCTGGTTTACCTTGCTTTCGAATAACCATTGCTGTATTGTGCCCAACATATAACCACTGGGCCCTTAGAATGGATGTGAAAGCGCCTTTACGCCTGATATCCTTCGGCGACTTCAGTGTTGACAGGAAGGCCGGCGAGTTGCGCAAGCACGGCCTGAAAATCAAGCTTCAGGAACAGCCATTTCAAATCCTCGTCATGCTTCTGGAGCGTCCCGGCGAGGTAGTGACGCGCGAGGAGGTGCGCCGGAAGCTCTGGCCAAACGATACCATCGTCGAGTTCGACCACGGCATCGGGACGGCCATCAACAAGCTGCGGCAAGCGTTGGGGGATGACGCGGAAAATCCGCGATTTATTGAAACCCTCCCGCGCCGGGGATTCCGGCTGTTGATCCCCCTCAAGGGTCAGAACGAGGGGGCGGCGGAACCTCCCCCAGCAGCACGCGCCGCCGCGCCGCCACCCGCTTCTGATTTCACACACTCCGACCTAATAGGAAAGACTGTTTCCCATTACCGCATCGTCGAGAGGTTGGGCGGAGGCGGCATGGGGATCGTCTACAAGGCGGAGGACACGAAGCTTGGCCGGAAAGTGGCGCTGAAATTCCTGCCCACAGGCCTGGCGGGCAATCCCCCCGCGCTCGAGCGTTTCCAGCGGGAGGCACGCGCCGCCTCGGCGCTCAATCACCCCCACATCTGCACGATTTATGAGATCGACGAGGTGGAGGGGCAGCCCTTCCTGGCCATGGAGCTAATGGAAGGCAAGACCCTAAAACACCTCATCAATGGCAAATCCCTGCCGACGGGCCAACTTCTCGACCTGGGGATGGAAATTGCCGAGGCGCTGGAAGCGGCCCACGCCGAGGGCATCGTGCATCGCGACATCAAGCCCGCGAACATCTTTGTCACCAAGCGCGGAGAAGCCAAGGTCCTGGACTTTGGATTGGCGAAGTGGCAGGTGTCGGGAAACAATCCATCCGCAGAGGATAGCCCTCGCCCCCTCGAGAGAGAGGGCGCCGACTGTGGCGAGGCGGGTAAGGGATTACCACCCCACGACGGTCCCGCTCTTTCCATCAAGTCCGAGCATCTGACGATTCCCGGCGCGGCGATGGGGACTGTGGCTTACATGTCGCCGGAGCAGGCGAGGGGCGAAGATGTGGACCCGCGCACCGACCTGTTCAGCTATGGGGCGGTGCTCTACGAGATGTCCACAGGGCAGCAGGCATTCAGCGGCACGACCTCGGCGGAGCTTCGGGAAGCGATTCTGGCGCGAGGAATAACTCCCGCACAGCGCCTGAATCCCGCCCTCGACCCACGGCTCCAAGCGATCATCGAAAAGGCTTTGGAGAAGGATCGCGACCTGCGTTACCAAAGTGCTGCTGAAATCCGCGCTGACCTCAAGCGCCTGAAGCGCGACACCAGTTCAGGTCGAAGCCTAGCGGCGGGTTTACCCCGCCAGATCGAAAATGGCGGCGTCCCGACAAGATGGGGACAGGTTCCGCAGCCTCTGCCTTCCGATGGAGTGTCCGCCGCCTCGGTGGGGGTTGCTTCCAGTGAGGCGCAGATTGCGAACGACAGGAATCTCTCTCACCCGGTAGATGAGCTGCCGCCCGCTCGCAGCGCCGCCCTGTTGCCCTGGGCAATTGTGGCCGTGCTGATGATCGTGGCAGCCGTCGCATTGTGGACGGCGTGGCGCGCTTGGCGGCCGGTCGGGCCGCATCCGCTGGTGCGGCTGAGCGTGGACCTGGGGCCGGACGCCATGATGGGCTTTAATCTCACCGCAGCCATCTCGCCTGACGGTCGGCGGCTGGTCTTTCCGGCGCGCGGTCCCGATGGCAAACAGCAACTTGCCACCCGGTTGCTGGACCAGGCCCAAGCCACCCTGCTGCCCGGCACGGAAAACGGCCGGGACCCGTTTTTCTCTCCCGACAGCCAATGGGTGGGATTCTTCGCGGAGAGCAAGCTCGAGAAAATCTCCGTCCAGGGCGGAGCGCCGGTAACTCTGTGCGATGCCGCGTTCGATAGCGGTGCTAGTTGGGGGGAAGATGGAACGATTATCGCGGCGCTGAACAATCTATCCTATCTCTCCCGTGTGCCCGCTGCCGGGGGAACGCCGCAGCCCTTGGCCAGACTGGGCAAAGGCGAGGTGGCCCACCGCTGGCCGCAGATCCTGCCGGGGGGCCAGGCGGTTCTCTTCACGGCCTTTCCCGGGGCAGTCGGCATAGAGAACTCCAGCGTCGAAGTAATGCCGTTGCAGAGCGGCGTACCCAAGACGCTGGTAGCCGGGGGATACTTCGGTCGGTACCTGCCCAGCAATGGAGGCGCTGGCTACCTGGTCTACCTGTATCAAGGCGTGCTGTTCGGCGTCTCGTTCGACCCTGTACGGCTGGAGGTTCAAGGCACGCCCATCCCGCTCTTGGAGGATGTGGCTGCAAACCCGGTTCAGGGCGGAGGCCAGTTTGACTTTTCTGGGGCGCCCTCTGGGCGCGGCACCTTGGTGTACCTGGCAGGCAAAGAGGCGGCCCACACTTGGCCAGTCTTGTGGCTCGACAGTTCCGGGAAGATGCAGCCTCTCATCGCCACGCCGGGCGCTCATGCCACCCCACGCTTTTCGCCAGACGGGCGGCGCCTGGCGCTGGCGACGAGTACCAGCAGCGGCATCGATATCTATATCTATGAGTTGGAGCGGGAAACGATGACCCGGCTTACCTTCGGGGGGCACTCCAGGTTACCGGTCTGGGCTCCTGACGGAAAGCACATAGCTTTCCAGTCGTCTGCCAGCGGTTTCGGGATCTCCTGGGTCCGCAGCGACGGCTCCGGAGAACCACAGCAGCTCCTCGCGTCTCAATACTACATAGGCCCGTGGTCCTTCTCTCCCGACGGCCGGCGCCTGGCGTACTGGGAAACGAATCCCGAGACCGGTTCTGACCTTTGGACGGTAACTCTGGAAACGAGCGATCCCGACCACCCCAAGGCGGGCAAGCCCGAGCCGTTTCTGCGCACACCATCGGATGAGCTTGTACCGATGTTCTCACCCGACGGGCGCTGGATCGCTTACCGGTCCAACGAATCGGGAACGTCCGAAATCTACCTGCGGCCCTTCCCCGGCGGGCGGGGCGGCAAGTGGCAGGTCTCGACCGGAGGCGGGCTGTTCGGAGTTTGGTCCAATAACGGTCGGGAGCTGTTCTACGAGACCGCGGACGACCACATCATGGTGGTGGATTACCTGGTGAACGGCGATTCGTTCACGCTTGGCAAGCCGCGCCCTTGGTCCGTGGAGCAGATCTTTTGTGAAGGGGGTTCCAACCTGGCCCTGGCGCCGGACGGCAAGCGCTTTGCGGTGTTCCCCATGCCGGAAGGCGCGGGACCCGGCAAAGGTTCGGTACACGTCACCTTTCTGCTAAACTTCCGCGATGAGCTGCGTCGCCAGATTCCGGCGGCACGATGAAGAATGCGAAGCTAAAAAAGGGTGGCGGAGCCGTGCGCATGGTAAGATTCCGCCCCAAAGTCGATGAGCCCGCAGAAGACTATTGCGCATTACCGCATCACCGCCAAGCCGGAACAGGATGGCATCGGTGTGGCCTAACGTGGCCACCGATCAAATCGTCGTACTCGGATAGTATTCTTGTTTGGTTGCGGAACAATCTATTCGCTCTTTTCAATTCGATATTCAGCCGGTCAGGAGGTTCTGCCGTTAATAGAGATTTGGCCTGGGAAGTCGCCTTCCCGTTGACGATCCCGGCGTTTGGCTGGGTTCCGGCGTGGGATGGGCGTTCCCAATCCGGCGAAGTACCCACGCATCATAGGTTGCGAATGCGCCGTCGCTCGACCAGAACCGCGGATTTGTCGATAAACACGCATTATAAAAGGGCGCCCTTTTATAATGCGTGTTTAGTAATCGGCACGGGTACCACCACGCCCGGCACTTTGAGGGCCTACTCGTAGATGTGCAACCCTTGACTTCCCCGAGTCCGCTTCGAGGATGTGTGAGGCATAGCATTCGCTGGGATTGGTTGCGACAAATGCCGCGAAAGGGCGAAGTCGCTCAACTCCTGCATCGTCGCCCACCTCGGAAACTATGGTCGTGGCAAAGAGCTTCACGAGTGAACAGCAGGGTTGCGCAAGATGCCCCGCCCCCGCGCGCTTTTCCGCCTGCCCGCGATAATCTCGCTCTCACCCTGCCCGAGGTTAAGCTCCCGACAGCGAATGTGAATGGATGTCGACGTAAAAGCGTTGGCTATTACCCTGTGTTACGGATGTTCTGGGAACCACAGTAGTTTGCAATCCGATGTGTATCAGTTAGATGGAACACAGGTAGCGCAACGGAACACCGCCCCGCGGTCTGTCACGCGTGAGGTCGCCGGTTCGAGCCCCGTCGTCCCCGCCAGCTCTTTCAACGGTTTTGATCGCGCTTTCCCCCCCATTTCATTTGGTGCACGTTCTGTTTCACAACAATACCAGAAGTAGGGGCCTCCCGCAGCCTTGAATTGAATGGAGGAACCGTATGGGGGCAGGTCAAGGGGGTATGCAGGTCGGTAGTGTCCTGATTTGCCGCGTTGCGCCCGATGTGTTGAAAACCTCGGCACTGCGCTCATTCTGAGGAGTCCCGATCAGATCGGGACGAAGAAGAATCTGTTTTTTCTACCGGCAAGAAGTAGATCCTTCGCTTCGCCCAGGATGACGCCCATGGGTAGTTGTTTAATCAACTGGCCGATGCCAGCTCCACAGCCCAAATCAGGGCACTGCCTGCCGGTCCCCTTTTGCCATATGATCGGCCAGGTGAGAAACGACTAAGGTTGGTCCTTCGGAATGATCTGGAAACGCTTCATGATCTCAGCAGTAATCGTCTCAGCCACTGGCCGCATTGTCTCGCACCAGAATTCAGACTCAAAGACCTCACAGATCGTCAGCGTTAGAGCCTCGAAGAGAGGGTTTGCACGCAGGCTTGCGATTTCCCTTGATTCGACTTTCAACAGAGGTCCTTGGCCCTTCAACTCTCACCCGGGGGCTTCGCGTACATCTTCGCCTGAACCGTTTTTGGTCACTGACTGAGCCTAGCATGGAAATGGAATCTGTCTATGGCCTGTAGGTAACGGGACAATAGTACCGCGCCAATCTTTGATTCCGTCTTCCTACTGCGCCGCCCAACCAAGCCCCATGTCGGACCACGCTTGGAGAGGACACAGAACTACTCTGCAAGGGGAAATCACTTTCTGCGTCGAGTTCTGGCGGCCTGTCCCTCAACTACCTTAGCTGAACGCGGAAGGTCTTCTTCCCGGAAACGATTTCAATTCTGTCTTCACTAGCCAGCCAACCCAGGGCAAAATACAGTACCTCGTTTGACGCGGCGACCTTCTTCTTCAACAGGACAACTGTCTGCGGCCCTTCATCTGAGAGCGCCTGCCATACCTTCCCTGCTGTTTCACCTATTTCGGTTTGGATGTCCGCCATCAGGAGAGACCTCCTTGGCGAGGGGAAAATTCCAGGGCAAATCTTGGCGGGATTTCCGTTTTCATTTCCCTGCCGACCGACAACATAAATCTGGCCGACACTGGATGCAACTGTCCTGGTTTTCGATAGTAGGTGCTTCCGGCGACCACGGAAGGGGCCAGTCTTGCCTCTGCCGAGTATCCTAAAGCCCGAAACTGCCGCCCGTAGCGTGCCGGGATGTCCGCGTGGATGGGCGGGACGCTGCATGACCATTTTGATGCGTCCATCCCGGCGACGAAGTATCATACGGGTCCGGGGAGGTCTGAATTGTCTGACAGAAGACGCGACTTGTATACGGCGTCGCTGATCGTCGGAATTGCAGGAGCGGGCGCTTGGACGATCCTTTACGCAACCCGTCCCGGCATCGGGCTTTACTCCGATTCGGCCGTTTACCTCGGGCTCGCGCGCCGGCTACTGGCGGGACACGGATACACGATCCTCGATATTGACGGGAATCTCGATCCCGTCCCCCGATTTCCCTTCGTTTACCCGACTTTGCTGGCGCTGCCAGGCCTGTTCCGAGGCGACCTGTTGGCGGGAGCCCGGTGGATGGGGGCGATCCTCTTCTTTGCCAACGTGCTGCTGATGGGAGCAACTTCCTATCGCCGGTGCTGCAAATCCATTGGCGCGGCGGCACTGGCGGCCTTTTGGGGTTGCGCATCCTACGATATGCTTACCTATCACACGATTGTCCTCTCGGACGCCGCCTCCCTGCTCTTCGTGCTTCTGGCCTTCATGTTTATGGGGAATTACCTTGAAAAGGCCTCGCTTGGATCCTTCGTGGGTGCTGCCGCGGCCACCGGGCTGGCGTTCGCCACCCGGTATGCGGCAGCCGCATTCGTCCTCGCGGGTTTCACAGCGATCCTCCTGTGGGAGAAGAGAGCCTTCGCGAAGCGCCTGCTCGATGCGGCCCTCTTCGGCTTGGGTAGTTCTTCCCTAATGATTTTGTGGATTCTGCGCAACATGCGCTATGAGCAGGGGGCCACCGGGCGCCACCTGAGTTTCCACCCGGTCATGGACATGGCCCTGTTCAAGGAACTTCTTCTCGGAATCTCCACCTGGGCGTCGAATGGCCATCTTGAGGCGGCGGATGTATATGTGCGAGCGTCCATTGTGGCGGCAGTAATCCTGGTGGTGCTGGGGGCGGCGGCCCGCGCGTCTCTCCGCAAGCCGGGAACGGATCTCCGGCCGGCACTCCCGTTGCTCTACATTTTCTCTTACCTAATTGTATTGCTGCTGACTTCGACGTTTCTCCAGGCGGACCTATTTCTCGACAGCCTTCGCATTCTCCTCCCTATCCACGTATTTATGATCATCCTGGTGGTGCACCAGGGGAACAGGTTGCACCAGAGACTGGAGGCTGGAGTGCCGAAGGCGGCGGCCAGCGCACTCTGCGTAGTTATTTCGGTGTGTTTCCTGGTCTGGATGACGCAATGGGCCCGCAGCACCCGTGAGGACGGACAGGGGTACGCAAGCTCCACCTACACAGATTCCGAAATGCTCCGGACCATCCGCGGCCTGCCGAAGGACGCGCGATTCTATAGTAACCTCCCATGGCCCATAGGTATCTACACCGACAGACTCTGGTCGAACCTCCCGATCAGGATCGACGGCGCGACCCTTGGAGAGAACAGGAAATACCGTGCCCAGATGGAGGAATTTGCGAGAACGATGCGCGGACATGATGTCTACTTGGCCTACTTCAAGGAGGGGGACGCCTGGTTCGCATTTCCCTCAATTAGAGACATGCAGTCCTTCGTTCCGCTGCATGCCGTCGCGGAGACAGAAGATGGGACAATATATGCGGCGGCGGGTCGGTGACCTGGGAGGCTCACTCGCCTGAACTCCCCTTATAGCTATTAGGGTGCAGCGCCGCAGGCGCTGGACCCTCAGCGCATATAGAAACCTGTTTCGTCGTGCTGGAAAACCTAGCCGGAAAGAGGTAAGAGGGATGCCGAAGGACACGCCCCGCCCCGCTACGAATCGAA
>Ga0326727_10020194_pt1 | contig 13259 bp, 7 predicted proteins | sample MB2enrmetagenome_FD_207643 | JGI IMG/M metagenome (GOLD analysis project Ga0326727, IMG submission 207643) | Lab enriched peat soil microbial communities from McLean, Ithaca, NY, United States - MB29MY | ecosystem: Environmental > Terrestrial > Soil > Wetlands > Peat | place: USA: New York...
TATAGACCGCCGCCAGGGCCGTCACGATGAGAAAGGGCTGGCTGGCCAGGGAGTCCTGGAAGAGCTGCGCCGTCCCGCCGAAACTGCCTTGAATGTCCTGGGGCATTCCCATCCGCTCCTTCAGCTCGGTAATTTTCTTGACAGCTTCGCCCAGCGAAACGCCCGGGGCGAGGTTGAAGGAGATCGTCACGGAGGGAAATTGGCCCGAGTGATTGACCGCGATGGGGGCGGTGTCGGTTTTGTATTTTGTCACGGCCCGCAAAGGCACTTCGCCACCATTGGTGGACTGGAGGTAAATGGACTGCAAGCCTTCGGGCGTCTGCCAAAAGTTGGTCGCCACTTCCATGACCACATGATATTGATTCAACTCGGTGTACATGGTGGAGACCTGGGCCTGCCCAAAGGCGCCGTAGAGGGCGTTGTCAATCGCCTCGGCCGAAAGGCCCAGGCGCATCGCGGTCGGACGATCATAAGCCAGCGTGGATTGCAGGCCGTTGTTGCGCTGGTCGCTGTTGACGTCGGTCAGCCCGGGAATTTTCTTCATTTCCGCCTGGAGAGCAGGCCCCCACTTGACCAACTCCGCCACGCTGGGGCTTTGGATGAAATACTGATACTGGGCGGCGCTCTGGCGGCCGCCGGTGCGCACGTCCTGGCCGGGTTGAAAAATCAGCGTGGCTCCGGGAACCCGCGCCAGTTTCGGGCGCAAGCGATTAATCACCGCGTCGGCGCCCACCTTGCGTTCACTCAGGGGCTTCAAGGAGGCGAACACAAAGCCTTGATCGGTGGCGGAATTGCCGCCGGTGTAGCCGAGGACGTGCTCGACGGCCGGGTCCTGCCTGACGATCTGGATGAATTGCCCGAGCTTTCCCACCATGGACTGATAGGAAATATCCTGCGTGCCCATGACGATGCCACCCATGGTGCCATTGTCTTGCGGGGGAAAAAGGCCCTTGGGCACTATGAGGAGGAGGTAAAAATTAAGCGCGATGGCCCCGAAAAGAAGACAGAGGGTGAAAAACGAATGGCGCAGAGACCATTGCAAACTGGTCTCGTAATGCCGCAGCAGCCAGGCGAACATTTTTCCGGTGGCCCGATAGAGCTTTCCGTGATCCTCCTCCCTTTCGCGTTTGAGCAGCCGGGAACACATCAGGGGTGTGGTGGTGAGTGAAACGACCAGCGAAACCAGTATGGCTACTGAGAGAACGACGGCGAATTCATGGAAAAGACGACCGATGTAGCCGCCCATGAGAAGAATGGGGGTGAACACCGCCACCAGCGAGATGCTGATGGACATGACGGTAAAGCCAATCTCTTTGGCCCCGCGCAAGGCGGCGGCCATGGGCGTCATCCCCTGCTCGATGTAACGGGTGATGTTCTCGATGACCACAATGGCATCGTCCACCACGAAGCCGGTGGAGATGGTCAAGGCCATGAGGGAAAGATTGTCCAGGGTATAATGGCAGAGGTACATGATGCCGAAGGTGCCGATGAGGGAAATGGGAACGACCACGCCGGGAATGAGGGTGGCGCGCCCGCTGCGCAGAAAGACGAACACCACCAGGATGACCAGCGAGATGGCGATCAGAAGGGTCCGCTCCACGTCATGGACCGAAGCGCGAATCATGGTGGTCCGATCCACCACGATGTCCAGCTTGATGGCGGCGGGCACGGACGCCTGCAAAGAGGGCAACAGCCGGCGAATGCGGTCCACCGTGTCAATCACATTGGCTTGCGGCTGCTTGAAAATAATGAGGACCACGGAGGGCTTGCCGTCGGAGAACCCGCCCGCGCGCAAGTTCTCGACCGAATCGCGCACGTCCGCCACGTCGGAGAGCTTGATGGCGGCGCCATCGTGGTAGCCCACAATGAGCGGCTTGTAATAAGCGGCCTTGAGCAATTGATCGTTGGCCGCGATATCGGCAGTGGTATGCCCGTCGAAAATCTGGCCCTTGGGTTCGTTGGCGTTGGCCCCCTGCAAAACGTTCTGAACATCCCGCAAACCGAGGCCGCAGTTGTTTAATTGCACGGGATTGACCTCGACGCGCACGGCGGGCAGGGAACTGCCGCCCACAAAGACCTGGCCCACGCCGTCAATCTGCGAAAGCGCCTGCTGCAAGATGGTGGAACCCGCGTCATAGAGCTGGCCGCGTGTATAAACATCGGAAGTCAGCGACATGATCATAATGGGCGAATCGGCCGGGTTGACTTTGCGCCAGGTGGGGTTGCTGGGCAGGTTGGCCGGCAGATAGCTGCGGGCCGCGTTGATGGCGGCCTGGACGTCCCGGGCCGCGCCATCAATGTTGCGGCTCAAATCGAATTGCAGCGTAATCCCAGTGCCGCCCAGAACGCTGGATGAGGTCATTTCATTAACGCCGGCAATGTGCCCGAATTGCCGTTCCAACGGAGCGGCCACGGACGAGGCCATGATTTCCGGACTGGCCCCGGGCAGGGCGGCTCCGACCGAAATGACGGGATTATCCACCTGGGGCATCGGGGCCACGGGCAGCAAACTGAAGGCGACCGCCCCGGCCAGCGCCACGGCCAGGGTCAGCAGCGACGTGGCCACGGGCCGGTGAATAAATGGCGCCGAGATATTCATGAGGATGCGTCCGCCTTCGCCGAACCGGCGGCGGCGCGACAGTGAACAAATGACACCGGGATATTCATGAGGTCGCGGGCAAGCCCGGCGGCGCGGCGGCGGCGGCCGGGGAACCGGCGGCGGCCCGGGCCGGCTTGCGGGAAAACCGGTCCATGAAAATGTAGATGACAGGAGTCGTGTACAAAGTGAGCGCCTGGCTCAAAATCAGCCCGCCCACCATCGAGATGCCCAGGGGGCGGCGCAGTTCCGCGCCCGTGCCCGTGCCCAAGGCCAGCGGCAGGCCGGCCAATAGAGCGGTCATGGTCGTCATCAGGATCGGCCGGAAGCGCAGCAGACAGGCCTGGTAGATCGCGTCCACGGTGTTTTTCCCCTCGTCGCGCGCGGCTTGCAGCGCGAAATCGACCATCATGATGCCGTTCTTCTGGACGATGCCGATGAGAAGGATGATGCCAATGAGGGAAACAACGCCCAAGTCCTGGTGAAAGAGCATCAAGGCCAGAAGCGCCCCCGCCCCGGCCGAAGGCAGCGTCGAGAGGATGGTGACGGGGTGAATGTAACTCTCGTAGAGGACGCCCAGAACAATATAGACGGTGATGAGCGCGGCCAGGATGAGCAGCGGCTCATTGGTCAATGAGGCCTTGAAGGATGCGGTCGTGCCCTGGAAGGAGGCCAGAACCGACGCGGGCATGTTGAGTTCCTTCTGCGCCTTTTCCACGGCGCTGGCCGCCTCGCCCAGGGCCGCGTCCGGCGCCAGGTTGAAAGAGATGGTCACGCAGGGAAATTGTCCCTGATGATTGATGGACAGGGGCGCTGTTTTGGTCTCGAAATGGGCAAAGGCGCTCAAGGGAACCGCTCCGCCATAGGCGGACTGGATATAGATGTCCTTCAATTTCGACGGGTCTTTTTGAAAGGACGGCGTCGCTTCCAGGATGAGGTGGTATTGATTCAATTGTGTGAAAAGAGTCGAAATTTGCCGTTGTCCGAAGGCGTCGTAGAGGGTTTGATCTATTTGCTGCGCGCTAATGCCCAGGCGCGCCGCGGTCACCCGGTCAATGACCAGCGCTATTTGCAGCCCGTCCGTTTGCTGGTCGGTGGCTAGGTCGCGCAGTTCGGGCAAGGCCCGCAATTTGGCCATGAATTTGTCCGTCCACATGCGCAATTCAGCCGGATCGGGGTCTTCCAGGGTGTATTGGTACTGAGTCCGGCTGACGCGGTCTTCAATGGTGATGTCCTGCACCGGCTGCATGTAAAGGGTGATGTCATTGACCCTGGCCAGTTCGGGCTGCAAGCGGCGGATGACGTCCGAGGCGCTGATGTTTCGTTCCTCGATGGGTTTGAGATTGATGAGCATCCGTCCGCTGTTCAGGGTGGTGTTGATGCCATCGACGCCGATGAAGGAGGACAGATTGGTCACAGCCGGATCCTGGAGAATGACTTCGGCCAGTTGCTGTTGTTCCCGGGCCATGGCGGTGAAGGAGACGTTCTGCGCCCCTTGCGAGATGCCTTGAATCACGCCGGTGTCCTGCACGGGGAAGAACCCCTTGGGTATGAGAATATAGAGCGTGATCGTCAGGACCAGGGTGGCCACGGCGACGACCAGGGTGGCCGCGCGCCTCTCCAGAACCCAGCGCAGCGTCGTGCCGTAAAAGGCAATGACGCGCTGGTAAACATGCTCGGAAGCCCGGAAGATTCGGCCCTGTTGTTCTTCCGGGGTGCGATGCAGCAACCGCGAGCACATCATGGGCGTCAGCGTCAGCGAAACCACACACGAAACCAGAATGGTCACGCTCAGAGTGACGGCAAATTCGCGGAAAAGCCGTCCCACGATGTCCTGCATGAACAGCAGCGGGATCAAAACCGCCACCAGCGATATGGTCAGCGAGATGATGGTGAAGCCGATTTGCTCCGCGCCCTTGAGCGCCGCCTGGAGCGGCTTTTCGCCCTGCTCAATGAAGCGGGAGATGTTCTCGATCATGACGATGGCATCGTCAACTACAAATCCTGTGGAAATCGTCAGCGCCATCAGGGAAAGATTGTCCAGGCTGTAGCCCAGCAGGTACATGACGGCGAAGGTGCCGATGAGGGACAGAGGCACCGCCACGCTCGGAATGATCGTGGCGGTGAAGCTGCGCAGAAATAGAAAGATGACCATCACGACCAGGCCGATGGTCAGCATCAGTTCGAATTCCACGTCGCGCACCGAGGCGCGAATGGTCGTCGTCTGGTCGGTCAGGATGCTCACCTCCACCGCGGGGGGCAGCGTCGCTCGAAGCTGGGGCAACCGTCTCTTGATGCGATCCACCACCTGGATGATGTTGGCCCCGGGCTGGCGCTGCACGGTGACAATCACCGCCGGAACCTTGTTCATCCAGGCGGCCTGGTTGATGTTTTCCACGTCATCCACCGGCTTGGCGACATCGGACAGCATGACGGGCGCGCCGTTGCGGTAGGCCACGACGACCTGGTTGTAATCCTTGCTGGTGAGCAACTGGTCGTTGGCGTTGATTTGATAGGAAGTCTTGGGGCCATCGAAATTGCCTTTCGCTTGATTTATGCTGGTCTGCTCAAGGGCGGCGCGGAGGTCCTCCAGGTTCAGTTGGTAGGACGAGAGGGCGGTGGGATTGGCCTGGATGCGCACGGCCGGTCTCTGGCCGCCCACGATGGTGACCAGACCGACGCCGGAAAGCTGGGAGATTTTCTGGGCCAGCCGTGTGTCGGCCAGGTCTTCCACCTGGTATAAAGGCAGGGACTTTGAGGTCAGGGCCAGGGTCAAAATGGGGGCATCCGCCGGATTGGATTTGCTGTAGATGGGCGGCGCCGGCAGGTCGGACGGCAAATACGTTTGCGCGGCGTTGATGCCCTCCTGCACTTCCTGTTCCGCCACGTCAATTTTGAGAAAAAGCCCGAATTGCAGCGTGATAATCGAACTGCCGCCCGCACTGGTGGAGGTCATTTGATTCAACCCGGGCACCTGCCCGAATTGTCGTTCCAAAGGGGCCGTGATGGCCGAAGCCGTCACATCCGGGCTGGCCCCGGGATAGAAAGTCACCACTTGGATGGTGGGAAAATCCACCTGGGGCAGGGCCGAGACGGGCAGTTGCTGATACGCCACAATGCCAACCAGCAAAATCGCCGCCATGAAAAGCGACGTGGCCACGGGCCTTAAAATGAACGGGCGGGAGGGACTCACGGGCTGTCCTTTGCATCGCCGGGCTGCTTTTTGTGCGGACCTTTATGTGGCGCGCCGCCGCCTTGAGCGTCCCCGGCCGGCAGGCGGGCAGCAACCCTGATCCCTTCGCCCAACTTGTTGAAGTTGTCCAGGGCGATGACTTCTCCAGGCTCCAATCCTTCCGCAACGGCTGTGACATTGCCATCAGTCGTGCCAAGGGTAATGTTCCGCATCGTCACCGTCTGGTAATCAGTGACCGTCCCGTTGTTCGTGACGGTGTGGTTCGTGACCACATAGACAAATTCGCCCAGGGGATTGTGCTGAATGGCGAAGTTGGGAATCAGACGGACGCCATGCAGGGTCTGAATGATCAGCTTGGCATTGACAAATTGATTGGGGAAAAGAGACAAATCCTCATTATCAAAGATGGCCCTGAGCTTGACGGTGCCGGTGGCGGCATCAATCATATTGTTGAGCGCCAAAACCTTGCCGGTGGCCAGCTTGTTCTCCATGGCCCGGTCCCACGCTTCCACGGTCATTTGATGCCCGGCCTTCATTTCCCGCAGCATCTGAGGCAAAACATCTTCTTCCGGACTGAAAACGACGGTGATGGGCTGAAGCTGCGCCACGACGACCATGGCATTGGTATTGGCGGCATGGACCACATTGCCCGGATCAACCAGGCGCAGGCCGACGCGGCCGGCGAAGGGCGCTCGAATGTAGCAATAGGCCAACTGGACCTTGGCATTGTCCACTTGGCCCTCGTCGAACTTGACCGTGCCCTCGTCCTGATGCACCAGCGCCAACTCATCGTCCACCTGCTGCTTGGGAATGGCCTTTTTGACGTAGGCCGCCTGGTAGCGGTCCAAATCAATTTTCGCCCCCTCCAGCAGGGCCTTGTCGCGCTCCAACTGTCCGGTGGCTTGCGTCAATGCCGCCTGGAAGGGGCCCGGATCAATCACGGCCAGGAGCTCGTTGCTGGCCACCATCTGGCCTTCAGTATAATTGACAGTAATCACCTGCCCGTCCACCCGGGGCGAGATCGTCGCCGTATAGACAGGCTGGACCGAGCCGAGGCGCCAGTCCGCCACTTCAATGTCGCCCTGCTGCACGTTGGTCACGGTGAGGCTGACGGGCGGCGGCGCTGCCGGCTTGGGTTTCTTGCCGCGGAGAAGGAAAAAAGCGCCCGCGCCCAGGACGATGACCAGCAGGACAAGAATCCACGTCCCCCAATGATGCTTCTTGTGGGCGGGAGGATTCGGAGGCGGTGGAGCGGGGTTGCCGGTATTTCCCGAGGGGGCGTTTGCGTCGCGGGCGGTTTGCGGATTGTTCATGCGGCATTATTTGAGTTCATTGCTTTGGCCAAAACCCGGCTGACGGTTTGAATCAAGCGCGGAAAATCAAGCGGCTTCTCCAATACCGCTTCGACCCCCGCCTCGCGCCCCGCCGCCTGCTGGTTGGGACGGGCTGTAATAATAATGACCGGCGGCGGCAGCGCAAGTTTTTTGGCATCCAGTTGTTCAAGGGTTTCCCAACCATTGGTTCCCGGCATATTCAGGTCCAGCAAGACAAGATCAAACGCCATTGTCGCGGCCAAATGCAGGGCTGCATACCTGTTAAACAGCGACTCCAAATTGTAACCTGATCTTTGCCTTCCCGTCGTTGTCGCCCCTCCTCGGCCCTGATAATCCAAAGGCATGAAAAAACAAATTTTACTGGTGGCCCATGAAAACGACGTTTTGGAATCATTCCCGGTGACTTTGACTCTGGCGGGTCATGACGTTCTCCTCGCCCACGCCGGTTTGCAGGCGATCAAGCAGGCGCGCAATGTCTCACCGGACGTGATTGTCCTGGACGCAACATTGCCCGACATGGATGGCGCAACCGTCAAGGAAATCCTGCGCCGATTGCCCTCCACTTCCGGCATTCCCACCCTGCTGCTCAAGCCCAGGCCGCACCGCCTGATGCCCTTGTCCCTGCAAGCCGATGGCATTCGCGCCGGCCTCGTCCAACCCTTGAACCCCGGCGAATTGCTGCGCCAGGTGGGAGATGCGCTGGCCCTGTGCCGGGACCTGCAATTGGAGGCGGAATTGGCGGAATTGGCCGAAGGATATGCCTGACCCGGCTTAATGGATCAGGGCCGCTGATACGCTATCAAAAACAATCGGCGGAAGGGAAAGATCACACGGTTGGGGGCTGCGATGGCGACGCGAGCGGCCAGATCCCGGCAGGGCCGCGTGCGCTCCTCATTGAAGCGGAGATATAGTTCGGCATCCCATATGGGCATGGCGGCAGACTGTAGCGCAATTATTTCCTAATAAACAGACTTTTCGCCCGCCCCTTCGCCCCTGGGCGCATCCGTACACTGCTACCGTGCGAGCTGCGGATTCCCTCGCGCCAGGAAGTGGGGGCGGGAAGAGGAACAAATGCGCCCTGGTGGCACATAAACACGATTCCCTCGCCCCACGAAATGGGGGCGGGCAGAGCAAGTCCCCCCTATTGAAATTGGCGCTACCCATATTGAAAGCCGCAATATGGGTAGCGCCAATTTGAAAACTGCATATTTCAATAGCCCATGTCAAGGAAAAACAATCAAAAACATTGCAACGGGCGCATCCGTACACTGCTACCGTGCGAGCTGCCGATTCCCTCGCGCCACGAAGTGGGCAGAGGGTCGGGGAGAGGGGTTCGTTCCGTCAATGGTAGCAGTGTACGGATGCACCCTTCGCCCCTTCGCCCTTCGCTTCATTCTTGCAGGGACAGAGCCGAGTTGGTACGGTGCGGGGACATGAATCGGCTGCTCTTTGGCGACAACCTGCCCTGGCTTCGAAACAAGGAATTCTTCCCGGACGCCAGTGTCGATCTTGTCTATCTTGACCCGCCGTTCAATTCCAACGCCGATTACAATGTCCTCTTTCGCGAAGCGTCCGGCGAGGCGAGCCAGGCGCAGTTTCACGCCTTCACGGACACTTGGAACTGGGCCGATGCCGCCGAAACTTACGATCGCTTCATTGACGGCTGCCCGAATCTCGCCGTGGTGGACATGATGCAGGGCTTTTACAGCTTTCTCAGAAGCTCGCCCATGATGGCTTACCTCGCCATGATGGCCCCGCGCCTGATTGAGCTTCACCGCATCCTCAAACCAACCGGCAGCCTCTATCTCCATTGCGACCCGACGGCCAGTCATTACCTGCGCATGGTGCTGGATGGCGCGTTCGGGGCGGATAATTTCATAAACGAAATCGTTTGGAAACGCACCATGGCCAAAGGCCTTGCGAAAAAACGGCTGCCGAGAAACCATGATGTCATCCTTTCCTACCAGAAGAGCGAAGCCGCGTTCTGGAATATGGATGCCATTTTCCAAGCTTACGACGCGGACAGTCTGGACGAGAAAACCGGCGCTAAATATTGTCACTGTGATGCGGAAGGACGAATTTATCGGTTGGACAGCCTCATTAATCCGAATCCAAACCGCCCGAACTTGACCTATGAATTCCTGGGCGTGAAACGCGTTTGGCGCTGGACACGCGAGCGGATGCAAAAGGCCTATGACGAGGGTTTGGTCGTGCAAACGAAGCCCGGCACCGTGCCCCAAGGTGTGCGGTATTTGGACGAACAGCGCGGCCGTCCGCTGGATGATGTCTGGTCCGACATACCGCCGCTCAATTCACAGGCCGGCGAACGCCTTGGTTTTCCCACCCAGAAACCTTTGGCCTTGCTGGAGCGCATTGTAAAACTTGCCACTAAAAACGGGGACATCGTTCTCGACCCGTTTTGCGGCTGCGGCACGACGATTCATGCCGCGCAGAAGCTCGGCCGCCAATGGATCGGCATCGACGTCACCTATCTCGCCATCAACCTCATCAAACGCAGGCTCAAAGATGCTTTCGGCGAAGAGGTTCACTTTGAAGAGCGCGGACAACCCACCGATTTGGGCAGCGCCAAACGGCTGGCGCAACTGGACAAATTCCAATTCCAGCATTGGGCGCTTTCGCTGATTGGCGCCCGCCCGTTGCGCGAGGGCGACGGCAAGGGCGCGGATCGCGGTGTGGATGGATTGCTCCACTTTTACGAGAGCAAAGACAAGCGCGAGAAAATTATTGTCCAAGTCAAGGGCGGCGGCGTCAAACGCAGCGACGTTGCCACCCTGCTGGGCGACGTGAACAACCAGAAAGCCAAGGGCGGCATCCTCGTCACTCTGGAAAAACCCTCCAAACCCATGCGCGAAGAAGCCGCTGCCGCCGGTCGCTACACCTCGGCCCTCTGGCACGACAAGGATTATCCGAAAATCCAAATCCTCACCGTGGAAGGGTTGCTGGACGGGAGCGAACGGGTCGATGGCCCGCCGCAAATGAATCCATTCGCCAAAGCGCAACGCGAAGCCAGGCCCGAAAAACAGCAGGACATGCTCCGAGAAATGTTTTAGTGGCAAGGGCTTTCGAGTAAGTCAAAAGACAATACAATCGCGAAGGCGGCAAATCGCATGCAAATGCTTTAACATGAATGACTTGCAACATAAATCAGGCTTCATGCGGTCAAACCCGGTCAAAGTGGGTCAAAGTAGTTTGAAACATTTTTTTGAGAAGACAGCCGATCAAACCAAGGCAAGATAAGGATTATGATCAGGATGATTAGGATTAACAGAAGGACAGGGGACGGGAGTGATATTGCCTTTCGTTCCAAGGCTCCTTATCGTGCGTCCTTTTATGGCTCAGATTAAACCGTTTGCCGCTCTGCGTCCGCGCCCCGATTGGGCGGCGAGTATTTGCGAATTGCCTTACGACGTCATGTCGTCAACGGAAGCCCGCGACGTGGCCCGGGACAATCCACGCAGTTTTCTGCATGTCAGCAAGCCCGAGATTGATTTGCCGGCGACGGTGGATGTTTACGATCCGCAGGTTTATGCCAAAGGCCGCGAGAACTTCAAACGTTTGCTGGCCGGGGGCGCGCTCCGCCAGGACCCCCAGCCGTATTTCTATCTCTACCGCCAGACCATGGGCCGGCATTCCCAGACGGGGGTGGTGGCGGTGGCCAGTTGCCAGGAGTATCGCAACGGCATCATTAAAAAGCACGAGGTCACACGGCCCGATAAAGAGGACGATCGCGCGCGCCATATCGAAGCTTTGAATGCCCAAACCGGCCCGGTCTTGCTCTTCCATCGCGCCGCCAAGGAACTGAACGAATTCACCGCCCGCCACGCCGCCGCAACGCCGGACACCGACTTCACCGCCAAAGACGGCATTGGCCATTCTTCCTGGACCTTGCGCGACCCGGCGGCCATCCAGTTCGTCAAAGACGCTTTCCAGAGAATCCCGTTTCTCTACATCGCCGATGGACACCATCGCACCGCGGCGGCGGCCCGCGTGGATCAGGCGCGGGGCGGTTCGGGCGAAAGCGCTTTCTTTTTGAGCGTCATCTTCCCGCACGATCAAATGCAGATTCTGCCCTACCACCGCGTCTTGAAAGATTTGAACGGGCTGACTCCCGCCCAATTGCTCAGGCGACTGGAGGCCCTTTTCGTCCTCACTCCGGGCGGCCCGCCCCTGCCGGCGGCCCCGCGCGAACTGGGGTTTTACCTTGACGGCGCATGGCGGAGGCTGCGCTTTCGCCCCGAAATCAGCGCGGCGCGGGAGCCGGTGGAACGCCTCGATGTTGCGCTGCTGCAAGAGCGCGTCCTGGCCCCGATTTTTGGCATTGACGATCCGCGCACCAGCCGGCGCCTCCATTTCGTCGGCGGCATCCGGGGGCCGGCCGAACTGGAAAAACTTGTCAACACTAACGAATTCGCCTGCGCCTTCGCCCTCTTCCCGCCCCGCCTTGAGGACCTCATGGCCGTCGCCGACGCCGGCGGCGTCATGCCCCCCAAAAGCACCTGGTTTGAGCCCAAACTGCGCGACGCCATGTTTTGCCACATGCTTTAATTGACAAAATCGCGGGAATGCCGCAGTTCATTCCGGCGGCCACTTTATACAAAAGGGCCGTCCATGGTGTCTATCCGGTGGAAGCACGATTAAAATGCACGCAAACAATGAAGTCTAAAATGAAACCGGCCCCCGCCCCCGCCGCCAAAACCGCCGCGCCCCCGCCCGCCCAAGCCCCAACCCCGCCGCTTTTTCGGCCCATCGACTGGTGGACGCTGGCCATTGCCTTTGCCATTGTTTGGACGGTTTATTTCATCACCCTCGCGCCCGAGGTGACGCTGGAGGATTCCGGCGAACTGACGACGGGGTCCTATTGGGCCGGCATTCCCCATCCGCCGGGCTATCCGTTCTGGACCATTTACACCTGGCTGTGGACGGCATTGATCCCGTTCGGCAACGTCGCGTGGCGGGTCCAGTTGGCCGAAGCCTCCACCGCCGCCATGGCCTGCGGACTGCTGGCGCTCATGGTATCGAGGGGCGGCAGCATGCTCATGGAGGGCATTGAGGAACTCAAAGGCATGACCGGCAAATGGGAAGGAGCCATTTGCATGGTGTCCGGGGTTACCGCGGGCCTCTTGATGGGATTCGGCAGTTCCATGTGGTTTGAATCCGTGGCGATCAACCGCATTTCGCCCTTCGGTGTGCCTTGCTTGATGGTGGTGTTGGCTTTTTTATTGCGCTGGATTTACGCCCCGCATCAACGGCGTTACCTCTACGCCTCCATGTTCTTCTTTGGAGTTTGCGCGACCATTCACCAGACCCTGATCCTGGCGGCCCTGGGGATTGAGATTGGCATTGCCGTATGCCAGGTGCGTTTGGGACGCGATCTTTTTCTGGTCAACAGCCTCGTTTGGATGGGCGGGCTGATGGCCAAGAGCGCCCATCTTTTGCCCAGCCTCGATGCGGCCAATCCAATGATTTTGACCATCTTCAATGTCGTTGGCATTGCCTCCGTCGTCGCCTGCTTCTGGCTGGGCATCAAGACCGCGAGGATGGCCACGGAATGGAAGGCGGTCCTCCTCATGGGAGTGCTCTGGCTGGCCGGGGCTTCGTTTTATTTTTATGAACCTTTGGCCGGCATGACCAATCCGCCCATGGAATGGGGCTACCCCCGCACGGTCGCAGGCTTCTTTGAAGCTTTGAGCCGCGGGCAATATAACAAAGTCGAGCCAACGGATATTTTTCGCGATCCCCATCATTTCATCATTGAGTTGGGCATGCTCGTCGGGGGTGTGGCCGACGCCTTTAGCTGGGTCTATATGTTTTTCGCGCTGTTGCCGCTGTTGTTTTTCTTCAAAATGCAGAAACGCGAGCGCGCCTGGATTGTGCTGGTCGCCGGCCTGTATCCTTTCCTCGGCGTTCTCTTGACCATCACTCTCAGCCCCACACCCGATCGGCAAATGGCCGACTTGGTAAAGGTCTTCTTCGTCGCATCACATACGCTGGTGGCCATTATGATCGGTTATGGGCTGGCCTTGACCGCGGCCTATATGGCCACGCATTACCAGAAGTTTCGGCGTTGGGGACTCATGGGCGCTGTGGCGGTGGCGCTGCCCCTGGCCTTGTGCAA
>Ga0326727_10020195_pt1 | contig 13259 bp, 11 predicted proteins | sample MB2enrmetagenome_FD_207643 | JGI IMG/M metagenome (GOLD analysis project Ga0326727, IMG submission 207643) | Lab enriched peat soil microbial communities from McLean, Ithaca, NY, United States - MB29MY | ecosystem: Environmental > Terrestrial > Soil > Wetlands > Peat | place: USA: New York...
AACTGATAGTCCTTGGCCACCGTCAGCTTGGAAAAAGTGCCGATGATCGCCGTCGTCGAGCCTTCCAGCTCGCTCGCCAGCAACTTGACCTTCTCCGTCTTCTTCGCCCTTGAAATCGCCATTGTCCTGCTCCCTCAGCCGGTCGCGCCCGCTAATCCCTCAAGCGCTCCATGCTCGAATACTGCTTCTTGAATCCAAGCCCAGGATGGGAAGGAGGCGAACCGGCGCACCGGCTAGTCCCTGGTCCCTATTCCCTATTCCCTGTCTTTAGTGCTTGCCCGCCGCGTCCGCAACCGCCGAATCAAGCGGCACTCCGGGGCCCATCGTCGAGCTCAGCGTCACGCTCTTGATGTACTTGCCCTTGGCCGCAGAAGGCTTGTTGCGCACAATCGCGCCGATAACCGTCGTCGCGTTGTCGATCAGCTTTTGCGGGTCAAAGCTCAGCTTGCCCACCGGAACGTGCACCAGGCTGGTCTTGTCGGCGCGGAACTCCACCTTGCCGGCCTTGATCTCTTTCACCGCCGCGGCCACATCCATGGTCACAGTGCCGGTCTTGGGATTCGGCATCAGACCCTTCGGACCCAGAACCTTACCCAGCCGGCCCACCACCTTCATCATGTCCGGCGTGGCGATCAGCGCGTCGAAGGCGGTCCAGTTTTCCTTCTGGATCTTCTCCACCATCTCCTCGCCGCCCACAAAATCGGCTCCCGCCGCCGTCGCTTCCTTCTGGCGGTCGCCCGTGGCAATCACGGCCACGGTCTTGGTCTTGCCCAACCCGTGCGGCAACACCACCGTTCCGCGCACCATCTGGTCCGCGTGGCGAGTGTCAACGCCCAAACGCATCGTCAAATCGACGGTCTCGTCGAACTTGGCGTACTTCACCTGCTTCAGCAGGCTTACCGCCTCAGGCAGCGGATACGCAGGCTTGACCACAGCCGCGCGCGCCTTCGCAATGTTTTTACTGGTTTTTGCCATTCTTCCCTCGTCTCCCACCGCTCCTGCAAGCCCCGCTTTGCGGAGAGCCTGGAGTTCTGCGCGCTCCAGCAAAGAAAAACCCCGCCGCACGCAGTGCCTCGAACAGGCCCAGAAACCGTGGTGTTATTGACGGCCCAGGGATTTCCCCCGGACACATATTGGAATCATAGCGAAACGGCACGAGGATTGCAAACCGGAGCCGATTTCAGGCGGCGGATTAGGATCCTGCCTGGCGCGCGCCCTCAATCAAAATCACGGTAAACGGTCACTCCCCTCCGACCACCCATTGTGATAATCTGAGAAACCTACCAATACGAGGCTTAATACGTGATTTCTTCTGCTTCCGCATCGATTCCAGCGTCCCAGGACGCGCCATTGCACATCATTGACCTGATCCGCAAAAAACGCGACGGAGGCACGCTGGACGCCCGCGAAATCGGATTCCTCGTCTCCGGCGCGGCCGATGAATCCATTCCCAAAGAACAGCTCGCCGCATGGCTCATGGCCGCATGGATTCGTGGCCTCACGCTTGAAGAGACGACCGCTTTGACGCTGGCCACGCGCGACTCCGGAGTCAAGTTCTCGCCCGCCCGCCTGGAAAAGACCGCCGTTGACAAGCATTCCACCGGCGGCGTGGGCGACAAGACCAGCTTCCTCGTCGCTCCGCTGGCCGCCGCCTGCGGCGTTGCCGTGCCCATGATCAGCGGGCGCGCCCTCGGCCACACCGGCGGGACACTGGATAAGTTGGAAGCCATCCCCGGCTTCCGCACAGCCCTAACACTTGACGAATTTGAAACCGTCCTGATGAAGTGCGGAGCCTCCATCGTCAGCCAGACCCCCGCGCTGGTTCCCGCCGACCGCGTCCTTTATGCCCTGCGTGACCGCACCGGAACCGTCGAAAGCCCCGGCCTCATCTGCGCCTCCATCCTCGGCAAAAAACTGGCCGCCGGCCTTGACGCCCTGGTCCTCGACGTCAAAACCGGCTCCGGCGCATTCCTGCGCAAGCCGGAGGATTCCGAGTATCTTGCCGCCCTGCTGGTCTCCACCGCCGAAGCCGCCGGAACCCGCTCGGTCGCCCTGCTCACCGACATGGGACAGCCGTTGGGGCACTCCGCCGGCAACTGGATCGAACTGGCCGAGTCGGTCGAACTCATGCGCGGCCAGCGTCCAGCCCACAGCGAGGACCTGCGCGAGCTTTCCTTGATTCTCGCCGGATGGATGATCCATTTCGGCGGCCAGGCTCCCACGCCGGAAGCCGGCTACGCCCGCGCCGAATCGGCCCTGAAAGACGGCTCCGCGCTGCGCAGCTTCCTTTCCATGGTCGAGGCCCAGGGCGGCGACGCAAAGGTTTTTGACAACCCCAGCTTCCACAAGCCCGGAGCCACTCGCATCGTCGAAGCCTGGGAAAGCGGCTTCGTTTCCGTCATGGATACAACCGCTCTCGGTTGGGCCGTCCAGCGCACCGGCGCAGGCCGTGAAAAGGCCGGCGAGCCCGTCGATCCCCATGCCGGAATCGACTTCCATGCCCGCCGTGGCGCGCGCATCGAGAAAGGCCAGCCCATCGCCACTCTCTATGCCACCAGCCCCGAACTTCTCGCCGAGCCCGAGGCCATTCTGAAGCGGGCCATTCACTTTTCCGAAAACCCGCCGTTCATCGTGCCGCTGGTGAGCCAAGTCTTCACTCGCGAAACCGCGGAAGCTCACCTGCGCAAGGCGGTAAGGTAGTTGGAGAACAGGGAATAGCGAATGGAAATCCCGGCTCAGTAGAGCGCATCAACTATTCCCTGGTCCCTGACCCCTGCTTTTAAGGAGTATTGCTTTGTATCGATTTACCGGAGTGCTGGGAATTCTGGCCGTGCTTCTGGCGGCCTATGTGTTTTCAACTGACCGCAAACATATCCGTTGGCGCACCGTCGCCTGGGGCCTCGGCCTGCAACTTACATTCGCCTTCCTGGTGCTGCGCTTCGACTATGGTCAGCGCGCCATGACCTGGGCCGGCGGCGTAATCAACTCCATGCTTGCCTGCACCTTCGCCGGCACCAGAATGCTCTTTGGCCAGTTGGGCCTTCCCAACTCTGGAGCCTTTGGCAATCTGCTGCCGCCCAACGCGGGCGCCATCTTCGCCTTCCAGGTGTTGCCCACCATCATCTTCGTCTCCGCCTTCTTTGCGGTGCTCTATCACATTGGCGTAATGCAGATCGTCATCCGCTGCTTTGCCTGGGTCATGCTCAAGACTCTGCGCATCTCCGGCGCTGAAAGCCTCAATGTGGCCGCCTCTGTCTTCATGGGCCAAACCGAGGCGCCGCTCACCATCCGCCCGTTCCTCTCCAAGGCCACGCGCAGCGAGCTGATGACCATCATGACCAGCGGCATGGCCCACGTCTCGGGCGGCATCATGGCCGCCTACATCGCTTATGGCGTCGAGGCCCGCCATCTGCTCGCCGCTGTCATCATGACCTCGCCCGGCACCATCCTGCTCTCCAAGATGCTCGTCCCGGAAACCGAGGTGCCCGCCACTGAAGGCAAGGTCGTTATTCCCGAGGACGAGCTGCACAAAGACGAAAACTTCATCGGCTCCATCGCCCGCGGCACCATCGACGGCGGCAAGCTGGCCATGAACGTGGGCATCATGCTCATCAGCTTCATCGCCCTGGTGGCGCTGCTTGACAGTCTTCTGCTCTGGACCCACGGGCTGGCTTACATGCACTGGGTTCCCGGCTCGCTCGGCCAGATTCTCGGCTTCCTCTTTGCTCCGGTTGCCTGGCTCATCGGCGTTCCCTGGCACGACTGCGGGGCAATTGGAAATTTGTTGGGCACGCGCATGGCGCTCAATGAACTGCTCGCTTACGTTAGCCTGGGCGCGCAAAAAGCTACGCTGATGCCGCGTTCATTCACCATCGCCACCTATGCCCTCTGCGGATTCGCCAACCTCGGCTCCATCGGAATGCAGATCGGCGGCATCGGCGCACTGGTTCCCGAGCGCCGCAACGACCTGGCCAAACTCGGCTTCCGCGCCATGTTCGCCGGCACCATGGCCAACCTGATTTCCGCCTCCATCGCCGGAATATTTTTAGGATAAGTAATTCTGAGTTATTCCAGGAATGCCCCGTGCCCCATCCATTTCGCGTTCTTTGCGAAATGGGTGGGATACCACCAATCTCAATCCCCCGCGCTCAACCGCCGGGTGCCCCATCCATTTCGCGTTCTTTGCGAAATGGGTGGGATACCACCAATCTCAATTCCCCGCTCCCAACCGCCACGCTTCTCCGCCTTCGCTTCCCGCCTGTAAAATGATCAGAGCGCAATCCAAGGCAATCCATGACCTACTACGACCAAGTCTCTGAAGCAGCCGCATTTCTCCGAACCAAACTGGGCCGGCTCAGTCCCCGCATCGCCATCGTCCTCGGCTCCGGCCTGGGCGCAGTGGCCGACGCGGTTACTGAGCCAGTCGCCGTTCCCTACGCGCAGATTCCGCATTTTCCGCAGTCCACCGTCGAGGGTCACTCCGGCCGCATCGTCGCCGGCCTTCTGAACAACGTCCCCGTCCTCGTCCTGCAGGGCCGCGTGCATTTTTACGAGGGCTACACGCCCCAGCAGGTCACCTTCCCCATGCGCGTGCTGGGCGCGCTCGGCATCCATTCCGTCATCCTCACCAACGCCGCCGGCGGCATTCAGGAGGGTTACCGCGTGGGTCAGCTTGTGGCGCTCAGCGACCACATCAACCACATGGGATGGAACCCGCTCATCGGGCCAAACGAGCCGCGCTTCAGTGCCCGCCCCGGCGCAGGCCTTCGCTTTACTGACATGACCGAGGCTTACTCGAAACCCCTCCGCGCGCTTGCGCAACTGGCCGCCAGGGAAGAGGGTTTTGAGCTTGGCGAAGGAGTTTATCTCGCTGTCAGCGGACCCAGCTACGAAACCCCCGCCGAGATTCGCGCCTTCCGTTCGCTGGGCGCTACGCTAGTAGGCATGTCCACCGTCCCTGAAACCATCGTCGCCCGCCACATGGGCATCGAGGTGCTCGCCTTCAGTTGCGTCACCAACCTCGCCGCCGGCCTGGGCGCTACGCCGCTCAGCCATCAGGAAGTCTTTGAAACCGGCCGCCAGGTCGAGCAACGCCTCGCCCGCCTCCTCGAGCGGCTTGCGCCCAAAATCGCGGCCCGTATGGTGCCCGGTGCGGAGCCAAATTCGTGAGCCCGGCCAACGCCAGACACGCCGCGCCGCACGCGTCCGCGCGCCTTCCCTTTCCCCCCGTGGTGCTGGGAATTGCCGGCTGCTCGGGCTCGGGCAAAACCACCCTGGCCTGCGAACTGGCGCGGGCGCTCAATGGTTTCCACTTCCATCTTGACAACTACTACCGCGACCTCTCGCACCTGCCGCTGGCTGAGCGCGCCCTCCAGAATCTCGACGACCCGGCCATCATCGAGAGCCCTCTGCTGGCCTCTCACATCGCAGCTCTGGCCCGGGGCGAAGCCATCGAGCGCCCGCTCTACGACTTTGCAACTTATTGCCGCATTTCCGGCCAAACCGAGACCGTCCGCCCGGGGCGCTTCCTGCTCGTCGAGGGAATCTTCGCGCTTTATTACCCTGAGCTACTGCCGCTCTACCATCTGCGCGTATTTGTGGACACGCCCGACGAGCTCTGCTTCGAGCGCCGCCTCAAGCGCGACATCGAGCAGCGCGGCCGCACGCCGGAGTCGGTTCGCCGCCAATATGAAGCCACCGTCAGGCCGGCCTGTCACGCCTTTATCCGCCCATCGGCCGCCAACGCCGACCTCGTCGTAGACGGAACCGCCGCGCTCGACTGGAAGGTCGAGCAGGTTATCGCTCAGTTGAACTCCCGCCGGCTCTTGAGCTTTTCTGATTAATAAATTCGACAATGGATCAGTTTGAAGGGCCGCGTCTTCAGTTGAAGGGTCCGCGTCTTTAGCCCGTACATAAATCAAGCAAGATCATCTGGGAATTACAGGCCGCAGAAAACTCTATTCGGAGGGAGGCGGGGGTTTCAACCCCCGCATAAAGCCACCTGCACCAACGCGGGCTTTAGCCCCGGAAACACAGCCCATTCAAACTCACCCATTACTATGAATTCTCCGTTTCCCGCCCGCTCGTGCGCTTCTCATGCATTCCATGAGAAAATACTTGGTCAACTCAGTGTTCCAACGAGCAGGCGGGTATGGCGAAGAAATTCATCGAAGCGGCAAAGATCAAGTTTGCCGCCTGGCTGCGGCAGGGCATTTCGCCCCGGCGGCTGGCGCTCACGCTCGCCCTCGGGTTCGCCATCGGCTGCTTCCCCGTAGTAGGCGTCACCAGCTTCGTGTGCTTCGTCGTAGCGGTCGCCCTCAGGCTCAACCTTCCCGCCATTCAAGCCGCCAACTGGGTCGCCATGCCCATGCAAGTGGCTCTGATTGTGCCCTTCGTCCGCCTCGGAAGATGGCTCTCCGGCTCCAGCCAGCCTTTTGACGCCGTGGCCTTATTGCACAGCTCTCCCTTGAAGGTCCTTGCGCGCATGGGCGCCCTCACCGGCCAAGCCGTGCTCGCATGGCTGGTTATCGCCATCCCCGCCGTGGCGCTGATAACCCTGATACTGACCAGGGTGCTGCGCCACATCCCTGCCGTGGCTGCGGCCGAACTCGGTGACTAAATAGAACTGATGGGATCCATAACTGCCGGATTCATCTGGAGTGAACCCTGAAAGTGGAGTGAATCCCAAAAGTGGTGTGAACCTCAAAACGAGCTGTGCCCCATCCATTTCGCGTTCTTTGCGAAATGGGTGGGATACCGCCCTATTTTTGCGCGTAAGGATCAGGCACCGGATTCGCGCTTTCCAGCCACGCGGTGTAAATCATATCCCGCAGCATGCTCGCTCCAGCCGCCAGCCGCGCGGCGGTAAACTCCCGCGATTCCTGCGTTCCCGCGCCAATGAATCCACCCACCTTGTCCAGTTGATAGACCTTTTCCACGTACGATTTCGTATTGCGCAAATAAGCCACATACGCGTCGAACATGTCGCCGTCGATGGCCTTCACCGGCGTCATCGCCGCCCGCACCTCGGCCTCGTGCATGTTGGCCTCTACAAACGGCCCCTCAAACTGCCAGTGAATCTTGTGGTCCGTGGTGTAGCCGTTGGGGTTCGGTCCCACCCAGCCGTTGAATTGAATGGTGACGTGCAGCGGCTGCGAGCCGTCGCCCACATAGTGGCCAAGCCAGCCCGCATAAAAAATAATCGCCTGCTCCACCGGGCGCGTATCCAGCTTGGCTGCGGAGAGCTTGCGGTACTCTCTCATGGCCGCCTTCAGCCGCTCCCAGACCTCTTCGGTCTCCCATGGCTGAAGGCCGATCTTTTCCGGCCGCTGACCGGCGGCAAAGACCTTCGCCTCGAAATCAAAACGGCGATGCGGCAGCGGCCCCAGCGCGTCGGCCAGCTCCATGTCGATGAAGTGTTCAGGCGCCTGCGCGGCCACCAATTCCGGCTCTGCCGGCGACCGCCAGCGATCCGGCTCGGGCCCAAGATACTCGATCTCCGTAATCGCATCCGGTGAGCGCAGAAACGCCGGCACGTCAGCCGGCAGCGAGCTCGCCGCCAGCTTGTTCACCAACTTATGGCCGCCGTTGCCCCACGCGTGGGCCGCGGGCGGCTGAGCAAGAAAACACGCCAGCCCGGCCACAACCAGAGCTGACAGAAATGGACGAAGTGTTCTCGATAGAAAGCGCATTGCGCAAGTATACCGCCGGCCCGCGAAAGGATGAAACTCGATTCAACCGGCGCCGCCCGCCAACTTGCCAACCTGCCAACCCGCGCGCAGCGCGGGCCAACTCGCTGCATTTGACTGGATACCTATCGCTGCCTTTTTCACCTGGAGTGTTCAATTTGTTGAAGCGCAAGAATCCCGTTTCTTTTCAAGGCCGGTCGCCGCGCTTGGGATCATAATCGAACTTCACCAGCCCGTCCCGATAATCGATGTGAATGGTCAGTTGATCCAGCGTGTTCGCCCCCAAAAATCCCGATATCTCCATCCCCGTGTCCTTTGACAGCTTTGAAAGATTGAAGGAAACCACGCTTTGCACCTTCTGGGATACATGCGCAAACGTGAAGGTGATCTCGTCCGCCGCGTACACATTCTCCACTTTCCCGTTGATCCCTTTCACATTGAACCCAAACGAAGAGCGTACCTTGGTCACCTCGCTGGCCGCTTCCGGCGAAATGGTCGTATTCATCGCGCCTGTATCCATGGCGAACAGCCTGACAATTTTTCCATTGAGCGTCGCCGGCAGCATCACCAGGTTGTCAACGCGATAAACGGGCGTGTAGCTCTTCATCTCCGGCGCAATATACCGGTCATACAAATCAGCCGCGTCCGATTCGTGATCCGCCCCATTTTGCGCCGCGGCACGTGCCTCCGCATCCTCCCGCTCCTCGTCACCGGTTTTCTGGGAGGGCGCTCGTGAATCCGCTTCTTCCGGCCGCGGCGGCAAGGGAGCGAGCAGCAGCTTGCGCCTCGGATAGTCCAGCGTCACCAGAAAATGCGAAAACACATCCATTCCGATAAGGCCGTCAACCTCTTCCAGTCCGCTTTTGCTGTCCAGCACGCGCACCGCGCAATCGTGAAACTCAAGATTCCCCACACGGATCGAATCGGCGTACGCGGTATAGCCGCTCTGGCCGCCTTGATCCCCCACACCGAACATCTCCGTCCGTGAAAAAGCCTTCAGGTGCGCATGTTTCGCCAGGGAATGAGAAACCACCAGCCCGCCGGTGCCGGTATCAATCTCCAGCCGGGCATTATGCCCGTTCACCTTCGCCTCCACCCCGTATGCGGCTATATGCAACGGATCGTGCATGTACGCCGCAATCGGAATCTCCGTGCCCGCCGCCGGCGACACCAGATGGCAGGCCTTGTGCGGCTCGCCTGCCATCTTCTTCAGGTTTGCCAGGTACAACCGCCAGCGAAACAGGTCTACCTCGTCTTCGCCCCTGGGAGCCGAAAGATACGCCTCTGTCTCTCTAATCCTCTCCTGCAAGGTAAGCGTGCGAATCCACAATCCGCGAATCTCCGCGTCCTCGGGATCAAGCTGATGCGCAATCTCGAGTTGCTTGCGGCTCGTCGCATAGAGCGAATCGATATGAGCCAGATTAGCCAGCAGCAGGTGCGCTCGCGGATTGCACGGGTCCAGCCTCGCGGCCTCAATCGCGCTTTGTTCCGCTATCCACGGCGTTCCCTGACGAAGCTCCACCTCGCCGCGCAGCGTAATCAGCGCCGCCGAGTTGGGCGTCGCGGCCAGCGCGGCCTTCACCGCATCCGTCGCATCTTGAATTTTTTGCTGATGCAGCAGCGCATGAACCAGCCCCACTGTCAGTTCCGCGTCGCCCGCGTGATCTGCCAACCCGGCCCGGTAAAGCGAGGCGGCCTCTTCATAATCGGCCCCGGCGAGCGCCTTGTCCGCTTTGCTGGGCGCGGAATGTTCTTGCACGCTGCAACTGACCGCCAGCACGCTCTTCGCCGGAAGCCACACCACGCAAATCAGCAGCGCAGCCCGCAAAATCACTCTCGCCACTGAAACTCGCCCCGGCACTCCCCGCTCCATTTGCCCCACGGTCAAAAGCTTACACCGCATCTGGGTTTCCCGGCTTTTGAGTGCAGGCCTTCACTGCCCATCCCACACCACCGCCCGCCAATGCACTAAACTCGACCCATGGGTTTCCAGGATTTTCTCGGCAATTCGGCCACCGTCACCCGGCTCCGCGAGAGCATCGCCGCCGATCGTTTTCCCCAGTCGCTCATCCTCGCCGGACCGCGCGGCGCGGGCAAGTACACCCTCTCCCTGATGCTCGCCAAAGCCGTCAACTGCCTCCAACCCACCGCGTCCGACGGCTTGCCCGACTTTTGCGGGACATGCTCGAACTGTACCCGCATCAACGACTCGGCCGACCTCGAAGCCCGCGTCGCCGAATCCGTCTCCGCCCGCGAAGATATGCGCGACACCGACAAGCGCGAGACCCGCATCCTCATCCAGACCCACCCCGACGTGCTCGTCGTCCCGCCCGACCCGCCGCAACTGCTCATCAAGCTCGGCCAGGTCCGCCAGGCCATCCACGTCGCCTACTACCGCCCCCCCGTCGAGGCAAAGCGCACCTTCACCATCTTCACCTCGTCCGCCTTCATGAAAGAGGCGGCCAACTCCCTGCTCAAGCTCCTCGAAGAGCCACCCACGCACACCTCGCTCATCCTGCTCACCGAAAATCCGCAGGAACTGCTGCCCACCATCCGCTCCCGCGCCGTAGTTCACCGCCTCGGAGCCATTCCCTCCTCCGATCTTGAAGCCCTGCTCGGCCGTCGCCGCCCCCTGCTCAAACCGGCAGACCGCGCTCTGGCCGCGCGTCTCGCCGAGGGAGCCGTGGGCCGCGCTCTCACCCTCGACCTCGACGTTTACCTCGCCAGCCGTCAGGACGCTCTCATCCTGCTCCGCACAGCCTTGCGGGAGCCAGATTATTCCGCGCTCTTCCACGCCACCGAAACCTACCGCGCCGGCGCCGACGGCCAGGAAAAGACCGTCAACCTGCTCCGTGCCCTCGGCAGCCTCCTCGAAGACCTGCTCCTCATCGTCTCCGGTACGCCCCAGCTCATCCGCAATCTCGACATCGAAGCCGAACTTGTTCGCCTTGCGCAGGACGTCAGTGTAGACTGGATTGACTCGGCCGCCTATGCCCTGACCCAGGTCGAGCAGGGCATGAGACGCAACCTGCTCCGCTCCGTCTCGCTCGACGCCATGGCCCTCAGCCTCGAGCGCAACTAATCAACGCCTCCCCCTGGAGGACTTCAATTTATGACCAACGAACGCACTCAACCCCGCGCCCAGGCGTACACCCGCCGTCCGCCGGTTGCCGTCGCGCCCTTCCGCTTGCCCGCCTATGGCTACGGCCAAAATCATGAGCAGGCCCCGCCCCAGCAGCAGGCCGAGCTCTTCTATTTGCAAAAGCAGATTCAGGCGCAGACTCCCATGGTCATCGTCCTCGAAGACGGGGAGCAGATTGAAGGCTGCATCGAGTGGTATGACCGCGGCGCCCTCAAAATCCGAGGCCGCCAGAAAACCCTCGTCTACAAATCCGCTATCAAATACATGTACAAGGTCGGCGACCAGGGACAATAAAACTTCAGGGACTAGGGACGTAGGGAATAGGGAAATTAGCTAGGGAAACCACAAACCTCGCCCCGCCCGCTGGCTCGCAGAATCGCTGACTTGCTGACTCGCTGACTGGCTGTTCCTTGTTCCCTATTCCCTATTCCCTATTCCCTATTCCCTGTTCCCTATTCCCTGTTCCCTATTCCCTGCCTTTTCCAGCCTGTCCCGTATCGCCGCGCCAATTCCCTCAACCGGCGGCAGCGGGCACAGAATCACCGTGCAGCCCTCAGTGTCCAGCGCGCGCAGTCCCGCATACAACCTCTGCGCCATCTCCTCCGGAGCCGCCCACCGTCCCCATTCAACCACCGCGGCCGCTCCCGTCGGCGCGGCAACCTCGGCCGGCAGCATCACGCCCACCCGCTCCTCGGGAAGGTCCAGTACCGCCCCCGCCAACCGCGCGCCCAACTCCGCCAACTCGCCCTCAATCAGCACAAGTCGCGCCCTCGGTGCATAATGCCGCAGCCCCACTCCCGGCGAGGGAAGCGCCGTGCGTGGCTTCGCCCCGAGCGCCGCGCTGCCTCTGAAGTTCTCCACTGCCCCGGCAGTCTCTCGAATCTGGACACTCGTCACCGCTCCCGGCCGGTAAATCACCATCGGGCTCGAGTTCGGATCCAGCACCGTTGACTCGACCCCGTGCTCGGTCGGCCCCGCGTCCAGTACCGCATCGATGCGTTCATCCAGGTCCGCCAGCACATGCGCGGCCGTCGTCGGACTCGTGTGCCCAAAAAGATTCGCGCTCGGCGCCGCCACTGGAACCCCGGCCAGCCGAATCAATTCGAGAGCCACCGGATGCGCCGGCATCCGCACTCCCGCGAGAGGCCGTCCCGCCGTCACCGCGTCGGGCACGGCCGTTGTGCGCCTCAGCAGCAGCGTCAACGGCCCCGGCCAGAAGGCCTTCATCAGCTTGCGCGCCGACGCGGGAACATCCCGCACCAGTCCTTCCAGCATCTTTTCATCGGCCACATGCACAATCACCGGATCCCACGCCGGCCGCTCCTTGGCTTTGAAAATCCGTTCCACAGCCGCCGCATCCAGCGCATTCGCGCCCAGCCCGTACACCGTCTCCGTCGGCAGCGCCACCAACCCCCCGTCGCGCAATATCCGCGCCGCCCGCTCCAATGCCTCCCGAGCCTCGGGGCTCTCCAGATTCGCCGGGTCCACCGCCAATCGCAATGTCTTCATCTCTTCCATTGTCGCCTCTTCGCCCCGCCTCCGTCCTTTGTCGTATACTCGCTCTTTACCATGCCCGTCGAAACCGAGATCAAATTTCGCGTGGATGATCTGGCTGCCCTCACCCAGCGCCTCCAGGCCGCTGGCTTCCGCCTCCAAACCCCGCGCGCCTTCGAGAGCAACGTGCTCTACGACACGCCTGACCGCCAGATGCGCGCCCGCACCGAGATTCTGCGCATCCGCGGTTATGCCGGCCGATGGTCCGTCACCCACAAGCGCCTGCCGGACGTCGGGCCCGGCGAAGACACCCACAAGCACCGCATCGAAACCGAAACCGAGGTCGCCGACGGCGCTGCCGTGGCGGAAATCTTTCTCTCGCTCGGCCTCGTTCCCGCCTTTCGCTACGAGAAATGGCGCGCCGAGTGGACCGACGGCCAAGGCCATTGCGTCGTCGATGAAACCCCCATCGGCAACTACGCCGAGCTCGAAGGCTCCGCCGAATGGATCGACCGCGCCGCCGCCCTCCTGGGCATCGATCCCGCCCAATACATCACCCTCAGCTACGGCCGCCTCTTCGATCTCTGGCGCGAAGAGCACCGCTCCACCGCGGAGGACCTCACCTTTGCCGCCGTCGCCCAGGTCCGTTGATCCCGGCCTCTGGCTACGCCACTCCGGCCCGGCGATCGGTGCACTCTTAGGTAATTAACGCCTCTAAATCCATTAATGATGGCTCCTTCAACGCCGATAACCTCAATGAGTTGTTAAAAAACCTTGAGGTGTCCCATGAATAACAAAAGCTTTGTTCTTCGCCCCAACCGGTTGCAGGCTACCGGTCTGCGCCTGGTGCGGGTGGCAGCCATCGGGCTCGTAGTTGCGCTGGCCATGCACGCCAGCGCCGCGGACTCGCGCGCCATCAAAACGCGCCTCGCGCC
>Ga0326727_10020196_pt1 | contig 13259 bp, 8 predicted proteins | sample MB2enrmetagenome_FD_207643 | JGI IMG/M metagenome (GOLD analysis project Ga0326727, IMG submission 207643) | Lab enriched peat soil microbial communities from McLean, Ithaca, NY, United States - MB29MY | ecosystem: Environmental > Terrestrial > Soil > Wetlands > Peat | place: USA: New York...
ATTGTGTTTTTGGGAGTAGCTCGATTGACGTCTTGAAGACTCTTTTCAGCAGCTTTCCATTCCGCTGGAGTTACCTGGCTAGCCGCCGACGACGACGAAACCCCATCCCCGTTACTACCGCTGCCACCGAAAACCCAGCTGATGAATCGGCCTATCAGCTCGATGACTTTCGAGATAGCGCCCGTCACTGCCGACATAATTCCACCGACAATACCTTCAAGGGCGACACGGTACGATTGTGATTGATCGCCCGTGTAAAACGCGTCGACGACAGTTTCGTTGCCGAGCAGTCTATACGACTCGAGTGCCACCGATTTTTCCAACGTTTGTCTTTGAAGAAGTCGATCTCGAAGTGCCTCCAGAGCTTCTGATTGATGCAGAATTGCCGAAACTTCACTGATGTGTTCATCCGTGATAGGGCATTCTTCGACGATCGTCAGTTCTTCAGCCTCTAACGCCATATGAAGCAAACTCATTGTTGCACTCCTTCTTCGTCTACGCCTAAGACATCCATGAGCTCCTTGCGCTTCTTTTGGATTTTGTCGAGGCAGGTTTTGATTTCGTCGCGATCCACTTTGGGGTTCTTGACGATAATCGAGAGGATTCGGATGATGTATCCGAATGATTTCTTTGTAGCATGGTACGCCAGAATCGAAGAGTCTTGAATGAAAGCAGCGATCTTTACAAGACCTACCACCGATTCCAAGATTTCTTCATGCACGCTCTTGGCCAGATTCAATGCTGCAATCTCGGCAGGCCACGTCGTCTCACCGCTATCACGCCGATTCTTGAAGTGCGTGATATCCCGTTCAATGCGGCGTTGGAAGTCCTCCAGCGTCGCGAGGAGTTTCCGGTCATCCTGACTCACCTGTTCGAACCGCATCGCCTTCCAGAGGTTCTCCAGCTCCGGGAATAGGGTGCTGGGTTTCACAAGGAACCGCTGCAACGAGCTCGTGTTTCGAGATGGCGGGAAGTTGACGTATTTCTTGCTCAGCTTCTCGATCGTTTCTTCGTGACGCCGATACTTCGACTTCAGTTCACCCAGTTCAGATTTCTGCTCCTGAACAAATTCCTCCACGATGTCTTCATCCCGACCGACGTTTCGGGTCTTTTGAAAGACCTCCAACATCCATTTCGTGATGTCCGTATCGACACCTTTCACGTATTCCGGGAAGTGGCCGGCAGAGAACTCACCAATCGCTTCCTTGATGGCAGTATAACGGTGACCGGATGTCAAGAAGTCGACTTCCGGATCAGACAAGGATTCGATGTAGCCTTGGTAGATCGTCTTGAGTTGGTCATCCGGCACCATCCGGAAATCTTCCGTCCCAATCCCGCCACCATTGATACCTTCTTCGACCAGTTTATCGATCGACGCCGGGATAGCTTTCTGTAATTCCTGAGATCCCAGAATATCTTCGACGTGCTTGATCTGTTCGGTCGAACCTTGAAATTCCGAGCTGCTGTGTCGGTGACGTAACCACTTGATCATTTTCACGATCAGAGCAGCCATTGCAGCAAAGATAGCCACCAATCCTGCGGCGATCCCGCCGTTGATGGACTCCAGGGCTGCCTTGTACTTTTCGCTTTGCGTACCCGCTGCAAAGTGCGACGAAAGAAGCGAGTTGCTTCCCAGGACCAACTCCGATTCCAGCGCGAGTTCCGTCGTCAGTCGACCTTCTTGTTTGATCGCATTCGACAACGATCCCAAGTTCTCAAGGGCTTGGTGAAGATCATTGAGCAACGTATGCCCGTCATTCAACCCTTTGAGGATGTAAGTGTTGTGCTTTTTCTCTTCATCTTCTACCGGGAGGTAGTAAACAAACGCCATGGAAGGCGGTATGACCTTGGTGTGAGGATCGCCATTCATTTCTGTCACCATTTGAAGAAGCCTGGCATCTGATCTTCTAGACCCAGGAGGTTGGCACAATGGAGTTTTGCTTCCGTGTATTCGGTTTTACTGATGATGCTATCTTGGTACTCGGCATCATCGGCCCAATGACTGACCTCATTAAAACCAGGACCAGTGACGCAGTGGTAGCCAGGTTCTAATACGAGACGTTTCGAAAAAGAGACCGGGGCATCACTCATGTTCTCGAGGTACAGCTGGATATCGGTCTTTGGACGTTTCCCGGACGTGGCCACCATTCGAATTTCTCGAATGAACATTTTACCGATCACGACCGGTTCATATTCGGCAGTCGCTTGATCGTAAGAGACGAGCCAGTGCTCATCGCTTTCGTCTCCATCGGGGAGCAGTGCTTCCTTCGGACGAATACCGGCTTCAAAAGGAAAACCGTAGATCTTCCAGCCTCCTTTATAGAACTCGTTTTCTTCCTTACCCGTGGAAGGGATGCGAAAGTCAGACGAGAGTGCCTTTGTGTAGCCTATAAAGCACCCTAGGAGCGTTGCTGCGGTACAAATCCGAGGGACAGTCCTATCTTCCTTCAGCATCTGTCTACGACCGATTAACGGGACAAAGCTCTTGATGTCCGTATTGGTCGAAATATGGTAGAGGCGTCCATCAGGGACATCTGCCGGAGTAACAAACTGGATATTGCGTCGTACTAATTCGGAATAGGAACGAGAATGCTCCTTCAAAGTGTCTACGGCAGACATGGGGGGAACCTCTAGTTATCAATGATCATAAAATTGAGATCTGCAAGCATAAAAAGAGGGGCCCGAAGGCGCCCTCTTTCTTAAAAAAGATCTTGAGATCTAATCCGGTGCTTTCTCCGTGATCTGCGCATTGAATTCTTTTTGGGCCACGTCGTTAGCGTACTCTCCTCGTTCGGTCCTGACGGGTTTGAATGTAATGCGCACCCACGGTGTTTTGTTGCCTTTCGAAACACCACGTTCCAGATCACGTTCAGCGGTGAACCCATCCACTTTCCTGAGCGTCATCCCACGACACAACCAAGCGTCTTGGACGATCGTCTTTGTGACGTCCAGTTCAAAGATGATCATGTCGTACGAGAGGTCTTTGGAGAAGTTTGCCATCCGCGTTGTCATGCGCGTAATGGGCTTTCCGAAGGATTCGCAGAACGTAAACGAAGGTTCCGCCATATTGTCAAGATATTCGGGGTTCCCCGGACTGGGTTCGTAATGCGTATTGAACCCCGTAATCTTGATCGCTTGCGTTTCAACCACGGCTTTGAATGCTTGCTTGAAGTTCTCGTGTTCCTCAAGATCTCTGTCACCCTCTCCTACCGGTTCATGTACATCCAGAACCAAGACGTTCAGTTGGGAAGGAACATACGGTGCATTTTTGACCGTGTCTTCAAAATCCATTTTGATTTTTCTGACAGCGGCACTAACTTCAGCCGGAGGCGCCTCGGTTGGAGTGGCTCTGATGGAGATATCGCGGGAAGTGAGTTTGATCGCGTCCATGATGTCGACAAACTTCATGATGGACCGAACCGGACCAAATACATGACCTTCATCGATGTGATACGGGATACCGGGAATACCGATCGAATCTTCGGTCTCTTTTTCGCCAGACTGTTTGTTTTTGAACTTACGCAGAAGTGTTTCAACAAACTTACGAGGCGGCGCCTTACTCAGGTTGTTAGAACTGAACTTCAGGGTTCTTGCTGGCTTCTCGAACTCAGGTATTGTTGATACGCTTTGGAAACTAATGTCCGAACAAAACCATACTCGACCGACGTCCGAATACGTATCATTCGTTTCAATGAACAAGATGTCGTATCGGAGACCGTCTTTCATCGATTCCATCCACTGGATCGTCTCCACTGGGCTGTAGTCTTTGCTGAAACCGACGACCACCTTCGGTTTTACGATCGCCGCATCCGAATCGGGTTCAATACCTCCGGGTGTTAATCCAGAAACTATGACCACCTTTTCTTCAAAGAGAATCCTGATGTCCTCGATGAGCTTCGGTCGTAATACTGCGTCCCAGATATTGAGTTTCCGAACGCCCAACAGAACAACGGCTATTTTCGGGTTGGGTGGAATCATGTTCGTATCGCAAAATTGTACCATTTTTTATTCTCCGTGTCATAGGGGGCAGGGACGGAATGCCCGTCCCTGCCGGCTGCTTTATGCAGCCATTTCCATATCGGTCATCCAGACCGGCTGTTCATTTGCCGCACCACGCGGTCCTGCTCCAGGCTTCCTTCGACTTCTGTCGTGTTTATCGACATCATCCGGTATCGCCGCCACCTTTTCGAATGGCAAGACCGTATAGAGGTGTTCACGAGGTGTCTGTCCCACGACGGTACGATGCTTACCACGCTGCAAGGTCAAGAAAGACAGGTCATTGACAATCTCGATATGCATGTAGATTTCCAGATCGACTTCTTGGTCAAGACGACGGCAACCGTCGTAATATCCCTTGTTGGCAATCTGTTTCACAAACTCGTTGACACCATCGCGGACCAACTGCTTGGCATCCGTCGAAATTTGATGCGGGGTGATCATGCAAATCTTTCGTGCTGAGCAGAAGTTACGGCAGCGTCGGAAGAGATCACGAATGTCCTCACCAATCGTCCCTGTTCGACATCCGGTCGTTGGGAGCATGGCGAGGTAGTCAAGGATCAAGACATGGATCTCGTAGCCCTCGGACTCAATTTCGATGATCTTATTAAAGACATCGTTATAGGTCCACAGACTTGGGTTGATCCGGATCATGCGACTGTGGTAGCCGTTGACTGCCATACGTTCACGCGTATAGGCTGCCATCTCGGCATCCGACATCTGCTCGATCTCTTGAGGTGTGACTTCGACACCTGTCTCGTTCTCCTTCATGTACTTATAAAGGAGGTGCGTGTTTGTGCTGATTTCGTTCTCGAAGGAGAAGAACAGCAACATGGGTTTCTTGGTCGGATCCAGCATCTCCGGTTTGTTATACAGCGCAAACTGCCGGAAGAGGCTGATCATCATCCCTGTTTTGAAGTTGTGTTGCAACGCTGAGACGACGGCGCACTCTCCTCGACGAAATCCCCCACGGATCATTCGATTGAGTGCTTGCCATCCGGTGCGCATGATCCCTGTGCCATCTTCATCTTTTCGGATGACACTGAAAATCTCAGCGATCGAATCATCGTTATCGAAGTCGACTTCCGAAATGATGGCCGGATCATTCGCTCCCGTCACATCACCTTGAAACGGTTCCAGTTGCGTGCAGAGCTCTTGAACAAAGTCTTTCATGTCCGGAATATCATCCGGATTGAATTTCAGCTTGACGCTGGCTTTGCCGATGATTTCTTTGACGGCCTCGTCTCGAAAGTGCTTTTGAATAGCACGACGCAGACTGATACAGGCTTTCTTGATCCCTTGCTCTTCCAGATTAGCTGTGAGACCATCTTTAATAGCATCGTAGAGCGTAGCATCCTCACCTGCGGCGACCTTCACTCGCTGGAGGAGCTCGGTAATCTCGTATTCTGTTTCGTCACCATCTTCGCACATAGCGAGTACGGTTTGCTTCAAGCCTTCTATGGTTTCAGCTTCTGGATCGAGGCCTAGGTTGATCTCGGGTGCTTTGATCTTCCGAGTGACTTCTCGGACGAGACCCACAGAGCGATCATTCTTCGTGGTCAGCTGTGACTCTCTGTACAAGAGAGTGATGCTTTTGACAAGGAGTAATTTCGAATTCATTTTTATTGTCGTCGAAGAGGTGCGTTGATCTTGAGTTTGATTGAGGTATCAAACCACTCTATAGAAGGGATCCCTAGGCAATATTACTATGACAACACGGTCCAGTGCCAGGGTATCGGAAGGTATGCGATTTTAGCTCGGTTCATACATAATGGCAGTGGTAGATAAAAAATATTTCTACTATTTGAGGTAACCACCCGATGGCAGATAAATTGATCCTTTTTATACCGCCCTGGGTCGATGAAGCCCGCAAACGAAGCAAGCTTTCGTGCGAGGATTTACTCGATTATGAGAAAGCCAGACGGTGCCTGTCGAAATTCGATATGGCCTGCTTTCTCAGGCTCCAGCGGAAAATCACGGATATTATAGGCGTCAAGTGCGACGACGTCTTTGAAGACACTCTGTACTGCGCATGGCGGACAGGTGCTGAACGTATCGGTGAGATGGTCGTACTCAACGAGATCGATGAACTCTTGGCTCGCTCCGAAGACGTCGACAACGAGTTCAATGCTCGTCTGTTCCAGGGCAACGGTTACAACACGGCCTACCAAAGTCGTGAGGACGTGCCCGGAGCCTTGTTTATTGATTATGACGCATGTCGTGAATTTGGCATGTTTGTTCTTTATCCTTCGTTCTTCTCAATCAACCCTGGCGACACCGGAGCTCTGCCTATTTCGGAACGTCGTCTGGCGCTCATGAGGAAGATACTGCTGCTACTTACTATGTATCGCCCTTACAATGAGGTTGCGAAGACGAAATGGTTTGACCTCTACCTCCGACTCTTGAATTAAAGCCGGATGTAGTTGTTTTTGAAGCCCCCAAAAGCATCCCTTCAACTGTGCAAGGAAGACAGCAATGAGCATTTTCAAGGAAAAACCCAAAAACGGCCGCAGCCTGGGCGCCCTGGTTCGCAACCTCCGTGATGCGATGAACGGCCAAGGTGGTTCTTTCGTTTCGCAAAAGACCGCAAACAAAGTGCTGTCCGTTTCGTTCGAGAGCCTCAGCGAACCGGATCTGCATGAACTCGAAACCGAAATCAATGGTTTCAACACCGCTCTGGAAAACCTGGTCAACAACTTCGGTGGCGACGACGCCTCCATTCGCGGCCTGAAGCTGACCGCTGCTCAAAAAGAAGCGGCTCGTACCGGTGCCCTGATTTCCGCCGACATGCAAGGCTTCCTGGCTTCGCCGCTGCAACGCGCGCTGCCGGCCATGGAATCCGCGTCCGTGATGCCCGCTTCCGGCGGCCTGGAACGTCGTATCCGTCCGGCTCTCGAAGCCTACGACGAACGTGCCAACAAAGACGCCGTGGTCTACACCACCGCGTACAACATGCAAGCTGCTCGCCAGGACGAGTTCGGTGAAGCCTTCTTCCCGACCGTGACCGTGACCCCCGACCAAGTCGGCTACACCGTGTCCATGAACCTGGTCCAAGTCTACGACGACTTCAAGCGCGACATCTCCGGCGACATCGAACGGAACTTCCGCAAGAAGAACGTCGTGTTTGCGCTGATCGATCCCGATATCCTGAAGAACGACACCACCCGTCTCGTTCCGGTGTATCAGGATTCGTCCGCCAACAAGTTCGTATCTCCGAGCCTGGTTGCTCCGAAGAACATCGTCACCGAAGAAGGCGAAACCGTTTCGACTGCCCCGCTGGCCATCGGCGTCTCGCTGAACCTGCTGGGTCTGTCGCAAACCCCGGCCCTGATCGCCAACGGCCTGCTCGGCCCGCTGGATGCTCTGGACTCCGCTGTCAACATGAGCGCGCTGTACATGAGCTTCACCGGTACCGACAGCACCGGCGCCGCCGTGACCGAAGTCGTGAAGTTCAAGAGCGTCGCCCAAATGACCGGTGCTACCTTCACGTACGCCCCGCAAGCCAACTATCGCCGTATGGTGATGAACTTCAACACCCAGGCTCTGCCGGTGAACTCGAATACCACCCTGATCGATGGTTCGGCTTCCAAGCTCCTGGCTCAGTTCGTTGCTGGCGGCTATTCGGCTCGTCTGGCGGTGATGGTGACGGGTGACCTGAACCTCGAAATCGCCGACTGCACCACGTCGGCTGGCAAGGTGAGCGCGTACGAAATCAAGGATGCTGACGGCAACGTCATGGATCTGACCACCGGCCAAGGCCTGGCCTTTGCGAACCTGTTCGCATCGGGCAATGCCTTCGGTTGGGACGTGGAAGCTCGTCGCGTCAACAGCAACCGTCGTGAAATCGGTCAACGTCTGGACCTGACCAACTTCAAGATGATCTACCAAGTGCCGCTGCTCGCTCCGATCACCATCGCTCGTCCGGTGACCGTCGGTGACCAAAACGATGCACTGGATCTGGCGGCGCTGATCACCACCACCCACATTCGTACCTCGAATGCGGCCGTGGCCAAGCTGCTGGAAACCCGTGATGTCCTGGCTGAATACATCTCTTCGAACTCCGGCCTGCCGGTCACCGAAGATTCGGAAATGCTGGGTATCAGCCGTTTCGTGCTGACTCCGTTCTTCGAAGAACTGCCGTTCGACGTGTCGATGAAACTCGACTCGCTGACCACTGCCGATCGCATCTCCGACCTGCACGCACTCTTCATCAACCAGCTGCGCGACATGGTGTATCGTGCCTATCGTGACTCCGGTTACAAGGCTGCCGCTACCGCCATCAACGGCGGTGTCGACAAGAACCCGACCGTGATCATCGGTACCGACATCGTACTGGCCAAGTATCTCCAGATCATGGGTGATACCCGCCTGTTCGGGCCGGAATTCGATGTGAAGATCGTGTCCACCATGAACAAGAACATGATCGGCAAGATCATCTTCGCGTTCGGTGAATTCGGTGAAAAGGATGGTGTACCGAACCCGCTGCACTTCGGTAACATGGCCTGGAAGCCGGAAGTCGCTACCGTACTGCCGATCGCCCGTGGCGGTCAGACCTCGAAGGAACTGACGGTACAACCGTCGTTCCGTCACGTTGTCAACACCCCGATCATGGGCGTGCTGAACGTGAAGGGTATCCAGGACGTGGTGGCTTCGAAGGTTGCCCTGGAAGTGGCGACTGTTGCTGTACCGTCCGGTGCTGCCGCAGAAACCACGGTGTAATCCGTTCCAGTAATGACTTGCTGTTGAAGTTCAGCTATTGGGGCTGGTCCCTCTCTCCACTCTTTCGAGTGGAGAGAGGGATTTATGCCCTTATGCCGCCATGTAGAATATTTCAAACATATATTACTAAAAAGATAGTCCCTTTGAATCCAGCCCAAGGAGTTCTTATACTGCCATGAATATTATTCGCTCCGATAAAGGAGGCCCGATTTCCCTGTCACGCTAGACCGAAAAGCAAAAAGAGCCTAGCGGCCTTCAGTACCCTCGAGAATACCAGGAATAAAAAATGCAATATCCTGAGCTTACGCAACACCCGCATTTCATGGAACCGTACGAAGTGAACTTGCTGTCACGTTCGAACATCAATGTTCCGGTAAAGACAACTATTGAATACCTCAATGGGTTAGGGAGACCCGTTACCTTGTCGTATCGAAATGGATTACGACTCTCCGTCAAACCAGATCACAGTTTAGGGAAACGAGCGATTGAAATACGATCGGTCGTCACACTGGATGATGCTGGTAAGGTGGCCGCCATTAGTCTGCTGAGGAATGTGGACGAAAGCGATACAAAGGAATTACAAGCCATGCGTGATCAGTTGAACACAGGTCACGCACGCAAGCACGGTCCGGTCTCAGTGTCATCGTACTTCCGTATCACGGAGGAAGAACTATTAAAAGCACCGGGTAAGAGTATTTATATTCCCGACCTAGATATTGTGCTGAGTTTGGAAGAAGAGCCGATCTTTGCTCCGCATCACCCGTACAGTCAGGGTGGCCGATTCCAGGAGTTAGCCAAGCTCACCAGTATTGATCTGAATGCGCCCAACTTTGGGATGTGTATCGAGTTTATCGATAACAAGGGGATATACGGATCGAAGTACTACAATCATTGCAAGAGTGTTTACCTGATTGATCCTAAGAAAGATCTCACCAAGAAAGATGGGATTTATGTCCACATCAGCTTGAAATCAGACGAACTCAAAGCAGGGAAACGAGGAACGACGTATACGTACTACGAACTGTCGGATGAAACCTTCAAGAGTCTGTTGCTCTTTTCGACGCATGAAGATGCATTGAATAATGGGGATATTGAGACCAATCAGAAAAAGGAACTGGCTGAGCTCGAGCATCAGATAAACTTGTCGAGGCTAGACTTGACGGCACGTAAGGCCGAAATTGATCGTGAAATGGCTGAACTCGATCGTCTCAAAGATAAGCGAGCGGCTGAGGCGAAAGAACGTGAGGCTGAACTCGAACGGCGAAGTAAGGAGTTGGATGATGCACGGGCACGCTTCGAGCATCAACAGGCTCTAGAGAAAACGCGAGTGAAAGATCATTACGAAGCGCTCTCCATCGAAAGGAAAGATTCTAGCGAAGTCTTGAAATGGTTGCCTATTGCTATTGCTGGGATAGGAGCAGCGATTGTCGCCGCGAAAGCTCTCTTCTTTAGCGGAACCGCTAAGTTGATGGTGTCGTGCGTGACAAGCGTGATAGGGGGGTTCTTCTCTCTATTCTCCTGACAGGTTTCATCACTTGAAAATAAAGAAAAGCACATGGATGATTTTATTAGTGAGATTGCTATTGGCGATACGCCACAGCTGAATCCTCTCATTGCCAACGGCTTGGCTGTTGCGCATATGGAGTTATCCGAATCGTACATCAACTCGGTCTGGCGAGCGGTGGCGAAAGGCTTTCCACCTGAACTGAAATATGTTCGGTGTGAGCGGTGCGATGCACAAGAGGAGTTCAATGAAGAAACCCGGAAACGTAGCAATGTCCGGGTATTCGACATGGCCCGAACAGACTTCTACATGATGAAGTACATCTTCGATTTCAAGGGCGAAGAGATTGTTCGGTACATCAAGCTGCCGTTTGTAGGAGAAGCGGGTATTCTCCATATCAGCGGTAGTCGGTTTGTCATCAGCCCTATCTTGGCGGATCGGGTATTGAGCCCGGGACTGGATAGTGTATTCGTTCGTCTGATTCGTGCACGGATCACGATTGAACGACTGGACCATCAATTGATCGTCGATGATTGCATCGACAGCGTCAAAGTTCCGTGGTCACTGGTCTACAACAAGAACCCTCAGAAGCTCGAGATCAAGCCAGCCGTGAAATGCAACACCACGTTGGCGCATTACCTGTTCTGCAAGTTCGGGTTCTCGGAAGCCTTTCTCAGGACAGCGGGTGCTGTACCGATTGTGGAGATGGTGGATACTGTATCTCGCGAGAAGTATCCTAAGGAAGACTGGGTCATTTGTTCCAGTCGTCCCAAGCTCCTCAACAACAAGTTCTCGTTCCCGAGCAAGGTCGCTCTTGTCATTCCGAGGGATAAGTTCACCCTCACGATGAAGAGCATGGTCGGCGGTTTCTTCTATATCGCTGAGCACTTCTCCCATGAAATGGATGTCAATGAAATCGACACACCGCGCATGTGGAGAACCTTCCTGGGTCGCATTCTGTATTCGGGCAATGTTAACATCGGTAAAATTCATGATGACGTCTGCGTCCACATCGGATCTCTCGATGAGTATGTCGACGAAGTCATGAAGAAGAAATTCAAGGAGATCAATCTACCGGTCAACGATCTGTACGAGTTCTTCATGATTGTCATTGAGCGTATCAATGACTGGTGCAACAGTTCCAAGGATAAGATCAATAGCCTGTATGATAAGGAATTGAGTATCCTGTATTATGTCTTTGTGGAACTGATGAACCAAATCAATAACTTCTACTTCCGTCTCGGCACGTTGGTTCGATCTGGAAAGACGATCACGCGTAAAGAGATTGAGCAATTGATGACGACGTACATCAAAATGGGGGCGGTGTTTGCTATCCGTGAAGGTCATGGTGAAGTATCGACCACGACCACATCGGGAGACAACAAAGCATTCAAGATGACGGCGTTGATGGTGCCTCAGGCAAATAGCTCGTCCACCGGCGGCAAGAATGATACCGCTGCCTTGTCGGATCCGTCTAAGCGATTGCATTCCTCGATCGCTGAAGTCGGCGGGTATTTGAATATCCCGAAGAGTGAGCCTAGCGGTCACAGTCGCATCAATCGACACCTCCGTGTTGCCCCTAGCGGGTTGGTTCAAAAGAACCCGGAGTTTATCGACTTGCTTCTTGAAGTAGAAGAAGTTATCCGTCGTATCTAATACTGGCAGGCGTGCCACTAACAAAGTAAAAAGGGAAATCCATGGAAACACGTTACCCTATCGACAGACTGATGTACAATCAAATGGACATCTCCGTTGATCGACCGCCCCGGTACTTCCAGGTCGAAGGGGATCCCGAAGTTCTGCGATACGTCGATGCGATTGCGGCGGGTTGCGCACTCGAGATCCAGGATCAGGCCTTTGGTCCGAGTCCGAGCGAAGTTCGTATCTATATGTTCAACCGCTACGCCGTCAACGGCTTCTACAACCAGGACTTCACCTATCTTCTCCAAGACACGATCGACATGATCGCCATGGGGATTATCGATGGCCGATTCCGGAACGTGGAAGAAGCCGCTGATGTCCTGGTGGACGACGCGGTCTCCATGCACGGTGCGATCTGCGCCGCTGAAGATCCGGAGTTGTTGAACTGGTGCCATCCGTCTGTTCGGGGGCCTGTCACGAACGCCATCGACTCGATGCAACGCGTGATGAGCGAACTTGATCGCTATCGTCGAAATCCGATCACGATTCAGGAAGCCTTCCAAACAAGTCGGGCACAGGTACGCGGTGGTCGCGGTGCGCCGCCGCCTGTGAACTCCCGATACGGAGGTCGCCAAGGTGCTCCGGTGGTCGGATCGCAACAGCAAGGAAACGGCCGGTTCGGTTCGAGCTTGGCGAATCAACAGTCCGGAAATGCTCCTCAACGTCGTGTGGCTGTAGGCGAGCAATCCTTCATCGGTAACACGAGTCGTGCGACATCGAAGCCCGCCAGGGCGCCGAGCCGTTACGAAGCTCGTCAAAGCGATCGAGCCGTCGATCAGCAGGAAGAAAGGGAAACAGTGAACACTCAATTCGAAGTCCTGAAGCCTATCGACTGGAAACCGACCGTGTTGCAGCCGTTCTGGCGTGCATGGAACGCGACGCTCTGGCAAAGTCGTGTGGTACGCAACGCTGATGGCATCCAACAACTGATTGACCGGGAAGGCATGGAAGTGGACCCGACGAAACACAAGATCCCGAACTGGCGTGGGACGGCTGTCCCTGTTGATCACACTGGCGTGAACGCATACGAGCTGGCCAAACAAGCCGTACGCCTGTCGGACATCGTCACGGACCAAAAGACGATGATCGAAAAGATCCCGGAAGAGAAGAAGGTGAAACTTCATCTCGATCATCTGCCGGGTGACATCACCTCGACCACGCTGGATGATGCCTGGGTCAAGGCCGCTGCTGAATGGGCGAAAGTGAGGGCAGCGTGCGCGGACAACGATCTGATCGATATCCGTGCCTTCCGTGCGACGGCTACCGTCAGCAATCCGGTTCTGGTCCGCGGTATTGCAATCGATGATCTGAAGTGGGCACACCCGGAAGAAACGATCGC
>Ga0326727_10020197_pt1 | contig 13259 bp, 9 predicted proteins | sample MB2enrmetagenome_FD_207643 | JGI IMG/M metagenome (GOLD analysis project Ga0326727, IMG submission 207643) | Lab enriched peat soil microbial communities from McLean, Ithaca, NY, United States - MB29MY | ecosystem: Environmental > Terrestrial > Soil > Wetlands > Peat | place: USA: New York...
TTCCTCACCGCGACGCCCAGCTCAGGACTCTTGAACTCTATTTCCAGAGCGTCGTCCAGAACGCTTCAAAGGCGAGCCAGAACGTGATGCTCTCAGGACCTGTCGGCTCGGGCAAGACGATGCTCGCCAAGAAGCTCGGCGAATCGCTGCAGAAGAAGGCGGCGCTGTATGGAAACCTAGTGAAAATGCTACATGTCAATTGCAGGATCGACAAGTCGCTGCAGTCCATAATGGTCAGGGCGCTCAGCGCCCTCGGGCAGAACTATCCATCGAGGGGGTACAGCATCGAGGAGCTCCTCTCCGTCCTCGTCGAAGAGCTGAGGAGCAACCATATGCACCTAGTCATAGCGTTCGACGAGGTCGACTCGCTGATAACCTCTGACCCCTCTGCACTGTACACCATAACGCGTCTGAGAGAGACGACTGAGGGGAACCAGGTTTTCTCTTCCTTGCTCATTTCGAAGACGCTCGACTACATGAAGGCCGTGGATCTCAGTACCCTCAGCTCGGTGCAGTGGAACGAGGTTTCACTCGAACCCTACTCGGTAACCCAGCTTCTGGACATCATATCCTCTCGGAGCGAAGCGTTCAGCGATGGTGCCTTGGGGGACAACTCGATGCAGCTGGCGGCAGATATAGCGAGTCTGTACGGCGACGCGCGGTACGCCCTAGACTTGGTCTATAGAGCCGGGAAGCTCGCCGACATCTCCGAGTCTCCTCGGATTCTGCCTGAGCATATCAGGTCTGCCAAGGCTTCGCTGCCCCCTGGATTCAGCAAGGAGGAGCTGAACTACCTGTCGAAACACCAGCGGTTGATACTGATGGCGGTCTCCGCCCTCCTTAGAAAGGGAGACTCGACCTACGTCACCATAGGCGAGGTTGAGAAGAGTTACGGCGCCCTTTGCGAAAGCATGGGAGTGGGGGCGAACCATCACACTCAAGTGTGGAACGACGTCAACGAGCTTTCTAGGAAGGGCATCATCGAGACCCAGCTCTCGGGCAGGGGAGTGAGAGGCAGGACCACCCTGATCGGCCTGTCGCTCGTGTCAGCGAAGGAACTGATAGGGGAGCTCGAGAAGGGAATGGTTGCCGACGTTAGAAGTTGAGGAACTGCTGTCGTCCTGCGGAAGGACCAAGTGCTCACAGTGATGAAGCGGGACGAGCTCGGGCTGCTTCCCTAAAGACGAATTCGCCGTAGGTCCCCTCAAGATCGAGGCTCCTGACCAACTCATCCCTGAACGCCGCTCCGCCACAGAGCAGCAACATGTACGGCATGTCCTCGACCAGAGAACCTCTCTGGCTTATCCCAAGCCGACGGCCTACTCGAAGTCCGATTTCTTTGAGCTTCTTCGAGTCGTTCCAGATCCTGACTTGTAGGGGCCAGGCAACACCGTCCAAAGAGTAGGAAGCCCCCCCGTCGCCGAGCGCTCTCCAGAGCTCTTCTGCAAGCATCGGGTCGAGGTATCTCAGCAGCCTCCAGTCCTTTCCCCGCATGATTCGCCCTAGTAGGAGGTCGGCCCTCGAGATGACCTCCAGCGCGGCTGCCTTCCTATCTTCGTGGACTCTAGACCTGACCACACCAGTGAAAAGGTTGCGGAGCTTCTCTCTAGGCTGGTCCGGATATGCTCTCAATGCCTTAAGGGCAGCCTTCTCATCTGGGGCGCCAAAGAAGGCGTTTACCGCTTGTGAGGCTGTCATCTCTTCGTCCTTTGCTGAGGCGACTCCCGACTGCAGAAGGTTAATCGCAGATCGCAGGTCGCCGTTGGCCGCCTTCGCGATTGCTGGCAGCCGTCCCTCCTCGGGCGTGATCCCTTCGTTATTGGCAATCTTTGCCAAGTGTGCTTCAACAACTTCGAGCGTCGGTTTCTGGAACTCGATCCGATTCGTAACACTCGAGAGCTTCTTTACTTCGTCCGCCTCGGGGTCGTTTGCTGCCATGACTACCGGATTCTCGCTCTTCCGCACGGCGTCCTTGATGAATTCGACAGCACCATAGTCTGCCCTCCCGGCCAATCCGTCGACCTCGTCGAGGAAGACGAGAGTTCTGGTGCCCAACAGGTTGTCACTCGAGATCGCCTCACCGATCCGCTTCGAAAGCTTGTCTTTCGTGCGGGTGTCACTCGCGTTCAACTCTACGAGATACAGCCCCAACTTCTGGGCCACGAGGTGGACTAGGGTCGTTTTCCCCGTGCCGGGCGGACCCACGAGAAGTGCAGCCTTGGCACCGGGTTTCCATCTTTTCAACCAAAGCACAATCTTCTCCTTGGCTTCCTCGTTGCCAACCATCAAGTCTAGGCTGGCCGGCCTGTATTTCTCCGACCACAACTAGAAGGCGCCCCCCACAAAGACGAGCAGTCCCACTGCCATGCCGACGAGGGCGATCCGTTTCACTCTATGGGCGTTTGCGGGGTCGTGTCTCGCTACTATCGAAGCAGCGAGGTACACGAAGATCACGTCGGGAACAATGACCCCGAATGTGTAGAACTCGTTCGCCAACCCCAGGACTAAGGGGATCCAGCTCGTGACCACGGCAAGAAGGAAGAAGATTGCGCCGACGGTGGACGCCGATGCGAACCCCCTTTTCCTCGCAAGCGAGTTGATCCCCCGCTTCTCGTCTCCCTCGACATCAGCCATTGACTTCACCACCTCTCGTCCGACGCCAGAGAAGAACGATGTGAGCGCCATCATTAACAGCAAGGACCTGGTCAGACTTCCTCCGGAAATTACTCCCCCATAGATGAATGGGATTGCCAGGGAGGAGGCGACGATCAGGTTTCCGAGGAGGCCTGTCTGCTTCGCCCTGTTGCTGTAGATCCACGAAACGAACGCGTAGAAGAGAGCTATGCCGACGGCAGCGGGGTTCAGGGTTAGCACAGATGTGGCAACACCTACTACAAGGACCAACGCTGAGAACCTGACTGCTGTCTGAGTTGACATCCGGCCGCTAGGGATGGGACGTTCGGGCCGGTTGACCTTGTCCACCTCAATATCGTATATATCATTCACCGACATGGAATAGGCGCAGATGAAGAACCCAGTCAGAAACCCTAGGACCGCCTGGAGGACCCTGGGCTCAGTTGGTTTGGATACTAAGAACCCTACGATGACGGCGAACCCAATCATGACGCAGTTCGCCGGCCTTGCTAGGTCGAGGCCCGCTCTGAATCCCATCAGGTCAGAACCTTGCCTTGCTTACTTTGTAGTAGATCACCTCGCCTCTGCGCTCGATTACCGCGATGATGGCCTCCTTGCCCATTTTGGCCATCTCCCTGACTGACTTCTGGAGGTCTCCCATTCCTTTTTCGATGCCTTCATCCAGGGCGAAGACAACGTACTTCGCAGGTTTCTTCGGGTAGTCCCCTCTTTCGTAGACTCTCAAGTCTGTCCCAAAGCCGAATCCTTCTCGCACGACATAGCCTCTGCTCCTCAGGTCACGGTAGATCATGAATTTGGTCCAGGAGTCTTGAGCCCGCTTCTGAGTGAGCTCAGCGAGCCTCTCGAAAGTGACCTTCTTCCCAGTCTCGTCCTTCAAGTCCAGCTTCCCTGCGTAGAGAAGGTAGAGCGCCTCATAATCGCGAAGGGCCAATGTCTTATCTTTCTTCGACCCATAGCCTGACTGTTCTAGCTCGCCAACCCGCTCGCTGTCGACCACCTCTGCGGCACCGTCCGTGAACACCGCGTTGAAGGGTTCAACTGGCTCCTCAGGGGTAACGTCCTCTCCCAAGTCTCTCGGGTTTAACGAAGCCCGTCCGACTGTATTTGAAGGTTCAATCGAATCTGCGGCGGAAATGCTTTAGAGTCGACTTGCCACGACAAGTATCGGTTGGACGACTTCTTCACAATGCGCACAGTCACTTGGAGCGACGGCGCAGTGAAGATGATTGACCAGACGGCCCTTCCTGGGAAGCTGGCCTATGTCACCTACACTCGGCCCGAGCAAGTGGCAGAAGCAATCAAGGCGATGGTTGTCCGAGGCGCGCCTGCAATCGGAGTGGCCGCTGCGATGGGAGTCGCACTGGCAGCAGCGCGTTCAAAGAAAAAGGATCTTGGCGAGTTTATGAAGGAGCTCGAATTCAGCGCGAGCCTGCTCCGTTCGACTCGGCCTACAGCGGTCAACCTCTTCTGGGGAATTGACCGCGTTATGAGGTCCGCCCGAGCTGCGAAGTCGACCGCCGAGGCCAGGAAGTCAGTCTCGAAAGAGGTGAAGATAATGGAAGAGGAGGACATTGAAACAAACAGGAGACTCGGACGCGTAGGCGCTGATCTGATCGACGATGGGGATACGGTCTTGACTCAGTGCAATGCTGGAGCCCTGGCGACCGTGGGGTACGGAACTGCTCTGGGTGTAGTTAGGGCAGCTGTCGAGCAGGGGAAGCTTGTGAAAGTCTTAGTGCCTGAGACGAGACCTGCGCTGCAGGGAGCGCGCCTGACCGCGTTCGAGCTCGTCACTGATGGTATCGACTGCACAGTGATTCCTGACACCGCTGTGGGGCACATGATCCGAGTCGGCAGGGTTGACAAGGTCATCGTTGGAGCCGACAGAATCACACGTGACGGTTTCGTGTTCAATAAAATAGGGACTTATCAGGAAGCAGTCCTGGCTGACAGGCACAACGTCCCGTTCTATCCCGCGGCGCCCCACTCGACCTTCGACATCGTACGTACCCATGATCAGGTGATAATCGAGGAGCGGAGCTTTGACGAAGTCGTTCACATCAGGGGGAGGAGAATTGTACCCAAAGGCGTCTCAATAGCCAATCCTGCTTTCGACATGACACCTCCAGAGCTGGTGACGGCCCTAGTTTCCGACATGGGATTGGTTCGGAAACCATTCAAATTGAACATCTTACGGGCGATTTCTCAATCGCCTCCATCGCCCTCTATGTCTTCGGGTTAGACAAGCGCGTACTACGGGTTCCTTGACCCGAGAGTGAGCACAGGCTAGTCAGCATGTCCAAGACCAGACGGTCGAGATAGAGGAATCTTTGCGGAAGGTTGGAATAGGACCCAGTCGAACCCTGGAATTGGGCCCGTAGCCTAGACTCCAACAAGGGGAAAGAAGCGAACTCCGACAACCACTACGCGGCGAAGGAGGTCACATTGCCCCCAGACACGGATTAAGGCGTCAGCCTTCGGAGCTGAAGACCATGGGTTCGAATCCCACCGGGCCCGCTTCATCCTTGTACCCCGAATCGGATTCAGTATTAATATACAGGCTCTGGCAATCTCATATCATGCGAGGACGGAAGCGCAGCGACCTTTCTTCACTGGAGGGCAAGTCCATTGGCAGCTTTCGGGAAGCCCTGAAGAGCGAAGTCACAACGGACGTCTACCAGCGAAGGCTCGCGCTCTTTCTGAAATGGGCAAGACTGACAGCTGACGAATTCGTAGCAGGCGCGAAGAAGGACCCGCATAGGATTCAGGACCTCATCACGTCGTACATGCTGGTGCAAAAGGGCCGCGCAGTCAAGCGAGAGATCTCCGCGAGCACGCTCTCGAACTACCGGAAACCGATCAGGCTCCTCCTCGAAATGAACGATGTCACCAGCATCAACTGGAAAAGGATCAGCCGTCTGATGCCTTCAGGGAGAAGATTCGCCTTGGACAGGGCTCCGACGCTTGAAGAGATCAGGCTCATCATCGGGCGCAGTGACATCAGGGTACAGGCGATCATTCTCGTGATGCTGAGCGGCGGCATCCGTCTGGGTGCATGGGACTACCTCGACTGGGGGCACGTCGAGCCGATCAGGGTCGGCAGGACAGTCAAGGCGGCCAAGCTCAGGGTCTATGCGGGGGAGCCGGAGGAGTACACCGCGTTCATCACCCCCGAAGCGTACGGGAAGCTGGAGGAGTACATCGGGTACAGGAGCCAGTGCGGTGAGAAGATAACGAAGGGTTCGCCGTTGGTCCGCGACAAGTGGCTCGCGCCGACGCGCGGCGGGCCCAAGGGAGACGTGAACAACCCGAAGAGGCTGGAGTCCAACGGGGTCAAGAGGCTCCTCGACGACACTTTCTGGCGCCTGAGGATCAGAACCGAGAGGAAGCGAAGGCACGAGTTCTCCATCCACTCGTTTCGAAAGTACTTCAAGACGAGGGCGGAACAGGTGATGAAGCCCATCAACGTCGAGACACTGATGGGTCATTCCACCGGCGTCTCTGATTCCTACTACAGGCCTACCGAGAAGGATCTTCTTGACGACTACCTGAGGGCAGTCCCTCTGCTGACCGTGTCGGAGGTGGAGGAGGTGAGGCGGGAGTCTCTTGCGGTCGAGCAGAAGAACTCTGAGAGGCTGCGTCAGCTCGAAGAGCTCGTATCTGGGCTTGTAGCTGCAAAAGGAGCGCAAGTTCTTGCTCTGCGTCGGCGCCGCAAGTCGGGCACCTAGTCAATCATGCCTCCCCCCTTGAAGGCTTAGCGCGCGCCATCGCTTTCCCTTCGCGATCAGCGCGTTCGTCTCGCAATTCCGCTAAGATGGAGCCGACTGTCAGTGTGCCCTTCCGTGCCGCTCCGAAGATGGGATTGTCTAACTTAGGAGCGCGCCCGTGACTTCGAGCCGAGGCACGCTTTCCGGCTAAAATTACCGGTCTCTTTTCCTCCGTTCTTCGCTTTGTCGTTCTTCACTCGCTCTACCCCGGGTTCACTTTGCGCGCTCGTACGCGCCGTCTACGCTGTGTTTAACCTCATATTTAACAAGATTCTGTTAACTCACTTGCGCCGTTAGCATATCTATTCCAGCGCGCGAAGCATCCTTCAGGCTACGAACCGGCGAAGCCCGTAGGCTCATCCCTGAGCCTATTACTAACATCATAGGGGATTCCCAGCACTGCCGAGCATCCAAACGACGGTCAATTAGATATTGGAGCAATAATATTGCAAGGAACCAGTTTCTTTCTCGCGTCCCAAGTACTGAAGCTGGAAACCGCGGCCGAAGAGGGCGAAGCTCGACCGGGTGAGCGACTTCGACGAGAGCGTGGCAGTCTTCCTGGCGAGGACCGAATATCGGAGTGGGAAGCTCAGGAGTGTCGCCCGAGCTTTGATTCCGACTTTTGAGCCCTGGACCTCCGCCCTTTGCGAGCACTACTGGGCAAACAGAGATCCGGTCATGTCTCCCCCTCCACCCGACAGAGTGTCTCGGAGCACGAGCTTTCGAGTTCGTTAATAAAAGTGCAGTTTTATTAAAATGACCGTCAAACGACAACTTCCGGACGCTTGGAACCCTCTATCAAGTTAGTTAACACCCTCAGGTGTGAGCTGTGCCTGATCTTTGTGGACTCGCTCACGCGCTCGGGCTATCTACTCAATAGCGCTCGCGCAACTCTGAATTCTTCCGGGATTAATAGAGCAATGATGGTTCACTTCCATTCATGATCCTGCCAAAACCGCAGAGGCGAGGTTGCGTTGAGACACCAAGTGCTACCTCACCGATTGGGGGCTTGTCCGCGAGACTCAGTCATACCATAGGCTTATCTAACAACTTCCATGAGATATCTCACGGCAGAAGGGTGCGAAACCGGAATTCGGTCGCCCGTTATCCTGATTGTGCACTCGTTCCGATTCCACGGGGTTCTCTTCTTCGAAGGTATATCCTCGGTTGAGGACAAGAGCGCCACGAGGATTGGTATTAGCGGCGCTCCTTATCCCGTTTCTATTGCTGCCGAATTTCACTTTTCTGGTCGCCTTATCCTCCACTCAGTTATCCATTGGCTCAGGCCAATCTAGTGGAGCGGCCGCTCCAGGAAGCGTTACCTCCACATCCTATGCCCCGATACCGCTAGACTGCCCACATTCAACCGCAGCATCTCAGCCCCTCCTGGCTTCGACGGGAGCCTGGAACCTGAATCTCAGCATCCCCTACTCTACCTTCAACGGCGTCGCCAACAATGCGTCCTACACTGAACGCTTCACCGTCTTTCAGAACGGGACATTCCTCGCAGCGGACGACAAGGGGAACAAGTTTGAGACAGGGGCTCCGACTTCTGGTATGGTCGGTTCAACCGAGACTAGCCTCAAGTCGAACACAACGACCGCGGTGCAGACAACCATCCTCAGTCTGAATTCACGCACGATCGCTAACATCACCTTGACCTTCTCGGTCTATCGGAAGGCCTGCCAGCCCGCCGGGGTCAGGGTCGTAGCATCCGGAGGAGCCAGCTGGGGGACGACGGGGACGGGCGCTGTCTCGCTGCCGTTCAAGACAAAACCGACTTCTGTCTCGAGGCTTACGGCATGGTTCGGGCACGCGGCGCGCGCGCTTCTTGTCATTACCTGCAATACCAGTTACTGGGGGTGCTGCTCTGATCCCTGCCCTGATTTTCGGTTCGACAGCATTTGGTTTGGCCACGGCGACGGTAGATGCGGCGATATACACTTGGAATGCAGGTAAGGAGGCTACCCCAGAGGGTGCTTTCCGAACGTCCGTACCAGACGTTGTGGTCCAGTGGCTTCAAGACTTGGGGAATTGGTTCGGCAACATCTAAACTTGGAATTGATAAGACATTGGTTAATGCAAGAACAACCTCAACGCAGAAACCGAGCATGAAGTCGTTCGCCGTCAGATTTCTTGCTCTCTTGGTAATCGGTGTCACTCTCTACGAAGTAATCAAGTATTCTGGCGCGCCTGAGGACGCCGTCGGAGGGGCATGGGTTGTCATTCTCATTGCCGTTGGCGTTATAGTATTTATCTGGGCTCGAAACTACGGAAAGGAGCGGTCAGGCGGACAGGGGAATATCCTGTTCTAAGACCTGCATTGCGCGCGCGCGTCAAGCTGTTTTGAAGAGGGGTTTCTAATTCACCTGTCCTTGGATGAATGTAGAGCTGAGCTTTGTGTAGTACTCCAAGATCGTTGCGGGTTTGTCTCCTGTGTTTAGCGCGCGCTAAAGAAAATTGCAATTTTCTTTACGGCGCAGTCTTTTGTCTGCTTTCGAGCGCTGGAAGCGCTCTATTTGGCAAGATAATACCCTCAGGAGCATCCTTCAGGACTGGCGTAGCCCGCGCGCTGTCAAGATTCGGCCCCTGTAACACCCATTGCTACTTCATGTTTCTGTAAGGCTCTGTTTCTGCTCAAGTAGCGCGCGCTTCCCCGATATTGGAAATCCTTCCCCGAGGTTCTGGCAACATGGTCGCTTGTCCGGTTCCCGATTTAGGTCCATATTTCTGAGTTAATCTAGACTAACGCTCGCGCGCTAGAGGCTCACGCTCAACTGCGACACTCCTAAGCTCTTCACAATCAAGACAGGGCCTGACCAACTTCCTGAGATGCACGCCGAGTGATGGAAACCAGCTTTGCTAAGAGGGCGACTAGGAAATTGCGATAGTTGGTCCGGTTCGCATCTTTGGTCTAGACCGGACATTGGACTGCAAGTTCTTCACTTCAATTGCCGAGATAGAGTACCGTCACGGGCTAGCCGAGACGAATTCTCAACATGAACGAGGACCTGGTTCTCCTTGATATCATGATCAGGAAGAGAAAGTCATTGTGTGACCGAGTCTATGTGTGAAGAACCGGTCAATACCATAGCAAATCGTTCGAGTCCAATGACTGACAGCCCTATTCCCAACTCGAGGGTCTCGAGATATGGCATACTCGGGCCAATTCCTGTTTCCGACTCAATTTCGCGCATTAGAGTCACCTCTTCCTGTGTCAGAAGGGTGCCGCATGTCCAGATATTCGCCACTTCAAGGGAGTTAGGGAAGAACAGTTCGGCCCTTTGTTTAACATCTGGCCTATCCAGTAATGGCCCGGCGGGACTGCCCAGTAGCTTCGGATACTCGGTAATGAATGTCGGAGCAGATAGGTGGCTAACTATGACATCTAGCTGCTGGTTAAGAGCAACTCTGCTGGTTTCGCAATTGCCAGCTTCTTGACCCAACCACTTCTTCGATGCGAGTGTGTATGGTATCCGTGTCCACTCACTGTTTGCCCACGATTTCGCGGAAGAAGCAATCATGTCGCCGTGCCTTTCTTCCACCTTCGCGATGAGGTTCTTCAGGACCGACTCAGTCGCGTCCATCATCATCACATAATCTGCTCCTTTCTGACCAAAAGTGAATTGCTCGAATGCGGTGTGGTGCGTCACATTATCAGTTTCCCGTCTGAATTGGAATCCTACAGTATAAAGCTTGGACCAATTCCCGTAGGCAAGATCTGCTTCCAGAAGCTTGCTATTCGTTGTAGTAAGGACAAGCCTCTTGCCAATAGCAATAGGCTTGCTCATGCCACTCATCAGACCGTCCGAAACAGGTTGATACTCAACTCCGTGAAAACCCAAGTCCCTGACGATGCCTTCAAGATTGAATCGTAAGTCCGATTGAAGAGTCAAGAGATGTGGATCTCTCCTATAGCGAGCCGCACTCTTCTTGCGAGCCGTCGGCTCGTCGTTGTTCAAAGCCAAGATTGTCACCGTGCTCACAACATCTTATTCCGCCAAAAGAGTTGACTGCAATGGCTACTTGCGAAAGCTGTAAACTTTACATAATGACCTTAAAGTCAAGCAGGTATACTGCTTCACGCATGAATGAGAAACGCCCGCTGAACCTGTTCGCGCAGATTGGCTCGCAGCACCCCGGACGACTCTGTCTCTCCTTGGGTGCAGAAGGGCGGAATCTGACTGTATTCGAGTACGGAGATCAGTTCTCGCAACTTGGCAAGGATAAGATGGTTGCTTGGTTTGTAAACGAATGTGTGGGAGACCAAGATTCCATTAAAGATTTCTTCATAGAACTCAAGTCTGAGAAGTTCACGAACATACAAGCTAGTGAAGTCCATTACGCTTACCCTTACACTCAGCCTACTCGGATAGAGGGCACCGACAAGTTCTGGGCTCGAATCCATACGACCTTCAAGTACAAGTCGGCCATCGACGGCTCTTTTCCTCACTCTTTGAAGCTCGGACTCGAAGGAATAGGAGCGGTCGTGATTTCAGATGGGAAAGAGTATGCCTTCTTCAAGTCGGAGGATGACCTTCGTTACGGTGACAAGTGGAGCAACCTGAAGGAGAAGATTGCCGATCCTAATGTGTACGCAAATCCGGGCGAGTTGACTCTGGTTCGGGTTAACGACAATGATTTGACAAACAAGCAGCTGAGGATGGCTAGGATGTTGCCTGGCGCGCTAAGCTTCTATCCCGGAGGGGGTTTCTTGAAGCCTGATTTCCTTCATGGGGTGATCCTTGACGCTGAAGCAATTTTCCTTCGGAAAGACAGGTATCGCAGTGGAATTCTGGATGAATTAGGAGGGTGGCCTGAAATTCAGCAGGAGGTCTTCCTGCAGATGTACAATCGTGGATATCTCAGACCGAGGATAAGCGACCGCAGTAGGTCACTTGCTCAATTCCACCGAGAACTAAAGCAGTCGAAACACGAACTCGGCAAGCACCCATATACCACAATCAAGGTGTATGCTGACCGCATTCAAGAGACTCTAGACAGCCTTCACGAGTTGTACGTAGCCACGCCTGGTACAGGCATCGAAAGCGATTTGCTATACTCAATTCTTTCCAAAGCTGATGACCCTTGACTGGAAATCAAGTTCTGTCTCCCAAGTGGGAAGATTTCCTGCCGTCCTACGATTCGAAGACACTAGAGAAGCGATTGAAGCAAATGGAGTTTCATCACGCTACTCTTCTGACTCCAGACAACTTGTTCACTTCTTTGTCCTTGACGGGTGGGAAGAAGAAGTTCTTGGACTTCTACTCGCAGAGTTTCCCCAAGCAACGTGAGTGTCTGGCTGACGTCGTTTCAAAGACGTTGGACTTTGATAGAGACATAATTCAAGCAATTCACAAAATCCCGCTAGAGGTGTTTGTGCCTTGGGATAAGAGGAGCCTTAGTTACTGGAACGGGGTGACTTGGTACCGTGGTCTGGCGGGAACCACACCTCCTTGGTTGTGTGCGTTCGCCTGCTATGCTCTTGGACTGAGGCCAGGATTGAAGGTGTTGACAATCGGCTTCGGGTATGGATATCTGGAAACCATCATGAGTGAAGCCATGCACAATGGAAGCGAGGTATATAGTATTGAGATCGACTCGGAGCTCCTCAGAAAAGGGACCGAGATTACCCGCGAGATTGGATACAACTCTTTCCACCTCAAGCTAGGAGATGGATTGCAGCCGTATGATGGCGAGTCCAGATTCGATGCGATTTGGCCCACGTTAGGAACGACGGAGATTCCGTCTGTTTGGGTTGACCAATTGAAGGAGAGAGGCAAGCTTGCGGTTTTTCGCCCTTTCAGTAAAGAGGAATTCGGCAGAGCTAAGAACGTTGAATGGGAAGGTTGGGCAGGAAAGGCGAGCGATTACTCGGAATACATGCACAAGTGGTGGGCAGACTTGTGTTTGGCCATCTATGAAGATGAGAAGGGGATTCTCATACCGGTCAGCCAGCTTTACGAAATGGACAATCCGCCCATCTACCATTCGCAATACGGCACTACTGAGCCCAAGGATTGGGGGAAGGGCATGGGGAAATGGTATGAGACATATTTGCTAAATGTTCTGAGAAAGGCGGGAGTCAGACCGAGCGACTCGGGATCAGATTCTTCGGAGTTGCGTGAAGACTGAGAAGGGCAAGTCTCGATGTCTCGGGCGCCACCCTTCGAGGTCGCCTGATGAGGTTGCATTCCCCGAAAACGAGGGCCTTTCTCCTCGTTAGAGATCACGTTGATTCGTCTGTAACGAGGTTCCTTCGGGAAAGGAAATTCGTGTTAGTCCCTACGCCAGTATTGAGTCCGTCCACTGATGACGCCCCCCATTTCACCATCAATTACTACGGAACTAAGGCTTTACTCGGGACGAGTTCGCAATTCTACACAGAGGCTGGTCTCATGGCCTTTCCTCGAGTGTTCTCAATGGCTCCAGCATTTCGCAGAGAGCCTGTGAATAGATCGACTCCTCTTCATTTCACGGAATTTGGCTACCTGCACCTGGAAATCGCAAACGCGAATTGCGCGGAAGTCATGAATACCATCGAGGATCTGCTTGCAACTGTCGTTGAGGATTGTAATTCGCAAGTGGCTGCAGAACTGAAGCTGCTAGGTCGACGAATCTCACCACCACGACGGCCTTTTCGACAGATAAAGTTTGATTCAGTCTATCCAGGTGTCAGAAACGAAAAGGAGTTTAGCGAAATATCTCATGATGCAACCATGAAGTTCTCGCACAACCTTACCGAACCAGTTTGGATTGTGAACTGGCCAGCCAGTGTTAAGGACGAAATCTACTATAAGCGCGACGCTCAAAACAAGGACATTGCGATGTGTTTTG
>Ga0326727_10020199_pt1 | contig 13258 bp, 10 predicted proteins | sample MB2enrmetagenome_FD_207643 | JGI IMG/M metagenome (GOLD analysis project Ga0326727, IMG submission 207643) | Lab enriched peat soil microbial communities from McLean, Ithaca, NY, United States - MB29MY | ecosystem: Environmental > Terrestrial > Soil > Wetlands > Peat | place: USA: New York...
CCAGGCTAGCTGTATCAGAAAAGGAGATCAAATGAAGGTTGGCGTTTTCACTGCGCTGTTGTCGCAGATGTCACTCGACGACGTTTTGAAGAAGCTGAAGTCGGTCGGCGTGTCCACGGTTGAGTTGGGCACCGGCAATTATCCAGGGGATCCGCATTGCAAGCTCTCCATGCTCGATAACCCCGCTGAACTCGATACTTTCAAGAAGAAACTGGCGGACAACGGGTTTTCCATCAGCGCCCTCAGTTGCCACGGCAACGCTTTGCACCCGGACGCGAAATTTTCCAAGACCAGCCACGAAGTCAGCGAAAAGACCATCCTGCTGGCCGAAAAGCTCGGCGTTCCCGTGGTCATCGATTTTTCCGGCTGCCCCGGCGACAGCGACACGGCCAAATATCCCAACTGGGTGACCGCCCCGTGGCCTCCCGATTTCCTCGAGCTGCTGGACTGGCAGTGGGAAAAGAAGGTCATTCCGTATTGGACCCAGCGCGCGAAATTTGCCGCCGATCACGGCATCAAGGTCGCGATCGAAATGCACCCCAACTTCGTGGTCTACAGTCCCGAGACCATGCTGAAGCTGCGCTCCATCGCCGGCCCGTCGATCGGCTGCAATTACGATCCGAGCCACATGTTCTGGCAGGGAATCGATCCCATCGCGGCCATCCGCGTGTTGGGCGATTGCATCTTCCATGTGCATGCCAAAGATACTCAGATTTACGATCGCAACCTGCCGCTGACCGGCGTGCTCGATACCAAGAAGTACACCGACGAGCGCAATCGCGCGTGGATTTTCCGCACCTGCGGCTACGGACATGGCGCCGAATGGTGGAGCGAATTCATCTCGACCTTGCGCATGTTCGGCTACGACTACGTGCTTTCGGTGGAGCATGAGGACAGCCTCATGTCGCCGGAAGAAGGCTTGACCAAGGCGGTGCGATTCCTCGACAGCATCGTGATTAAAGAAGCGCCGACGGCCGCCTGGTGGGTATAACGATTGAGGTGTTTGGCTTTACTGGCGGCAATTTCTACCGCCTTGATGATGGGCGCCGACGTCCCACGTCCGGCGCCTGAACTGGCCGTCCGCCTGGTGGACGGCTCGCAAATCTCACTGAGCCAGGAGCGGGGCAAGGTGGTGTGCCTGATGTTTATTCTCACCATCTGCCCGCACTGCCAGAAGCTGGTCGGCACCATGTCGAAACTACAGCCGCAATTGGCGCCGCGCGGCCTGGTCACTATTGCGGCCTCAACGCAGGACATGCCCACGTTGTATATCCCCGATTTCATCCGCGATTTCAAACCCGCCTTTCCCGTCGGTTTCGTGGATCGCAACCTGGCGATGCAATTCGTACAGCACGATCCGAAGTATATCTTCTACAACCCGGCCGTGGTTCTGATCGATAAAAAAGGGGTGATCCGCGTGCAATTCGACGGAGGCGATCCCGTTTTTGACGGGGACCAGGAAGCCAATTTGAAAGGCAAAATCGAGCCGCTGTTGAAGTGAGCTGTCAGTTATCAGTTATCAGTCGAAAGGCAGCTGACAACTGATAACTGACGACTGACGACTTCTTTACTGCACCGGTGGCGCTAACCGCGAACTCGGCTGCCCCAGCGGTTGGCCGATGATGTCGCCGCTCACTACCAGTTGCACCCGGCGATTCAGCGCGCGCCCTTCATTGGTATCGTTGGTCGCAACCGGATCTGCTTTGCCGAAGCCTTGCGCGGTAATATTGCCATCGCTCACGCCTTGCGAGACAAGATAGTCGCGCACTGAATCCGCGCGCTTCTCCGATAACTGAAGGTTATATTCATCCGAGCCGATGCTATCCGTGTAGCCTTCCACCGCGAGCTTCAATCCGGGATAAGCCAGCAGGATGCCGGACACCTTCGCCAGTTTCTCGCGCGCTCCGGGCTTCAGCGTAGCTTTGTCGAAATCGAACAGTACATCCGACATGTTGACGATCAGCCCGCGAGCCGAATCGGTGGTAGCCAGAATCATGTTCAACTGGTTGAGCAGTCGCTCGCGCAATTGCTGGGCATTCAGACGCTCGCGATCGGCCTCGGAGCGCGCCTTAGCGCTCTGCGCCATGGCTTCGTTCTTGGCCGCCTCGGCAGCCTGACGGTCGGCTTCAGCCTGTGCCGCCAGAGATTGCGCTTGCGCACGAGCCTGTTCAGCCGCCTGACGATCGGCTTCGGCCTGCTGGCGTGCCTGATCGGCTTGCAAGCGAGCCTGCTCTTCGGCGGATGCCTTCTCCCGCGCTGCTTGTACCCGTGCCTGTTCGGCGGCTCGTTCGCGCGCTAACTCATCTTCCGTTTCGCGGCGGACGGCGATGATACGGGCGTCTTCAGCCATTTGCGTAGCTTCCCGCGCATTGGTTTCCAGCGCTTTTTGATCCACGTGCTTGTTGCGATAGAAGTCTTCCGCGTTTTGCAGATCGACGCCCGCGGTGTGCATGGTGTCGGCTGCATAAGTTTCCGCGCCCTGTGCCTTGGCCACATCCATCGCCATGCGGGCTTCACGCAATTGCAGCGGAATGCGCACGTCGCTGACGAACGTGTCGGGCTGGTGCAAATTTACCGTATAACTGCCGCGTTTCAGCAAATCGTATTTTGCGTTGACCTGTTCCAGCGTGCCGGTGGTATCGGTGCGAATGAAGTTCTCCATCACCACCACGTCGCTGGGCTGGGTGACGGCCCAATACGGTTCCGCGGTCACGATCATACCGAACGCCTGAAGATCGGACGAGGCCACGATTTCAGCCTTGCCGTCATTGTTCTTCGAGACCACTTCGCCGATGCTCTTGGCGCGTCCCTCCGGCGTGATCGCCCACAAGACGTAAGTCAGGAACTCGGGGCCAAAGCGCGAAGGTGGGTCCAGCTTTTCGAAGCGCACGGTCATGCGGGTTGCGCCGGTATTGCTGGTCACGTCGGCCGCGCCCTTCGCCATTGGCATCAGTTCCGTGCCGCGCAGATCGATTTTGGTGGTACCGCTGCGATGGTTGTAATTGACGGCGGGAATGGTTCGCGATATCACCGTGACTTTAAAGATCGGCGCCGGGCCGCCGGACGCGCCGTTGTCGGGCATCTGTTGTGTCGGATTGGGCACCTGCGCAAGCAACACCGGTGCCGCACCGAGTAGTAAAGTGGCTACGAGTTTCATCGTTGTCCTCCCGGCGTATGCAACTGCACGGGGTGGGCCAACTTTTTCACGTGCCGTGCGGAAAGGCACGCGACCCTCAAGTAATAAACTGGATAGTTCATGCCCACAATCAAGCGCGCGCTGATCAGCGTGACCGACAAGAGTGACGTTGTCTCCTTCGCCCGAACGTTGAGTCAGGAGTTTGGAGTCGAGATCCTTTCCACCGGCGGCACCGCCCGGCTTCTCCGGGAACAAGGCGTGCCCGTGCGGGACGTCTCCGAAGTGACCGGATTTCCCGAGATGCTGGATGGCCGGGTGAAGACCATGCATCCAAAGATTACCGGCGGACTTCTTGCCATCCGATCGAACGCCGAGCATATGGCTGCGCTGCGCGAGCACGATATCCAGCCGATCGAACTGGTGGTGGTGAATCTTTATCAGTTCGAAAGAGCCGCCGCGAGCGCGGACGCGAAACTGGAAACGCTGATCGAGAATATCGACATCGGCGGCCCCACCATGATCCGTTCCGCAGCCAAGAATTACCAGGATGTCGCCATCGTGGTGTCGCCCGCGGATTACGACGCCACGCTCGACGAAATGCGCGCCAACGGCGGCGATCTGACGCAAGCCACGCGCTGGCGGCTGGCGCAAAAGGCTTTCCGCACCACCGCCGAATACGATCGCGCCATCAGTGCGCGGCTGGCATTGGTGGATGCGCCCGCTCCGCTGCTGCCCGATCCGCTCGACATTCGCGTTCCCAAGCGCATGGATCTGCGGTACGGCGAGAATCCGCATCAATCGGCCGCGCTCTACGGCGGCAGCGGCGGCGTGGCGGGTGGAGAACAACTGGGCGGCAAGGAGCTTTCCTACAACAACCTGGTGGATCTCGATGCCGCATGGCAACTGGCACAGGAGTTCGAGCGTCCGGCGGCGGCGATCATCAAGCACACCAACCCCTGCGGCTGCGGTGAACAGAATTCGCTGGCAGAGGCGTACCGCAAGGCGCAGGAAAGCGATCCCGTGTCGGCCTACGGCGGCGTGATCGGCCTCAACCGCGCCGTGGATGGCGAGACCGCGCGCGAGATCGCCAAGACATTTATCGAAGCTGTCGCAGCGCCCGACTTCACGCCCGAAGCGCGCGAAGTTCTGGCCGCGCGTAAGAATCTGCGCGTGCTCAAAGTGACCGCGGTTGATGAGCCACTGGTCGTCAAGAGCATCTCAGGAGGGTTTCTCGCGCAGACCTCCGACGTGCACCGCCTGGTTCGCTCCGAGTGCCGAGTGGTGACCCAACGCGCGCCCACCGATGCCGAGTGGACCGCGCTGGAGTTCGCCTGGAAAGTCGCCAAGCACGTGAAGTCGAATGCCATTGTGTATGCCACCGCGGGACAGGCGGTGGGCGTGGGCGCGGGACAGATGAGCCGCGTCGATTCGGTCAAGATTGGCGCCGCCAAAGCCGTGCTGCCGCTCAAAGGAACGGTGGTTGGATCCGACGCCTTCTTCCCCTTTCCCGACGGTGTGGAGGAGCTGGCTAAGAACGGCGCGACAGCCGTTATTCAGCCGGGCGGATCGGTCCGCGATAACGAAGTAATTGAAGCCGCGGACCGGTTGGGGCTGGCAATGGTATTCACCGGAATCCGCCATTTCCGGCACTGAGCGGTGAGCGCAGCCGCCGGGAACGTCATCGTTCCAACGAGTGTCGCCGCGGCCCACAGGGTTCTACTGTTCTTGAAGTTCATTGGTTTCTGCCTCGCCATCGAAACTAGGCCAGCATCTCTTGAATGACGTTGCCGCCAAAATCGGTGAGCTTCTCGTTGCGGCCGTTGTGCAGGAACCACAGACGATTTTGATCCAGGCCCACCAGCTGCAAAATGGTCGCGTGGAAATCGCGCATGCAATATCTTGCGCCTACGCCGCGCAGGCCCATCTCATCGGTCTCGCCGACTACCGTGCCGGGTTTCACGCCTCCGCCTGCGAACCACATGGTGAAGCCGTGCGGATTGTGATCGCGGCCATCGCCGCCCTGCGACATCGGCAAGCGGCCGAACTCCGCGCCCCAGATGACCAGCGTGGAATCGAGCAGCCCGCGCTGCTTGAGATCTTGCAGCAATCCTGCGACGGGCTGGTCGGTCAGTCCCGCCATCTTTTCGTGATTGCCGATCAGGTCTTTATGCGCGTCCCATTGCATTGAAACGGGTCCGCCGCCGGAGTAAAGCTGGATGAAGCGCACGCCACGCTCGACCAGGCGGCGCGCCAGCAGACAGCGCGTGCCAAATTCATTCGTGCGCTTCTCGCCGATGCCATAGAGACGCCTGGTTGCTTCGGTCTCTTTCGAAAGATCCACCGCTTCCGGCGCGTGGCTCTGCATGCGAAAGGCAAGCTCATACGAACTGATGCGCGCCGCCATTTCGGTGTCGCCGTCAAGGGTATCCAGCTCATTCATCTTTTGCAGGAAGTCGAGCGTGTGACGCTGGCGCTGCCCGGTCATTCCGGCGGGCGGACGCAGGTTGAGGATGGGATTGGCGCCGGAGCGGAATACCGTGCCTTGATACACCGCGGGCAGGAAACCGGCTCCCCAGCACGGCGTTCCACCTTCGGGAGTGCCTTCCGGCTGCGGCATCACCACGTACGCCGGCAGGTTCTCGCTTTCGCTGCCGAGCCCGTAGGTGATCCACGAACCCATGCTGGGATAGCCCATCAAGATGCGGCCGGTGTTGACCTGATACATGGCCGGCGCGTGCACCGTGCTGTCGGTATAGAAGCTGCGCACGAAACATAGGTCGTCCACGCATTCGGCGAGATGCGGGAACAACGACGATACTTCGCGCCCGCACTGGCCGTATTTCTTGAACTTCCACGGACTGCGCAGCAGCGGCGTATCGCCCTTCGTAAACTGGCTCACCACCGTACCAAAACTCGCCGGCAGCGGTTGGCCGTGGTACTTTTCGAGGGCGGGCTTGGGATCGAAAGTATCCACCTGGCTGGGCGCGCCGACCATGAAGAGGAAGATGACCGATTTGGCTTTCGCCGGGATCTGTTGCGGCTTGGGCGCCAGCGGATTCACGCGTTCCGCGCCGTCGAGCAGCGAAGCCAGCGCAATGGAGCCGAAGCCGTGCGCGGCGCGAACCAGTACATCACGGCGGGTCACTTTAGGGAACATAGACGAACTCATTTCGATTGAAGATGGCCAGCGAGAAGTCAGGGAGCGTGCCGCCAGTGGACAGGAACTTTTTGGCGAGCTGCATCTCCGGCTTGCGTGGCGTGCGCGACAACGCGAGGCGCCACGCCGTGTTGACGATGCAGGTGCGATCCCTGCCGCAGGCCTTTTCGAGGCGCGCCGCGAAGGCTTGCGAGACCTCCTGCATGAAATCGGAATTGAACAGCGACAGCGCCTGGAGCGCGTGCGTGGATACGGGACGTACCGGGCAGGAGGTGATGTCGTCGGGTTGATCGAACGCGGAGAGCAGCGGCAGCCTTACGCTGCGCTTGTTGTAGAGATAAATGGCGCGACGGTTCTGCACGTTCTTATCGGGATTCACCGGCCAAAGGCCGTCGCGTTCGTTTTCGGTGAAGATGAGGTCGTAGACTTCAGGCTCGATCGGAATCCTCACCGGCCTGCCACCGACTTGCGGATTCAGCGTGCCGGCCACCGCGAGCGTGGCATCGCGAATCATTTCAGCATCAAAGCGCTTGCGGTTCATGCGCCACAGCAGGCGATTGTCCGGATCGATTTTTGCCTTAGCCGCATCTGGCGCAGAGGATTGCCGGTACGTGCCGGAGGTCACGATCATGCGGTCGATGGCTTTGATGCTCCAGCCTCGCGACATGAATTCCGCGGCCAGCCAGTCGAGCAGCGCGTGGCTTTCCGGCCTGTCGCCCATGACGCCGAAATCGTTGGGCGTGCGCACCAGAGCGTAGCCGGTGCGGAATTGCCAGATGCGATTCACCATCACGCGCGCGGTGAGCGGATTCGCCGGCGAAGCCAGCCACTTCGCCAGTGCCGTGCGGCGCGCAGTGGGCGTCGCCGGAATCTCATAGCCGGCCTGGATTACCAGCGGCACGGCGGCATCCACGGGATCGAGCCGGTTGTGTGGATCGCCCAGGCGCAGCACGTAGGCTTGCGGCGCGGGGTCAGACGTATCGACAAAAGCGTAGGCGGTGGGCAGCGGGTCCGGTGCGGTCATTTGGATGGCGTGAAGCTGTTCGCGCAGTTTAGCGCGCGTGGCTTTACCTTGCGGCGACATGGCAGCCAGGACTTCGTCCCAGGTGGGATTGATTTGCGCCTCGGCATTGGACGCGTCGCGCTGTTGCTCGGCCGTTCGCATGCTCTTGGGAGTATCGAGCGCTGCGCGAAGTTTGGGGTCGAGCTTGGCTTTGCGGTCTGCCGCGATCTGCTCTTCGTAAGGATGAGCAAGCGCCTTGAGAGCCGCAACCACCGGCTCCAGACGCGCCTTGTACGCCTTGTCCGCCGTCTCCCACACGGCCTTTTCAGCCGGCGTGGCGATCTCGACCTCCTTGCCTTTCGCGCCAGCAAAGACGGCTTGCAGCCGGTAGAAATCGGCTTGCAGGATGGGATCGAACTTGTGATTGTGGCAGCGCGCACAGTTGACCGTCATGCCTAGGAATGCCTGGCCGACATTGGTGGCGATTTCGGTGAGCACTTCCTGGCGGCTCTCCTCGGGATCGATGTTGCCGGAAACAATGTGTTCGGAGCCGGCGCGCAGATATCCGGTGGCGATGAGCGCTTCGGTGTTGCCGGGGAACATCTCGTCGCCGGCGATCTGTTCTTCGATGAAGCGGTCGTAGGGTTTGTCGTGATTGAAGGCGTCGATGACGTAGTCGCGATAGCGCCAGGCGTGGGGCCGGTCGGCATCGAGTTCGTAGCCGTTGGTATCGGCATAGCGCGCGACATCGAGCCATTTGGAGGCCCAGCGCTCGCCGTAATGCGACGACGCTATGAGGCGATCGACCACTTTCTCGTAGGCATTGGGCGATGCGTCTTTCACGAATGCGGCGACTTCGTCGGGGGTGGGGGGAAGGCCGGTGAGGTCGTAGGTGACGCGGCGGAGCAGTTGGATGCGGTCGAGCGGCGGAGACGGTGTCAGGTTCTTCTCGCGCAGGGTTTGCAGGATGAAGGCGTCTACTGGTGTTCGGACCCAGGGGTCTTTGGTGTGCGGGACTTCAGGACTGGTGACCGGCTGATACGCCCAGTACTTCGCGCGTGCTCCGATGAATTTGGCTTCGTCGAGATTAGCGGCTAGCAAGGCTGTGCCTAGCAGGGTTGCAACGGCTAGAAGGATCGAGACGAGTCTCGATCCAGGAGGTACGAGCAGGGGACGATCCGTGTCGGGAACGTCTCTGGCGGCAGGAACGCGTTTCGGCATGGCGGCCGCGCGGAGGCACAGACTGAAGTCTGTGTCACGAACGGAGCGCGTATGCCGCATGGTTCCTGGAACGGCCGGTGGTGGAGTTGGATCGATCTTCACTTTGCTCCTTGCAGCCAGGTGGTCACTTTCTCCGTTATATCGCGTTCGGCGGCTTCGGTGAAAGGCGAGGTGTTGGGCTCGTACCCTCCCTCGGCAATGGCCTGCGCGGTCGGAAAATAGCCGAACCAGCCGTTGGTGTAGCCGAAGTAAAACGTGCGGGCGAAGGGCGACGCGTTGCGTGCCTGAATGGCGATTTCGCAAAACAGCTCCACCGGCGCGGACCAGATGATGGTGTCGTTGATCTCGAGGAAGCGGATGGGCAGCTTGATCAGCGTGCGTCCGGCGCTGTCTACGCGCGTGTAACTCGCCAGTTCCGGCGGCCACACCAGACCGCTGCGCAGCGGCGTCTCGACCGTCATTTCCGCCGCACGCAGGGTGACGTCGTCGGTGGCTTTGGGAATGGCATTGTAGGCCTGCAAAATCTTGTCGCCGAGCAGCACGCGGAATTGGTTCAAGTGGCCCGCGTTGGGAGTGGGATAGACGCTGTAGATAGGCGCGAGATTACCTGCCGCGCCATTGATGAACAGCACCGTGGCGCTGAGTTTCTGTTCCAGATATGCGGCCACGATCCCGGGCGCATCGCCGCTGATGAGTTTATTGTCACCGCTCAGCACGGTGCCGTGAATGGCGTAGTTGGCGATGAGGGCGAGCAGCGATCCATCGGGACGTTCGATGCGAATGAGGCCGATCTGGCGGTCGGCCGGGCCATCCGGATTGAGCCCCAGGGTGACCTTGCCATCGACATCTTTGGCGCGGCGATTGATGTTGGCGAGCGCCATGCCGACGCCGAATTGCAGGCGCGCCGGTTCGAGAGTGGTGAGCGCCCGTTGCGCGGCTTGGACGAGCGAGGAGGTGACCTGGCGGGTGTAATCGCGATCCCACTCGTGATCGAAGCGGTTGGCGAGAAATACTTTAGACATGGCCGGCGGACCGACTTCGGGCGCGGAGTGGGTGTGGGTCACGGACCACCAGAACTGGCTGCGCGGGATGCCGGCGGTGCGCTGCAGTTCGGCGGCGACGTCATCGTACACGCCGGGCGAGAAGAGGCAGATGTCGCTGACCGCGAGGACGAATTGGGTGTGCCCGTCGCTGAGGGCGATGACGCGGGTGTAGATGGGGTCGTGCACGCCGGTCGATTGGCGGGCGTTGTAGCCGAGCAGCCATTGCGGCGTTTTCGGCGTGATGTCGACTTTGACGGCGGCGGCGCGGAATCCCGCGGCTTGCGCCGAGGCAGCGATGATCATCGCCGCGATAACTGGTTTCAACATAGTGTTCAACATTCTATCTTTTCCTGCTATGGGAACTTTTCTCCCTCTGGTGACATTACCTATATAGACATGGCAAGCGACGAAGCCTTGATGCTGGACCTGCGGCGCGGATCGCGCGATGCCTTCGAGGAACTGTTCGCCCGCTACCGGGATGCGATCTACGGATTCTTCCGCCGCCGAATCCCCGCGGACGGACGCGCGGAGGACCTCACCCAGGAAACTTTCCTGGCCGTGCTGGCCGCAGCGCATCGTTATGAACCGCGCGCTACAGTGCGTAGCTATCTCTTTGGCATTGCTTTCCATCTCCTTTCCTCCGAGCGCCGCAAACAGGAGCGTGAGGCGCCGGCGATCGCGGAGCCGGCTGCGACTCCTGTGCTGGACGAGTCCCTTTGGCTGCGCGAGGCTCTCTCCAAACTGGATGCGACCGAGCGCGAAATGCTGATGTTGCGCGAGTACGAACAACTCAGCTACGGCGAAATTGCCGCGCTGCTCAAAATCCCGGTCAATACCGTCCGCTCGCGCCTGTTCCGCGCGCGCATGGCGCTGAAGGCGCTGCTGCAGGAGGCATGATCATGCACACTATCCAACCCGACGAACTGATGGCCTATCTCGACGGCGAGCTTCCCGCGGAGCGCGCTACGTTCGCCGCGTCCCATTTGGGAACGTGCGCCGAATGCCAGCGGCTGGCGGCTGACTTGCGCGATTTGTCCGATCGCATGGCAGCGTGGCAGGTCGAGGTGTCTGTGCTTCGGGCGCCGGAGGTTGAGCAGAAGATTGCAACCGGGCGGCCTTGGTATATGTGGAAGCCGCTTTGGGTGATGACGCCTGTCCTCCTATTGGTGGCATTTTTGCAGTTCGCGCCGCGCTACGAAAGGGCGAGGGTAGTGAGGCTGGGGCTGCCAACTGCGCCGCAGGCGAAGGGGCGTATGCCCAAGACCATGAATTCCGTCGGCGAACTCATCGCGCATAGCGCCAACCTCTCTCTCATCGCCGGCAACTTCGACCAGGCTCGCGATGCTATGCAAGATATTCTCAAGCGCCACCACGCTTACATCGCCTATCTGACTATCAACGCCGAGGCCTCCTCTACCCGCACGCTTGACGCCACCATCCGCACGCCGGACAGTCAACTCGACGCCACCATTAGGGAGTTGAAATCCCTCGGACGCGTTCTCCAGGAAGGCCGCTCGGGAGAAGAAGTCACCCTGCAATCCATCGATCTCGACGCGCGCCTCGCCAATGCGCGCAATACCGAGCAACGCTTGACCGAATTGCTCAAACGCCGCACCGACAAGCTCTCCGACGTGCTGGATGTCGAGAATCAGATCTCGACTACGCGCGGCCAGATCGAGCAGATGGAAGCCGAACGGAAGAGCCTCGATACACGGATACAATACGCTAAGCTGGATCTGCGCATCACCGAGGTCTATCGAAGCCCGACCGATTCGCGCTTGCGCAACGCGGCTATGGAAGGCTGGCGCTCGCTGGGCGACAGTCTCATTGCGGTTGCTGCGTTCGTCCTCTTCGACGGCCCTTTGATTCTGCTCTGGTGCGCGATTCTGTTCTTTCCTGCGCGCTACGCCTGGCGGCGGTTCCGCCGATAGCGGCCGGCTAAAGCCCGCACTACGGGCGCGGCGGGCGGCTTGGGTTTGGATTTTGGCGTCGAAAAAGGCCTTCAGGCTGCCTTTTTTTGGATGCCGAGGGCCTGTTCGGCGAGGTCGAGGTCGGGTTCGTGCATGATGAAGTCCTCGGTGGGGGTTTCCGGAGGGGTTTTGGGGGTGGGGTCGGGGGCTTTTTGCGGACCGAAGCCAATTTCGTCGTTTTTCCTTTGTTTTTGGGCTTTTACGAGCTCGGTGTGAGCGCGGTGGAAGGCCCGGTCGGCGGTGGTGTAGTAGCGAATGAGGAGTCCGAGGTGCTTGGGGACTCCGAGTTGCCGGTTTTCGAGAAGGTCCAGGAAGGCGCCGCCTTGCAAATTGAGGGCTCGCTGGGTGAGCCACTGGGTCTGGGCCATTTTTTCGACGAGGATTTCTTCGGTGGGGGTTACGGGTTGGTATTCCGTGCGCAGGTCGGCGAGGAGCGCTAGGAATTCTTCCTGATCTTCTCCGGGGATGATGGATTGTGCGGAGGCGAAGCCGTGAGTGAGTCCGTTCATGCGGGAATTGGCTTTGCCTTCGGGCGTGATGGGGCCGGTCGATTTCTGTGCGTTGGCTCGATTGGCTGCTATTTGTGCGGGTGTGGCCATATATGCTCCTTAAAATGGAAGGGCAGACCACACAAAACGATGGTCTGCCCCACGGGAGAGCGATCTGTGCTCTTCCGGTTCCAGTGTAAAGGGCGGCTGGTGCGGTTGAGGGGTAAGTTGTTGGTTCTATTAAAAAAAGCCTTTGTCACTCAGTCGGCGGCTGCGCGAGTGATAGGCTTTTTCGCCGGGACTCCCTTAGTGTGGCAATCGATGCACTTTACGAAATGGATGTTGTGCTTGCTCTTGGTCGAGGCGTATGTCGTATCCATCTTCTCCACGTCGAGGCCGCAGTTGGAGAGACGCGGATGGCATCCTGTGCAGGAGGCTTGCGTTTTCTGGCCATGCTTGAAATGGCATGACAGACAACTCATGCCTTCGTGGACGCCGAGGCCGGTGCGATCGTCTCCCGTGCCCGCCTGGAATGCTCCCGCTACCGGCGCGTGACACTGATAGCACAGCGCCTGGCGCGGGTCCGGACTCATGCGCACTACGCGATCACCTTCGCGCATCTGGGGCAGCGTCAGGCCGGCGATCGCCACGCTCATGCGGGCGCGACGATCATATAGCGCCAGCGATGGACGCGCCACTTCCTTCGTTTTGGGCCCCAGCGGCGAGCCTTCGCGGTGCATCTGATGACAGGCCATGCAGGGAATTGCCGGCTGGTCCTGCATTCCGGACTTCAAATGCCAGGGTCCTGTCTGATCGAGAGGCGTCACCAGGTCGCGAATGCCTCCGGCGAAATGCGCGCCGTGGCAGCGCAGGCAATCGTCCATCAGAGGCTTCTTGCTATTGAAGTCCTTGCTCAAGAAAATCTTGCCGTACGTCACCCCGTGCGGGCCATTCTGCCAATCCGCAAACTCCTGCTGATGACACGACTGGCAGCGGCGCAGCATCGCCGGAATATCCACGGGCCGAATCTTGATCTGCTCGGGAACCTGGCCGCGCCAATGCTCCACTACGCGCTTCAGATTGTTGAGATGAAACCCGGCATCCAGCGTGGCCGCGTCGCCATGACAGGCGCTGCATTGAATTTTGCGATGCGAGGATTGATGCCAGGTCTCATAGATCGGCTCGATCTCGTGGCACCTTCCGCATCCCGCGCCGCCTTTCGATTCGTAATAAACACTCG
>Ga0326727_10020202_pt1 | contig 13257 bp, 18 predicted proteins | sample MB2enrmetagenome_FD_207643 | JGI IMG/M metagenome (GOLD analysis project Ga0326727, IMG submission 207643) | Lab enriched peat soil microbial communities from McLean, Ithaca, NY, United States - MB29MY | ecosystem: Environmental > Terrestrial > Soil > Wetlands > Peat | place: USA: New York...
AAAAATCTTGCGCTTGTCCGAAGACCTGCCGTTGATCATCGAAATCGTCGACACCCAGGAAAAGATTGACGCATTCCTGCCCTTGTTGGACGGCATGATGGGCAGCGAGCTTGTGACTCTAGAAAAAGTGCAGGTTCTCCAATATGGACCCGTCCGCAATGAATAGACGTTTCAATGCGGCGTGAGGCTGTTATTGACAATTCGTCACCAGGTTCTGGTGGCCCGACCCGATCACCATTCTCACTGCCCCAAACTACGGAGAAACACCATGAGCAAGATTTCGTCCCTTTCCGCCCAAGAGATTCTCGACTCACGCGGCAATCCGACGATCCGCGTTCACCTGACGCTCGACAACGACATTAAGGTTTCGGCATCGGTGCCATCGGGCGCTTCGACCGGCGAGAATGAAGCGGTGGAACTCAGGGATGGCGACAAGTCTCGCTACGGCGGCAAAGGTGTGCTGAAAGCGGTGGGCAACGTCAATCAGCTGATCGCGCCAAAGCTGGTTGGTCATGATCCGAGCCGGCAAGCGGAAATCGACGCACTTCTGATCGATCTCGACGGCACGCCCAACAAGGCCAAGTTGGGAGCCAACGCCATCCTCGGCGTTTCGATGGCGGTGGCGCGGGCGGCGGCGCAGACGGCGAAGCTCCCGCTCTATGCCTATCTTGGCGGTCCCGGCGCGACCCGCCTGCCGGTGCCGATGATGAACATCCTTAATGGCGGCAAGCACGCCGACAACTCAGTGGATTTTCAGGAATTCATGGTGATGCCGGTGGGCGCGGCGAGCTTCGCCGAAGCGCTGCGTTACGGAGCCGAAACCTTTCATGTGCTGGCGAAGATCCTGGCGAAGAAGGGCTATACCACCTCGGTTGGCGACGAAGGTGGTTTCGCGCCCAACCTCAAGAGCAACGAGGAAGCCTGCGAGGTCATCGTCGAGGCCATTCATGCGGCCGGATACGAGCCGGGCAAGGATATCGCCATTGCCCTCGATCCGGCCGCCAGTTCGTTTTACACCAACGGGACCTACGACCTCTCGAAGTCGGGCCAAGGCAAGAAGACCAGCGAGGAATTGATCTCGCTCTATGGCCGCTGGCTGGAGGCCTTTCCCATCGTCTCCATTGAGGATGGGTTGGACGAAAATGACTGGACCGGTTTCGCCAAGCAGAATGCGGCACAAGGCAACCGCATCCAGATCGTCGGCGACGATATCTTTGTCACCAATCCAACCTTCGTTCGCCGAGGCATCGCGGAAAAGTCGGCGAATTCCGTACTGATCAAGCTCAATCAGATCGGCACCGTCAGCGAAACCATCCAGGCCATTCAACTCTGCCGTGAGGCCGGCTGGCGTTTCGTTATTTCCCATCGTTCCGGTGAGACAGAGGACACCTTCATGGCTGATTTCGCCGTGGCCATGGGTGGAGGTCAGATCAAGACCGGTTCGGCCTGCCGCAGTGAGCGCATCGCCAAATACAATCGCCTGCTGGAAATCGAGGCCGAATTGGGCAAGGGCGCAGTATTCAAGTCGCCGTTCGTGTAAGCGGCGGAAAGCCCTATCGGTGGGCGTCGTCCTGCTGAACCAATAGAAGCAGGTTGCCCCAGAGGAAGGTATGGAACAGGGCGAAAATCCTGTTCCAACCGCCTTTCAGGAATACAATGAGGAAATTAGAGGTGCCGAGCGAGGCGGCTACAACCCGAGCCCTCGCTTTCGTCCAAATCCCCATTCGATCCCTCCACCGGTTGCGACGCCTGATATATGCTGGCCGAGATGCCTTTCAAGCGAAGGTGCCCAGGGCACGAGCTGAAAGCCGAGTCCATCGTCGATCATGGCGTAGCGACCGGAAGTGAGTGTCAGGCGTTGCCGGTATGTGCCGCCGACGTGTTCTCCGGGTTTAGCTTGGGTGTAGGGCAATCCCATCTCAGCCGAAAGCTTGGCTCCGACCGCATCCAACTCGCGTCGCCGTAACGTTTCGAGGAGATCGCGCTGCAGAATGACGCGTTGGCCTTGCCGACGGGCGAGGCCTTCTTCCGCCAGATGCTCAGCCCGAGCCGCCATCGCGTCGCGAACCTCCTGTCCGAATCCCCCCATGGACAGCGACATCGGCTCGCGCTCGACCAGCCGATGATCGAGCCAAGTCGCGCCGGGTGCTGTCACTTGCCGCGCAAGGTCGATATCCGAACGATTGGCCAGCACCAAAGTCGGCTGACGGTCATCGCTCCTGCTGAGCCGGCGCACCTCAACGATCCCTCCGATGGGTGGCGCATGCTCGAAGGCCTCGATGCCGGGGAAGCGGACGTGATGGGCGCGGCCATCGGTGCCGTCGATCACGGCGTAGGCCTCGCCGGTCAGCTCATCATGGAGCCCCTTGTCCACCAGCCGGCCGATGATCGGAGATGATGCCTCGCCCGTCTCGATCACATAGTCGTCGATCCCGCGATCCCGGCTTTGCTCGGTGAAGGCGCGATGCATGGTCTTGATGATGTCGCCCCGCATGCCGAGGTCGCGCAAAGAGCGTTCGGCCTCCAGCCCGACCATCCACTCGCCGGGACCAGCGAGCGCGGCCAGCCCCATCTTCTCCAGATGCTGGAGCCGCCCGATCATGAGACGGCGCATTTCGGGATCGCCGGGACCGGGACTGTCGGGCCGTAGATCGATAGAGCCGATATCGTCGGTGGCCAGGCGGATCTCCGCATCGAGGCGGGTCCAGCGTTCGGCAGTGATTTCCCGTTCCAAGGCGGACCGCACCTCGTGTTCCGGCTTCGGCCCCAATTCGATCGAGACCAAGTCCGCGGCGCGGGCGCGCAAACCCCGGCTGATATAGTCGCGAGAGATGACGAGGTCCGCGCCGGTCTGGTCGACGCCGCGTACCAGCAGATGGACGTGGGGGTTGTCGGTGTTCCAATGATCAACGGCGACCCAGTCGAGGCGGGTTCCCAGATCGGCTTCCATCTGTCGGGTGAGATCGCGGGTGAAAGCGCGGAGGTCGGACATGTCGCCGGCATCCTCGGGTGAGACGATGAAGCGGAAATGGTGCCGGTCGTCTTTGCAACGCTCGGCGAAAGCCGTGTCGTCGGCACGCTCATTCCCGGCGTCGAACATCCGCGCCTTCTCGCCATCACGGGTGACACCCTCGCGCTTGAGATAGGAGAGATGCGCCGTCAAGGGCGCGGAGCGAAACGCCCGGCCCTGATGCCGGACGATGCGCGCCTTCACGACGACGCGGCGCTGCGTCGAGAACAGCCGATTACGACTAAAAACGGCCCGGCCTCGCCCGAAGGTCGAGCGGCCGCAGCGCTTGCCGGTGCCGGACGGCAAGGTCGTATGTCCCGCTTTGCTGGCGGCGCGCAGCACCTGATTGAGGAAGCTCTTCGGCTTGCCACCGCCCTGGCTGTGGATGCGCCCCGGTCGGACGCGGAACTCGCTGTCGTCTTCGCTCATCGGGGCGGTCCTCCCGCCGAAAATTGGGGAACGGTGCCGAAAACACCCTTGAAATCGTTACGATTCTGCCTCCGAGCGGCACGCGACCCGACCGACCGGCACGTCGAAAGACAAGTCCTGCCAAGGACTTGGATGATGACCGTGCCGCCGCTTTTATCTCGCCGTCCGTTGGTCGTGTTTCCTGGCTTCCCCCATCTCACCGCCCCATCCGCGCTTATCCTCGACGGGCTGCGACAGCATGCGCTCACGGTCATTGCCGCCGATCTCCAACATTCCGGTGCACGAAAAGGCCGTCGGATTGCGGCGCCAGAGCCGACAAATCGGCGGCGGCACGGCGCCATGTCGGCAGTTCGGGCTGTGCATTGGAAGCGACGCCATTGTTGCCCGGCTGGTTGACAACACGCTCGATGAACAGCGGTGCCCGGGTCCAGGAAAACGCATCGGCGGCAACAATGACAGTGCGGTCGACCGGTTCATCGCCGACCATCGGCGTAAGGATCGCGACGTAACGCCGCGTCTCGGTCGGCAACGGTCGACCTGTCGCCAGATACTCTTCATAGCGCGCTGGTCCCGCGTTGTAGGCGGCCAGGAAGCCCGGCATTCCGTAGCGGTCGTACAGTTCGCGGAGGAACGCCGCGCCGGCCAGAATGTTGTCGCGCGGCACCATGGGGTCGGTCCCGAGATCATAGCGGACACGCAAACTGGCGTAGGTCTCTGGCATGATCTGCATCAGACCGATCGCGCCCTTGGGCGACAGCGCCCGCACATCGCCGCGGCTTTCGGCATGAATGACCGCTGTGATCCAGCGTGCGGGCATGCCGAACCGTCGCGATGCCTCGGCGATCTCGGCGGCAAACGGATCGGCGACCAATGCGTCGGTCGACGGTGCTGTCATCAATACCGGCTCGGCACGCGCGCCAGACAGCGGCACGGACCACGTCACCACCGTGATGACGCACAGGGCGACATGGATCCCGGCCGGGACGAGGGGAGGACGGGCATGCCGGCCGGCTGAAGATTGATCGATGGCCCGCATGGTCATTCCCTCCCGCCGGTCCACAAAGGATCCGCTCGGCCGACGATGCTCGCCGCCGCCAGCGGCCCGAAATAGCGGCCGTCGAAAGAGTCGGCGGATTGCCGATTCATGAGGAAGACCTCGCCCTCGGCAAGGACACGGCAACCCTGCCAGACCGGAAGATCGCGGCCGCGGCGATCACGCTCGCGCGCCTCGCCCACGGTGATGCCGTCCACGGTGATCGTGCGCCCACCCCGGCAGACGAGTTGTCCGGGCAGCGCCAGGACGCGCTTCAAAAGCGGCACGCCTTTTGGCAAATAACCGCGCTTGGCGAGGAAGCCGGCCAGTGGCTCCGGCGGCGTTACCACCACCAGATCGCCGAGTTGCAACGCGCCGACCGGCCGCACGCGATAGAGCCCGACCGGTACGCTGGCGCTGGCATTCCAGATCAGCTCCGGCGCCGGGCGGACGATGACAGAAACGCCCATCGCCATCGTCGCGGCAAACGCCGCCATCATCGCTCCGATGCGCGTCATGGCGCGATCCGCCGCCGCCGGAGCCAGGCCCCATGATGTTCCCGCGTATAGAGTCGCGGCTCTTCCCCGGCGATTAACCGGTTGTGGACATGCCGCCAGTGATCGGGTGCGGCGTCAGCCGGATCGATGCCGATGGCTTCTACCGCATCGATCGCCTGCAGCGCCCGCTCGACCCTGGGCCAACCGGAGATTCGCAGAAGAATTTCACCGCCGGGATGCACGAAGCCGACCGTTGAGAAGGCCTCGCCGGGACGGACAGCCCTCAGAATGTCGATACGCGAGACGACAGTGCCATAGTCGTTCGCAGCCCAGCGGACAAAGGCGAAGATGCTGTCCGGCGCGAAGCTGAGGATGCGGCGGCGGCGGTCGAGGATCTGCTCACCGCCATCCCGCCCGAAGCGGATCCAGTGCTCGATGCGCTTCTCGATCCAGGTCAGCTCGACAAGGGTGAGGTTATCGGACGGCGGCATCATGGCGCGCTTCCGCCGTCGTCGGGAAACTCGCGTAATAGCAAAGTGCGCAGCATGTCGGCGACGGTCATGCCACGCCGGAAAGCGGCGACTTTGATTCGCCCGCGTAGCACCGGCGTGACGTCGATGGTCAGCCGGGCAGTAAAGGCTTCAGCTTGCGGATCGCCCGCGACGGCTGGATCCGGAGCCTTTACCCAGCTTTCGGCATCGCCGGGACGGGATGCGAAGCGGCGTCTGGGAGCGCCGCCGGTCACCGAACGATCCTTCCGACCTCGGCCGCCAGCGCCGCGATCTCGCATGCCGCCGGGCTGGTCTCGTCGATGTCGGAGACGAGGCGGCCGAATTGCGCGGCGTCGGCGAAAACGACGCGCTGGCCGATGGTCGCGCGAAGCAGCGGAGGATCGTGGTCGGCGAGGCCCTCGGCCGTCTCGCGAGCGATGACGGTCCGGGCGGCACAGCGGTTCAGCACGAAACGGGCGATGAGTTGCGGGCGGAAAATTCGCGCCTCGCCAAACAGTTTCAGGATCTCGCCCGAAGCCCAGCCGTCGAAGGGCGACGGTTGGACAGGAATCAGCACGAGATCGGCGGCAAGGAGCGACGAACGCATCAATCCTGCGACTCGCGGCGGTCCATCGATGACGACATGGTCGGCGTCGCGGGCGAGCTCGGGCGCCTCGCGATGCAAGGTATCGCGGGCCAGCCCGATGACGCCGAACAGGCGCGGCAGTCCTTCGCGCGCCCGCTGTTCGGACCAGTCCAGGGCCGAGCCCTGCGGGTCAGCGTCGATCACCGTGACGCGCTTTCCCTGCCGAGCCCATTGCCCGGCAAGGTGCAGGGCCAGCGTGGTTTTGCCGACGCCGCCCTTCTGATTGAGGAGCGCGACGATCATGATGCATCTCCGGGCTTCAGAGGAAGGAGCGGTTCCGGCGACCGGTGATTTGCCGGACCTTGATCGCGCCGCTTTTCCTTCCCGGACGGCTGCGCCGCGCCGGAAGTTTTCCCGTCGCCGACAACAGAAACGTTAGAATCAATGTTAGAGTCTAAGTTAGGAGCGCGAATTTCTTTTTTCTGTCCGTGGCTTAGACCCGATTCGGGTTCCTGATAGCACGAGGGTCGGGTTCCCGATGGCACGACCTTATTGGTTCCCGATAGCACGAGCGGTTCCCCACGTTGTCCACAGGGTTCCGGCTCGAAGGCCAGCAGGGTGCGGCCACCGGTTTCGATCTCGACGAACAGGGTGTAACCGGGTAGCGGTTGGCGGCGGATGATGTCGCGTAGATCGAAGGCGAAGCGCTTGAACGGTGAGAGACTGCCGGACTTCAGATGAAGGTGGCGAAAGTCGAATCGCCAGCCAAAGCGCTGCCGGCCGCCATGTTTGCGGACCAGGCGGTAGAGCCAGCGCTCCAAGCCGCCGGTCAGGCCAAAATAGGCCCGGTCGATGGTCAGCACCAGGGCATCGTCGAGGACAGCGCGATAGAACCAGTCGGGAACGATCATCTCGACACCGCCAGGATGACCGTGGGCATCGGCGCGTTCCGTCCATTCGTTGATCCAGGAAAAGCGGTGCATCCGCCGCTCGGCCGGCTGACGGAGCGATGTCGCGACCGTGGTCGATTGCAGACGATCCAGCGCCGCCTTGAGCCGCTGATAATCGCGCAAGCCGGTCCCGCGACCGATGAAGGTCAGGATTTCATGGGGGGTCGCCGACATCAGGCGGGAGGTGCGCAGACCGGCATCGCGTGCCTCGACGATCTGCGAGGCGGCCCAGATCAACACATCGGCGTCCCAGATGGTGGCCATTCCGTGGTCGGGCACGGCCTCGACGCGGATGGCGACGTCCCCGGAGCGGAAGTCGATCGGGGTAATGCGGTGGGTTTTGGCGAGGCTGAAGAAGGGATAGGCCATGAGATCCTGCGCGTCTCGCGGCGCGAGATCGCCGGGAAGGGCGCGGAACAGCTCAAGCTGCTCGCGTTCCGATCCTGGGCGGCGTCGCGTCGGCATGATGGGAACCGCCGGGAACGATCAGCGGTGCGGCTGATCGGTGGACGCCGGGACGATGGACGGATGGCGCTTGGCCGGAAGCACTTGGCCGACGCCCGGATCGGAGGTCGACGCCTTGGCGCCGCGCGCGACCCAGGCCTGCAGATCGTCGAGTCGGTAGACGACGCGACCGCCGAGCTTGGAATAGCGCGGACCGGTGCCGTAGGTGCGATGCTTCTCCAGCGTGCGCCCGGAAAGGCCGAGGAAGCGGGCGGCTTCGGGTGTACGCAGGTAGCGCGGCGGAAGTTCGGGAAGGACAGTGGACATGGGTGGCCTCCGTGGTGCCAATGATGGCTGCCGGGTATCGGCGGCCGTCAGGGATCACGATGGCGAAGCGGAACCGCGAAAGGGGATGGTGAAGGTGGGGGGCGGAGAATTCGCCACCCCCGCGCGCCAGCCGATCAGTCCGGCCGGCGTGGACCGAGGAGATTGCGATAGTCGCCACGCATCATGGTGAACCCGGTGCGCGCGAGGCGGATGACCGTGTCGCGGAGCGGTGCGGTCTTCCAGGGTTCGGCGGCGAGACGACGGGGGTCGAACAGAGCCTCGGCGATGGCCCGATAGCTGGCGCCAGCCAAGCGGGCATCAAGGGCGCGCAAGGCTGTGATCAGGCGGTCGAGCCGCCGCGTCGGACTTGGGAAAGGGGGAGGACGCCGCTGCGCCATATACCGCCAGAAGCGCAAGGTGGCGTCGGCGCGCTGTGACGCGGTGACGTCGAGCGGAATGATCGCCGCCATCGGGGTGGCGGCGCTCGGTGAATCGATCAGCCAGAGCTGGTGCCTGATCAGCCCATCCCTGACGAGCAGATGCGCGCCATCTTCGGCATCGCGTCGCAGGGTCGAGCCGGGCAAATCGCCGAGAAGGAGGGCGGGTAGCCTGCACTCGGCGGGCGCCGCCGTTAGGACGATGACGTCCGCCAGATCGTCGGGATGCCAGAAAACGGGCGATTCATCGGCGCGTCGGTCGGGGTCGGCCAGGAAATCGCAACCCCCAGCGCCGAGCGGGACCATCGATCCCATGATCGGCTTGGGCTGGGGCGGTGTCGTAGGCTACCCGATAGTTGGGATTGCGGCGCAGGAACTCCCAGGCCAGGCTGGCGGGCTCGATGCCGGCGGCGAATTCATAGGTGGCGGACGACCACCATTCCACATTCGACAAGGGCAGCCTCCTTGTGACGATCAAAATGCCAAAGGTCGTATGGCTCAGATCTGAGGTGGAGGTGGCGATATTTGCAGGTCGCGATCCGGCATAGCGTTATGTCGAAACCGGATCGGCGGATATCAGGATAGACGTAAAGCCGGACAGACGCATCTGCGGAAAAGCTGACGCCGTGGCCGCCGTTTGGCGCGCCACGCGCACTTAACGCGGCGCGCGAAGAAGATCGCGATAGCCATGTTCCGTCATCCAGCGCGCCCGCGCCAGATGCGTCTCATGCATCCGCTTCGCTCTGGTCGGCTCCTTGTCGGGATCGACCTTGAGCACGATCCGAGCCACCTCGCGCCAGTCGGCCTGAGCCGCGGCGGCATCGAGCAGCCGCACATAGGCGATCATCATCACATGGTCGTAGTCGGTAAGCGTGTCCGATACCGGGGGTTCGTCGGCGAACTGCGGGTCGAGAACCGGCTTGGGGTGCGTCACACCCGCCTCCTTCATGAAAGGGTCCGCGTATTATAATACGTAGCGCCAAAATACACGATGGGTGTCCATCCTATGGATGGATATTCGACAAGTGTTCGGTGAAAACCTACGCCGTTTTCGGGTGAAAGCCGGTCTCAGTCAAGAGGCCGTTGCCGAACGCATGGGCGTCGACCGGGCTCATGTCAGCAGTATGGAGCGCGGCCAGCAGAACGTTACGCTGTTGACGCTGTGGCACACCGCGCGAGCGCTCGGGGTAAAGCCGGTCGATCTGCTCAACGAAGATTTGGCGGTTGGCGAAAATGCCGATGCGCCGGAAAGCTCGTCGCCTTAGGCCGCCGATGAGCCGAAGGCCCCGCCCGGTTGTCCGGGCGGGGCCTCGCTGGCTGGTTTCATTCGCCGTTGGCTTTGCGGCCGCGGGACCAGATGAGGGTAAAGGTTTCGCCGTCCTCGTCAGCGAAGAGGTTGGCGTAGATCGGCGTGGTGAAGCTTGGATCGTCCAGCTTGATCGAGAGGTAATCGCGGCCCTCGCTGGAGTGCTTCGGCCAGGCGGCGCCGATCTCGGCACGGCCGACGTAGACCCGGTGGCTGGGGGCGCTATCGTTGGCCCGGTTGCTGTCGGGGACGATGCGGACGCCCTTGGTCTGGACGCTCAAGGTGATGATCTCGCCCTGGAGTTCATTGCCGGACTTCTTGAAGGAACCGATGTTCGCCATGTCACTTCTCCTGATGAGTTTCAAGTCCGCGACCACCGCGGCCTCGATGGCGATCGGAAGGCCGGAGGCGATCGGCGACGCACCCGCTTGAGGGCCGGAGCGCAGCGGAGGAGGGTGGCGGTGAGACTTTCTTGACCCGCGAGGAATGGGCGAAAGCCCAGGGGAAGAAAATCGATCCGTCCGCCTTTGCGGCCCAGGCGATCGAGGCGAAGCCGCCCTTCGGCCAGATCAAGCCAGGGAGAGGCCAGGTGCTCGCGTGCCTGAACGGCACCTCGGGAGAAGACGTGGCGGATATCCATTGGTCCAGGCAAGAGGCTCAGCCTTCCAGGCGAAGAAAAAGAAACCCAGGCGTGCAGATGGGAGACCGCCATACTGCCGATCTGGCAAAGGGCAAGGTCAGCATCATGGGCCAAGGTATCTCAGTCTGATGTGAGTGAGGTGGCGCCGTTCAATCGAATCGCTGCGAAGGGCCGCAGTTCACCCCGGTCAAGCTGGACGATAAAACGCCCGCTCGATTCCCATCCCGGAGTTGACGAACCGCCGCCTTTACGCCTCCCTGGTTCCGGAAGCCGTCGGGAGCCGGGCCGAACCTTCCGCAGAGTCCCGTCCGGCAATGGGCACAGCCAGGACAGTCATGCGTGCCCACGCGGTACATCCGACGACCACCGCACCGATGATCGCGAAAGTCTCGCGCCACTCGTGCGAGGGAACGCCTATGCGGGCGAGGCCGAGAGTCGCATGGTAGCCGGCGACAGCGGCTGGCGCGGCAAAGAGCAGGGCGATGGTGGCTCGGAGGAGCGGCGAGCGGACCCTGGCAAAGGCGACTTGCCCGATGGCGAGAGTAACGACTCCGGCGACGAGGCCGACGAGGATCGCGCCGATGGCACCCGAGCCGCTGTGGAAAGCCGCGAGGCCAGCGGTGACCCCGGCGAAGAAGGGAAGCGCATAAACCGCAAGGGCAAACATCAGCCAGCAGAGAAATCCGAGGCCGAAGATGCACAGAATGATGCCGATGATGAGCATGGTGGTCTCCGTGATAAAATCGAACGGACACGCCTTCCAACCACCCCCACGGCGCGTTTGGTAGAATAGCCGATCCAGGCTGTGGATGGAATCTGGTACTCGTCGATAGGCGCTCGCTCTGCGAGCGGCAAGAATTCTACGAATACTGACAGTGAATCTGTAAGAGGCTTTGCCGTATAGAAAGCCATGGCCGATTAGGTGCTTTCCGCAGGTTTTAGGTTGCGGAGCAGTTTGATCAGACCCTTCTCAAAAACGCATGTCGCGGCCTGCTCCGGGGGCATCCATTCCCGCTTTCGTTGTTCTTTTTCCCGCCAATCGTCCAACTCCTGATGAACGGCGAACAGAAAAACCTCCACCCGGCAGCGCTTGCGGTTGTTTTCGCTTAACCGCTTGTAATATTGGAATGTCGCGAAGGACTTGCTCGCGACATCGCCGATCAGGCCGGCTTCCTCGAAAGCTTCCATGGCAGCAACTTGCGAAGGCGCCATGTTCTTTTCTGGCCAGCCTTTGGGAATGACCCAGCGCCCGGTTTCTCGGGATGTCACCAGCATGACAAGCAATTGGCCGTCGCGCACCGTATAGGGTAACGCGGCATACTGTTTGTAGGTCTTCTTTTTGGGTTTGGTATTGGCGACGGCCATCGAGGGTTTTTTCATAGGCGCATGTCCTAACCGACAAATCGCAGTTCGTGGCTCAGAAAACGCGATTGGTTAACTATGTCACTGTGCGCAACCGGGTATCTTCCAGTTCGCCTCGTTGTTCCAGGATGGGGTAGGCGACAGATGTGATGTGGGCGTTAATGCGTTTGAGGTCACGCAGGATATCGAGATGCAGGGTGCTGGTTTCGATGCTCTCGCGACGCCCCATGCTGATGCGGGACAAATGCGCTTCCGTTGCGTTCCGCTCCAGCGCACGCACTTCCACCTTCTCGGCCACCAATTGCCGCGCCAGCTTGACGTCGCCGGAAACGAAGATGGTCATGGCCACCGTGAGATTCTCCAATGTCTGATTGAACAGGGCGGAGATGTCGGCGAACCCTTCGCTGGAGAAGGAGAGCGCATGCTTGATCTTTTTCTCGGCCAGTTCCCGGATGTTATGGTCGATGATATCGCCGATATGCTCCAGATTAATCACGAAGGTCATGATGTCGCTGGCGCGGCGGCGCTCGTCCTCTTCCAGATCCTCGTTGGACAGACGGGCGAGGTAAAGCTTCACCGCCTGATGCAAGGCGTCGACGATATGGTCCATCTTGCCGATTTCTGTGACGAGCTTAGCATCATCGGTCCGCAACGCTTCCAGGGAACGGCGCAGCATCGCTTCAACGACATCGCCAATCCGAAGGGTTTCCCGGGTGGCCGCACCAATGGCGACACTCGGGGTGCCCAGCGCCGTTTCATCGAGATACTTCGGTCGACGGGCGTCCTCCAACGGGGTTTCGCTCGGACGCAGTCTTTCGACAAGTTTCCCCATCGGTCCGACCAGAGGAAGGAAGAACAAGGCGAGGACCAAGTTGAACGCCATGTGGAAATCGACCAGTTGAGCGGCGCGACCGGCCTCAACCAGAGGAAGCACGTTTGCCAATTTATCGAGGAACGGCAGGGTTAAAAGGCAGCCGACCAAACGAACCAGGGCGTTGCCCAGAGGCACGCGACGGACGGCGGCGGTCTCTTTGCCGGTTTCCAGCAACGGAGGCAGGGCGCTGCCCAGATTGGCCCCCAGAATGAGTGCAAGACCGAAGGTCAGACTGAAGGCATCCTTCGATGCCAACGGCAGGATCAGCAGGATCGAGGCGATGCTCGAATGGGCCAGCATGGCGATGACGGCGGCCAAAACCAAGCCGACCAGCCAAACCCCATCAAGGTCGTGCAGCACCTGACGCATTTGGGGGGCATCGCGCAGGGGTTCCGAAGAGACGTCGAGGAGATGCAACGACAGCAACATCAGGCCAAGACCGATGAAGATGCGCGCCAAATGGCGCCGCCGGCCTTCCCCTGTCCGGAAGAGGATCACTCCGGCAAGAACCAATAGGGCCGACAGCGGGCCGACATCGAAGGTGAGAAGCTTGGCGACTAAGCTGGTTCCGAAATTGGCACCCAGCATGATCGATTGCGCCGTGGCCGCACTCATCAGGCCGCGACCGGCGAAAGAGGCCGACATCAAACAGGTGGCCGTGCTGCTTTGCAGGGCGATGGTGACCACCAGGCCGGCCAGCAGCGACATCACACGGTTACCGGTACCGAGGTTGATCCAGCGCCGCAGGTGGGAACCGAATGTCCGCGTAACGCCAGTGCCCACCATACGCAGTCCCCAGAGCAGGAGAGCAGCCGCGCCGAGAATGTTTACTACGACGACTGTCTCGTTCACTCCTGACCCTCCCAAGTCA
>Ga0326727_10020204_pt1 | contig 13256 bp, 13 predicted proteins | sample MB2enrmetagenome_FD_207643 | JGI IMG/M metagenome (GOLD analysis project Ga0326727, IMG submission 207643) | Lab enriched peat soil microbial communities from McLean, Ithaca, NY, United States - MB29MY | ecosystem: Environmental > Terrestrial > Soil > Wetlands > Peat | place: USA: New York...
TTGCCTACGCTGATCTCGATAATGTCGTCTTCTTCCAGACCCCACTTCGTCAGCGTGGCCCCGGAGACGATGGCGGCATTGTCCCAGCTCAGGCTTGTGACCGGCTTGGGCAGCTCCTGCAGCCAGCCCACGTTGGCCCAGCGTCCGTCATACACATTCGGATCGGGCCGGAAGATGATCTCGACCGAATCCTTCGGCGTGGGCGTGGGAACTACCGGGTGCTGAGTCGGCACTTCCGCAACCGCCTCCTGCGCAAGAAATTCCGTGCCGGCAATCCACCCATCGTGAAGCGCCTTGCGCCAGCCGGCCTCGAAATCGCCCTTGATGACCGTCTTCCACGTCTCGCGCACCGCATCGTACGGGCTTACCATCGGCTCGTTGAGCAGCGTTTGGAAAACGTGGTGCGCGCTTCTGCCGCCGTAAAGCGGATCGATCATCGGCTGCACAATGGAAACCGTGCCGTCGTAGGCGCGTGCATCCGACCACGACTCAAGATAGTGCGCAGCGGGAATGTGCCAATGCGATTGCTGGCCAGTTTCGTCGTAGTGCGAGCCCAGATGCGCCACGACATTTGCCCGATTGAACGCATCGGCAAACTTCAGATCGGCAGGCGCGTCGTAGATTGGGTTGGCATTGAGAATCACCAGCCAATCCACCTTGCCCGCATTGAGATCGGCAACCAACGACTTGAAATCGCCAAGCTGATCGCTGGGCAGCTCAACGGCCGGCAGGCCGCTCATCACAACCGTCTTGCCCAAATTGGCAAGCGCCATGTTTATCGCAAGCGCCAGCGCCACGACCGATTCATCCTGATAAAGCCCCGGAATCACCGCACACTTGCCAGAATTCGCCTTCAGATCCTTGACCAGCGCGGCAAGGAACTTCTGCTGCTCGGCAGTCCACCCATAGGCTGGCGCATTCACGCTCGGGACACCCACAGCCTTCGCCAACTCCGCCGCGAACGCCGGAACCTCGCTCGCCCTCAACCCCAGCCGATGCTCGGCCTTCATGCCGGTCGTCGTCGTCGAGCTTTCGACTGCGTACAGCCGGTTCATGCCGTTTTCCGGCTGCTTGCGGCGGGCGGCGTAGTCACGCACCAGTTTGTGGAAGCCCGGATAGCTCGCGCCGGAGAGAAAATCGGCGTCGAGCGAGACGATCACATCGGCCTGGCTCAGGTCGTACTGAACATTCATTCCTTTTTCAAGGAAGGTTCCCGCGACTGCAGGTTCGTATTGCACCAGCTTCGCGTTGGGAAATGCCTTCTGCACCTCGCCCCACTGCCGCGCCAGAGTAGGCGAAGAGATGGTCGCGCTCAAGAAATAAATGCCGGTTCCGTCCTTGGTCGAAATCACCTTGTCGCGGAAGGCCTCGGCAAATTCCTGCCACTCCCGGCTCTCACCTTTGAACGTGACGTGCTGCGAGCGGTCGGGATCGTACAAGTCAAGCAAACTCCCCTGCGAATAAGGATCGGAGCCGCCGTGGTTGTAAGCGTGCTCGGGGTTTCCATCAATTTTGATAGGACGGAACTCGTCCGACTTGACCAGCAGCGGCACGGCGCCGGTCGCGAACGGATGCGCCGTGGCAAAGTACATGGGCTTGCCCAGAATCAGATCTTCCGGCGCCTTGATGTAGGGATAGATGGGCTCATCGGGCTGCTTGGTGCAGCCGGCCAGGCCGGCGAGCGCCAGCGATGCGCCCATCACCTTGAGGAAGCCGCGCCGCGAAACGGGATCGATCCACTCCTGCGCCGCCGTTGGAAACTCGCGCTCCACCGCGGCCTGAAACTCGGGCGTGTTGGCCAGCTCGTCGAGCGAGCGCCAGTACTTCTTGCCCTTCGCGCCCTTCAGTTGTTCACGCACTTGCACCAGACTCATCGGAGCAGTTGCACTTATAGGAGCGATCTCGGGCTTTGTATCAGGGCGCGACTTCAGTCGCGCCGAAACCGCTCCGGAAAGATCGGGGGCTTTAGCCCCTGAGGAAAGCTCTTGTGCCGCTCCCGCCATCGCCGCGCTCTTCTCGTTCTTGCTCGCACGTCTGCTCATCGGTGGCACACCTCGCAGCTGGTCAGGTCTTTCGGGGTGCGAATGTTGTAGTGATCCACCAGGAATTTGCCCATGTCCTCCTGGCTGGTGAACTTCTGGTAAGCCGGAGCAGCCGGGGGCATTGCGGCGGCAACGTCGCCCGCCAATCCCTTTGTGCCCGCCGCCGGCAGCGTCAGCGAAGCCATCTGGGATCCGGCCGAACCCGGATCTCTTTGCGTGCAGCTCACACTCTGCGCCGTCGGCACGCCCGATTTCGCGTCAGCCGCCGCGCACCACACCGGCCGGTCCTCCGTCGGTCCCTCCCACGCCATGTTGTAGATCTCGCTCGTGGGCCGCAAATTCTTGGCCGGATTGCGATGGCAATCCAGGCACCACTCCATTTGCAGAGTATTTTGGGCGTACATCAGCGGCATCTGGTCCACGCGGCCGTGGCAGCTTTCGCAGCCGATGCCCTTGTTCACATGGATCTCGTGGCTGAAGTAAACGAAGTCAGGCAGGTCGTGCACCTTGATCCAGGGGATGGACTCACCCGTCGCCCAGCTCTGGCGAACCGGCTCCAATAATTGGGCGTTTGTCCAGATCTGCGCGTGGCAGTTCATGCAGGTGCGCGTGGGAGGAATGCCGGCGTAGCTCGACTTCTCCACCGTCGTGTGACAGTACTGGCATTGCAGGCCGAGGCCCTGGACGTGATGTTTGTGACTGAAGGGAACCGGCTGCTCCGCGCGCTGCCCCTGCCGCGTGACCCACGGCGAGCGCTGCAGCTGGTCGAGCGTGACCCCCAATGCAATGACGATCAACCCCGTCAACACAAGACTCATGCGAGCGAGTGCATTGGAGCTGCGGTCGAAGATTTGCGCCATGAACGAATCCCGGTTTGACTGTCGTTTTGCATGCGCCGCGTGTGCTGGCGGTCACATGGGTGGTGTACAAGAACCGCTCTTCGATAAGACTCTACTGTGGGGGCAGGGAAGCCCGAAATTTCACTATAGCGCACGTGGGCCGCTCACAACACACGAGTTGCGCAAAAAAATACGAAATAATTATGGATGTACCGCATTGTAATCGGCTGAAAAGAAAACCTCTTGTGACAAGCGCCATTCCCGGGAAACCAACCCCGTTCTCCTGGCGCGTGCGTACCAGAAGTTGGGATGTTCACAGAGAAAATATCATGTCGACACCAATCGCGCCAGAGGGCTGCGCTCCTTCGTAAATCAGGCGCGCATTTCGTCGGAATCTCTATTTCGCTATAGGAGCTATAGGAGCGGTCTGAACCGAAGAGTTCGGTAAATGAACGACGATCGGGTCGGGAGCCACGGCCTCCGGCAGCGCAACGAAAGATGCGTCGTCGTTTCCATTTGGCGGTTCGATGCTCTCGACGTGAAGGCGAAGCCCAGGCATGTCTTTGCGCCTGAATTCCACTTCTGCCGGAATCTGCCTTCCCTGGTATTCGATCGTCCGGCTCACCGACAGTACGATTTCCGATGGCAGCACCGCGAGGGTGGTTTGCTCCAGCGTTCCGGCCTCGTTGAAGCAATAAGTCGCTGACGGCCCATGACTCGGCGATAGCCGAAGAACCGTCAGCGCGTAACACCTTACCGGCTTGCCTGCGATCTCCCGGTTCTCGCTCCGAACCACTGCCTGCTTCTCCAGCACCAAGTTTCGCCGAAGCGCAGCCTCGGACCCCAACGGTTGAAACAGCGCAAGAATGATCAGGTTGTATGGGTCCGGCGGCATTCCTGCCCGGCTTCCGGTAACTCGAGCAGGACCGCCGTTAAAGAACTTGGTCTGCTTGAATGCATTCGACTCATAGGTGGTCCTGGAATGGAGGGCATCCTTGACGATTTCCTCATATTTTCCGCGGTCCGTGACGCTGCCATCGGGCGCCAGCACTTCAAACTGTGCCTTCAGTTTGTAGGCCAGCGCTGGGGCGCCGTTGACCGGGCCTAGCCCGTAATGCCTCGCCGCATCGAGCAGGAAGTTGACTGCTGCCGGGTCGCTAACTGCCGTCGGCGCAAGCGGCCCCTGCTGCGCGCTCGAAGCTCCCTGCGCCGGCGACTGCAGCGCGAATCCGGCAAAAGCAACTGCCGCCACAAGCAATAGACAAAACGGTCGAACAAAACTGATCCGTCTCATAGGGGACTTACCTTATAGCTGATTGTTGGCGGAATTATAAGCCTAAGAGCCATTCGACATGACGCTCAGGATTGCTCGCTGCAACGAGGCCGCGCCGCTCTCCCCTTATGTCGTCTGCCAATGCTCCGGCGATAGCGTCACCGTGGCGCAGCCGAAGGAATAGTTGTACCAGGCGTGCTCCGTGTTGGGCGTGGCGAAGAAACCTTCGAGATTTAATCCCGCGGCCACGCGCGTCACAAAGGCGCGGGCGCCGTAGAAGAGCGTGAAAAAACTGTCCCAATCGACCGTAAAGAGGAACGAATGGTCGGGCGCGAGAAGGGTTCCGCGCGTGGGAAACGGGTTCGCCCCGCTGCGCAGGCCGTCGAGGGGCAACCGCACCACGGGATCGGAGTTCGGGAATTCGGGAACGAAGATCAACTCATCCGCTCCAGCCTCCGTAAAAACGTGAAGAAAGTCAGGCTCGAGAAGCGGCTCGAAGCGGCCTTCGACGGGCATCCAGATGGGCTGCGAAGCCAAAAAATCCTTGAGCTCGTCGCGCCCCGCCGGGTCGGCAACGTGATCGGCGAGCGAACCAATCGACGTGAGCAGCGCCTGGTTGATGCGCGCACAGGACTTCAGGCTTGTACGCGCCGCGACTTCGGTCCACGGGACCTTCGCTCCGCGGGCGGCAATCTCGGCGTCGCTGGGATAGCGATGCGTGACGCTCCAGGCCAGCTCCGCGGGAACGCGCACGAAGGGATGCAAAACCACAAAGACGCACTCGAAGAAGCCGCCATAGGCTTCCAGCAGCGGTTCGCTGGTTGACGGATAAGTAAATTGTTCCGGTTGCACTGACGAAATTCTAGCAGGCGCGAGTTTTCCCAGCTCCCGGTCCTCAGTCACGCCATCTTGTTCCCTTGTTTCCTGGTATGTGGATGCCTGTATTTCTGTGCTACGATTCCGCCCATGAGAAAGATACTTCTGCTCGGAGCGCTGCTCGCGTTACCGCTTCTCGCCCATGCCACAACCAACATCACAGGCACCTGGCAGGTGAAGGTGGACCTCAGCGGCCAGTCGGGAGCTCCTACGTTTGTCCTCAAGCAGGACGCAGACAAGCTCACCGGCAAATACTCAGGAGCTTTCGGCGAAGCCGACATGAAGGGGACCATCAAGGGAGACGAGATAACGCTTGAGTTCGAGGTGTCGGGATTCACGGTTCACTACCAGGGCAAGCTGAACTCGGACGGCACGAAGTTCGAAGGCACCTGCGATTACGGCGGCCAAGCCAGCGGTACCTTCACAGCGACCAAATCAGCGGACCACTGACGCCTCAATCTTGCCGGCCCGACGACTCCTGCCAGGGCGCCATGAGTGGCGCAGGGCTAACGATCGCAGCAACCGCAACTGCAGCGATGCGCGCTGCTCCCGCATCAGTCGTCCAGTAAGCTGTCGTTCGGCCCAGCGGGCCAGCCCGCGATCACAAAGAATACATCCAGGACGAAGAGCCCGATGGCAATGTCGTTGAAGAGCGATGCCTGGGGAAGGCTTGGCCAGAACTGGTTCGCTGCCCAGAAAAGAAAGGCCGCCGCCAACAGGATCGTCTTCGCCAGTTCCGCCAGAGGACGATGATGCGCCAACTGAAAAACCATGTAGGCGCAGGCGATCATCGCCAGCGAAAACGCGGCGAGAGCATTGTGACTCCCCGTGGGAAGCAGCCGCGGAGCAGCGTCCTCGACAAAGAGCAGCGCGACGGCGGCCAGTGTGATGATGCCGAGAATCAGTGGAACGAGCCTGCGGGTGCGGTCGGAAGCAGTCTGCACAATCCATTATTTTCCGCCGCATGAAAGGAATCTATAAAGGCCCGCCTCTTGCTCCCACAGTGTGAATCGCCGGTCTGTGCGCGCCTGCGCTAACGCACATAGTGGGTCAATTCGGAGCCATCGCCAAGCGGCTCGACTCTGCGACCTGCTGAAAAATGCATCGCAGGGCACGAAGTGTCAGGGCACGACTTTAGTCGTGCCGTAAAGGCGGCAAAATGTGCTGGGGCTTTAGCCCCTGAGGGACGGCTTTGTTCACACTGACCTGCTACCGCCGCGCCAACCCTGCGCAATGGATCGTTTAGAATTCATAAGGGCGTAACCACCGCTCTCAGCAACATCTCACTGCGCGGGACTCGCGTTTCGGCCCTGGTGGTTGCTTTTGCCTCCAACGCTGCCGGCACAGCACCCGTGTAAGACTCAACCGGAAGAGGAAGCCCATGAAGTACGCCGGATTGCTGGTGATGCCAGCCGGATTCCTACTTACGCTCGCCGCGCTCCTGCTGTTTCCCGATCCCACGCGGCGGTTGGCGTTTGTGATGTGCGGCCTGGCTGTGGAGGCGATGGGCCTGGCAGTAGCGGTGCGCGGCCACATGCCCGCCCGCGGAGCCAGCCGCCCATGAACGCTATGGTTCCCATGACGCCCGCAGCCGCGATGAGCGATGCCCTTTTCGCGCTTACGCTGGCGCTTTTGCTGCTTGCGCCGCTGGCCATTGCCGGCGTCGCGCTCATTAATGCCGGTCTGGGACGGTCGCGCTCCGCGGCGCAGGCGCTGCTGGGTAATCTGGCGCTCGGGGCGATTGCCGTGATCGTCTTCGCGCTCGTAGGCGCATCGTTCGCCGGGACGCCGGGAACTTCAGAGGCCGCCCTGCACGTGGCTGGAAAAATCTGGGGCGTGCTGGGGCTCGGGCCCTTTCTGATGCATGGCCTGGGATCGGCCGCGCCGCAAGCGCAGCTGGCGCTGCTGTTCGAATTCATGGCGGTGGCCATGGCAGCCATGATTCCGTGGGGCTCAGGAGCGGATCGCTGGCGGCTGTCTGCGGGGTGCGCGGCGGCTGCAGTGCTGGCCGGCATCGTGTTTCCTCTGGCCGCGCACTGGATCTGGGGCGGCGGATGGCTCGCGCAGTTGGGCGCGAACTTCGGCTTGGGCGCGGGATTTCTTGATTCTGGAGGCGCGGCTACCGTGCACGCTCTCGGTGGGCTCGCCGCGTTGGCTCTGGTGTGGATTGCCGGACCGCGCAGAGGCAAGTTTCCCCGCGAAGGTCTGTCGACCGCAATGCCCGGCCACAATGCCGTCTATGTTTTGTTCGGCTGCCTGCTCGCGCTGGTGGGCTGGCTGGCCTGGAACACCGCGGGCGCGGTGATCTGGCTGCACGCTCCGCTGGCGGCGCTGCCGGGCGCGGCCATCAACACATCGCTCTCGGCTGCGGCGGCACTGCTGGCCACCTTTGCCGTCACGCGTTTCCGCTTTGGCAAGCCCGATGCAAGTCTTTGCGCCAATGGCTGGCTGGCCGGGCTCGTCACATCCACGGCATGCGCGGCGCTCGCCACGCCGGCAGAAGCAATCTTCGCCGGAGCCGTGGCCGGCTTCTTTACGCCGCTGCTGGTGGAAGTGCTGGAGCTGGCGATCTCCATCGACGATCCCTCGGGCGCCATTGCCGTGCACGGCGCGTCGGGGCTTTGGGGGCTGGTGGCTGCGGGATTCTTCGCGCCCCAGGCCGGTCAGCTCACGGCACAATTGGTGGGCATCGCCGCGCTGCTCGGCATCGTGCTGCCCCTCGTCTATCTGCTCTTTGCGCTGCTCAATCGCCTGGTCGAGTTCCGCGTCGATCCCGACGGCGAGCGCATCGGCATGGACCTGCACGAGCTCGGCGGCGGCGCGTATCCGGAGTTCGTGATTCACCGCGACGAGTCCTACCGGTAATTCGAGATCGAGGTATCATCGTACGTATGGCGGCGATACACATCCCGAAATCCGAGACCGAGAGCGGGTTACGCACCGTTGCCGCGCGCCATTCCGAATTGTCGGAGCTCTGCCGCGAATTTCACGTCCTGCGGCTGGAACTTTTTGGTTCGGCTCTGAGCAGCGCCTTCGACTCCGAGCAAAGCGATCTCGATTTCCTGGTGGAGTTCCAGCCGCTCCAGCCCAGCGACTACGCAACCGCCTTCTTCAATTTCAAGGAAGCGCTGGAGCGGCTCTTCGAGCGGCCGGTCGATCTGGTGGTTGCGTCCGCCATTCGCAATCCTTATTTTCGCCGGAGCGTTGAGCAGAGCAAGGCACTCCTCTATGCGGCTTGAGGCGCGCAAGTATCTTTACGATGTGCAGGAAGCTGCGGAGCTCGTTTCCCAGTTCACCGCAGGCAAGGATTTTACGGATTACCGGCAAGCTCCGATGCTGCGCCTTGCCGTCGAGCGCGCCTTTACGATCATTGGCGAGGCGCTCGCGCAACTGGCCCACGTAGACGCCGGCCTTGCTTCCCAGATCACCGACTTCCGAAGTATCGTTGGCTTCCGCAATGTTCTAACCCACGCTTATGCGCAGATTGACGATCGGATTGTTTGGGGTATCGTGCAATCGAAGCTGCCGGTGCTGATCCGCGAAGTGGCCGAGCTTATGAAGGAAGAAGAACTTCCTTAGCGCAAGGCGGCGCAGTTACTTGCGTGCCAGCAGCAGCATCACCACGAACAACGCCACCGGAATCAGGGCCAGTCCGGCGTAAAGCGCCAGCCTGGCGCCGTCGAGCGAAAGCCGGCTGCGCAGGGAGGGCCGGCGTTCATCGTCGTCCACGCCCACCAGTTCCTGGTGCTCCAGTTCCCAGGCCATCTCGGCGGCCGTGGAGTAACGGTGGCGCGGATCGCGCTCCAGAGCGCGCGCCAGGATCTCCTGCAACTGCGGAGAGATGGCCGGGTTGAGCTCGCGGGCCGGTTTGGGATCGTTGAGCACGCGCTCGTTCAGAACCACCAGCGGATTCTGCCCCGTGAAAGGCGGCTGGCCGGTGAGCATCTCGTACAGCATGGCGCCCAGCGCGTAGATGTCGCTGCGCTGATCGCCGCGCTGCCCCTTCACCTGCTCCGGCGAAATGTAATCGGGCGTGCCCAGTGCGGGCGTGAGCGACGTGTGCGTGATGCGGCGCGCGTCTTCCTTCATGGCAATACCGAAGTCGATGATCTTGATGCGATCGTCGTCCAGCACCATGATGTTCTCGGGCTTCAAATCGCGATGCACCACGCCATGCTTGTGCAGATTATCGAGGGCATCGCAAATGGACATGGTGAGCGCGACGGCCCGGTCGATGGGCAGCTTCCGCTCTTCATTCAGGATGTCGCGCAGCAGTCGCCCGTCCACCCACTCGATCACCATGTAGGGGCGGCTGCGCTCTTCGCCGTCGTAGGTCTTCACCACGCCGGGGTGGTCGATCTCCTGGCCGATCTCTTCTTCGCGGCGGAAGCGCTCGATCAAAATGGGATCGGCTTCCATCTCCGGATGTGGCACTTTGACGGCCACGGTTCGGCCACTGCGCAAGTCGGTGGCGCGGAACAGCGTGGACATGCCGCTGCGGGCAACCTCCGCTTCCAGGATGTAGTGATCCAGGGTTTCTCCGGCTTCGGGCGTGGTCATGACTGCTGTCAGCATTGCAATTCCGAGTCTGACATGTAAAACATAAGAATTCCGCAAAGAACGGCAGTAGGGCAGAAAAACCGGCACGGGCCCTGCTCTCCTCGTTGAACCGAGCACGAAAATGGGTGCTCCGGGTCCCGATTCCGGGACCCGGGAAGCACGAAATCAAAGGAGAGCATTCGTGCGGCCAGCAACGCCGGCCGCCGCAAAATGTCCGGCCGCGGCCGGGAATCATCGCTATGATGGAGGTCGAGATGCCCAGCCTGCTTCGAACCTCCTTTACCTGCGCGGCGATGGCCTGCATGATATGGCCCGCCGTGGCTCGCGCCGCGCCGGACAAGACGCAGCATCCATCCAAGCCGGAAGCCAAACCGGAGGCGCCGCAGGATACAGGATTTCTGAATCGCCGCATCGAGCTGCACGGCATCTCCTACCGCTTTCAGGTGTACTTGCCCGAAGATTGGCGGCGCGACGACCAAAAGAAATGGCCCATCATCTTGTTTCTGCATGGGCGCGGCGAGCGCGGCTCTGAAGGCATGTGGCAGACGCAAATCGGCATTGCCGAGGCGGTGCGCAACCATCCCGACCGCTGGCCGTTTGTGATTGTGATGCCGCAATGCCCGCTGAGCGCGCACTGGACCGATCCCGCGATGCTGGAGTTGGCCATGGCTGCGCTCGATCAGGAGTCGGCCGAGTTCCACGGCGACCCGGCGCGAACCTACCTCACCGGCCTTTCAATGGGCGGATACGGCGCATGGGAGCTGGCCAAGGCGCATCCGCATCGTTGGGCCGCCATCGCCATTGCCGCCAGCGGCGTGTTCTGGAGCTACGAGCCGGATCGCTGGCAGCAGGCCGCAACATTGCCCGCCGAATACGCGCGTGCAGTCGGCCACACGCCGGTGTGGCTCTTCCACGGCAGCCTGGATACGACCGTCCTGCCGCGCCAGAGCCAACTGATGTTCGACGCCTTCGAGGCAGCCCGCGGCAACATCCGCTTCTGGCTTTACCAGGGACTGTTGCACGATTGCTGGACGCGCGCCTACGACGAACCGGATCTGCCGCGCTGGCTCCTGGCGCAGCACACGCCCGAGGCTCCCGAAACCCTGGCGGAATTTCTCATGATTCCGCTGCATCCGCCCACCATCAAGCTCAGCGCGGCGCAACTCGACAGCCTGGCTGGCCAGTATCGCGAGCCGGACGAGCACGGCGTGACCACGATTTACCGCTCGGGCGACCAGCTCTTCGAGAAAACTTCCGGTGGCGAGGTGATCGGGCTGGAAGCCGAGGCCGTCGATTCGTTTTTCCGCCCCGGCGACTTGACCGGCACACGCACCGTGCATCTGACCTTCGAGCGGGACCTGCAGGGACGCGTGACCGCCTACGTGCTGCACGACAACCGCCACGAGGAGCGGTGGGTGAAGATCCCGGGCGGGGCGACGATCAAGTAACGTCCGCTCACGAAAAATGGGTGCCCCACATCTCGATTCTGAGATGTGGGATAGCACGAACCCCAACAATCCCCTCTCAAACCAGCATGAAAAAGGGTGCCCCATCCTAAACGCGCATTTTGCGTTTAGGGTGGGAGAGCACGAACCTCAGCCCAAACGCCTTAAATCAGAGCGCGCCCTCCCACCTCAAAATCCCCGGAACCAATCTCAGATGCCTTGCGTATCCCTCTCGACAGTCGAGGAGGCGCTATGTTTTGCAGCGGATGTGGTCACGAGCTCCAGGGAGGACAGACGTCCTGCCCGAAATGCGGTTGGACGCCGCCACCTCTAACCCCGCCGGTTCTCCCGTCGCCCGGCTTTGAGTTTGAATTGGCGCGTTATGCCAGCAAGATTCGCATACTTGGCATCTTGTGGCTCGTCTTTGGGGGGCTCTCGCTCCTGGCGGGACTCGCCGCGCTGCACATCGCGCACAACCTCTTCTCCGGCGGCTTTGGCCCCTGGGAACAGTACCAACACATGTTCCCAGACTGGTTCCTGCCGGTCGCGATTCGCTTCTTCCTGACTACGATCATCCTTCGCGCCGTCGCGTGCGCCATCGCGGGCTGGGGTTTGCTCGAACGCACCCAGTGGGGCCGCATCATGGCCATCATCGCCGCGGTCATCTGCATGCTCAAATTCCCCTTCGGAACCGCGCTCGGCGTCGCCACGCTGGTGATCCTGCTCGGCTACAGGAATTCAACTTTGTACGACAGCCTGTGAGAAGCAGGTTTCAGGTGTCAGGATTCAGGCTTTCAGCTTCCATTGCGCACTCATAAGGAAGGGATGTCGCGGTAACCGCGCCGTAGGCGCAGAGATTGTTAGCCCCGCGCTTCAGCGTGGGGAAAGCAAATCCCATAAATCAGCTTCGGAGTCCTGTAGGGACGATGCAGAGACTGTTCCCTGCTCCCTGTTTCGAACACCTGAAACCTGACCCCTGTCTTACAATCGAATCATGAGCTTCCCAGCCAACCGGATGCGGCGGATGCGGCGCAACGAGCCGTTGCGCGCGCTGGTGCGCGAGACCGTGCTCGAGCCCGGCGACCTCATCTATCCCCTCTTCATTTGTCCCGGCAAAGGCGTACGCAACCCAGTCGGCTCTATGCCCGGCGTCTTCAACCTCTCGGTGGATGAAGCCGTACGCGAGGCCGAGGAAGCCGCGCAGTTGGGTATCGGCGGATTGCTGCTCTTCGGTCTGCCTGAAGCCAAGGACGAGCAGGGCACCGGGGCCTGGGAGGAGAACGGCATCGTGCAGCAGGCGTTGCGCGCACTCAAGCAGTCGAAGGCCGCCAAAAAGCTGGTGCTGATCGCCGACGTCTGCCTCTGCGAGTACACCAGTCACGGGCATTGCGGCGTGGTGGTGAAATCGGGCGACGCATTCGATGTCGACAACGATCCGACTCTCGAATTATTGGCCCGCACCGCCGTGAGCCAGGCCAAAGCCGGAGCTGACGTGGTGGCTCCCAGCGACATGATGGACGGCCGCGTCGCTGCCATCCGCAAGGCTCTCGACGCCGCGGACCTCAAGCAGACGCCCATCCTCAGTTATGCATCGAAATTCGCCTCGGCGTTTTACGGGCCCTTCCGCGAGGCCGCCGATTCCGCGCCGCAGTTCGGCGACCGCCGCAGCTACCAGATGGACGGCGCCAACCTGAGAGAAGCCATGCGCGAGATCGATCTCGACATCGAGGAGGGCGCGGACATGATTCTCATGAAGCCCGCTATGCCCTACCTCGACGTGGTGCGCGCGGCGCGCGAGCGCGTCGACGTGCCCATCGGCGCTTACCAGGTGTCCGGCGAATATTCCATGCTGCACGCGGCCTTCCAGAAAGGCTGGCTCGACCAGAACCGCGCCATGCTGGAATCGCTCGTGGGCATCCGCCGCGCCGGCGCCGACTTCATCGTGACCTACTTCGCCAAGGACGCCGCGAAACTGCTCTAAGGCGGCGAAATCTTTCCCAATGCTTGTCTTTCCGGCGTATACTCCCAGCAATCTCTAAAGTATTTTCCCCTGAGGTCTTCGCGATGAATTTCCGGCCGAAGCAATTTGGAGTATGCCTGGTTCTACTGTCAGCCGCACTGTTTGCGGCGCCTTCGCAGCTCTGCGCCCAATCCCTCGCCGACAAGGCGGATAAACTGGTCCGTCTGATGAAGGAAGACAACTTCAACTACATCACTACGT
>Ga0326727_10020205_pt1 | contig 13255 bp, 15 predicted proteins | sample MB2enrmetagenome_FD_207643 | JGI IMG/M metagenome (GOLD analysis project Ga0326727, IMG submission 207643) | Lab enriched peat soil microbial communities from McLean, Ithaca, NY, United States - MB29MY | ecosystem: Environmental > Terrestrial > Soil > Wetlands > Peat | place: USA: New York...
CTGGATCTGAATGTGCTCGACCGCAAGCTGGGTCGCGGGATTCCGGCGCCGGAAGTGGTGGAAATTCTGGAACGGTTGGAGTTCCGGACTGAGGCTGACGGTGATGGAAAGCTACATGTCACGGTGCCTTCCTGGCGGGCGACGAAGGATGTCGCCGTACCTGACGATCTGGTGGAGGAAGTGGGCCGCATGGTGGGCTACGACACCATAACGCCCAGGCCGCCGCTGGTGGAATGCGCGCCGCCTCCCGACGATCCGAAGCGCGTTTGGCTGCGGGATTTGCGGGCGCTGCTCACCAGTCGCGGTTATACCGAGGTGTACAACTATTCGTTCCTGAGCGACCCCGATGCGGAGCGGTTCGGATTGCAGCCCACGGACACTGTACGCGTGTTGAATCCGATCGCGTCCGACCAAAATATTCTGCGTTCGTCGCTGATTCCGGGCATATTCGCGAACCTTGAACTGAACCGGAAGCATTTCGATTCGTTCCGCCTTTTTGAGATCGGCCGCGAGATTCATAGCCAGGCGCCGGGAATGCCGCGGGAGGTGTTGCATCTGGCAGCGGCAGTTTACGGCGCTCCCGATAGCTTGTTCGAACTGAAGGGCATCGCGGAAGCTATCGCGCCCGACCTGCGTGTTGCGCAGGTAAGCGAGACGCTGGGCCACGAACACCCCACGCGAACGGCGAACCTTTTTTTGGGGGCGATGAAGGTCGGCCGTTTGTTTGAATCGCATCCGAACGTGATCCCTGGCCGCGCCGCGATTCTGGACCTGAATCTGGATGGGGTGTTAGCCGAACGCAGGCCGCTTTCGCAGTACACTCCGATCAGACGATATCCAACGAGCGCCTTCGATCTCTCGATCGTAGTGCCGGAGAGGCTCGCGGAATTGCAGCTGAAAGTTGAGGTAAGAAAGTTTGCCGGACCTCTTCTCGAAAGCGTGGAGTATCTTACGCAGTATCCGCAGCCAACGTCGGGAACCAAGAGCATCTCTTACCGCATCACGGTGGGTGCGCCCGACCGCACTTTGTCTTCAACGGAGATCAACGCGGTTCGCGCCGGGATCATTGATAAGCTGCAAGCGTTGGGGTACGAACTGAAGGTATGAACCGGCGTCACTTCATGGGCGCGGCTTTCGGGGCGGCGGCAAGCGCGCTCGCCGCGCCGCCGCCGATGAAGATCACGCGCGTTCGCTACTATCACAATCCGGCCGGACGCCCGTTGTTCAATCAGAGCGCGAATGTCGTTACCATCGAGACCGACGCGGGAATTACCGGCATCGGCGAAGGCGGCGCGAAAGACACCGTGGAGCAGTGCGCCGGCATGCTCATCGGCGAGGACCCGTCGCGCATCGACCACCTGTGGCAGATGATGATGCGCGGTTACTTCTATCCCGCCGGCCGCGAGAAGTTGGACGCACTAGGGGCGATTGACTTGGCCCTGTGGGATATCAAAGGCAAAGCTCTTGGTGTTCCCGTCTATGAATTATTCGGCGGCCTGGCCCGCGAACACATCGAATGTTACTCCACTGGATTTCCGCAAGCGGGTTCGTTAAAAGAAACAGCGCGGGCGTGCGTGGAAGCAGGCTTCCGCGCGTACCGGACCTCGGTGGCGGATGCTCCCGCGAGTGGCGGTTTCAACTCGCATGAAGTCGTCCGCCGTACCGCGGCCCAGTGCCATGAGATTCGGGAAGGCGTGGGCAAAGATGGCGATTGGGCCATCGATTACCACACCCGGCTCGACATGCCGGACGCCATCCGCTTGAGCACGCTGATTGAAGACCTGGAGCCTTATTTCTGCGAAGACCTGGTGCGTTCGGAAAACCCTGGAATCTATCGCCAGTTACGGCAGCAGGTGAAGGTGCCGATCGCGGTGGGCGAACAGTTCGGGTACAAATGGGACACCAATGAGTTGATCGAGAATAACCTGATCGATTACACCCGCGTGACCGTGCCGAACGTTGGCGGGTTGACCGAATACCTCAAAATATGCGCGCTCTGCGAGACGCATTATGTGGGGCTGATCCCGCACTTCACGGGCCCCATTTCAGAAGCGGCGCTGGTGCATGCTTGCGGAGTCTTTTCCGGCCCTGTGCTGATGGAGATGCTGGGTGATGGACGGCAGAAGCAGGCGCATCTTGCGGAATGCTATGACTTTCGAAATGGCAAGATGTTCCCCAACAACCGGCCTGGCCTGGGTGTGACGGTGGATATCAAACCGCTGGAGTTGCAGGCGGAAATCACGCAGCGCTTCCGGTTGACTCCCATTTACGAGCGCCCGGACGGCAGCATCACGAACTGGTAAAAGCTGATCAAGATGCTGCGCGTAGTGGCTGGGGTAATCGGACGGGATGGATTGATCCTGATCGGGCAGCGGCCGCCGGGGAAATCACATCCCATGGAATGGGAGTTCCCAGGCGGCAAGATCGAGACGGGGGAATCCCCGCGGGAAGCTCTCGCGCGTGAATTGCGGGAAGAACTGGAGATTGAAGCGCACATTGGCCGCGAGATCCAGCGCTACCAGTATGGTTATAAAGGCAAGAGCCCGCTGGAACTGATTTTCTTCGAGGTGGATCACTTTGAAGGCGAACCCGTAAACCGCGCGTTTCACGAGATTCGCTGGGTTCCGGTGGCTGAACTCAGTACCTATCCGTTCCTGGAAGGCGATCGGAAGTTTATTGAGGCGCTGGGACGTTGAACGGCATGCTGCGATCGTTGTTCAACTTCTTGGTGAACTCGATATCGATTAAATCGAGATCCGCCTGGTTGTGCGTGTTTCCGCTGGTGATGTAGTGCAGGGTATTGCCCTCGATCCAATACGCCACCGCGGTATAGACCGAGTGATCTTTGTAAGCGATGAGGTAAGAGCGCGAATCCGATGCAGGCGCCTGGGAGTAGGCCGGGGGCGGTGGCTGCTGCTGATACATCCGAATATTCTGATCGTCCTGCTGTTCCGGAGGGCCAGCCGGACCCATCGGCGGCGCGCCGAAGTATTGATTGATCACCACAGGTGGCGCGGCAGGGGGTGGAGCTTGTCCTTGCAGGGTTGGATCGACGTAGCCATAAGGCGGCGTATATGCCGAACCATAATCCCCGTAATAACCGCCATAATATCCGCCGTAACCGCCCACGTAGACAGGGTAAGCGTAAACGTAACCACCGCGTCCGTAGCCATGTCCTCCTGAGCCGTAGTGGGCGCCGCCGCCCCGCGAACCGCCATAATGGCCTTGGGCGAAACAGGATGCTGCGACAAGAAACGAGCCGATCAGGAGAGCGCGAACCATGTTACCTCCGGCAATTACAGCGTAACACCACAATGACGTGACGCGCCAGATTGGGGTTTCGTGCACGCGGAAGGCGCTTTCACCCGGCGGACTATTGAGCGGCGGGTTGGCGTCTCTGGGAGGGATCCCAGTCCGCGCCAAACCCGTTGGTGATGAACGTTCGGTAGCTTCCTGAGGTGTCGGTCAGGTAAATTCCGGGCTTGGGCGTGGGCGTGTCGAAGCAGACGCGAAACAGGAGCACGTGTTGGCCATCGGGAGAGCCCTTGGGGACGCCCTCGACGCAGCTTGGCTCGGAGGGAAGGCTCAGGTCCATTTCTATTTTGCCGGGATACCAGGCGTCGCTCGAGAAAGCGTAGAGCTTGCGTTCAGTGCTGCCGGGTGGCGCGCCCACCGGTGGGACAGGGAAGCCGCGCGAACTGTAGATGGTTGTGCTGTCAGCGCTCCAGCCGGGGTCGGCGTCGCCGCTCTGCTCGGCTCCGGGTGGTGTGCAATTGGGACCTCCGTCACTCACCTGCGTGCGGGACGAACCGTCGGGGCGGATCTTGTCGGTGCGAACTTTGAAGCAGCCGTCGACGTTCTGCGCGACGGAGAAAAGAATCCAGTCATCGTTCGACCAGGCGATGTCGCCCCACTGCATGTCGTCGACCGTATTACTTGAAGTCGCAATCTTTTGCGCATTGGAGCCATCCGGATCGATGGTCCAGATCTCTGTAGGCGTAGCAACATTCAGGTAGGCGAGCCGCTGGCCATTGGGAGACCAAGTGCCCTGCACGTCTTTGCCCTGGTTAGTGATCAATGTCTCGGTACCGGTCGCGAGATTGTACACAGCGACTTCCATTACGGCGTTCGGTACGCCATATTGGCCCACCAGGTATTTGGTATAAGCGATCCTGGTCCCGTCAGGCGAGAAGTGGGGCAGAAATTTGAACTTTCCGTCGCTGGTGAGTTGGCGGGATCCCGAGCCGTCGAGGTTTTTGAGTCCAATCTCAAAAATGGCGCCGGGTCCCGGCACGATGGCGCCACCCACCGGGATCATATAGACGATGCGTCCGGGCGGAAGCAGGCCCGGGCGGGTACGAATTTGCGCGAGGAGGATCGACACGCCGGCGCAGATGAGCGCTAACGCAGCAACAAGTCGAGGGGTCGGTCGTGTCCGTACGGGTCCCATCAGAAGTCTTCCAAAGTGAGGTTCGTTGCAATGGAGACACCGCGGAACGAGGGATCGTTCACAGCAGAAGATTTTTTCGGGCTGGGCAATTGCGAAAGTAGTGGAAGGACGCGCCTTATTCCAGATCTTAGGCGCTTAGCGGAGCGAGGCGATGAGAAGGGAATTGCTGCGATTCAACGGCGCTGTGGAGCGAGACTCCGCCATCGATGCGTGGATGAATGAGCATAGTGGTGAATTGGGCGCTATGGCGCTTGAGTGGTTTGAGGCGATGCGCGCATGCGGGGACGAAGTGCGGGAGCTTTTGCACGACGGGTGCCCGGTTGCATGTTTGGGAGACGCGCCCTTCGGCTACGTCAACGTATTCACTTCGCATGTCAACGTAGGTTTCTTTCACGGCGCGGCGCTGCGAGACCCGGCGCGCCTGTTGGAAGGCAGCGGCAAGTTCATGCGCCACGTGAAGCTAAGACCGGGAACGGCCACGAACCGGGCAGCGCTGAGCAGACTTATCGAGCTGGCGTACCTGGATATCAAGGAGCGCGTCGAAAACGGCTAATCGATTGGATTTTAGTGAACGCCCCCGGGAGGCGTGGTGTCTTGATAGGCAGGAGATCGCGGTGAACAAAGGGCCGGGGCGTTAAGCGAGAATGCCGTCGATGCGCGAGCCGGGCCCGGAGAACGGGAATTTCGAACGAGTCATGCGTGAATCGTACCGATTGGTGTATCAAGTGGCGTATTCGGTGCTCCGGAACGCGGCGGATGCCGAGGAGGTCACTCAGGATACCTTCCTGACGGCATACCGGAAGTTCGACAGCCTGCGGGATGGCGATAAGTTTCGGCCTTGGGTGGCCCGCACCAGTTGGCGGCTGGCTTTGAACTACCGCCGGGGCGCAACGCGGGCAATGGGACGAGATGGCGCATGGGTGGCGAGTCAAGCCGAGTCTGAAACTCCCGAGCAACAGGCTTTGGAACGGGAGTTCGAGGGTCATCTGAGAACGCAGGTAGAGCTGCTGCCGGATAAATTGAAGGCGGTGGTGCTGCTGATTGGAGTGGAGGAGATGGACGTTCGGACGGTGGCCGGGATTCTGGGAATACCCGAAGGGACCGTACGCTCGAGGCTGCACCTGGCGAGGCGGCAGCTATTACGCGAGGTGACGCGGTGATGGCCTGTTCAAGCTGGAAGGACGCGCTTGCCGATTGTGCCCTGGGCAAGACGCCGGAGCCTGACCTGGCGGCTCATCTGGCAATCTGTCCAGGGTGCCAAAACGCGCTGCTGGAGGGCCGTGCGATGGCGGCGCGCATCGAGGAGGCTCTCCGTCGCAGCGCCGCGGTCGAGCCGCCTTTGCATGGGCCGGCGCGAGTAATGGGGCGCATCCACGGGCAAGCCGACACTCGCGTGTGGTGGAGATGGACGGCGGTTGGAAGCGCCGCGCTCGCCATTTTGGTCGCGGCGGTCGGGAGCGTGATGTGGGTGCAGCGTCCGCCGCATAGGGCTGATCTTACGGCGCTCTCCGCTTGGCGTTCACCTACCGAGGCGCTGCTTCGTCCTCCGGTGGCGGCGGCGTGGACCACGAAGCCAATGCTAGGGGAAGGGTTCTTCAAAGTGAAAACATTGGGAGAAACACATGCACAATAAGTTCTGGTTGCCGGCGAGTTTGTTGATTCTAGCGGCCACGCTGGGCGCGCAACAGCCCCCCGCTGCCGACCCACTAAACGACCTGCTGTTTCCGCCGGAGCTGGTCATGGCGCGGCAAAACGCGATTGGCCTTAGCGACGCGCAGAAAACCTATCTTCGCGGGGAAGTGTTGAAGGCGCAAACGCGGTTCACGGAACTGCAATGGCAATTGCAAGAGGATATGGAGGCCTTGGCGGGGTTGCTGAAGCAGTCGAAGGCCGACGAGGCTCAGGTGTCCGCGCAACTGGATAAGGTCCTGGCGTCGGAGCGCGAGATCAAGCGGGCCCAAATCTCGCTGCTGGTCCGCATCAAAAACAATCTGACCGATGAGCAGCAGCGCCGCCTGCGGGCGCTGCGCGGGGAATCGAAATAAGCGGGCATGCAAATGACAAGTCGAATTCTTACAGCATTGTTGATTGGGACGCTTTGGTCGGCGCAGTGTGTTTCCGCCCAATCCGCTGGTGCACCAGCACAAACGATCTGGTTTGCGCCCATCAGCCCAGCCGCCTGGAACAACAACATCGGTTCGGTGGATTACCTTGACTTGTTTACTCCGGGCGCGGAGTGGACCGCGGCGTCGTCCCGGATTCAGGTATTCAAACTGTACCCGGAGATGCTGAGTCCCATTTTTGCCGGTTCGTTTTCCGACGCCACCCTGCAACAGATCTTCAGCTATCTGAATAGCCAGCACATTGCGCTCGCCGTGGAGTTTCCTCCCCTGAGTCCAACCGCGTCATGCGGGATGGGAGTAGAGGGTTTCGGGGCAGAGCTGGCCCTGCCGGAGGCGACCCGCATCCAGCAGCTGGGCGGCAACCTTCAGTACATCGCTTTAGATGAGCCCTTCTACCACGCAAGTTCACTGTACAACGGACCCAACGGCTGCCAGTGGACCCCGGCGCAAATCGCGGCGAACGCGCTGCAGAGCGTAGCGCAGGTTAGAACCGTGTTCCCGGATGTGATTGTCGGAGACATTGAACCCGTTCCTTCGGGGTCCAACTGGCTTAGTGTTTACACGGCGGGCATCGATGCGTGGACCGCCGCGGCGGGCGCCCCATTCGCTTTCTTCCACTTCGATATCAACTGGGGGGACGACTGGAAGCCGGACGTCGAAAGCCTGCGGGAAGCGCTCCAGCAACGCAGCATCCCTTTCGGCATGATCTACAACGGATGGACCTCGGATTCATCGAACGCCCAATGGATGAGCGATGCGGAGAACCACTACGCCGAATGGGAAGCGCAAGGCGGCACGATCCCGAGCCATGTGATTTTCCAGTCGTGGTATGCCTATCCCGATCATGTGCTTCCTGAGACCGATCCAACGGCCTTGACATATCTGATCGACAGCTATTTCCGGCAGCGCACTCAGCTTTCGTTGAATATCTCGGGCTCGGTGGCATCCGGCCGTTTGGTCGACAGCCAGGGAGCACCCATCAATTCCACGCCGATCACGCTAACCGCGCAGGCCAGTACGGGGGCCGGGACCGTGGCGAATTATGTTCTCAGCGGCACCGTGCCGCCCGCAATCACTCAGGCCGTCATCCAGATCTGTGTCAATCAATGCGGGGATGTGGGCGCCGCCGACATCAATGTCTATTCGTTCCAATACGCGGGCTCCAGCGGACAGGCCAGTTTGAATTTTGCCAAGGGGCTGGCAGGTTGGGCGGTCGAAGGAAACGGCACAGCGTTGGTTCAGCCGAGTTCCGATGCGAACGGAACCTCGATATTGATCTCCGCGACGGCTGCCCAACAAACATATGTCAATTCCAGCCCTATCACCGTGGTTCCCGGAGACGGCTTCAACCTCACCATCCGGGCGCGCGTGCCACCGTCCTCGACCGGCAGCGGATACTTCGCGCTGGTTTTCCTGAGCGGCGGCACGGAGGTTTCCCAAACCCAGCTCGACTTTGCACCGCCCATTTTGAGTCTCGGGACCGCGCAGACAGCCAGCGACGGCACGTATAGTATCCCCTTCACCGGCCTGAATTCGGGAGGCTTTCAATTGCAGGCGGCCTACGCGGGAACCACGGCTCTGTGGCCGGCATACGCAAGTAGTCCACTTTCCAGCGCGCCTTCCATTTCATCGAACGGCATCGTGAATGCGGCCGATCTTCAAGTGGAAGCTTTGCCACCGGACACGTGGTTCACCATCTTCGGGCAGAACCTGGGCAGCACGGCCCAGTGGACCAACGCCGACACGTTTACCCTGGGCGGCGCGGCCGTGACGGTTTGCGGGATGCCGGCTGCCATCTCCTACACCTCAGGTTCGCAAATCAATGCTTTGACGCCTGCCGGCGTTGCGGGACAGACCTCCTGCCCGGTTGTCGTTACCGTGAACGGGCAGGCTTCGACGCCGGTGACGGTGAACATCGCGAGCGGGATCATGGAGCTGTTCACCTTTGCCTCTTCCGGAGTTTCACTGCCGGTGATTACTCACGCCGACTACAGCCTGGTGGGGCCGGATAGTGCGGGGTTGGTTCCGGCGCACCCAGATGAGGAAGTGGTGGCCTGGGGAACGGGAGACTGCGCAAGTCCGACGATTACGGTGGATGGAAACGAGGCTCCGGTGCTGTATTCCGGGGTGGCGGAAGCTGGCCTGTGCCAGCTGAACTTCCAGGTTCCCAGCGGGTTAAGCGGGGCGAGCCAATTGAAGATCTCCAGTTCCCTGAATGCTTATACGCTGTCGGTGACTCCGTAGCGCGGGAGGGCATGACGGGGGGATCCTCTAGAGTTCAAAAAGTCTCGAACCGGGCCAGTTCACGATTCTTCCTCACGCGATCAATAGGGAAGACCTGGTTATGGATCACAAGCCAGATACCCGCAGGAAGAATCTTTGCCGCCAGCAGACTTTCCGTCAGATTCTGCAAACCATCCGACCGTTCGAAACCGAGCGGCGTCATGGCGCCCGTGAACACGACGGGCACTCGCAGGTCTGTCAGATGCCGTCTTAGATAGAGTCCCGTTTCTACCAGCGTGTCGGTTCCGTGCGTGATCACGATGGGCCCGGGTTCCTGCAACGCCGATTGCGCTGCTTCCAGCACCAGCTGCCGGTCCTGGTCCGTCATCTCCAGGCTGTCTTTATTCATGAGATTCCGGACGGAGATGTCGGAATCCGGAAGACGCAACTGCCGGAGGTAGCGATCGATTTTGGTTTCCAGATTCTGGACTTGGCCCGATTGCTCAGAGTAAATCTTTTCGATCGTGCCGCCGGTGGAAAGGAGATGAATCTTCACTGGATTGATTATCGCCAGTACGAACTGCGCATGCTTTCCAGATTGGCCATGGCGAGAAAAGCCTAGCCGTTCGGAAACAAAAACATCAACATCCCGCCAACTCTAGCGCCCCAGGCGCCCTCATTATGCCCGGCCCCATCATCTTCCACATAGTAGAGGTCCTCACCCTGGCGCCAGCCTTTGCGCATCATGACATCGCGAAGCATCCGAACATCCGCCAGAATTCTTGCCGGCCGATTTCCTTCGGCGGTCCCAATATCCAGCCACACTTTGAGACCGGGCTTCCCGCGCAAGTGCCGCACATTCTTCAAAATGACGCGTTTATCCCACCACACCGAAGGCGACATCACCGCGAGCATGCCGAACACATTGGGGTACTTCAGCCCCACGAATAAGGCCAGCAGCCCGCCCAGCGAAGACCCGCCCAGCGCGGTGTGGATGGCATCCTTCTGCGTGCGGTAGTGGCTATCGATGAACGGCTTCAACTCTTCCACCAGCATGCGCGCGTAGAGGTCGGCCTTGCCTCCGCGCCCCATGCGCCGGTCCGCCGTGGGCGTGTACTCGTCCATGCGCGCCATTCCCGTGTTATAAATTCCGACGATGATAATGGGCTGGATCACCCCGCGCGAGATCAGATCTTCCGCCGTTTCGTCGACGTGCCATTCCTGCCCAGGGACAAAGGACGTGGCCCCATCAAACAGATTCTGGCCATCGTTGAGATAGAGAACGGGGTAGTGCCGCTGCATCTCATGGTCGTAGCCCGGCGGGAGATAGACCAGCACATCACGGTCGTCGGAAAGGAAGCCCGAATGAAAGCGCCGGTGCATGCGGAAGGCGCCCGTCAGGGTGTGTTGTCTTCCGTCCTGGTGATCCTTGTGCGGCACGGGCGGCGGTTGTTGAACCTGGGGATAGGGTGTTTGAATTGGAATCATCCTGCAATCGAATTGCAACGCAGATTCCTATTAGTCTAAATCAAAAGCGCGTTTCGGTGGGCCCTGGTCGGGACTTTCTTTGGCCTGGCGGAGCAGTTCGTCGAACTTGCTTTCCAGCACCTTGCCGTGTTTCTGGTGGTCGGCAAAACTTTTCTGGAAAGCTTCTTCGCGGCGGCCCGCGTCGCCCTTCAGGCGCTGCACCGCCGCGGCCAGATCTTCAATCACAGGAGGCTTTTCGGGCTGCTTGTGCGCGATCACGGCGCGGGTAGCCGGATCGATCTTCAGCACCGCGTCGCAGCACGGACATGTCACTTCAAATAAGTCTTGGACTTTCGCCATTTCTTCATGGTACCCTGCTACACTGAAAACATATTACCTCCCTTATGATTTTTGGCCTTCGAGGAGAAACGCATCATGGATGAACGTGAACGCTCGCGCGCGCTGGAACAAACGCTCGGGCAAATAGAAAAACAATTTGGTAAAGGCTCGATCCTGCGCCTGGGCGGAAAAGATGTAGTTCCGGTTTCCGTCATCTCAACGGGGTCCATTGGCCTGGACGCAGCGCTGGGCATGGGCGGTTTTCCGCGGGGCCGCATTTGCGAAATCTTCGGCCCGGAATCTTCGGGTAAGACCACCATCGCTCTTCAGGTGGTGGCGGAAGCGCAGAAGATCGGCGGCATGGCGGCGTTCATCGATGTGGAGCATGCTCTCGATCCGGCTTATGCGCGCAAACTGGGCGTGGATGTCGATAATCTGCTGGTCTCGCAGCCGGATTACGGCGAACAGGCGCTTGAGATTACGGCGGCCCTGGTCACGTCCGGGTCCATCGACGTGCTGGTGGTCGATTCAGTGGCGGCGCTGGTTCCCAAAGCGGAACTCGACGGTGAAATGGGCGACAGCCACATGGGCCTGCAAGCGCGTTTGATGTCGCAGGCGCTGCGCAAACTGACTGGCATTGTTTCGAAGTCCAATACGTGCCTGATCTTCATTAACCAGATTCGCGACAAGATCGGCGTCATGTTTGGCAGTCCTGAAACAACCACGGGCGGCCGCGCGCTGAAGTTCTATTCTTCGGTGCGCCTGGACATTCGCCGCATTGCGGCTATCAAGGACGGCGACGCGATTGTGGGCAACCGCACGAAGGTGAAGGTAGTGAAGAACAAGCTGGCGTCGCCTTTCCGGGAAGCCGAGTTCGACATCATTTACGGCGAGGGTGTTTCGCGCGAGGGCGATTTGATCGACCTTGGCGTGCTTCACAATGCGATCGAGAAATCGGGATCGTGGTTCAGCTATAAAGGCGAACGCATCGGGCAGGGCCGCGAGAATGCGCGTCAGTTCCTGAAAGATAATGCCGATATCCGCGCCGCCGTGGATACGGAACTACGCAAGATTCTTGGGCTGATTAAACCCGAACCTGTGAATGGAATGCCGGTGCCCGAGCCGGTGCAGTTATCGAAACCCGCAGCGGCCGGGCGAAGGACCTAAGCTCGCTCTTAGTGATCAGGGAAGTGGCTTGATGGCCACTTCCTTGAAAAACACAATATCGTTATTGCTGTGGTTTTGAAGTCCGAACCATCCCTTATCGGGCCGCGGACCGCGAAGCGGCTCGAAACTGAACTTCAGGGGAGGCACGGCGTCTCCCTCGTGGTAGTCCGTCACTTTCACGCCATTCACGAAAACCACGGTGTGCGGCCCGTCGATGGTGATTTCCATCGTGTTCCACTCCGGCCCCGGTTTGCCGGGCCTGGCCAGCGGTTTAGTCAACGAGTAGAGAGTTCCTGTCGCGTGAAATTCGTCTTCCGGCTCTTTTCCTTCTTCCGGATGATTGTCGATCTGCACTTCGTATCCGTAGTGCACGGGCATCCAGGCTTCGCGCGGCTCAATCGGAATCCGAATGTAGACGCCTGAATTGTCGTTTCGGTCTCGCATTTTGTAGACCACGCGCAGTTTGCAATGGCCGATCGGGCCGCCGGTCCAGTAAAGCAGCCCCATACCTCCGCCGGTCTTGATTAATCCATCCACCACGGTGTCCTCGCCGGGACCGACGTGTTTCCAGCCGCTGAGGTCCTTGCCATTGAAGAGCTGCTTCCAGCCCTGGGAGTCGTCGGCGGCGCTGAGGTTCGCGGCGGCTGAGGCGACCAATAGGAGAGTTGCGATTCGCATGAGCTTTACATTACAACAAGCGGGTGATCCCAGTTCCGTCACGCGCCTTGCCGCTGGCGAGTCAAACATAACGGATAGGCCCGACTTGGGGAGACGGGCCCGCGAAAATTCCGTCCGGCAACCTAGCTTTGTTGATCGCTACCGTCGTCCTTCTTTTCGAAGTGCTCGGCGATGGCGCCTGCGCCCTCGAACCCAGTAATCGCGGCAGCGGCTTCGGTGATGAACCCGGCATTCGGATCAAGCTTCTTCATACCTTCCACTGCCGCCACGGCTCCTGCCAGTTTCTCTGCCTCTTCCATAAAACCCATAACCCGGTCTCCTTACATTCGCGTGTTGATATTGCGCCCCCGTCGGAGCGTCATTAGCATAACACTAGCCGCGTTCAAAACAACCGTTCCTGCTTTCGCATATTCCCGAACTGACCCACGTTGGCGATGGTAAACGCGATACGGTATTGCGTATCATCGCGCACCGTTGTTCCGGTCGCACTTACAATGTCGAAGTTATACCGCCTGTACTGCATGGTGAATCCACAGCAGTCCGTGTTGTAAGTGGCCTGAAAGATGGCCGCTTGCAGCAGACCCAGGCGCAGATCGTACACTCCGATCACGCCGGCGTTCCAGCCGCGCCGGTTGGTATCTCCGAAACCGCCATAGAACCTGACCTGATTGGCGGGCGGCGAAAGGTAACTCTGGTTTTGAGCCTGCGCAGCACCGTTGGCAGAATACAGATAAACCGCGCGCACATCATTATTCCCAGCTGAGAAATTGTAGTGCTTATAGTGAAAGTCCGCAGTGAACCCCGAATC
>Ga0326727_10020206_pt1 | contig 13254 bp, 13 predicted proteins | sample MB2enrmetagenome_FD_207643 | JGI IMG/M metagenome (GOLD analysis project Ga0326727, IMG submission 207643) | Lab enriched peat soil microbial communities from McLean, Ithaca, NY, United States - MB29MY | ecosystem: Environmental > Terrestrial > Soil > Wetlands > Peat | place: USA: New York...
GACTGGGTCAGGGCCGTCCTTCCATTCCGCTTCTCGGCCGGCGACGGCAAATTCCTGTTGTTGGGCGCTCGCCAGGGTGGGCGCCGGTACTTAAGCGAGGACTTTGCCGTCATGGCCCGACTTGCAGCGGCCGTCACCGAGCAGGTCGAGCGCCTGCGCAGCCTGCAGATGCAGAGCCTGGTCTCCCAGGCCGAGCTGAAGGCGCTTCAGGCCCAGATCAATCCGCACTTTCTTTTCAACTCGCTCAACACGCTGTATGGAACCATCCATCGCGACAACGCCGACGCCAGGCGGCTGGTCCTCGACCTCGCTAATGTCTTCCGCTATCTCCTCGCCTCCGACCGCACCTTCATCGAGCTCGCAGAAGAGCTCAGGATCGTCCGCTCTTATCTGGAGATCGAAAGCATGCGGCTTGGTCCAAGGCTCCAGACCAGCATCGAGGCCGACGATGCCGCGCTTCAGGCGCCCATCCCCATGCTCTCCATTCAGCCGCTGGTGGAGAACGCGGTAAAGCACGGCGTGGCCACCCACCGGGGCAATGGGTTCGTCCGCCTGGAGGCGCGCGCCTCCGGCGATACCGTTGTTGTGGAGGTCTCCAACTCGGGAGAGTGTGAGGTTCAGAAGCTCTTGCAGCCCACCGGCGGAATCGGTCTGTCCAACGTCCGCCGGCGGCTGGCGCTCTGCTACGGTGCGCGGGCGCTGTTTCAGGCGTCCGCCGGCAATGGAGTAACACGAGTCGGGTTTTCCCTGCCCACGCAATCGTCCGACGCGCTGGTGGCGGCGGCCGCGAGATAGGGCTTAATGCAATACTGTTCACTTAGCACTTCTTCCGCGATGGACACGCGGCGTGAGCCGCGTTTGCCCACAGCACCGAAGAGACGCGGCTTGCGCCGCATGTCCCTCGTCCCGCAAAGTGAACAGTATTGGGGTTTTTTGATGATGTCCGCCTGCCATACAAACTGGTCCGCTCACCCGCCCGTCAATCCCGCTGGTCCGAACCTCCTGCTACAAACCGGAAAAGGCCCGCACAATGAATCGAGGACACTGGGCTCGGCCATGCGCCTAAGGACGCTGATCGTCGACGACGAACCGGTCGCTCGCAGAATCCTGCGCGAGGAGCTGGAATCCATCGACAGCGTGGAGATCATTGGGGAAGCGGACAGCGGCGCGAATGCTCTGGATCGCATCGCCCGGGATCGTCCGGACCTTGTGCTGCTCGACCTTCAGATGCCGGAGATGAACGGTCTCGATGTCGTCCGCAACCTCAAAGGCGGCGGCTATACGCCGGCCATCGTGGTGGTGACCGCATATGACAGCTATGCATTGCAGGCCTTCGATGCCGGGGCAATCGATTACCTGCTCAAACCGGTTGGTCAGGAGCGTCTTCGCGAGGCCATCCAGCGTGCCGGGCGTCTTTCGAAAAAAGAGGCCCTGGAACGTGTCGTGCATCTTCAGGAAATCGCCGAACCCGGCGCTGCGCCGCGCGCGAGAAAGATAGTCGGCAGGATCGGTGAGGAGTACTTCCTGCTCAACACCGACGAAATCTTCGCGTTTCAGGCCGAGGGCGATCTCGTCTGGATCGTCACGGCAAAACGAAAATACCTGGCAACCCAGACTTTGAAAGCTTTGCAGGAACGGCTTCGCAACTCCAGCTTCCGGCGAATCCATCGCAACTCCCTGGTGAACGTGGATCACGTACGCAAGATGAGCGCGCTCAGCAGCCAGCGCTGGCTGATTACGCTGAGTAACGACCAGCAGTTCATCGCAAGCAAGCGTCAGGCCCACAGTGTCCGCCAGCTCCTGAACTGGTAGACGATTCGGGGCGTTCAGCGCGGCGAGAAGTATTTCGCGATAAAGTCTCTTCCCACCTGCATCGCATCGGCGTCGGAGAGGGCGTAAAGCGGCCTTTGACCTTCGGGATCGCCGGGCGACATTCGAAAACTCCCGCACGCCCATGTCAGGCTTTCACGAGCAAAGCGAATCCTTCGGCCGTTGCCGAGGCGAACAGCGACCATCTCATCGCCGAGACGGTGTGCCGGGTGCAGGAGGTTCCCGGTTTCGGGCAAAAGGACGAACTCGTTCGTAAGGTCGCCGTCGCGGAGCGCCTGCTCACCGGCTGCCATATAACCGAGCGCGCAATCCGGCGCCCCGGCAACCATTCGTGAGTCCGAACTCAGACCGGACGAATGGTCTCTCAGCAAAGCCGGCCAGTCGAGAATTTTCCTGCCTTCAACCGTCGACTTCACCGAAGTGAGGTCGGAGAGATCCGGCCCCATGCGGCTGCCGACGATTGCGAGCGCCGCGGCCAGAGCCGGCACGAGCACAATAGTCATGACCAGGAAAAGCGTTCTTCGCTCCTGTGCGCGCGAAAGCGAACGCTTCCTTCCCGACCGAATTCCCACCAAACAAAACTAAATGCGCACTGCCATCTCATCAATCGTTTTTCGACAGGCGGGCGGGCCTCAGCGGTCGATGGACTGGTTGCCACCGCCGGCGGAAACAAGCTCTCCAGATCCCTCCGTTCGTGACGCACCAGCCCGCTGGCCGCACATGCCAGGTCGTTCACCGTCCTCATCGCGCCGCTGGTCAGATATTCGTAGGGCGGACCCGCAATGCCGCTGACAATCGAGAAATGAAATGGCTTCGCGGGTTACGATATGTTGCGTCCTCCGGCTTACTGTTGCTGCTGGCGGCAACGCTGGCTCGCGCGCAATCCGTCGGAAACGCTGGAACGATTCGCGGCTCCGTTCTCGACCCATCGGCGGCCGCGGTCAAAGGCGCCACCGTGCAGATTCAGAATCCCGTCTCCCACTACGTGCGGACCATCGCAAGCGACGGCCAGGGGAACTTCGAGTTCGACAACGTTCCCTACAACAACTACCATCTGACGGTGATGGCCTCCGGGTTTCAGTCCGCCACCCAGGACGTGGATGTGCGCTCGCCGATTGCACTGAACGTGAAGATCGGTCTGACCATCGGCGCGGAAAACACGGAGGTCACGGTGACCGATTCTGCGGATCTGCTGGAGACCGATCCCACCGCTCACACCGACGTGGACCGAGGGCTTTTCGACAAGCTCCCGCTTGAAAGCGAATCGTCGTCGCTCAGTTCGCTGGTTACCCTTGCGTCGCCTGGTGTTTCCGCCGACTCCAACGGCCTCTTTCACGGCCTGGGCGATCACGCTTCGAACTCCTTCTCCGTGGACGGACAGCCCATCACCGACCAGCAGAGCAAGGTGTTCTCGAATCAGATTCCCGTGGACGCGGTCGAATCCATGGAGGTCATCGATGGCGCTCCGCCCGCTGAATACGGAGGGAAGACCAGCCTGGTCATCGACGTGACCACGCGATCCGGTCTCGGCCAGACTACGCCGCACGGCCAGGTGACCGATTCCTACGGAACGTTCGGAACCTCCAACGAAGCCTTCAATCTCGGCTACGGCGGCAAGACGTGGGGCAACTTCATCTCCGCGAACGTGCTGGACACCGGCAGGTTCCTCGATCCGCCTGAATTCACGGTGATGCACGACAAGGGCAATGAAGAGAATCTTTTTGACCGAATCGATTACCAGATTTCCGACGCCGACTCGCTTCACCTGAATCTGGACCTCACCCGCTCCTGGTTCCAGACCCCCAACTCGTACGATCAGGAGTATCATCCCGGCCTCACCAACCCGGTGACCGGCGGGCCTCTGGGGCCTTCGGACCAGCGTTCGCAGATCAAGTCCTTCGACGTCGCACCCACATGGACACACATTCTGAGCCCGGCTGCGGTGTTCACGTTCGGCGCCTGGTGGCGGCAGGATCAGTACAACTACTATCCGAGCGCCAATCCCTTCGACGACTTTTCCCCGGATCTCCTGGGCGAGAGCATTACCCAGTCGCGAAGGCTCGCCAATGTCGGCGGGCGCGCCAATTATACGTATGTGAAAGGCATCCACAACCTGAAAATCGGAGTGCAGTATGAGCACACCTTCCTGACCGAAGGCGACAGCATCGGCATTGTCGATCCAGGAGTGGTTCCCTCATTCAACTGTCAGAGTGCGAATGGCAGCCCCATTCCCGGCACGCCCTGCGCGATTCTGGCGCCGTACGACCTGACTGAGGGCGGAGTTCCGTATTTGTTCCACGGGCATACCGACGTGAAGGAGCTCGGCATGTACGTGCAGGACACCATCACGACCGGAAACTGGTCCTTCAACCTTGGGATTCGCGGCGATGTTTACAACGGCCTCGCTATCGCCCGGCAAGCGGAGCCGCGCGTTGGAATAGCCTACAACGTCAAGCAGACGAATACCGTTCTTCGGGTTTCGTATGCCCGGACCATGGAAAGCCCGTTTAACGAGAATCTGGTGATCGGAAGCGAAGGGTGCAATTATCCGTTCCTCGCCATATTGATACCGCCGCCCGGTGTCGCCTGTACACTCGGCGCCATCCAGCCGGGGCACCGGAACGAATTTCATGCCGGCTTTCAACAGGCCTTTGGCCGATATCTCGTGATAGATGGCGAATATATTTGGAAATACACGCACGACGGATACGATTTCGGCGTCGTTGGCAGCACGCCCATCACATTCCCGATTGAATGGAGCGCCAATAAAATCCCCGGATACACGCTGCGCGCCAGCGTGCCGAACTTCCACGGTTTGACCGCCCAGGTGGTCATGTCCAGCGTTGCCGCGCGGTTCTTTGCTCCGCAGGTCGCCGGTGTGCCCATCATCCCGCCGGTCACGGGTGTTTTCCGCATCGATCACGATGAGCTTTACAATCAGACCACGCACCTGCAGTATCAGCCATGGAAGAAAGGGCCGTGGTTTTCATTCAACTGGAGATATGACAGCGGCCTGGTGGCCGGCGCGACGCCATGCGTAGCGCTTACCGCGACGTGCTTCTCGTCCACACCGATTGCCGACGGTGGCGGCGCCAATATCCCATCCGGCGAAGTCGCCCTCGTAAACACCGTCAACGGGGCGCCTCTCACCGCCGATCAGGAATATCAGGCTGGACTCACCTGCGATGGCAAGCTCGCGGCCCCCAATCCGCTGGGTCCGGCTCTGGCCACCTGCGATGCAGCCGGCCTCGGCTCCATCTACCTGCAGGTGCCCAAACCGGGCACGGAGAATGACGACCACAATCCGCAGCGCGTCGCGCCACGCAACCTGTTCGACATGGCCCTCGGGCACGACAACCTTTTCCACGGCGACAGGTACAAGGTGAGCGCCCGCGTGCAAGTCGTGAATCTGACGGATAAGGTCGCGCTCTACAATTTCCTGTCGACGTTCAGCGGCACGCACTACGTGACGCCCCGCGCCGTGACCGGGACCATTGGGTTTAACTTCTAACTCAATCGGCCTTGCGGGGCAGCCTCGTTCATCGCCAGTCCGTCCATAATTGATAGGATGACCGGATCGCCCTTGTGGTGCTGCAGGCCGTTGGAGCGGTATCTCTTCTGCCCTACCCGGCGATCATCGCCGCGAACGTGATGCAGATCGCCGCGGAAGGACAGCAGGGGTTCGGACGTTTCACTGCGGCGTTGCCGTATGTTCTGTTGTCCCTTTATCCCGCCATCTGGCTTGGCCTGTACGTCTGGTCCTGGCGCGCCATCGCCCACGGCGGCGCGGGCCGCGCGTTCGTCCTGTCGAGTATCCCGGCTGTACTGAGCATGGCCGGCTTCGCGTGGTTCCTGATATGGGGCGTAGAGGACCGTAAGAGCGACGAGGCTCGTCTGGAGCAACTCCGCAAACGGGTGGAAGCGGTGAATCCGCTGGCGTGGACCATCATGCGTTCGGGCGGGCCGCTGGAGTTTCCGGGCGCGCCGCTGTTGCCGGCCGACGCGGTTATCGCGGAGATCGACATAGCGACGAACATCAACGTCCCCGTGGGCGAGTACGGCACGCCGCTGGCGATTCGGAAGCGTTGGATTCTCTGGACGCCGGAGGGCTGTTACGATGCGAGTCCCGGCGCCGAGGATCTTTTCGGTTTCGAAATCGGGGGTGGGGAAGATCAGCCGGCCGCGTTCACCCCAGCGGCGGAAATGCGATGGAAATACTATAAGCCCGACGCCGTGACCCGGGCGCTGCGATAGCCCCGCTTCCACGGCTGATTCGGACCTGGACGATAATCAGAATCTGTGAAGACGACGGAATTGCTGCGATTCAACGGCGCTGTCGAGCGGGATCCCGCTATCGATGCGTGGATGAAAGACCATGCCGGCGAGTTGGGCGCCATCGCGCATCAGTGGTTTGAGGCGATGCGAAATTGCGGTGACGAAGTCCGGGAGCTTTTGCACGACGGCTGTCCGGTTGCATGCCTGGGAGATGCGCCGTTCGGCTATGTCAATGCGTTCACCGCGCACGTCAACGTGGGGTTCTTTCAGGGCGCATCGCTGCCAGATCCGGCCCGCCTGCTGCAAGGCGCCGGCCGGTTCATGCGCCATGTGAAGCTGAGACCGGGAACGGCCATAAACGCCGCAGCCCTGACCAGGCTCATTGATGCGGCGTACTGGGATATCAAGGCCCGCGTCGAAAACGGCTAGGAGCTTATTGAAAAGCGCCACTTTCGTACCGCTCCCTCGCGGTCGTGGCTCGGTAACTGCCTGCAGTGACGAGCTGACAAAACTGAGCCGCGCGCGCCAGCAAGCGGTTCCGAGCGCTTTTCAACAAGCTCCCAGTGTCCTGTCGCCGAGGTTCGCGCGATCTGTCCCGTGGGGCGGCCGTTTCTGGCCTGGGTGCCCTCGGGGCTATGGCTTTGCAGCCGACCAGACCCGCTGGAAACGGGTCCGCAGCCTCGACGCGGATGTGAAAACGTCATGGTCGCAACGTGACCTGAATCCCTGTTTGCTCCTCGGCAATCTAAACGGGCGTATGGCAAATGCAAACAAAGTCGCCCTGATCACCGGGGCCAACAAAGGACTGGGTCTCGAGATGGCCCGCCAGTTGGGCAAGGCCGGGGTCACGGTAGTATTGGCGGCGCGCGATTCTCACAAAGGCCAAGCCGCGGCCGAGTTGTTGCGCAAGGAAGGCATCGATGCACGATCCCTCACGCTGGATGTGACCAACGGGCAGCATCATGCCGCTGCCGCCGAGTTTCTGGAGGGGAACTTTGGCCGGCTGGACATCCTCATCAACAACGCAGGGATCTCCCTGGATTCGCTCGGAGCAGGCCCGCCGAGCACCGCCACCGACGAGGTGATTCGACGGACATTCGATACCAACTTCTTCGCCCCGGTGGCGCTGACGCGCGTTTTGCTGCCGCTCCTGAAAAAGAGCGAAGCCGCCCGCATCGTCAACATGTCCAGCATTCTCGGCTCGCAGACCCTGCATTCCGATCCGAACAGCCCCATCTACAATTTCAAGGCGCTGTCCTACGACGCTTCGAAGGCGGCCCTGAATTCATTCACCATTCACCTCGCGTATGAACTGAGAGATACCAGGATTAAGGTGAACTCGGCGCACCCTGGCTGGGTGAAGACCGACATGGGCACGGAAGCCGCGCTGCTGGAGATTCCCGAGGGCGCGAGGACCGGCGTGGAACTGGCGCTGCTTGATGAGGACGGGCCAACCGGCGGCTACTTTCACCTGGGCAAGCGGATACCCTGGTAATTTCGGTACTACCTTCGCGCGGCTCGCTTCAGCACCGGCACCGCGCCGAATCGCCGTTCGCGCGTGCGGAATTCATCCAGCGCTTCGCGGATGGTGGCCGCGTTGACGTCCGGCCACATCACCGGCGTGAAGACGAACTCGGCATAGGCGCACTCCCACAGCAGGAAGTCGCTGAGCCGTTGTTCGCCTCCCGTGCGGATCAGCAGATCCACGTCTTCGGCGCCCAGCAGGCGAGCGAAATCGTCCCGTCCGCCATCGGCGGCGAATCGGCGCGCGGTCTCCACGATGCAGTCCCGCGCGGAATAATCCACCGCAATCCGCAGATGCAACGTGCGGCACTCGCGCGTGGCCTGCTCGCATTCCTCCATCGCCGGCAGCAGCAGCGGGGGCAGGCGGTCGCGGCGTCCGAGAATGCTGATGCGCACGCCCTTCTCGATGCAACGCGCCTGCTCGCGCCGCAGATACGTGCGGAACATGCGCATCAATCCGTTGACTTCGTCGGCCGGCCGCTTCCAGTTGTCCGAGGAGAAGGCGTAGACGGTCAGCGTGCCGATTCCCAGCGATGGCGCAGCTTCCACCACGCGGCGCAGCGCGTCCCCGCCGGCGCGATGCCCGGCAATTCTCGGCAACCCGCGGCTCTGCGCCCAGCGGCCATTGCCGTCCATGATGATGGCGACGTGTAGCGGCTTCAACACCTGGTTTTCCCGATCTATCTTTCGCGCATGGCCCGCACCAGCGCTTCCATGTGGTCGATGTACTTCTCGAAGGCTTTCTTTCCCGCGGCCGTCAACCGGTACTCCGTCTTCGGAATCCGCCCCTCGAACGACTTCGTGCAGGAGACGTAACCCGCTTCTTCCAGCTTGCGCGCGTGCACGCTCAGGTTGCCGTCGGTGGTCCTGAGCAGACCCTTGAGCTCGTTGAACGTGAGCGACTGGTTGGCCGCGAGCGCGCTCACAATGGCCAGCCGCATCCGCTCGTGAATGAGCCGGTCGAAATCCGGAACGGCCGGCCCGGTCGCCGCCACGCGCGGTTTGCCGCTCTCCGGCAATTCCTTTCGTACTGCGTTTCCCCTGCCCACGCGCACCTCCTTAGCCTCCAAACTTCCTTGCGATCACCAATCCGAACGCCAGATGCAGTCCGCCAAAGCCGACTCCCAACAGCACGTTGCCCCACGCCAGCGGACAAAACAGAGCCACCGCGCCAACCAGCATGAAGCAGATGCCCATGATGGGGACCACGCGCACCGAGTAAGCGCCGCCAGTCACCACCCCTGTTCCATAGAGCAGAAGCCACGTGCCGGGTACCGCCGCGACGAGGTCCGCGCGATACAGAACGACGGTAAGCAGCGCGCCGACGATGAGTGGCGGGGCGAAGCTCAGAGCGAAACGCCGCGCGGGGGCGGAGAGCACCGGCTGGTCCGACGCTTCCGATTTCAGCTTCACGGCGATGGAGCCGATGCCGATGGCCACCATGCCTTCCATCAGCCAGGTGATCAGCCACCGCTCCGCGCCGGGCTCACGGGCCGCCAGCACCGCGGCGACGATTGCGGTGAGGCCGATGATGCACCCTCCCCAGCCGGGAACGCCGGTGAACTCGCCGGCCCGCTCCATGGTTTCCCGGATGAAGCGGAGATTGTCCATGGCCCGGCTGTGCAGGCCGACTGGCTCCTCGGCGGGCTGACGGATGGGACGCACGCTGGCCATGTGGGTACCAGCGAGTATAGCGCAAGCACTTTACGTTGTAAAGTGAGATCCTCACTGCGCATCGAACTCCACCGCCACCGCCTCGCGGAAACTCCCCAGCCGGCGGCAGTGCCAGCCGGACAGCTCAGGCCGGTTCCGCAGCCAATCCACCCAGAACGGAGCGTTCTCGTGATAGCCGTAGACAAAGAACCGCGTAGCGCCCGCCAGCTTCCCCTGGACCAGCGTCGCCATGTAGCGCTCCGCTTCCGGAGTGTCGTCGAACGGCAACGGATACGGCCTCCCCCGCAACGGATAAGCATCCAGATACGAATAGAGCACCGAAGGCAGCGAGTAGCCGGGCCGCCACACCGGGGACCGCGCCTCAACGAATGGGCTGGGGCAGATCACCGGCGTCGCGACATCCACAGTTCGCGCATTGATGGCCCTCGCGGCGCCGCGCCAGGCGGCATCGGAGTGGGCCGGCCTTACCGATCGCCACTGACCGAGAAAGATCAGCGCGCCGAGCCCAACCGCGGCCGCCAGCGGCTTCCACACCCGCACGGGCACGAACCAGCCGAGCGCCATGGTCCCGGCGAGCGCAAGGCCCGGTAGCCCGGGCGAGAAGTACCTGGGCACAAAGAGACTTACACCCGTCAGCCGGGAAAACAGAAACAAACCGAGAGGGGGCGCCAGCCACCACCAGACGATCAGCGCCACCGAGGATCGAGGCAGTGGGCCGGAATTTGCCGGCCATGGGCGGACGCGGCCCAACAGCCAGGCTCCGGCCCAGCATGGCAGCAGCACCCAGGGCCGCAGTGAAAAGAACAGTTCGCGCGCGCCGGGCAAACTCGTAAGCACGTGCGCGCGCGCGTGGCCGGCGAGTGCCAGCACTTCGAAGCAGGTGGGCAGCAGCGCAACACCCAGCGCCGCGAAAACTCCCGCCGCCCGCAGCCAGCCCACCTTGCTGTCGCGCCACACCAGCCGGGCTGTCGCATATGCGATGAATATCGGATAGCAGGGCCAGTAGACCGGCTGAATGGGCCACAGCAACGCACCCAGCACGACGAACAACACCGCGTCTGTCCAGCGGCCCTCGTCCATCCAGCGCACCAGAAACCACACCGCCGCCACCACCACCGCAGTGCCCAGAGCGTACGGACGCGCTTCCGCCGCCTGATAATCGAAGCCGTGCATGGCCAGACAGAGGAACGCGGCGAACCAGCATGCCTCGGGATGAATCAGCCGAGCGGCGAGTCGGGCGATCAGATACAGCGCAGCGGACAGCGCCAGCAGCGACGGTATTCGCAGGACCGCTTCAGAGCAACCGCCCAGGGCCGCGGCCAGTCTGGGCAGCAGATAGTACGGGGTGTGGGCCAGTTGCAGCACCGCCGCCATCGACGGATGCGCCGCCCCATAGCGGATCACGAACAGGGTCGCCGCCTCATCGGCCGCGAAGCCCGAGGTCAGTGGCATGATCCACAGCCGGGTGATGGCCAGCCCCAGAAGTCCAGCCATCAGGGTGTTTTCCGTGCCTGTTCGCATACGCCGCCGGTTCTTCGGACAACGTACAAGTATCGCCTGGTCGTCCGCGGAACAGCTTGGTCGAGGGTGAATTGAGCGGCTCGGGAGCGTTCCCTAAACCGCTGAGACGGGTATAAGCGTAGCCGAGCCGCGACCGCAGGGAGCGGTCGCCAGAGTCTAAAGCAATCGGAAGTTGACTTCGATCTGGGCCATCACCTTCACCGGATGGCCGTCCTTCATGCCCGGGCGGAAGCGCCACTTCTCCACCGCCTCGATGGCTTTCTGATCGAGTCCCAGGCCGAGCGGCTTCACCACGCGCACATCGCGCGGATTGCCTTTCTCATCCACCACGATCGCCAGGATCACCGTGCCCTGGTATTTGGCTTTGCGGGCCTCTTCCGAGTAGTCGGGATCGGGCCGGTAAATCGGCACCGGCTGAGATACGCCACCGCCGATCCGATACACGCCACCGCCGGCATTCCCGCCGGAGCCAGGACCAAATCCGGCGCCATTGCCCGAACCCACGCCGCCGCCGCGGCCGTTGCCGATTCCGCCGCCGGAGCCAGTGCCGTTGGAAAGCACTCCGAACTTCGAAAGAGGATCGCCGTAGTTGTCGGCCTGGATCTGCGGCAGCTTCGCGTCCGGCTGGGCGATGATGGTCGGATCCATCACCAGCTTGGGATGCTCATTGAGGACTACGGCCGAAGGCGGAACAAACTGCTTGTCCGAGATTCGCGGAAGCTTGCCGCGGCTCGCCGGAAGCGGCGACCTGTTCCCGCCACCGCCGCCGCCCTGCATGGCGTTCTTCTTCACCGCCATGTCCGGTTGGTACGGTGCCAGATTGGGATCGACCAGCGACACCACATTCCTGGCCGCCTGCTGCACGGTGGGATTGAAGCTTACCGTGAAGATCAGCACCACGACGACCGTGTGGATCAGAAGCGACGAGACGCCGGCCTTCTTCTCCTGACCGCCGTAAAAGCCCCAGATGTCCTTTACCGGGACGGGCTGCGACGTGACCTCAAGAGGAGGAAGCTTGGGAGGCCGAATCGCCTCCTTGATCTCGTGGAAGAATCCCTTATACCAAGGCTTCTCAACGTTAATGAGAAGGTGATCGAGGGGGTCTTCGTTCCTCGGCTGGAAACCCTCGGGCTGTTCAGGAGAGGTCATACTCTGTTCTCAGCAATCCGCGTACCCGCTCCGATCCTCAGAAGCTCTCCCATATGTAGACGCGAGAACCTTCGCCGGGTTGCAGATGTTTGCTCTATGGGATTCTAGCACTTCCAACAACCCGTAGTCACCGGTATGACTTCTTGTATTGTACCGCGACCAAAGTTCTCCCGCCGTCAGGCCGGCGTTTCAGAACAGGAAGTCTTTGTGAACGGGGCTCGGCAGGGCCACGTCCGACTTGGCCAGATAAGGGTATGGATTTACCGGGGTTCCATCGAGGCGGACCTCATAGTGCAGGTGCGGTCCGGTGGTCCGGCCGCTGCTGCCGCTGGCCCCGACAATGTCGCCCCGGCGCACTTCCTCCCCGGCAACAACCAGCAACTCCGAGAGGTGCGCATAACGGGTCTGCAGACCATTGCCATGGTCGATCACCACCATGCGACCGTAGGCTCCCGACCACTCCGCATGGATCACCACCCCATCGGCCGTGGCCTTCACCGGCGTGCCGATCGGGGCCGAAATGTCCACACCTGTGTGCGTTGCGCCCTCACCCGAAAACGGATCCTGCCGCTGGCCGTAAGGGCTCATGATGCGGCCCAGCAGCGGCCATAAACTCGGCCGCGTGTTGGTCTGCCAGATCCGGGCGTACTGATTGAAGCCGCGGGAGAACGTCGCCGCTTTCAGAAAGTTGTACTCGGCCAGCGTCTGGTGGTAATCCGGCACCAGCTCGTCGTTGTCTTCGCCGCGGGATTCCGGCGAGTTCAGGCCGTATCGTACCGACACTTCGCTGGCGAAAAGCTCCAGCGTCGCCAGTTGGTCGTTCTTCTGATTCGTGACCTTCTGCAGTTCCCGGTAGCGGGTCCGCAGCGAATCGACTTCGGCGCGCAGCGAGTTATAGTGCGCCACCTTCCAGGCCATCCGGCCATAACTGGCAACCGCGCCCACGATGGTCAGCAGACCGACCAGAGCCAGCAGAAGAACCGCGTAGACGGCGTGATGGGGAATGTGAATGCGGCGAAGACGTCCGTGTAACGAGTGGGCCAGGACAACGACAAAATATGGCTTGAGCTCCAAAAAGCCTCCCTCGGATAAAAAACCCGGCGCACCGGCCTGGGGTTCCCAGAACCTCGTTGCGTACGGGGGAAGAACGTCTCTAGCGATTAACGAAACTTTACTTTAACCAAATGGCACACCTGTGTCAACCCGACACAGTGTAATGTGGCTTACTTAAAATGAGGGACGGACTATACCCCGAGAGGGGGACGGACTAACCAAGACTGT
>Ga0326727_10020208_pt1 | contig 13254 bp, 15 predicted proteins | sample MB2enrmetagenome_FD_207643 | JGI IMG/M metagenome (GOLD analysis project Ga0326727, IMG submission 207643) | Lab enriched peat soil microbial communities from McLean, Ithaca, NY, United States - MB29MY | ecosystem: Environmental > Terrestrial > Soil > Wetlands > Peat | place: USA: New York...
CAGGGTGCAGAATTGCGACCTGGTCCGCTGCGGGGGCTACGACCACACCTACGAATGGCGCGCCGCCTTCCAGCTTTGCCTGGAGAACCACCCGGTCGCCGGCCTTGAACTCGACCACCTTAACATCCTCGACAGCCTCTCCGATGGACTGAGCGTTATCTCGACGGGCAAACTCTCCCAGGCGAGCATCCGCCGGTTGAACCTTCCGAATTATGGCGTGGCAGCCACGGGCCGCCACGGGTTATGGGTCCGGTCCGATGCCCATGGCGTGCTGACGGTCAACGACTCCACCGTGGTGGAGCGCAAGAACGATTCGCCTGGCTTCACCCTCGACGGGGACACTGCATTCGATGAACCACAGAGACGCGGTAACCGCTGAGAGCCAAGACACTTATGGGGAAGGCTGGGAGAAGGTTAACAGCGAAGGGCACAAAGGGCGCAAAGAGGAAGGGGCCTGAAACGAATGTTCCCAGGCTAAATGGCCGCTAAATCGGCAATACTCGTAGCCCGGCCGTAGCCCCGGGGTAGCCTGAGGGTGGCTTCAGAGTAGCCTCAGGGTAGCCTCAGGGTGGCTTCAGGGTGCCTACCGGTTGGCCACCAGATGGCCCGAGGGTGGCTTCAGGGTGGCCTCGGGGTGGCCGTAATCCGCCTTGGTCCTGCTTCGCCTCCGTTGACACCCAGCCTGGGCGCGGAAACCGAGGTTTGCAGGGAATTCATCCCGGTTTCCGGCTCCCACCGACCAACCTTTGCGGCCACTTCCTGAGAAAAGCTCCATTCTGTTGGGCCTTATCTAAGCGCCATTCAGGTCTGAACTGCTTGTTTCCAACTCGCCTGTCAGGCCGTCTGCCGTCCACTGTTCGAGGTTCGACGTCCGATGTTGGACTTCCCGCCTTCATTCCCGCCCTTCCATCCTCGCCGCACCACAGCGGACCGGTGTCGCCAAGGCGCGCGTCGGAGCGCTTGACGTCGTCCCAACCTTCCAGCAACGTGGATACAGTGCAAGCCTCGCCGCCGTGATGTCCCCCTCTGCCAGACCTGCCCCGGATCACTTCATCCTTCATCCTTCCCTTTGCCCGCCCTGCGCGAAGAGTGCATCTCCCGCATCAAAACACGCCTCAAGCGCATCAATGCCGGCAAGAACGCTGGCCGCAGCCTCTTCGAGCTGTCCGACTACGTCGCTTGCCTCAGTGTAATTGACTCGCGCGATTAGCCGTTTAAGCCGGAGCCGCGAGGGTTCAATGCTGCTCCGATTTCGTCAACGGCGTGATTTGGGCGCACGGCCTCTGGCCTCCTGCAGACTCACAAACCGTTTCGCCTCCTTCTTGAAGCAGGCATAAACCGCGCGGACATCCCGAACCAGCGGCGCCAGCCGTTGTGGATCGAGATCGAACCCGTAGGCGTGCGTGAAGAAGTGCCGAAACGCCATATAAGGCGCCAGCCGGTCCCGGAGTTCAGTCGAGATCATCCCTTGCTCGCAGGCCGACTGGAGCAGGTCGCGATGCCACGCAGCCCCGCTCGGCAAGGCCACCCCGACGGCGAGCAACCCGTGCTTCAGGATATTCTCCACCCCGTGATACACGGAACTCAGCAGCGACGCGGTGCCCCCCAATTCCAGCATAGAGAGCTTGGCGACCCGGCGCGCGCCCGGCAACTCGCCCAGCGCCTGATCCATCTGTTCCAGTTCCGCCTCAACCTTCTCGCGCAGGGTGGCCATAGATCGGTATCCCGTCCCGCCGGATCAGCGCGCTGAGCTTTGACCGCTTCTCCAAAGCGACGACATCCACGGGCTTGGACAGGGACAGCATCAGGTCGCCGACAAACTGGAAGAACCGCGCGGGCGCCACGCCCTCCACGGCGAGGTCGAGGTCCCGACCGTCTCGCCGTCGGTCGGCGCTGGAACCGAAAAGCCAGACGGTGGCGGCACCGTAACGGCGCGCCAAGGTGGCGATGGTTGCTTTGTCACGATCAGAAACCATGTCATGAGAATAGTCGCCGCTCCCCTCAGTGCCAACCGGTAAATAGAAGCGGCAACTGGAAACTCCAGCCGCAGCCGGCCCTTGACCGCCGCTGCCAATCACCCTTCACGCTTCACGCTTCACGTTTCATCCGTCACCGTCGCCAGTTCCGATTCTTTTGCCGATTGCCACTCCCCTCACACAGATATCAGCTTTCAGCGTTCCCAATTCCAGCTTTTCGGTCTGCCCCTCCTCCCGCCCCCTGACCTTGGACCTTGGACTTTGGACTTTAGACCTTAGACTCGGGATCCGCCGTCTGCCGGCAAGAACCCTGGCCGCGCCCCCTTCGCGTCTTCACGTCTTCGCTGTTCAAAGCCCCGCCGGATAGAGGTTCGGGAAGTAGTGTCCAGCCGCCTCGGCAGGAAACGCCAGGCGCAGCCGCCCCTTGCCGCAGGCTTTATTGCGCATGTTTTGCCGATCTTGTCGCCGATCAATGAACACCATAAACCACGCATTTTCAACTACTTTTGCCCTGCTACCAGCAACCCAACCGCCGCCACTTCCGATCTTTTTGCCGATTGCTAACCACCGATGCACAGGGATGTGTCCATCTGTCGTTGAAATGCTCTTTTTAGGCCCATTGCTGCTTTTTGGCCCCACCCTCGAAAATCCGCCGGCTTGAACGTTTGCGGTGGCCACGGCTTGGCCCCTTCCATCACGCGGACTACCACAATGCTGGCCGCGTGGACATCCTGACGGCGTTTGCTCAACACTTTGACCTTCACCACAGCGGGTCACGATCTGCCCAGCCTTTCCCCAAAAGACGTCGAATTCCTGTTGACGGCTATGGCCCAAACTTGCTTAAATGCACCCATTCGCGAGGCTGTTGTGCTCGCAAAGAGACAATGAAACACGATCGGGATTCCGTTCGTTGCCGACGACGAGGGTCATACTCAAGCCTGGCCGATGCTGGTGTTTACTTCACCCGTGTGTGTCTTTTTCCGCACTCGGGAGGACGAACTGACGCCATTCGCCGTCGAATGGCGCTGCGATTACTTCACGGAACCGGCCTCCTTCGACCGTGTGAAAACCCGGTCCCCCCGTCGCCTCCGTTCGCTTGTTCGTCGAGCAGCAGAACTAGCTTGCCGCCTCGTGACGCCCGAACCCCTTCAAATCTGCAATTCGCCGCACGGAATCAAGCGAAACGTGGTGCCAACCAGCGCCGCCAACTCCAATTCCCCGTGCACGCCTTCTGGCCCGCCGGCAAGCCGGAGAACGCCGGCACCCGCCGCGAATTCGGCCTGCCACCGGAGAAAGACTAAAAGGGAAAAACTCATGACTGAATCAACTTCAATTGACGAGTCTCGAGGACCCCGACGAGCTGCGCCATCTTTTCCAACGCTCACATTCCTTTTGATCATCGTAATGGCTGGCCTTCTGGTCTACTTCATGTTGGATCAAACGGGTCGTCTGACCGCAGTCAAGACTGCCCTCCGCCAAGAGCTTTCAACCGAAATCCAGAAGGCTCAGGCCGTCGCCGTGCCATCTGAAGTTGCCCAGCGCTTGATGGAGAAGCTTAGCTATCTCGAACTCCGGCAGACGGCTGTCATTGATGAGTCGCGCAATTCAATGCAACGCCAGTATTACATCTTCACAACGGTCGCCGCGTTCTTTGGTTTATTCACTGTGTTCTTCGGTTACCGCCAATTGCTGGTGGAATCCCGCGGCAGTGATGCTCGCGAGAAACACGATCAAGAAATGCGAAACCTCGTTCGCTCCTTCCAAAATAACATCACCACGATTAGTTCTCTTATCACGACCTTGGAAAAGAGTTTCGACTATCGTAAGACTATCGCGGACGAACTGGAGAAATTCCAGAAACGAACTCAAGTGCTAGAGCACCACCAGGAAGAAGGGGACATGGCTTTTACGGGACTTGTAAGTTCCCTGAACAGCGACGCACTTACAGTAATTCCATTGGGGGTCGACCGTGCGGCATTAAGTTTCGACGAGAACACCAGGCGAATGGAGAACTTCGTCGGTCGTCTTACCGTGGCAGAACAACGCACCCGTAACGTCGAGGCGAAGCTCAACCCGTTCTGCTATTACGTCCGAGGGCTCAGGAATGTCACGACTTACCAATACGAACTGGCAATAGCCGATCTTGATATCGTGGCGCGAAAGGCACGACAGGATGTAACAGCGCCGAATCTTGAAACCTATCCAGCCGACAGAAGAGAGAACCTAAAGGGGTTGCTGGAGCATTTGCTGACGTCCTGCAGTTATTTCCAGGGGATTTGCCACAAAAACCTTGGACAGTACCCTGCGAGCCTTGCGAGATTTAAGGAAGCCCTTGACCGCAATCCCAACCATTGGGAATCGCGGAATTACCTTCTCCAAGTCATGTTCTTTGATAAAGACACCCCGTTCCCCGCCGTTGAAACAGAATTCGCCAACGCCTGTCAACGCCTTGAAGGTGCACTGAAGGAGGCTAGCCAAGACGAGAGGGAGAAGCTCAAGCGCGCAGGCAACATTCTGAAGATCAATCAAGGGGATATTTACTTCCGAGCACCCTTGCTACAAGAGTTTCGGACGGGATATCGGCGGTATGAAAGCCCGGAGAAAGCAGCTCAAGCCTATTGGGAAGCGGTTGACTATCTTCCCAATGACTTAGCTCATTTCTGCCTCGCGCAGGCTCTGGAGCAGGTAGGCTCGTCATTGTGGCGGGGCACAACATATCAAAAGGAATACGAAGCGGCGTTCAAAGGTCTGAAACGACGCGTTGCAGGAGATTTCGACAAGCTATACTCCGTCACGCTGTATTACATGCTCGGTATTTGCGCGTCCAAGCTTCCGGAGCACAAAGCAACATCTGAGGTCTTCTTGTCACAGGCCCGTCACGGTTTGAAGGAGATCCCCACGCAAGTTACGTGCTTTTCCCCGGTGAGTCGAATCAGGCTGAGCCGGTCCCAGATTCTTGAGGAATTGGAGGCTTTCGAGAGAATTAAGCTATAGAGGTGATATATGATGTTTTGGAAGAAGATCAGTCCGGCTAACGGCTACTGTCTGTTTTTCCCCCATCGTCGGGCGGGCAGCAGATTTGTTTCGGGTCAAAGCGTTCGCGTCTCACCGTTGGAGGAGTGGAAGCATGTCAGATTGGGCTTTTTTCAGGTAGTGCTTCCAGGACAAGATCAACTGCTTGTCACTACAAGTGAGCAGCTCACGTGCGGGATTAGGGCAAGTTTCGGCATGCTGATAGGAGGGCCGGAAGAGGGGCGGGAAGATCGGATCGCCAAAGCAACAATCTCCTGCCCCGCAAAGAGATCGCTGGACGACGGAGACAAGGTGGAGCTTGTTCCGTTCTTTCAGGACTGGGCTAAGAAGCACTGCCAAACGGCCATCGTCAACACCATCAAGGAGCGCAAGTACATCGCATTGATTGAAGATCCGGAATATCGCCAAGAGGCGGAGAAGAAGATTGAAAGTTTTGCGCGGGATTCACTGGCGACTATCGGCATGATGCTGGTGCAATGCACAGTAATAGTAGAGCCGAATGAGCCAATAGGTGTTTTCGCTACAGAGGAAATCTTGCGCAAATGGCAGCAGTATCGGAGGATCGTCAATGCTGCGGAGATCCTAAAACTCAAGGAGGAAAACCAGAAGAACGAGGAAATGTCGAAAGTCAATGCCGACCATGAAAAGGAAAATGCGCGTCTCAAGCAGAAAACAACCATCGAGCTGCTCGATCTTCAGCAAGAGAAGATTCGTGCTGATAACGCCCGAGATATAAAAACGCAAGAGGAGCTCGATGAAAAAGACAAACAAATCGGTGTGATAAAGGAAGGCATGGCATTGCGTGCTCAGGAAGTTCAGAAGCAAGACATCCGACGCGAGGAAGAACTCAAGCAAGAGCGAGAACTTAAGGCTAATGAGCTTGTTGAACTGAGACGCAAGCACGCAAGTGAAAGCCTTGCCTACCACCAGAATCAGTTGGCAAATGAGAGAATTGTGGCGGAGAAGGAATTGGAGGTGCAGCTTCTCAAGCAGAAACTGAATGAAGTTGAAGTCGAGCTGGAGCGCAGCCGAGGCGATGTCAAAGCTCTCAATATTCAAAAGGAAGTTCTCGCCAAGGGTGCGCACGAGATCAAGAAGCGAGAACTCCTTTACGCAATTCTCCCAAAGATCGCCGAGGAGGCCAGTCGGCCCGTGGCGAAGATCGGTGAGATCAGGGCAATCAATCTGTCAGGACAGGCCGGAGCGGAGGCAAGCAATCAATCAAATATCGGTTCAATTCTGGCCTCAGCCTCCACGCTGCCAATAGTTCGAGAGATATTTCGATTTGTGAGTGACATGGAAAAGACCGATAGTCAAGAGGAGTCCAAGAAACCCGAGACCGCATGACCCCGTATGAGTCCGAGATTTCTAGTCTGCCACCTGCAATCCAGCGAAGCGTGGCGCCCGCCGGGCAGACGGAGAACGCCGGCGTTCGTGCCCAATTCGAGGTCCCGCCGAGCAAGGAACTGAAATGAAACCCGGTCCAAAAGTTGGTGAGCAATCGTCTTCGCTTGAGACGCTGAAATCAATGCTTGAGTCTCTGGCCAAGAGCCGGAGTCAGAATAAAGGGTGGAGGGACGCGGAGGAGGAAGTTTCCGGCACGCAAGTCTTCAAAATCGGGGAAGCTTTACGACCTTTTTATCTGGTCGCGGCTCAAGGATTCGAGCCGCCCATTGAGATCCATCTTGAGAAATCAGACCTTGCTCACGACACCAGGGCGTTCTTTTCGATTGTCGCCAAACACGGATTCTTCCCCAGCCCGTATTCGGCGGTTGCCTCGGCCGACCAGTACATTGATTTTGCCGCCTTCACCCTGGACTTTGCGGATTTGGTGCTTCGATATCCCAGCCTGTCTGGCCCGAGCGGAGAGAGCATCAGGAAGTCAGCGCGCTCTTGCCTGCAAAAAGCCCTTGAGTTCTTGACCAACCCGAAGAACTACCTGGAGGATGGCGATGGCGTTCGGTGGGCGGGGACGACGTCGCACAGCCGCACACTCAAGAAGGGAAAAGTCACTGAGAGGTTCACCGACACGTATTTCACGGCCAATGCGATTCTGGCGCTCAATCGCGCGCGTGAGATCAAGACCATTCCTCTCCCACAGGACAAGAAAGCTGCGCTCGCCGAACTGATCCGCAAGGCTGGGCGTTGGATTGCCAAACGCGAGAAGCAGGGCCTTTTGACGGGTGACGAAGAGCGGGACAACCAGCAACTGTTTTACACCACCTGGGGCATTCGCGCATTGGCAGAGACCTATCACGACCAAGACGCTCCGGTTCGGGATCTGCTCAAGGCCGTTTCCGCGACTTACATCGAGACGCTGGACAAGACACTCGACGAGAAGGGCGTCACAGTTACCCAAAACTACATCTACGTGTTCTCGACGGATTTGGAGACCCAGCTTCCGTATGAAGAGCGAACGTCGTGGGCCGGTGTGCTTTTGGCCTTGGCCAGCCTCGCTCGCGTGCAGGAGCTCGAGCCAACCCTCGAAGCGTCCCGGTTTTCCAAGGTTTTGGATGCGGTATTCAACGGAATGATGGCGTTGCGTGATCCGGTTTCTGACTTGTGGTACCGAGAATACTTCATTATCTCAGTGCATTCGTTTCTGGCGGAAGCGCTGATCCGCCTTTCTGGGCTTCCGCCCCGTCTGGGATTCAGTTACGAAGTCACCTCGGCGCTGGTGGATCGCGCTGTTCAGGAAGCACTGGCGGATTCGCGCTGCGTAAAGCTCGTGCAGCAGTTGTTTTACGAGAAGATGAGCCGGCTTGCCAGTCGCCGCGAGCAGGAAAAAACGATGTCGCATGGTTTGAACCAAATTAGCCCAATTCCCGTCGCAGAGTTTGATTCAAAGACAAAAAGGAAAGCTGCCGGAGGGAAGCAGGGCCAGGAACATGACTAGGCAGACTATTGTCAATGCACGGCTTCAAGGCCGGTGGGTTGGCGCAAAGTGAACATGAAGATTGTCACCTTTTATTCGTACAAGGGCGGCACAGGCCGGTCGCTGACATTAGCGAACGTGGCATGTGCGCTCAACCTTTCCTTCAAGCAAATAGTGGGTATGGTTGATCTGGATTGTGAGGCGGCTGCTTTGCATGAACTCTTCCAAGTCAATCCCGGATCAGCCAATTTGCTGGCCCTGTTACAGCCCAGGAACCGGTCTGTTACAAACCTGGAGCAACACGTCGTCTCCGTGCCGCTGGGCTCGGGTGCGTTAAGACAGTTGCATCTTCTGCCCTCCGTCACGGATTCCAGATTGATAGACGAGATTCACTGGGACGCAGGCGTGGAGTCTTTCCTGCAGGAGGAAGCATTTCCCGCCTTCGGCAGAGTTTTTGCATTGGATTACCTGCTTCTTGATGCGCGGTCTGGAGTTTCAAGCTTCGCAAACTTCTCCTTGCGGATCTGCGATCTGGCCGTAATCGTGGGGCGCGGGGACCGACAGCATGCCTCTGGCCTGAAACGTATTTTTGAGGTCTGCAAGGCCGCTGGGAAACCCTTCCATTTTGTGCTCAACGGATGTCCTGCACCGGAGCGAAACCGCGGGAGGATTGAACAATTCGCACAAAAGGTTGGCTCTCCCCCAGACGTTGTTGTTCCTTACCCCTTGGACCTTTTTAGCCGCAACGGGGAGTTGGAATGGGGACTGTATCAGTTTTGCCCGGTAGAGCAGAAGAGAGAGGCAGTGCTGGTGCTCAATAACACAGGGCGCATGGATCATGGGCTTGTTCTCCAGGCACTCAGGATGATTGAGAACCTATTTGGGCCGGAACGAATCCACTATCTGGCTAAAGAAGACCTCGTGGCGTCGAAGATCGAGCTTCTGGACCGCCATCGTCATGACTACTCCATCGTTGGCCAGGTGGCGCAGCACCCAGGCCTCCTGAGTCAAGCGCATTTAGGAAGTCCGAACGGGAGTACAAGCCCATGAGCAAGAAGAAAAAAAAGAAAAGGGACGAACGGCTACGGGACGCAATTAAGAAGAAGAAACGCAAGAAGCGCTAGAAAGCTGGAACTTGCCTTACCGCCCCGCAAGGTGGAGGTTCGCGCGCCTTGCCATGAGTGGCGGCTTTTTCTTATCTCCTTCACCTTCCCGACTTTGTCGGGAGTTGGCGCCCTGTCGGATGACAGGGAAATGCTTCCTCCAAGCGACTCTGCCAAGTGCATCCGAGATGCTGTCCAGTCGTCTCTCGGTGGGGCTCTGTGCCATGAGCGCGGCGTCATTAATGAACACACTGAGAGAGGGTTCACGCGGGCGGGCGATTGAGTTGGTCCAGCAGCCAATCGAGTTGTCGGCGCGCAGAGGCGATGACAGCGCGGTAGGCGGCAAAGGAGGTTTTCTTCCCCGTGTATTCGTCTTGCAGTCTCGGGTCAACCTCTCCGCCGATGATGAGGATTTGGAGACCCATCCCCAGCCTGCCGGTGAGCGTATCGGCGTATTCGTTCGCTTGTGCCTCGGCTTTGCGGCCCACCGTCACTGAAGGCCGTTTGAATTCAACCAGAAGGTGCTGCTTGAGGATGTTTCCTGCGAGGAACAAGTCAGGTCGGTCTTTCGCGTCTGGCCCTTCGTAATGCTGTTGCGTGTATTCCCGGATGATGCTCTGAAGCTGCTCGTTGCTAGCCATCAAACTGTATTCCGGCCCGAAGACCCAGAGGTTGTGTTGAAGGGCGCGGTGCATTTGCTGCTCGGGGGTCTTGGGATCGCTGGCGAGGCGATCAAGGTAATCGAGGAATTCCATCCGCCGTTTGGCCTGTTGCGCGATGAAGGCCAGGTCGCACAGGCCGAACTTCTCCAGAGCATCCGCAAAATGGAATACGTCAACCTTTTCCGCTTCCTGGATCTCACGGCAGACGGTCCAGTATTCATCGAGCTCCAAGGCATCGAGCACGAGGTTGACCAGGACGGTGATGCGCTCTTCTTTCTCGCCCTCCTGGTAGGAGCGGGAGATGAGTTTGTTTAGGCGATCCTCAGCGATGGCTCGGCGGTGCTCTGGAATATTTTCCAAGCGCCGGTTCATCATCTGTACCCATCGGGCTTTGGCGAGGTTCACCTCGTTGGTATGCGTTTCTTCGAGGCTTTGCTTGACGTCTTGCTGTATGGCGTTGGCCAGGTGTTCGAAGGACTTGTCGCTTTCGATCACGTCGCCGCCGGCGGCGGTCAGTTCCAAGCTGTCGGGCGGGAGGTTGATTTCGCCCACGACACGACGCTTGGAGCGGTCGGAGAGCATTTCATCGTGTTCGAGCCCAAACAGATGAGGGCGGCCGATGGATTTGCCGCCGACACGCAGGATGATGCCGGCTTTGTTGCCGGGCACGGGCTTCTCGGCGATGGTGTAGGTCGCCACGGCGGTCTGGCCGTTCGGCAGCAGGATCTCCTTGGTGAAGGTCTGCCCCTGGATGTCGTGCCGAAAGACGCGTTCCCCGTTGAGGAAGATCACGAAGTCTGTTTCCCGCCCGTAGTCGCCAGCCAGGATTTCGCGGAGCTTGTCCACCTTTGGGAAGTTCAGGCTCGGGTTCAGGTTGCGCAGAGTGACGGTGGTTCCGTGCTCCTTGGGCGGGCAGGGTTGCGAGTTCACGGGGAGCGGGACTTGTTCGAGGTCTTTGGCGGCGCCGAGGATGGCGCTCTTGGAGATGGTAAGCCGTGTGCAGGTGCCGTGAGCCTTGGTTTCGACTTGCATCGTCTCGGCGAGAACCAGGCCGGCGAACTTGCCGATGCCGCGCCGGCCTTTGACGACACGCAGCAAGTTGGGGGTGCGCTCGCCTTTGCGGCTGAGACGGGGGCTGGCGATGTTTAGGTAATCGATGCGGAGTTCCTTTTCCTTCATGCCGCTGCCGTTGTCCGTGACGATGATTGGGGCGTCGGAGAGGATGTCGGGTAGGGTGACGCGAACCTCGGTGGCTTCCGCATCCCAGGCGTTGTCAATGAGTTCGCGCAGGGCACGTGTTCGCTGGAGGAGTAGCTCTCGCCCAAGATGGCCGCGAGGCGAGGATCAACGCGGAAAGAGGCGGATTGGGTCATGGGGCGTGAGGGGTGCGATGCCCCGTCCCGGGTGTAGCTGTTCGGAGCGATTCCAAAGTGGCGGCCATATTCGGATATAGAATCTTCACGCGGTAGAGCGTAGCAGCTTTGGATTGGTCTAGGGAAGCACGCAGTGGTCACGGCCGTGATCGCGGAACGCGTCGAGCGTGGCTGACAGCATGGTGTTGCCGCAGAATGCCGGGGCTGCTAACCCAAGTTCCTTCGCGACAGCTTCGGCAACCTCTATCAACTCAGGCGGCGCCCTCATTTCCCGTAGCTGGTCCTTGAAGAGAAGCCGGAGAGGGCGGCCTTGGTCAGCCAAGGAAGCAAGGGCGCGTTTCGCCGAGGAGGGATGGCCAGCTTCGCCTCATGCCGGCTCATAACGAGCAAACCGACGCCGTGGCGTTGGAATTCATGCTTTGCCTTCAAGGCCGCGCTGGCGGTGGGCTCAGGCAACGCGACGTAGCAGTAGTGGGCAAAACAGGTGTTCCGCAAAGCCTGGTGAAGCGCTTTCCGCCACTTGAGGAGTTTCGCTTCGAAAGCGTGAAGGGCATCCCGGTCGCCGAGCCCTACCAAGTCCGTGCGGCCGGATCGGTAGTCGAACTCGTATCTGACTTCGCGACAGCGCACCGGTCCCCCTCGGCTGGTGGCGAATGCCGAAAGATCCTCGACCATGCTCTGCTCGTTGAGGTAGCGGGTATCTTCGCCAGCAGACCTGCTCTTGATTGATTTCGCACCCACGGTTTCTTGCACTGCATACTATGCAGTGGAGGGCAGCGGATCAACAACATTTGGAGGATTCTCTTTCGACTCCCCTGCGCTTATGCGCTGATCTCGCACTGGGTTTATTGCTGGCGTTGGCCACGGATGACGATTACTCCGGTTCGACATCGCCCGATTCAAAGCGGAAGCCAGCAGCGTCGAGGTAGTCGGGGGGGAAGGAAGAAGGAAGAAGGAAGAATGCAGAAGTTCAGGGGGTTCTGGTGTCAACGCGATGAATGGGGAGTGACGAGCGGCGCGGAGCGGAGTCGGTTGAGGGTTGAGCTTTGTGGCGGCGGGGGTAGCGGCGGACGGGCATGGTCGAGTGGTGGCCCCTGGTGACCCTGCGGAGCAGGCTTGATTGCGGAACCGGCGTTTGCTCGACTGTATGGCACATGAAAGAGAACTTCCATCTCCTGCCCTCTGCTGACCATTCCGCTTGGGAAGATAGCATTTCGGTCGAAGACGGTTTGCCTGTGCGGGATAGCGGCCCTTGGGTTCACACAAAACACCGGCTCCTCGCACACTATGCCGAGATGTTCGCAACGGGGATGAAATTCAAATGGAAGAGCCGTGTTTACCTTGAACTCTTCTCAGGTCCTGGCAGGTGCCTGGTTCGGGATACGGGGAAGGAAGAAGCCGGCTCGCCTCTCAAGGTCATTGGACATGAATTCACGAGGTTTATATTCACGGAAATGAACGTTGGGGCTGCTGAGGCGTTGAGCAAGCGTCTGGAGCCTTTCGAGAACGCGAGCCTCTCGGAGATCTGGTGTGGCGACTGCGCGGAAGCCATCCAGCGTATTCGCATCCCAGGCGGTTCGCTGACGTTCGCATTCATCGACCCGACGGGCATCGGGCACGCCCCGTTTTCACTTATCGAGACTCTACACAAGAAAACCCGGTGCGACCTCCTGATCAACATTCAGCACGGAATGGGCATCAAAATGAACATTCACCACTACACGCCGGAAGGGAGCGAGGAGTCGGCATTGACAAAGTTCCTGGGCAACGATGATTGGAAGGGCTTACCTCGCCACAATGCCAGAGAGTTCTTCCTTGGGGTGCTTGATCTGTACAAGAAGCAACTTGATCGTTTGGGCTTCAACTTCATCGGCCGCGAGGTGCTCATATCCAACCAGCAGGGTACTGGGCTTTACCTCCTGCTGTACGCCAGCAAACACCCGCTCGGGGCCCAGTTTTGGGAGAGCACGAGGCGTGGCGTCCTCCACCCTGAACTAGACTTCGGCACGTGAGCAGGTGATAATTCCACAGTTCGCATGACTCTATTGCTCGACAGGCTCAAAGAAACCACGCCCGGAATCGCGAGGCCTCGTGACCGTCAAATCGAGAATGAGCGTCGCGTCGGCTTCTGGCACGCCCCGGCAGTCATCGCGGAGAATAATTTCATCTACAAGAGCTTGTCGAATTGGGCCTTCAACGTGGCGGTGGGGTGTTCGCACGCGTGCCGGTGTT
>Ga0326727_10020209_pt1 | contig 13253 bp, 8 predicted proteins | sample MB2enrmetagenome_FD_207643 | JGI IMG/M metagenome (GOLD analysis project Ga0326727, IMG submission 207643) | Lab enriched peat soil microbial communities from McLean, Ithaca, NY, United States - MB29MY | ecosystem: Environmental > Terrestrial > Soil > Wetlands > Peat | place: USA: New York...
TTTTTCACCGCGAATTCCACGATTTCACGATCGGGTCCGGGAGTGGTAAGAAATCCCACTCCAGCATCCAGACATTGCTGAGCAGTGGCGACGTCGAAGACCGTGCCGGCGCCCACAATGAGGGTGCCGGCATAGTGCTTGGCAAGCTCGGAAATGACTCCTAACGCGCCGGGCACTGTCATCGTCACTTCGACAATGGGGATGCCGCTTTCACAGATTGTCTCCGCCGCAAACAGGGCGTCCTTAGCCGAGTACAGGCGCACTGCGGGGATGATGCCGATTTCGGCTATACGCGCACGGATTTGCTCTTTAGTCATTGTGTGACGCTCATTCTACAACCTCGCGGCCCGCGGCCATGTTCATCTGCGCGGCCGCGCCAAGGTAAGAACCAATCAGGTTCAGATAGGCCAGACGAACGTCGCGGTAAGATTTCTCGGCATCCAGGTAATCCAGCAGGGAATTGCCTCCGCTGTGGTAAGAAAGGGACATTTTGTCGCGCACATCGGCCGCCATTTTCAGGTACTTGGTTTTGTACGGCTTCAGCAGATTCACATTTTGCACCAGCGTCCAATAGGCGGTATCGACATCGTTGAGAACCTGCGCCTCGGCGGCGTCGCGCAACCGCTCATTGCGGGTGATATCGACCTGGGTACGCGCCTTCTCACCCTGATTGCGGTCGAAGATGCGCAATGGAATGTTGACGCTTGCCCCAATGGTCTGGTCTGCAAACGGATTGGAAAACGAAGGATTCCACGAGTACCAGGCGCTCCAGGTGGGATCGGTTGAGCCATTGGCGACGGTGAGCTGATAGGTGACCTTGGCCAGTTCCACGTTCTGCACCGCGACCTTCAGATCCGGCCTCGCCGCCAGGGCGATGTTCCGGTATTCCTGCAGCGGCCGCAACTCTTCGCTGAAATCGTACGGACCGATGACGTCGAACTTCTCGATCGGCGTGCGGTCGTTCAGGAGCATCTGAATCTGGATTTTGGCGGTCCGCAGCGTTACGTAGGCCGTTTCATAGTCGGATTCGAACTGAATCCGCTGCAGTTCCAGGCGATCCACATCGATGGGGGCGATATCTCCGGCCTGCAGGCGCTTGTGGTCGACATCGAGTTCGCGGTCCCAGTAGGCTATATTCAGCTTGGCGTTCTCAAGAAAAGCCTTGGCCTGCAGGACGTTGACAAATGCAGCCCGCAGGTTAAACAGCAGACCGCGCGCGGTGTCCTGAGAACTGGTTTCCGTAATGGCGGTGGATACCCGGGCCTGGTCGCGCCGCAACTCCCGCTTGTGCTCGCGTTCGTGCAGGTAGCTGATGCCGGGTGTGATCACAATACCGCTGAACGGACGATAGATTCCATTATTGGAGGCCACCTGGAATCCATCCGTCGTCAAGTTGAAGTCCGGGTTGGGGCGTAGATAAGCTGTGATCTCCGCCGCCCGCGACTCATCGATACTGAGTTCGTTGGCCTTGATGGTCGGGTTCGTAACATGGAACTTCTGCACGATCTGCTGCCACGTAAAGGCCGACTGGGCGAAAGCCGCGGACGGGAGCAAGCCTCCCGCCAGAAGGATCAGCGGGACGGCGGCGGTGGTTGATTTCACGATCTTCATAAGCATCTCCTTCTTCAAAAGCCATCGGTCTTCTGACCTGGGGGCGCGGCATCAGGGGATTTCGTCTCATTGACTTTGAGAATGACGATATCCCCGATTCCGACTTTCAGGTTCAGCTTGTGCGGCGCCGCTCGATTCTTTTCGACGCTGCGATGGCCCAGGAACCATCCGTTGCGCTTCTCCAGTTCGGAGAAGTCGGAGTTCACGCTGCCGAAATCGCTCTTGGCTTGAATGTCGTATTTCCCCTCCTCGGGAAGGTGCAGCAGAATTTCCCCCTGGGCTACGGTCACCTGGATGTCGCCCAGGAGGCTGTCAATGTTCACGTCTCCGAGGGTATGATCGGCAATGATCCGGGCGTGGGCCGGAGCGTTGATGTGGTATTCCAGGTCGAAGTTGGTTTGTCCGGACAAAGGATAAGGGAGGCGAAAAGGGCGGTGCCGGGGAAAAGTCGTGGCGATCACCAGCTCATTGCCGTGCCGCTCCGCCGCGACTTTCACCTTATCCAGTTGCCGCGCGCCTTTTTCGCGGCCGCGAGCGTCGAGTTCGACTTTCGTGGATTTAATGGTAGTCATCTCCACGTCGGGGCGGTCCCATGCCGTCACGGTCAGGACGCCGACCGAGTTCTTGAACCGGAGCGTGCCGCCGGAAGGGAAATCGATACGCTCCGTCTTGCTCACCTGCACCTTTTTCTTCGGTTCGTTCTGCTTGGGCCGATCGGCGGCCAGCAGCAGACAGCCGGTACCGAGTCCAATTGCAGCCAATATTCGGATCGTCATTTGAAGTAAACTCCTGAACCAGGCGTCGTTTTCAGACGGATAGCTCCGCTTTGGGGAGCTCGTCTCCATCACGCGCCATCCAGACATAAAACGTCGGCAATAGAACGATGCTGAGCAGTAGGTCGGAAATCAGGCCGCCGACAATCACAATGGCAAAAGGCCGCTGCGAATCGGACCCGATGTCGTGCGACAACGCGGCGGGCAGGAGACCCAGAGTCGCTACCAGCATGGTCATCATGATGGGACGAAGCCTTAGGACAGCGCCTTCAACGGCCGCATCGACAACCGAGTGGCCTCTGGCCCTGAGCTGGTTGATGTACTCGACCATGATGACCCCGGTTTGCACCGAGACCCCAAAAAGCGCCAACATCCCGACGCCCGACGACACACTCAGGTAGGTTCCGGTAATCAGGAGGGCCAGCAGGCCGCCGATGCGGGCCATGCCGACATTCAAGAGAATGAGGAGCGCCCATTTGTAGGAGCGGAACATAGTGTAGAGAATGATGAAGATGACGAGGACCGTTAACGGGACGACCACGGCCAGCCGCGCTTCGGCGCGCTTCTCGCTCTCATATTCGCCGGACCAGCCGATGGTGTAGCCCGGCGGCATCTTCACCTTTGCGCCGATGTGTTTGATGGCGTCTTCAACGGTGGTTCCCAGATCGCGGCCTCGCACGTTGAAGGTGATGGCCACATAGCGGCTGTTGTTTTCCCGGAAGATGTCGTAGGCGCCGTCCTTGACCTCGACTTTCGTCAACTGCGCCAGCGACACGCGCTCACCTGAAGGCGACAGCAGGCGGACTTTCGATATGGCCTGCTGAGTATTCCGATAGGGCTCCTGATAACGCGGCACCACGTCATAGCGTTGCTCGCCGATCAAAACCTGGCTTACCGCGTTGCCGCCCACGGCGGTCTGGACGGCGTCCTGTATGTCCGTCACGTTGATGCCAAAACGGGCCGCTGCCTTGCGGTCAATGGTCAGATCCAAGTTCGGCTGGCCGAAATCGCGCAGCAGTTTGACGTCATGCATGCCCGGAATAGCCGCCATAATGGTGGTGACTTCTTCGCCCTTCCCCTCGAGAACCTTCAAATCGTCACCGAATATCTTGAGGGCCATCGAACCCTTGGTACCGGTGAGCGTCTCCCCCACGTTGTCTTCGATGGGCTGCGAGAAGTTCCATATCGCGCCGGGTAATTTGTCCAGCGCCTTGTTCATGGAGGCGATCAGCGCATCCTTGTTCTTGTGAAATACCGGGCGCCATTGGTCGTGCGGCTTCAAGTCGACGAAATACTCGGTGTTGCCGAATCCGCCGGTGTCGGTTCCGTCATCGGGCCGGCCGACCTGCGACACGACGGTTGTCACCTCGGGAAACGACGCGAAAATATGACGCGCTTCGGTAGTGAATTTCTCGCCTTCCGAAAGACTGGTGCTGTTGGCCAGAGTGCCGCGCGCCCAGATGGCGCCTTCGTCCAGGTGCGGCAGAAACTCGGCTCCGATGACGCCGCCAAAGCCGAGGTAGATCGTTCCGGCAACGGAAATGGCGGCAACGGCAAAGACGAGCCAGCGATGGTGAACTGCCCAGCGCAGCCGCCGGCGATAGCGGTCGGTCAGATAATCCATGACCAGGTTGCGCCGTTCCCGAACACCCTTGCGGAAAAAGGTGGCTGCCAGCACGGGGGCGATGAGAATGGAAAATGTCATGGCGCCGAGCAGGGCGAAGGCCACGGTCCAGGCCATCGGCCGAAACAACCGGCCCTCCACGCGTTGCAGGGTGAAGATCGGCAGATAGGCGGTGATGATGATGGCGATGGCGTAAAAGACCGGCCGCTGAACCTCATGGCAGGCGTCGCGGATCATCTCGGCAGTCGTCTTGGCGGGTATTCCGGCGAGCGTGTCGCGCCGGACGTGGCTCAAGTGGCGAATGATATTTTCCACCATGACCACGGCGCCATCCACCACCATTCCGAAATCCAACGCGCCCAGTGAGAGAAGATTCGCCGGAATGTGGCTCAAGTCCAGCCAAATCGAGGCAAAGAGCAAGGAGAAAGGAATAGTGAGCGCGACGATGATGGCAGCCCGAACGTTGAGGAGAAACAGGAACAGGATGACGCTGACCAGGATCATGCCTTCGGTCAGATTGTGCTCCACGGTGTGCAGCGTGAAATGAAGAAGATCGCTGCGGTCCAGCATGGGGACCACTTTCACGCCCGGAGGCAGGATGCCGTTGTTGAGTTCCTGGACTTTCTTGTGAATGCCGTCGAGGGTGGGCTGTTCCTGGGCGTACTTGCGCATCAGCACGCCACCCTGGATGACATCGGGCTCGTCCAGGATGCGGCCGTCGGGGAGGTGGTTGGCTCGGGCCATGTGGCCCAAGCGGATCTTGGGACCCTGCACCACGTAACCGATATCCTTGACGCGGAGAGGCGTGCCGGACTTGGTGGTCAACACGGTCTGCTCGATGTCGTGGACGTTAGCGAACAGCCCGAGCGCGCGGACGTTCATCTGCTGCAGGCCTTCCTCGACGAAGCTGCCGCCGGCATTGATGTTGTTGTTCGCGAGCTGCTGCTCCACCTGGCCGATGCTTAATCCATAGGAAACCAGCTTATTCGGGTCGATTCGTATCTGGTATTCCTTTACGGTGCCTCCAAAGTCGGATACATCGACCACATCAGGAACGGATTTGAACTGTTTGAGGAGCACCCAATCTTCCAAGGACCTCAATTCCATCAGGTCGTAACGGGGATTGGTGCTTCTAATGGTGTACCAATAGATCTGCCCGGTGGTGCTCCAGTCGGTGCCGATTTGCGGCTGAAGGTCGGCATTCGGAAAACTGACCTGCGTAAGACGTTCCAGCACTTTCTGACGGTTCCAATCGTTGACGGAAGTGTCGTCGAAGACGAGAAGGACGAACGACAGTCCGAAAATGGACTCGGAGCGCAGAAAGGTCATGTGGGGCATTCCAGCCATTTGAATTTCAATCGGAATGGTCACCTGCTGTTCACACTCTTCCGCGGAACGTCCCGGCCATTGGGTGATCACCGTCACATAGTTGTCGGCGATGTCGGGGTAAGCTTCCACGGGCAGGTCGTGAAACGAGATAGCTCCCCAGCCGGCCAGCAGGATGGCAATTGCGATGACTACAAACTTGTTGTTAAGTGCGAAGTCTACCAGAGCGCGAATCATTGGCTGTTCCTTGTCCCGTCGCTGCTCATTGGCCCAGCACGTGGTCCAGAACCAACGCGTTGGTGATTACCTGCTGACCCGGTTTGAGGCCCGACTTGACCTCCTGCAGATTCTTGTTGCTCTCCAGGACGTCCCCACTCACAACTTCCACGCGGCGAAACTTGTTGCCGGGCGCCGGCTCGAAGACAAAATCGCGATCGTGCATGTGCAGGATGGCGGAGGCCGGGACAATGGTCTGCATTTCCGTGGTCTGACCGCGGAAGGTCGCTGTTACGAACATGCCAACGCGCATGTTGCCCGGATTCTGAACTTCTATCCGGACCTTGCCGGTGCGGATGGTAGGATCGAGGACCGGCAGGATGTTGTTCACCCTTCCCTTGAGCTTGCGGTCGGGATAGGCATTCAGGGTGATATCCGCGGGATCGCCGATCTGGACGCCGGCCAGGTCATTCTCGTAAACGTCACAGACGACCCAGACGGATGACAGGTCGGAAATGGTAAACGGGGTCGGCGTGGAATAAGATTGCACGGCCGACTGATTGGTGATTTCCTGGTCCGTGATGGTTCCCGATACAGGAGCGAAAACGCTGACGATACCCGAGGGATGGTCGGGATCGACCCCGAATAGCCCGAGTTGTTCCTTCGCCGTCGCAGTAATGACTTTCGCGTTTTCCAGCGCGACTTGCGTGCCCACTTCGGCGTTTTCCGCGATCTCCAGGGCGCTCCTGGGGTAGGCCCCGTTTTCAAACAGATACTTCGCGCGTTCAAGCTGAATCTTCGTCAAGCGCTCGTTGTCAACCGCACCTTCCTGGTTCTTTATGGCCTGGAGGTAATTGGAATACGCGCCCGCTATGTCCGTGCTGCGGACTTTAAACAGAAGCTGGCCCTTGTTCACGCGGTCGCCGAGGCGCGCGTCGATTTCTACGATTCGCCCAGTGGCGAGCGACGGCACCGGCACCTGCTTCGAGACGTCCGGGGAGACGACACCCGTGACGACCAACTCGGAAGTTGCAGGGTGCGCAGCCGCGGTGGCCAGCGGAAACTGCTCGGGGTGGTCCACCGTGAAGAGGGCGGCGTCCGGGAAGAGAACCACGTTGGGAGGAGGCGGCGCCCCGGCCGTCTTGTCCGCATCCGATTGCGCCTGCACACTGCCGCAGCCATCCAGAATGAGCAACCAAAGGACAGCGGCCAGCAGCAGGACAAATACCAAGCCCTTGCTTTTCATACGACCTCCTGGGATTTTTCAGTCTAAGATCAGCTATCCAAGAAAGGCATAAAAAATCTGTTACTACAGCAAGAGCATTCTTGATTGGGGTCGATAACGATTTTGATTTTCGTCCTTATGGTTGTCTCATGAGCAACGTCCTAAACTATGAAGTGGTTTCCTCAAAGGTCGACCGTTTCTTTGGCTGCGACGAGGTGGGAGCGACGAGCATAGTCCGAGCAGGAACGCGAGAGGGCGCACGGTGGAACGAGCGTTTCGCACGCGCCGCGCGGGTGAAGCTTGTTCTCCTTCTCCCGTGTCTTCTTTCCTTGGCGGGAGTCCTAGCTTGCACTTGGATCTCCTTCCGACTCGGCCAGAATCTGGCGACGGTCGGATTTCTCTACCTTGTCTTTGTGGTGCTGGCCTCGGTTCACGGGGGATTCTGGCAGGCGACCCTGGTTTCGGTGATTTCAGTCGCCTGTCTTGACTACTTCTTCCAGGAGCCGATCTTCAGTTTCAGCGTCGACAGAGTATCGAGCTGGGTGGAACTCGGCGCATTCGAGTTCACCGCTTTGGTCATCAGTCAGCTCTCCAACCGCGCACAGCTTCGCGCGTTGGAAGCCGATACGGAACGGCGCGATACCGCGCGGCTTTACCAGACGGCGCGCCGCATTCTCCTTTGGGACCGCCAAGGTAATTCGGGGAGCCTGGTCGCATCCCTCATTCGTGAAGTGTTCGAGCTTTCGGGCGTGGTGCTGTTTGATGGTCTCTCGGGCTCGCAATATGAGAGCGGCGATGGCGTGTCGGGGGCCGATCGACGAACCCGCGACGCATACTTTCTGGATGCGGATAGCTACGATTCTACGGGCAAAAGATGGTTCTGCGTGCTTCGTCTGGGCGCGCGGCCCGTGGGCGGCCTGGCCCTGTGCGGGACCACGATGACGCAGCTTACCGCCAGCGCATTAGCGTCACTGTGCGCCATCGCTCTCGAAAGGGAACGCACGCTGGAAAAGCAGAACCATGCGGAAGCGGCGCGCCAGGCGGAGCAGTTACGGACGGCGGTCCTGGACGCCCTGGCACACAAATTCAGGACTCCTTTGACGGTCATACGGACCGCCAGCTCCGGTCTTCCGGCCGCCGGCGAGCTGTCGGAGTTACAAACGGAGCTGGTTAGTCTGATCGATCAGGAAGCCAAGAAACTGAACGCTCTGGCATCCCGCCTGCTGGGCGCCCCCGATCTGGACTCCGCGGAGTTCGCCCCGCAACCTGAACCGCTACTTCTTTCCCGATTGATGAAGACGGCCATCCAAGAGCTCGAGCAGCAGGCCGACCGCGACCGGTTTCAGGTGTCGGCTCCGGCCCAGGAGCCGCCGGTATTCGCCGACCGGGAGTTGATCCTGACTGCCCTCGCCCAACTCGTCGACAACGCACTCAAGTACTCGGCCCCGGGATCTCCCATCGAGGTCTGGCTCAGGGTCAAGGAAGCCGCTGTGGTTCTTACCGTGCGCAGTAAAGGGTTAGTCGTGGCTCCCGCCGACCGGGAGCGCATCTTCGAACGGTTCTATCGAGCGCCTGGAGCCCGAGACAGCTCCGTGGGCACCGGCTTAGGGCTATCGATCGTCAAAACGATCGCGGCGGACCACCGGGGACGTGTATGGGCGGAAGGCGAACCGGACTACGGGACGACATTCTCGCTTTCGCTGCCCATGGAAGGACCACCAAAGTGAACAGCAGGCGGATTCTGGTAGTGGACGACGAGCCTGAATTGCGCCGCGCTCTCAGGTCCACCTTGTGTGCGCTGGGATTTGTGGTGGCCGATGCGGAAACCGGGGAAGCGGCGTTAGAGACGCTGCGTGGCGAAAAATTCGACCTCATCCTGCTCGACATCAACATGCCTGGACTCAGCGGGCTTGAGACCTGCCGCGCCATTCGGGCCAGGTCCGATGTGGGCATCCTCATGTTGACCGTGCGGGATCGCGCGGAAGACAAAATCGTAGCTCTGGATGCCGGGGCAGACGGCTACGTTACCAAGCCGTTCGACGTCAATGAATTGCTGGCCCGTATTCGGGCCACGCTGCGGCGGGCGCCCGCCTCCGCCCTCAGCGCCTCGGGAGTCATCGAGTTGGAAGGGTTGGAGATCAACTTCCACGACCGGCAGGTGAAGGTCAACGGGCGTATCACGCGTCTTACGCCGACGGAGCTCGAACTACTGCACTTCTTTGTCACCCACGCAGATTCGGTTCTGCCTCACGACAAGATTCTGCAGGCGGTGTGGGGGCCGGATTACGGTGACGAGGTCGAGTACCTTAGAGTGTTTGTGAATCAATTACGAAAAAAGATCGAGCCGGATCCAGCGCGGCCCCGATATATTCTTACCGAGCCATGGCTCGGATATCGCTTCGCGACGCATGGCAGTTTTACGGAATCAACCGGCGGAGGATAAACGCAAAGCTGTTTCTGCGGCAGCGCTGGTTTCGGCCGGCATGTGAAAGCGATAGCCGACCGAGCGCTCAGTCAAGATGTATCGAGGATTGTTGGGATCCGGTTCCAGTTTCCGCCGAAGTTGCCCAATGACCACCCGTACGTACTCCACCTCGCCGCTTCCATCCCGTTGCCAGACGGTCTGCGCGAGATTCTGGTGAGTAAACGGCTTGCCGGCGTGCGCCACCAGACATTGCAGAACCTGAAACTCTTTTGGCCTAAGGTGACTGACACACCCTCCCGGACCCTTGACCTTGTGGGATTGCAGATCGATGGAGCGATCCTGCAGCATAATTTGACGCGCAACATTATCAAAAACCGTCACCCGCCGCAGCACGGCCCGCACCCGGGCCTGCAGTTCCCGCGGGACGAACGGCGATGCAAGGTAATCGTCGGCCCCGGCGTTCAAAGCGTCGATGCGGCCTTGTTTGGTCTCGCCACAGGCCAGGACGATGATTCCCAGTTCCGACTTCTCCCTGATTGCGCGGCACAACTCGTGCGGTTCTATGCCATCCATTCGCGAAGCCAGGATAAGCGCATACTGAAGTCCTGAATCAAGCTCTTCGAGGGTTCGATCCGGGGTCTCCGTTTCCGTGACCCGATGACCCTCGAACTCCAGACCGATGCGTAATTCCCTGCGCTCCTCGGGATCGCTGCCAGCCACAATTATGCGGCCTACCTTCGGGGAGAATCGGAAACTATTGTTCGCTTTTAAAGGGACCACGACTTGTTCGAGTGTAGAGAACCGGAAGTCATGGATGCATAAGTGCGGCGTAGCGTTGACATGAAACCACAAGCAACATTTTTATCGGGTGTATCGAGAAACTTAATAAGTCCGACGGTCAATACGTCGTGCGAGTGGGGACACACTTAGTAGGTCATAAGAACTTAGCGGCGGGATGTTAAAGACGGCGTCATTACTGTTTGCGGGGGAACCACTACCTGAGAAAAATTCATTATTATCCGCCGATGAACGCAGATGAACACCGATAAGGACCTTGTTTTCAATCTGCGTTCGACGGCGTTTATCGGCGGCAGGGATTTTTTCTCACGTTCTCAGGGAGCGGATGCGCAATCACTTATGAGGCTTTGTTTAGCAGCGACATTATTAATAACTGGGATTTGACTTCCAACAAATCGGAGCCTCCATGTGTTGCTTCTTAAGCGTGTCAAGCGTCAACTCACGATCCCCCGACTGGCAGACGAGTTGCCGCGTCTTCATCCGAAGTGTGAGTTTTCGCGCACCCCTCTCGGCCTGAATCACGATGGGCGTTCCAGGGGCACCGTGCAACTGTCCGGCAAATGTCTCCAGATCCAGATCAGCCGCGGAGCGTCCATTGACCGAAAGGATGCGGTCTCCAATAAGGACCCCAGCCGCTTCAGCGGGAGAATCTCTCCAGACTGCCACCACGGAAAAAGCATTCGCGTCTGCTTTATAAAACTGAATGCCAACGGTGACAAATTCGTATGGGTCCGGCCGAAATCCCGCGTCGGGCTTCAAGTACATCGCAGCGTGCCGCAAATCGAGTATCACCTCGAAGCGCTCCAGAATATCTCCCCCCAAGGCGCCGGCAAAAGCCGGATCAGCAAAGCTGCCGGACTGAGGGGGCATAATCACCCGCACAGGATGGTTGCGCAATGTCATCTCGCGTTGCGCCAGTCCACCCAGGTAAAGCACCGGCAGACACGCAATACCAGCCACCGGCGGACTTCCACTGGACTGAATGCCTTGAACCAGGTTACCGGGCCTCCACGAGGACGGCAAGGTCTGCCAGGCGGAGTTGGAGAACGCCGTCATGTTCGTGCCCGAGTCGAGAAGCATGTCAAAAGTTGCTGGCCCGATCCTGACCGGAACGAAATAGCGATTTCGTACCGTCTTCAAGGCCACCAGGGTACCGCTGCCGCCAGTATCAGGAATCACCTTTGCCGTTCCCGAGGAGTAAGAAAGCTCCAGCGTCATGGTAGCGAGCAAATCCGTCCCCAGGACACCGGAAATCGAGGACGTCTGTGTTCGGGACAGATTACTGAGATCCTCGATCACTAGCGGGACGTCGGAGAATTCCTTCTGACCAACCCGGACGTGCTCCGCCGTCACCACGGTGCTCTCCTCAGTCGAATAGCTCCGCTGTATGGAAGCCGTTCCCGACGGCTTCAGTCCCAGGCGCCGGGCAAACGCCGCATCGATAATCGTGCCGTCCGCGCCGGTATCGATCAAAAACGCGCCGGCGACGTTATTGACTTCAACGGGAATGGTGAGAACCCGGCGCGCCAGGTGATTTTGACCGTGTGCCTCGACACACCCCAAAAGCCACAGGAGGAACGCCACTGCGACCCGGTTGGCGGCGTAGGTACGGTTTATGGTCATAGACTGCCTGGAACACGTCGGGAAGGAGCCAGAATATCGTGTAAGGGAACCCCGGTAAAGGCAGGTGGATGGTTGCGGAGGAGAATCTTTTGATTGGCCGCGTACCCGATACGTTAATCGTTGAGTTAACACGCTCCAAAACGACTGCGGGGCAGCCCCGGTCCTCCAAAGAGTACGGAAGCTGCCCCGGGATTATGAGGCCGAGGGGTTGCGACCCTCGCGCTAGAACTTCACCATGACGCCGACGCTCAGCTTAGTTTCACTTCTGCGAAGGTCCGGGAACCAAACGCTGCTGAGTCCGCCTCCGCAGGCCGTTTCCGCGGCAGACAAAACCGCGGTCCCAGCCGACGCGCCGGACATGCAGGTGTAGTATTGCGGTGCGCCGTTATTTCCACCTGGAGGCGTCACGCCTCCGCGGCCGGCAAAATACGGTATATCCGAGTGACGATAGCCAACTTCCGCCCACCAGGTTATGTACTGTTTAGGCATGTAGTGGAAGGTAACCGTGCTATCCCACATATGAGCTCTCTGGCCGGGAAGCTGCGGGAAGTACACCGAACCGGTTGAAGCCCAGGCCCCATCGATCGGCGGCAGCAGCGTCAGATAGCGGCCCCAGTTGCTCATCTCTCCGCCGCCCAGCGTAACGGCAAACAGATCCTTGTGGAACCAATACCGGTCGTAGGCCATCCACCCAACAAACGAGTCCTTGCCTTTGCTTGGCGCGCAGGTGCCGCAAATTCCACCGCCGTACTGGGTTCCCGCGTCTGCGGTAAGGGACATTGCCATCTTTGAGAGGCCCAGGTTTTCGGGTTTACTGTAGTACCTGATTTCGATACTATCATCGGTGTGAATGCGTTCCGTATTGGGAAGTCCCAGATTGTCCTGTCCAAAGCCGTACTGGTTCGCGACCAACTTAAACCATTCTTTGGGTTCCCAGAGAAGCTGTCCTCCCAGACCTAAGTGACCGTTGTACTTAGCGTAGGATTGCCATCCATTGATGATCCAGGGCTCGATTTTCAACTTATTGCTGGGGAACCACTGAATTCGCAGACCGTTGAAGAACCACGGCGTGTTCGAGGACACGTACGACGGCTGATAAGTCCAGTTATCGAAGTTGTAATAACTAAACAGGCCGATGTAGGAAACGAAGATTCCCGCGTCGACGTTGAGTCCATGTTGGACGTTGAAGTGATAGCCTCCATACGCCTCCGACACATACTTGTAAGCGTTCTGGAGGTCCCACTGGCCGACGCCGCCGGTATTTCCACCGTTGGAGCCGGTTGCCGAACTGGCGTCGTTGCGTGGCGTGGTGGTGGCAAACAGTCCTTGCATGAACAGGATCCGGCCTCGAACGTTCTGCCAGTGGAAGTCGCCGCCGACGCTCGCTTGCTCGATCTGAACCTCGCCGGAGCGGAACGATTCAGTGGCCCCGACGATGGTGTGATCGACGGGCTGGTTGAAGTCCTCCATGAAGTGAGTGTCGAAGCGGATTTCCGGGGTGAAAAATTTTGTATCCAGGACGGTGTCCTTGTTGCGCGGAGTGCCGTTAAGCCAGGTGAAGTCACCGTAGGCGAACGGCGTGTCGTTGTCCACCGGGGGAGCGGGATCGGGAGCCTCAAGGGCCTCCGGAAT
>Ga0326727_10020210_pt1 | contig 13252 bp, 16 predicted proteins | sample MB2enrmetagenome_FD_207643 | JGI IMG/M metagenome (GOLD analysis project Ga0326727, IMG submission 207643) | Lab enriched peat soil microbial communities from McLean, Ithaca, NY, United States - MB29MY | ecosystem: Environmental > Terrestrial > Soil > Wetlands > Peat | place: USA: New York...
CGGGGAAGTAACTAACCAAGGGCTCCGGTAGAGTAGGGCACAGGCGCGTTACGCGGTCGCACGTTTCCTGCGCCCCCTCATCAAACTGGACGTGCGGTTTGATGAGCGGGGTTGGGAAACGGGGCGACGCCTCGACGTCAGTGCTCGCGCCCAACCTCGACTCTACCACACGCCGCATTGACCGCTTCGGGTGGCGCTGCGAAGAAATGTCGACGCGGCGACGCCGCCTTTCGCATCCACACCACCCTCGGTCCGGGACTGCTGGAATCGGTGTACGATACCGTTTTGGCATATGAACTCGACCGGCTTCGCACGGCACGCCAGCAGCCGATTCCAGTAGTCTCTGAGGGGGTCCGAATCGACGCTGGGTTTCGGGCCGACCTGATCGTTGAGGACAAGGTGATGGTGGAGATCAAGTCCGTCGAGGCTCTTGCGCCGGTTCACCAAAAGCAGCTTCTCACCTCTCTTCGGCTGGCCGACAAGCGCCTTGGCTTGCTGACCGACTTCCATGTGGCGCTCATCAAAGACGGAATCACGCGTATCGTCAACGGACTCGAAGACGAGACTCACGCCAAGCCAAACGAAGTCCGGGTCTGAGGGGCGCCCCAGTTTGGTTGCGGCTTTGCCGCGCTGCGGTCTCTGCCTGCTCCGTGTGCTCAGGTTTTGACTACGGCTTGCTCCGCGTCTTCCTTCGCGCTCGGTGCCTCCGCGTCAAGTACACCATTTCCCATCAGCGCATCGCCCGCAGCACTTCCGCCGGGCTCGGCATGCCCCGGCGCGCAAATCGGATGACGCCGTCCGCGCCGATACCGTATACCGTGCGCTTTACGATGAGGCCGTTGGCATGGTAGAGCGCGGCCACTTCCTGCCCCTTGTCCACCAGGAGCGAAAACGGGAAGTGGAACTTCTCGCGGAATTTCCCGTGGCTTCGCGCGCTCCCCGGATTCACCCCGAACACCTCCACCCCGAGGGCGCGGGCTTCGCTCCAATCGTCGCGGAACTGGCAGAGCTGTCTGGTGCATCCCGGCGTGTCGTCACCCGGGTAGAAGACCAGCACCACCCGCTTGCCGCGCAAGGCCGAGAGTGAGACGGTGCGGCCGAAATCGTCCGGGAGGGAAAAATCGGGCGCCGGCGTGCCCGGCTCGAGCGGACTGGAAAACAGCCAAGAAAACATGGTTCTACTCTACTCCGGCTCGAGCGCCACATCCTGGCGCTCTCCGCCGCGCGGCATCCACAAAAACCACACTCTCCCGATGCGCACCTTGCGAGGACGATAACCCGGCGCGGAAACGATCATGCGGTGCTGTTCGGAGAGCGTCAGCAGATCGAAGCGGCCTGCCCGATCGGCATCCGCGTGGAAGAATGGCGGCGCCCCCGCCGGATCGTCCTCAATTCGCGCCCACGAAACCGGCTGGTGCGTCACCGCGTTGCGCACCGTGCCGGTGACGGTCCATGCCGGCGCGCCGCGATCCCCCACCCGAGACGCGCCGAAGCGCACCGCGGCGCCCGCCCACGAAAGCGCCAGAAACACGAAGGCAACCAGCGCGGCAAACGCCAGAGTGTAGCGGACCGCCTGCCGCACGTAGGCCCGCCGCAGATCGGCGGTTTCCTCCTCGGCAAATGACGCGGGCCGCAGGTCCTCGGGCAGCACACCCGATTTTACCGAATCGGCAAACTGGCTTGCCGAACGACGCCCGCCATCTCTAAATCTAAGGGTCGGACATGAACAGACTCTTGACGCCTATTGTGGGGCGGACCCCCTGGTCCGCGGCCGACGCCCTCGTCGGCCCTTTTTGAGATGACGTGATAAACCTGCTTTGCAGCCGGCCGGGGGGAGTTCATTCTTGGACAGTACACTAGTTACGACGATTCGACGAGTCCCGGCCCGGGTCCTTATCTCTCTCCAGATCCAATCCCGAACCGGCCAGCGGGGATTCCATCAGAAATTGGGCGAAGTTTTTGCGCGGCTTGCGGGGTACCCTTGGCACCTTCTCCCGCAATGCTGTCAGAGCGTGATCCAGCACCTCGTCGGCGCTGTGAAAGTGGCCGCACTGGATCTCCTCCCGGATGATCCGCTCCTGCTCGGGCTTGAGTTGAATGGTCATCGCTTCCATCTTCTCGTGCCGCCGCGCCCCGCTCCCGACTACACTCCCAGCAACCGCGCGGCATTGCCTCCCAGGATCGCGGCCTTCTCGCCGGCCGAAAGATCCATCCCCTCGATGGTCTCCAGCATCTTCGGAATGCTCCCGATCTGGTGCGGATAATCGCTCCCCGCCAGGAGGTGGTCCACGCCCGCGAAATCCATCGCCAGCCGGACCGCGCGCGGATCGAAGTTCACCGTGTCGTAGTAGAACTGCTTGAGATAATCGCTCGGCGGCCGCGATATGTTGGCCCGGCACTCGCTAAACGCCTCGAAGCCGCGGTCCAGGCGTTCCGCCAGGTAGGGAATCGCTCCGCCCAGGTGGCATAGCGCCCAGCGAATTCGCGGAAACCGCTCGGGCACGCCGCTGAACACCAGCTTGGCCGCGGCCAGGGTGGTGTCCATCGGGAACCCCACCAGCGGCATCAGCCAGAAATCCGTCATGGCCTCCACTCCCAGCGGATGCGTCGGATGGATGTAGAGCACCGCGCCCAGTTCGTCGGCCGCCTCGTAGAGCGGCCAGAATCGCTGCTCGTTCAGGCCCATGCCGTTCACGTTGCTGAACAGCATCGCGCCCCGCAATCCCAGGCCGCGGCACGCCCGCTCCAATTCCTTCACCGAGGCCGCCGGGTCGTTGAGCGGCAGCGTCGCCAGAGCCGCGAACCGTCCGCCTTTCGTCCGCACCACCTCCGCAAACGCATCGTTCACCAGCGCGGCGAATTTCGCCGCCGTGGCCGGAGCCTCCACGTGCGTGCCCGGCGTGGTCAGCGTGATCACCTGCATATCCACGCCGTGGCGCATCAGCACCTGCTCGCGGTAATCGATGTCGCGATGGCCGGCGACCGCGATGTTGTAGTCGCCCGGATAGTAGATCCGCGGATTCCCGTCGTCGTCGATGGTGACTTCTACGGCGCTCGATCCGGAGCGCAGCGCATCCAGGTAGGCCGGGGGGTAGTAGTGATTGTGAAAGTCAATGACTGGCATGTTTGGTCCGCACCCACAGGTAGTAGACTGGCAATCCTAACACGACCATGAGCAGCCCCGTCGCCGCCCGCGATGGATCGGCCGCGATCTGAATTGCCGCCACCACCACGGAAGCGCCGATGAAGAGCGCGGGCGCCACCGGGTAACCCCAGACGCGATAGACCGGCACATAATCCGCGCGTTGGCGGAGCCGGAACAGTCCGATTCCCATCAGCGCGAAGAAGATCCATTCGGTATAGATGACGCGCGTGAATAGGTCGCGGTAAGTGCCGGTTCCCACCAGCACGCACGACCACGCGGCCTGAATCAGGATGGCGCGGTCCGGGGTGTGGAAGCGCGGATGGATGTGCCGCAGCCAGCCGAACGCCAGGCCCTCGTCGGCCATGGCGAAATACGTGCGCGGGCCGGCCAGAATCACGCCGTTCAAAACCCCGATGGCCGAAAGAATCACCAGCGCCGAGATCGCCCCGGCGCCGCGCGCTCCGGCCATGGCTTGCGCGGCGTCCGCCGCCACTCGCGCCGACGAGGTGACCTGGTCCAATGGAAGCAGGTAAAGGTACGCCGCGTTCAGCGCGACGTAACAGGCGGTTACCACGACGGAGCCGATCACCAGGGCCTGGGGAATGGTCCTGCCGGGGTTGCGGGTCTCGCCCGCCGTGTAAGTCACCATGTGCCAACCGCCGAAGGTGAACAGGGCGGCGCTGACCGCCAGGACGAACTCGCGGAACGATACCGCGGTTGCCAGGGCTGCCGGGGCCGGCCTTTGCGCCGGGGAACCGAAAGCCAGCACCATCGCCAGAAGCAGCCCGATGGCGATCACCTTGGCAACCGTCACGGCGGTTTGCAGGAGGCTTCCCTGGCGCACGCCCAGGTAGTTGACGAACGATAGCACCAGGATCCCAGCCACCGCCGCGGCGCGTATCCCACGGTCGCCCAGCGGCACAAAGAACGCCACGTAGCGCGCCAAGATCACCGAACTGGCCGCAATGATGCCCGAATGCGCGCTCCAGAACATCGCCCATCCCCAGAGAAATCCCCACGCCGGCGAGAGCGTCTCTTTCAGGAACACATATACCCCGCCGGTCCGCGGATAGGCCGACGACAACTCCGCGCACACCAGCGACCCGGCCAGCGTCAGGATTCCCGCCACCACCCACACCGACAGCACTCCGGCGACACTGGGCACATGCCGGTTGACCTCCGAGGGCTGCACGAAAATCGACGCCCCGATGATAATCCCCACCACCATGGCGGTGGCATGGAGCGGGCCGATCGGGCGTTCCAGCGCGGCTCGTTTTGGGGGGGCGGACAAGATGCGCCAGTGTATCACGGGGCGGCTTCGCCGCAAGCCTTCAGCGGTCAGCTCCTCGAGGACCTCCGGTAAGGGTTGGGCGCTGCCCCCCATAGCCGAGGCCGCCTGTCCCCGCGGCCGAAGAGCTGACGGCTGAGCGCTGGACGCTGATCGCAAACCCGAAAATCTTCGCCATTCGAAGATTTTCGGGTTTAGTGTCACGGGCCGCCCGATAGTAAACTCGATTCGAGGAGAACCGCTTATGAACTACTCGCGCAGAGAGCTGGGAATCCTGTTCCCCGCATTGGCTGCCGCCGCCGCCCCGGCCCCCGAAGGTCAGCCGCTTCCATCCAAAGCCTTCCCATACGACGATCTCCCGGTGACGGTGAACGGGCAGAACCAATCCCGCGCGGTCCTGGACGGCCTGACCCACTCGGGGTTCCCCGTCGAACTGCACATGACTTCGCTCGGTCCCGGCCAGGCCCCCCACCCGCCGCACCACCACGTTCACGAAGAGATTCTTCTGCTGCGTACGGGCGCCCTGGATGTCACCATCAGCGGCCGGACCACCCGGGTTACGGCCGGATCGGTGGTCTCGGTGGCCTCCAACGTCGAGCACGGCTGGAAAAATGCTGGCGCCGAACGCGCCGAGTATTTCGTACTGGCGCTGGGACAAAAGGCCTGAGCAGTACTTACTTTTGATTACTCTCCAACCTACCCAAACATTTCTATTGATTTTAAGTCGAGAATTCTGATACCCTCCAACAACCATTAGATGTCTTTGTCCGATAAGGCGGGAAAGACCGAAGGGGAGGCCTCATGAAGAGAACGGCTGAGGTTCGGGAAACCAGAGGCGAGTACCGGCGCCTGCTGCTCGATAAGCGGGCCGAGGTCATGGCCGGGCTGGGCGTCAGGTTCGACACCTTGGCAAGGATGGGGCGCGTGGCCGAAGAGGACCAGGCGCAGATCTCCCACGATGAATTCGTGTCCCTGCGGATTAATGGCCTGGATTACGCGCAACTCCGCCTCATCGAAGAGGCACTGGACCGCCTGGATTCCGGCGATTACGGCATCTGTCTGGCCTGCGAGCAACCCATCGCCCCTAAGCGCCTGCGTGCGCTCTCCTGGGCCCGTTACTGCGTTGCCTGCCAGGAGACGGCAGGCCGTGAGATGGACCGGGACCTGGGTTTCGAGCCGGCCCGCGTGCCCGTATCCGTGAGGTAAGGGGCTGCCGCCGGGCTTCGCCCGGATCGGCCTTGCACAAAAGAAAACCGGGACCCGTTCTGGAGTCCCGGTCTGCCGCAAAGCTGATTTGTAATTGCTGAAGGGTGACCTACACGTGGGGGTCCACCATTTTCTGCAAATCCGACTTCCCGACGGCTCCCACGCGCTGCTCCACGATGTTCCCGTCCTTGAACAGCAGCAGGGTCGGGATCCCTCGAATGTTGTACCGCATGGCCGTGCTGCCGTTGGCATCCACGTCCAGCTTGCCAACCTTCAACTTGCCGGCATACTCGCTGGCCACCTTATCGATAGTGGGCCCCATTTGCCGGCACGGGGCGCACCAGTGAGCCCAGAAATCCACCAGAACCGGCACCTCCGACCGCAGCACGTCCTGGTCGAATGAATCATCGGAAAAGGTGAGCGTATTCGGACCTTCCATTTGATCTCCTAAGTATTAGAATCCCGTTGCCACGAAAGGATTCAGGCTCGGCCGAGCAACCGCCGGTAGAGCGCCGAATAAGCGGCGGCGGACGCTTTCCAGGAAAAGTCCTTCGCCATCGCCCGGCGCATCCTCCGATGCCAGCCGTCCTGGTCGGAGAACGCCTGGACCGCCGCCCGGATCGCGCCCAGAAGAGCCTCACCGGAATACTCGGCAAACTTGAACCCGGTATCCTCTTCGATAGTATCATCCAGGCCGCCGGTCGCGCGAACCACCGGCACCGTCCCGTAGCGCAGGCTGTATACCTGGTTCAGGCCCCCCGGCTCGTAGCGGCTGGGCATGAGGAACATATCGGCGCCGGCTTCGATGCGGTGCGCCAGCGGATTATCGAAGCCGATCCGCACGGCAAACCTGCCCGGCAATTCCGCCGCCGCGCCGCGGATCAGGTCCTCGGATTCCGGGTCGCCCGTCCCCAGCGCCACCATGTAGGCGTCCTCAGCCGCGATCCGGCCCGCGACCTGGCAGATCAGGTCCGTGCCCTTCTGGCTGGTGAATCGCGAGACCACCCCTATCACCGGCCGCTCCATGGCTTCCAGCGGCAGGCCGAATTCCTCCACCAGGCGGCGCTTGCACACCTGCTTCCCGCTCAGATCGGCGGCCGAGTAGTTCGCCGGAATGTGCGGGTCCACCTCCGGGCTCCACTCCGTATAATCCACGCCGTTGAGAATCCCGGTGAGCACATCCGCGCGGGCCCGCAACGCTCCGTCCAGGCCGAAACCATATTCGGGAGTCTGAATCTCGCGCGCGTAGGTGGGGCTTACCGTATTGAGGAAGTCCGCGAAGGCGATTCCGCCTTTGAGATAGCTGACGCGGCCAAAAAACTCCAGGCCATCCGGCCGGAAGACATCCGGGTCGAGCGCCACTTCGGATAGCACCGCCTTGGGGAACAGGCCCTGGTAGCCCAGGTTGTGGATGGTGAACAGGGTCTTAACCCCCAGGAAGGTCGGGTCTGTGGCCGCCGCCGTCCGCAGATAAGCCGGCACCAGTCCGGTCTGCCAGTCGTGGCAGTGAAAGATTTCGGTGAAGAACAGGTATCGCGCCACCGCGAAAGCGGCCCGCGCGAACACCGCGAACCGGATGTGGTTATCCGGGTAATCCACGCCCGCTTCCCCGTAGAACCCTTTGCGATCGTAAAGCGGCGGGCAATCCAACAGGTAGAACGGATACTCCGCGTCAGCCTGGTAGAGGGAAGCCTCGTACCGCGCCAGCCCGAGATAGATCGAGAGAGGGTCGTAGACCCGCCGCGCGCCTTTCAGATCGATCGAGCCGTAGCGCGGAATGAGCACCGCCACCTCGTCCCCGAAGGAGCGCAAGGCGGCGGGAAGGGATCCGACTACATCGGCCAGCCCGCCGGTTTTCGCCAGCGGCGCCGCTTCCGAAGAAACCATCAGGACACGGGCCACACCCGGATTGTAGCAGGGGCGTGGCGCAGCGGCTTCGCCGCAAGCTTTCAGCGGTCGGCTTTCAGCGGTCAGTTCCTCGAGGACTCCGGTAGGGGTGGAGCGCTGGTCCCCCACATAGCCGAGGCCGCCTGTCCCCGCGGCCGAAGAGCTGACGGCTGATCGCTGATCGCAAACCCGAGAATCTTCGCGCACCGCGAAGATTCTCGGGTTTAGTAATGCAGGCATTCCCGCCTGTGTGAGCGCCTTTGGGCTATCATGGGCGGCATGAAGGTCATCCTGGTTCTCGCGTTTGCCGCCATGACGCTCAATGCCGCCGACACGCTCCGAGCCTTCGGGCGCGAATGGCAGGTCCCGGTTGGGACGGATTGGAAGGTGGACCGGGATAATGGTACCGAAGTTCTGCGGCTGATCCAGTCCAGGGGACCTTTGCCGGGACCGCGCCGGCCCATTCAGTTCGCGTTGGCAGACGTGGACTACACTCACGTGACCGTGGAAGCGGATGTGAAGCCCCTCGCCAGTTCCCTGGTGATCGTTTTCGCGTACCGCGATGCGGCGCACTTCGACTACGCGCATCTCTCCACGGATACGGGGACCAAGCAGCCGGTGCACAATGGCATTTTTCATGTCTACGGCGGTGAGCGGGTTCGCATCAGCAATGAACGCGGTCCTGCCGCATTCGCCGCCACCGGGCGTTGGTATCACGTCCAACTGACGCACGATCCGGAGTCGGGTACGGTCGGCGTAATTGTGGATGGTCAGGCGCTACCCGCCCTGAAGGCCGTAGATTTCAGTCTCTCCGGCGGCAAGGTGGGTATCGGTTCCTTCGACGAGACGGCCGAGTTCAAGAACGTAAGGATCACGGCGGCCACGGCGCCCTCGATGCGGTAATTCGAAAGCCGGGCCGACGCCTCCCTGGCCGGAACGTCTCCGGCGGCAGAAACCCAACACGTGCAGGAAGGCCTGTGCCACGCTGGCTCGGCCTACAGAATAATCTCCGAATCCTTGGACTTCTTGGGCGTTTTCTTGTCCGGTGCAGGCGGAACCTCGCTGGGCAGCGTCCCCTCTTTGCGCACCGAGACCGAGCCCCGGCTGGCGGTGAGCCGGATGGTGGGGCCGTCGCCGACCTTGCCCTTGAGAGTCGCCGCGTGGCCCTCGACATCCGTCTCCACCGGTGGGCCGAAATCGTTCACCGCCTCGCCGTGCTCGGCCGTGGCCTGCAGATCGAAGGCCGCCTTGGCGGGCAGAATCAGGTCGATGCGGCCGATTCCCGATTTCGCGTCGATGGAGGGCAGCGGGGTGTGCGCGGGCGTCAGCTCGATATCCCCGCGCTGGGTCTCCAGTTCGAGCGACTGCGTGAACTGGTCCATTTTGATATCCCGTGAGCCGGTGACAAGATGCACCGGGCCCACCAGGTTCGTTCCGCTGAACTGGCTAAGGTCCATGGTGATGCGCCCGGGCACGGCCTCGGCATTCAGTTCCGTGTTGCGCGTGCCTTCAAACCGCAGGGGCTTGGCGAGGTTCTTGAACTCCAGGGTTCCCAGGTAGGAGCCGTTGATGGTGACCTGCCCCTGGATGTTTTCCAGTTCCACGTCGGAACCGCGGCCCTGCAAGTCGATCTTGCCCTTCACGTCGGTGGCGCGGACCACATCGCTGCGCCCGATCTCCAGCAGCGCGCTGCCGCCGATGCGCGCCAGCCGCACGTCGCCGCGGTCCGTGGCCAGTTCCACGTCGCCGGTAACGTCGCTGATTTCGTAGTCGCCGGTGCGGCCGCGCGCCTCGACGCTCATTCCGCGCGGAACCGTTACTTCCAGATCGTCCGAGATCCGCTGGTTGTCAGGCGCGCGGTCCTGGTTGGAGCGGATCAGCAGCCGGTCGCCCTGCGGCACGATCTCCACCGGCGTGTTCTGGTTGGCCCGGTCGGCATCCTGGCGCGACCAGGCGCGGATGGCTTTGTGGCCGTTGACCGAAACCTCTGGCGAATCGCCGCCAATCACCTTGATGCTGCCGCGCGGATTTTCAAACGTGACGCGGTTCATGCCGGCGGCGGAACCCTGCGCGGAAACCGAATAATCGTACTGGTCGCCGAATACGTCCAGGCCCTGGGCGTTGAAGTGAACTCCGTGCTGGTGCGCCTCCCAGAGCGCCGATCCGGCGATGCAGATCATGATCACCAGCACCACCTCGCCTCCGGTGAAGCTCGCATACCCCTGGTCCCTCCAGACGGCCGCTTCGACCAGCCGGATCAGGCCCCAGCCGATGAGCAGAAACGGCCAGTAGCGCGCCACCAGGTCGAACACCGAGGATTCCGGGTGCAGGTTGTTCCACAGAAACAGGCCCCCGATGATCAGGAGCATCAACGGCCCGGTGAGCGATCGCCTTCTCATTGGGAGCCTCCCGGGAAAGGCTTGGATCCCGTCTCATCGGACTGCGGCGCGCCGCTGGCGGAAGTGCCGGTATACGGACTCTGGCGATAGCCGCCCGAAGATGGTGGCGGCGGGGGCGGCGGCGGAAAGCCGTACGGGGGGAATCCCGGCCTGCCCGGAGCGGCGGAACGCGAAAGGTTGTCGCTCCCGCGGCCCGCCAGGCTCAGCAACCCAAACACGATCAGGAGCACGGGCCAGGTCTCATGGAAGCGGTAGCGCGTGAAGTTGTTCAGCGCAAACAGCACGCCCAGCGTGATCAGGATGACAGGGCCGCGGATGGCCCGCACCAAGCGGGCTTCACTGACGCTCATGGCGCACCTCGGACGGCGCGGCATCGTGCCCGGACAGTCTTCCGTAGAGCAGCCAGGCGCCGGCCGCAATCAGCAGCACCGGCCAGTAGCGCGCCACGTAGGCAAAATCCAGCAGGTCGAGCGTGTGCAGCAGCAGCAGGACGCCCAGGACGATGAGGGCGATGGCCGCCACGGGAACGTTGCTCTTCCGGCCGCTGGTGTAAAACAGGCTGGAATACTCGTCCACCGGTTCGCCGTATTTTCGCTTGCGGGCGGTGTGGTAGGCCTCGAACGCCATGTAAAACATCCACACGGCGATTAGGATCCCGAAGATCGGTTCCAGTCCGTGGGTCGCGTTGGAATCCACAATGCTGACCAGGATGCCCCAGATAATCGCATGCACCAGGCCCTTGGCGTACTGCCCGTTGTAGATGGCGCCTACTCCCGGAATCCAGCCGAGGAAAAAGGCGAGACCAGGCGAGACGTCGGGATTCACCACGGGAGGCGTGCCCGGCGGGGGCGGCCCGGGCGGAACCCAGGGGCCTGCGGCGGAGGCCGAGGCGGCAGGAGCAGGCGCGTGCTCCGCGCAAAAGACGGTGCCGTAGGCGTCGCGGCGGCATTCTTCGCATAATGGCTTGCCGCACGAGCGGCAATAGGCCGTGGCCGGCACTTCCGGATGATTCTGGCAGTTCATAACGTATCCCTCAATGTGGTTCTCCCGATGGGTTGGAAAGTGGCGCTCCCCCGGGTGCTGTGGCGCCTGGTAACGGAGCAGTTCTAACAGGCAGTTTCCGATCGTCGGCGCCGGGTTGGGCAGCCTTCCGATCGTTGGCCGGCCTCTGGTCTTCGTCTTGCTGCTGCCAATCGCGCAGCATGGTTTGAATCTGGTAAACGAACTTCAGGTTTTCGTAAAACTTCACGGAACGGCCCCACGCGCGCACGGCGCGCTCTTCGAGACCGGCCCAAATCCTGGACGGCTGCAGGTCCGCGGGCTGCAACGGGGGGACGGGCGCCACGAACCGCGCCAGCATGGAGATGGACAGAACCGTCATGGCCATGCCCATGGCGTACTTGGGCTGCAGGATCGGGCTGAGCAGCGCTACCAGCCACGACCTTCGGGGTTTCGCCAGGCCGCGCTGGACGGTGCGTTCGAACAGGATCCGCGTGATCAGCTCGGGGGGCGGCTCGACATCGGCGGCCCGCTCCATGAAGGCCACCGCGGCGGCGGAATCCCGCGCCAACTCGGCGCAGGCCGGGCACTCCGCGAGGTGACGCTCCAAGCGCGCCTTCTCGGCCGGCGCGAGCGTGCCGTCCACGTAGTCGCAGATCAGAATTTCCATCTCTGCGCAGTTCATACCGCCAGCTTCTGCTTCCGCAAGAGCCGGGCCAACTCGGCCCGTCCCCGGTTGATCCGCGATTTCACCGTGCCTTCCGGAATCTGGAGGACTCCGGCAATTTCGCGGTATTCCATCTCCTGCAAGTCGCGCAGGATTACCGCCTCCCGCAAATCCGGCGAGAGTTTCTGCAAGGTCGCCTGGAGGATCTCGCTGGCTTCCCGGCCCGCGATCGCCTGGTCCGGCCGCATGGTTCGGGCGGCCCCGCTTTCCTCCAGCATGGGCAATTGATCTTCGATCGAATCCGTCACGCGCTCTTGTTTGGAGCGGCGATAGTGATCGATCAAAAGGTTACGCGTCACCCGCGCCAGCCACGTCCCAAACGACCCTTCCGCCGAGCGGAAGGTGCGCAGGGTGCGAAAGACCCGCAGAAAAACTTCCTGGGTCAAATCCTGTGCTTCCGACCCGCTGTTGGTGAAACGGTAGCACAGAGAATAAACTTTCCTGGTGTGGACACGGACCAGTTCCTCCCACGCCGGCTCATCGCCGCGCAGGCAACGGGAAACGAGACTGGAATCGGGATCCAAAGTACGTTCTAGCAGATTGCCGCTCCCGCCGATAGCCGGGTAAAAAGCTTGGCCGCCGCCCCGGTGGCTCTCGAAGCTTGCCCATGCTAGCGTTGCGGCTGCCATATCTCGTTTCTTCCATCTAGAGAAACGAGGCTTTATCATAATAGGTTCAATTTTTCCGGCATGCCAGTGATTTTCGAGGCACTTCCGGCGGAGGAAATGCGATTCGGCAGCACACCTGGAAATGGCTGGCCGCCTGCCTGGCGGCGGCCGGGACCCTGGCGTGGTTCCTGTATGCCCAACTGGCGTCCCGCGGATTTGACTGGCGCCTGGCAGGACGCAGTTTTGCGGACCTGGAATGGGGCTGGCTGCTCGCCGCGCTGGCGCTCATGGGCGCCACCTATGCGGTGCGGGCCTGGCGGTGGGCGGTGTTCCTCAAGCCGCTCAAACCCCATCCGTCGCGCTGGAACCTGCTCTCCGCCACCTTGATCGGCTTCACCGCCATCACCCTGTTCGGCCGCCCCGGCGAGTTCGTCCGCCCTTACCTGATCGCCCGCAAGGAGCAGGTCCCCGTTACTTCGCAGTTCGCCGTCTGGCTCTTGGAGCGCGTTTTTGACGTAGCCATGGCGCTGGGGATGTTCGCCTTTGCGCTGACCCGAGTGCAGGCCACGGGGGTGCTGGAGGGCACGAAATTCGCCTGGGTCCTGGCTGTGGGCGGCTGGATCGTCGGCGTGGCTTCGCTCGGCGTGCTGGGTCTGCTGCTCTCTTTCCGGCACCTGGCGGAACCCCTGCGGGGGCGCCTGTTGATCCTGCTGCGCTTCCTCCCGGAGGCGCGATTCCTGGAGATCGAGCGCTTGACCAAGGCGTTCGTGCAAGGGGTTGAATCCACGCGCAGTGATGGCGCACTGCTGGTGGTGTTCCTGTACTCCCTGCTCGAGTGGGCGCTGATCGCCGCTTGCTACTGGTGCCTGGCACTGGCCTTTTCCAGGTTGTTCACTTTGTCGCTGCTGGACGTCCTAACATTTATGGGATTTGTTACAGTCGGATCGGCCGTACAGATTCCGGGAATCGGAGGCGGTCTCCAGGTGGTGGCGG
>Ga0326727_10020211_pt1 | contig 13252 bp, 12 predicted proteins | sample MB2enrmetagenome_FD_207643 | JGI IMG/M metagenome (GOLD analysis project Ga0326727, IMG submission 207643) | Lab enriched peat soil microbial communities from McLean, Ithaca, NY, United States - MB29MY | ecosystem: Environmental > Terrestrial > Soil > Wetlands > Peat | place: USA: New York...
ATGACATAATTGATTCGCATTTTAGGCGTTCTTTTGATGCCTTGTCAATTTAACACAGGCGCAACCTGTCTGTAACATTCATAGGGTAGGTTCAAGGCATGAGAAATTCAATGGTCATTTTGGCCCTTTGCCTTCTCACCACGGCGGCGATTCCCGCCATGGCGGAAGAAGAGCGGTCCGGAACAGACCAAGTGGCGATGGCCTATGTACCGGGAAACCCCCTCATGATGCTACCTGGAATGAGGGTTCTCCCCAAGACGGAACCATTCCCTTCGGAAGCCCTGCCGCAACCGCTGATTTCAAACGTAATCAACTATCCCAATCCCTTCGATTCCCGCAAGGGCGGGCTGGCAGGGCAGACCCAGGTCGCCTACCAGCTGGAAAGGGACGTTCCGGTGACAGTCACTCTTTACGACCTTCTCGGCATGCGCGTCCGCCGTTGGCAGTTCCCCGCAGGCCAGAACGGCGGCCGACAGGGGATAAATACCTTTAATTGGGATGGCACCAATGAAGCCGGCCAGAAGGTCTCCAAAGGCGGCTACATCGCGCAAATCGAAATAAACCTGCCTGGAACGGCCGTTTCCGTCATCCGCAAAATCGGCGTCATCCACTGACATCCTCCCCTGGCTGGGCCGAACGTTCCATTAAAGTTAACATTCAATTAACCTGACCTTAATATCCCTGTAACATGGGACTGTTAGCCTAAGAGTGTCCAAGGGACAATACCATGATCAATAGCAACCCCTCATCGACTTTCACACAGATTATCACGGGAGACGCCGTGCAGAGCATGGTCCATGACCTGCGTACGCCGATCACGGTCATCAAAGGGAACCTGCAGCTCCTCTTGAGCGGCGTCATGGGACACATGTCCGAGGAGCAGATGCTTTTAATCCAGCGATCGGTGGGTCCATTAGAGGACCTGATTCTCATGACCGAAAACCTGCTTCAGGCCGCGACCCTAGAAAAGAACGACATGACGCTGAAGCTGGAAGACACCGAACTGGACAAGCTGTTGTCCGAAACGATCGATTTTTACTCCGTTCCCTTTAAGCAGCGTGACATGGAGATCTACCGCCATGGGAACACCTTCGGCACCAAACTGCGCGTCGACGCTTTCTGGATGAAGCGCGTGCTGAACAATCTGATCTGGAACGCCTATAAATATACGCCGGACCACGGCAAGGTGCTCATCTACGTTCAACACAGCGGTGATGCCGTGGAACTGGTCGTGGAAGACAACGGCCGCGGCATCCCGGCCGATAAGCTCGGCTTCATTTTCGAAAAATATGCCCAGGCTTCTCCCCAGCGCGACCGCAAACTGGGCACCGGCCTCGGTCTCTGGATCTGCAAGCGCGTCCTTGAGATGCATGGCGGTTCCATCCGCGTAGAATCCGAAGAAGGCAAAGGCAGCCGCTTCATCCTCAGAATCCCCTCCAGTTGCATCCTCTAACCAAAAGGACCAGATCGGAGGACTGCATCCGACCGTATCGCTTATGAGATAAGCTGGGGCAGGTACGTCTTGCGGAGCCTGGCAAAGACGTCCAAGGTCCGCTGGATATCGCGGGAGGAGTGCGTCGCCATCACGCTCAAACGCACGCGGGCGGTCCCCCTCTTCACGCCGGGATAGGTGATGGGGCTGGCATAGATCCCGGCTTGAAACAGGGCGCGGGTCATTTCGTAGGTTTGGCGGTCGTCCCCGACCATCACCGGAATAATGGGGCTTTCGCTGCGGCCGGTATTCCACCCTTGCGCTTGCAGCCCCTCGCGGAGCTGGCGCGCGTTCTGGCTCAGCCGGAGGATCCATTTCGGTTCGGATTCGATCACGTCCATGGCCGCCAGGATACCGGCGCAAACCGCCGGCGGCGGCGCGGCGCTGAAAACAAAACCGCGGGCGTTGTGCTGTAAATAGTCGATCAAAATCTTCGGGCCCGCCACGAAACCCCCCACCCCGCCCAGCGCTTTACTGAGGGTCCCCACCACGACATCGATTTTCCCGTGCAGGCCGAAGTGTTCGGCGGTTCCCCGTCCCGTACGGCCCAGAACGCCGGTTCCATGCGCTTCATCCAGCACCAGAAGTGCCTGATGCTTTTTGGCCAATGGGTAGATGTCCGAAAGCCGGGCGATATCCCCTTCCATGCTGTAAACGCCGTCGACGATGATCACGGCATGCCCCTGGGGCCGGCTGGCGGCCAGTTTTTCGGCCAGATCCGCCATGTCGTTGTGGAAAAAAGTGCGGAACGGGATCTGGGCGAAACGCAGGCCGTCGATCAGGCTGGCGTGCACGTATTCGTCAATGAACGCCGCGTCGTTCCGGTTCAGGAGCGTCGACAGGGTGGCCACGTTGGAGACATAGCCGGAGCTGTAGACCATGGCGGCTTCACAACCTTCCCAGGCGGCCAGACGCTGCTCCAGTTCCGTGTGCAGGCTGAAGGTCCCTCCCATGAGCCGCGCAGAGCAGGCGCCGGTTCCGTGATCGCGGATCGCGCGTTCGGCGGCTTTTTTGACCTTGGGATGATTGGCCATTCCCAGATAATTATTCGAGCTGTACATCAGCATGGGCCGGCCGTGGACCACGGTATGCGCCGCGGCCGACGAATCGACCTCGCGCATATAAAAATAAAGCCCCTCCGCTTTGCCCTTTTCAAGGCGGCGGTTAAAGGGCTGCAGGCGGTCGAAAACGGGGTGCAGCGGATGTTTCGCGGAGATCGGCGGCATCGTCTTATTTCTTCACATTTTCCGTCACATACCGGACGGCATCCTCCACCGTGGCGATCCGGCGGGCGTCTTCTTCCGGGACTTTCAGGCCGAAGGCTTCTTCCAGCCCAAACAGAATTTCCATCGCGTCCAGCGAATCGGCCCCGAGATCGTTCTGCAGATGAGATTCCAGGGTGATCCGCTGCGGTTCGCTTTTCAACTGGTGGGCGATCACCCGCTGAACAGTCCGGAAGATCTCCGGGTCGACCTTCTTATTTTTGTCTTTGCCTTTTGCTTTCGCCGGTTTCACCAGGACTCCTCCTTCCGTTTGACCACAATCGTCGCATTATTGCTGCCAAAAGCAAAGGCATTCGACAGGGCCACGCGAACCGACCGAGGGCGCGGCCGGCCGGACACGAAATCCAGATCGCAGGCGGGATCGGGGGTTTCGTAATTCAAGGTGGCGGGGACCTTCCCCGTTTGAGCCGCCTGCACGCAGGCCAGAATCCCCATCGCGCCGGCCGCTCCCAGCATATGGCCGGTCACGGGCTTAGTAGAGCTCACGACCAGTTTTTTGGCATGCGCCTTAAAGGTTCGATGGATCGCCCGGCATTCGGCTTCATCGTTCATCTGGGTCGCGGTCCCGTGCGCGTGGATGTAATCCACGTCTTCCGGCTTCACACCGGCGTCGCGCAGGGCCGCTTCCATCGATTCGCTCGCATCCCTCCCATCCGACTCAGGAGCCAGCATATTCGAACGGCCGTTACTTGAACCGTAACCCGCCACTTCCGCATACAGGGGCGCCTTGCGAGCGCGGGCATGCTCCAACTCTTCCAGAATGAACATCACCGCCCCCTCTCCCATCACAAAACCGTCCCGGTCTTTGTCGAAGGGCCGGCAAGCCTTTTTCGGCGTCGCGTTCCTGTTCGACATCACACGCAGCGAATCAAAGGCCCCAAAAGTAATCGGCGAAAGCAAGGATTCGGTCCCTCCGCAGATGACAATCTGGCAACGGCCCGACCGGATCAGCTCGAGCGCCCAGCCCACGGAGTGATTGCTGGACGAGCAGGCCGTCGACACGGTCAGATTGGGGCCGCGGACTCCCCAGAGCGTGGCGATCTGCGCCCCCGCGACGTTGGGCATGACGCGCGGGACGGAACTCGGCCGGATGGCGCCCGGGCCTCGTTTGGCGTACGCGCCGGCCTGGATTTCAAAAAACGGAAGCCCGCCCATCCCGCAGCCCACGACCACCCCCGTCCCGGCCTCCGATTTTTTCAGCGTCAGGCGGCTATCCTCCAGGGCCAGGCGTGTGGCGCCGATCGCGAACTGGGTAAAGCGCTCCGAATTATCCCGTAGTTTTTCATCGATAAATTGACTGGCGTCAAAATCAGACACTTCGCCGGCGATCGTGGTGCGATATCCTTGAGTCGGAAAGGAGGAAATGGGCCGGATCCCGCTATGACCGTCCAAGACGGCCTGCCAGGTCTTTTCCCATCCGGTTCCAGCCGGAGTGACGGCGCCTATTCCTGTAATAAAGCTCCTTCGAAGGTTCATAAGGATTCGATTTTGACGCTCCGCAGAATGTCAGGCGTAAAATTTCTCAAGTGAAACTGAAATTTACAGCCAGGGGGCCCATCGGGCAGGCGACAAATATCGGCGGCTGAGTCTACCATATTATCCGATCGTTTAGGTTGGCGGCGCAGGGGGCGAGCGTTTCCTGCTCTTACTTGTATTCCTCTTCCTTTTCATCCTCTTCCAGATTGCAATCCGCTGGGCAAAATATTTGCCACCATATTACCAAAGCGAAGCGTAAGCGCATAACCGGCAAGAAGTATTATTAACCCATATCTCTAAGGAGTCCCATGAATTTTTATCAGGGGAAATCAGCGTTGGTGATGGGAGGGTCCGAAGGGATCGGTCTGGCGGTCGCCCTTGAATTCGTCATTCAAGGGTCCCATGTCACCGTCTGTTCCCGTCATCCTGACAAATTAAAGAAAGCTCTACAGATAATGGAGACTTCCCGCGTCGATCAGCAACAGAGATTGTCGACGCAGTCGGTCGATGTTACGGACTATGCCTCCACGTCCCGGCGGTTGGAATCGATTCTCGGGCATGACGGGCCGCCGGAGTTCCTAATCAACTCCGCCGGCGTCGCGCGACCAGGGTACCTCGAAGACTTGGCGATGAGTGACATCCGGCAAATGATGGAGTTGAATTATTTCGGCACGGTGAACGCCATCAAAGCTGTTTTCCCCGCCATGCGCAGGGCAGGAAAGGGGCATATCGTCAATGTTTCCTCCATGGCAGGGTACCTCGGCCTGTTTGGTTATACAGGTTATTGCGCCAGCAAATATGCCGTGATCGGCTTTTCTGAAGCGCTACGGCATGAAGCCAAACCTTATGGAATTCACGTGTCGGTTTTGTGCCCGCCCAACACAAAAACACCGGGCTTGGAAAGAGAGAACCAGAAAAAACCTAAAGAAGTATTGAAAATGGAAGAAAAAGCGAAGACCTCGGATCCACAGACTGTTGCCAAGGCTCTCCTGCGAGCCCTCCCGCGCCGTCCTTTCCTAATCAACCCGACGCTGGATTCCAAACTTATATATGCAGCCTCTAGACTCCTGCCCTCATCTCTTAAAGATTATCTTTTACGCAGGCCTCTGCAATAGTCGAATAGTTGTCATGTCACTTTAAGAGAAATCCGGGGACATCGTTCAGGAGCGGACGGAGGGAAAATACTTCACATATTCCACTGAACTGGGGTATCCTATTGAATCAGGAAGGCGCTACCCGTGGTATCCCTGCCTTCTTTCCCCTGGCTCCCTTCACCATCGCGCGGTAAGAAGTTGGCTGCACCGCGACCGCCTGTTCCAGCAACCGGAAGAACAGTAACCCACGAGACTTGGATGAGCGCCGGTTAAACCGGAACGTAAATTCATCCAGGTAATAGTCCAGGTGTTCATGGCTGATCGCCCCCTGGTGAGTTCCCATCAGCCACCGCTTCAACAAGGAAGCCACCCGATGGACTCGCGGCAAAAGCTCAGAGGCGGCCTCTGGTGGCTTTCCCTTCAGGATCGTCACTTCGTGGTGGTAGTCCTTCTCCAGACACGCGCCATAGCCCTCCCATCCATCCGTGTGCACCACGCTCCCCGCTTCGATAGACTCTCGCACAAAACGTTCCAGGCTCTGCGCCGAAGCGTTCGGGATGCGCCGCATCCGGATGCGCCCGATCCCTTCGCCATCTTCTTCGGCGGCAATTGCAATCAAAGCCTTCTTCCCCGCTCGTCGACCATGAGCCGCTTCGTCGGGACTGCCCCAGAACGTTTCATCGACTTCCACCCGACCGTCCAACCGATCCCGACCCGGACGAACCATCGCCCGGCGTAGCTTATGCAACCATGTCCAAGCAGTTTGATAACCCCCCAGGCCCAGAACCCGCTGCAAGTTCAACGCACTGGCACCCGTCTTCTGGCTGGCGACCAGCCACATCGCTCGGAACCATAATCGCAAGGGAGAGCGACTGCCCTGAAAGATGGTCCCTGCGATGATTGAAACCTGGTAGGCACATCCCCTGCACTCGATCTGCAACCGGCCCGTAGGATACGTCTTGTCATGCCCGCAGCGCGGACACCGAAACCCTGCCGGCCAACGCAAACGGAACACGTAGTCCCGGCAGGCTTGCTCCGTGCCGAATCGCTCCTCGAATTCCATCAGGGTTTTGGGAAAGGCTCCCATACCCCCTCATGCTACCCATGGTGGTTTACTGATTCAATAGGATACCCCAGTTGAGACTATTCGCGATCCCGGTGGCCGTTAAGGGGCTCGTGATCACGGGGACCTGCACCGCGGAGGAATTAATCGTCAGGGCCAGAACCTGGCTGCCGGCGCCGCTCGAGTTCAGAGCTTCCAATAAGACATTAAACGTGCCGGAGAGCGAAGGCGTACCGGAGATCTGGCCGGTAGCGTTGTTCAGCTGAAGGCCGGGCGGCAATCCCCCGGCGTAGAAGCTGGTCGAGCCGTTGGAGGCGGTGATCTGGTAATTGAAAGGGACGTCCACCTGTCCTTGCGCGCTCGCGGCGCTGGTAATGGCCGGCAGTGACCCCGAACCGGGATTGACAGTGAGTGCGAGAACGCCGGCCGCGTCACCCAAGGCTCCCTGTGGATATGGAACGATGAGCGTGACCAGGTAAGTGCCCTGCGTGGTGGGGGTTCCGGAAATGATGCCGGTTGTGGCGTTCAGCGATAAACCCGGTGGAAGACCAACGGCCTCATAGCTGGCAGCGGCGCTGATAACGATCTGGTAGCTGTAGGGTGTCCCGACCGTTGCCTGGCCTGTCAAAGGGCTTGTGATCGTAGGCGGAATACCTACAATGGTTACGTTGATCGTCAAAGGAGCCTGAGCGGTTCCGGCGCTGTTTGTCGCAAAGATTGTCACGTTATATGTTCCCTGCGGTGTCGGAGAACCGGAGATCACCCCGCTGGTGGCATTCACCGTAAGCCCCGTGGGCAGCCCGGAGGCGGAAAAGCTTGTCGGCCCATTGAGGGCGGTAATCTGAAAGGGCGTCATGGGTACCCCATTACCCACGAAGAGAAAGGGTGAAGAGGTGATCAATGGCGTCTGGGCGGCAAACGCCTGGCCGCTGAAGCACAATACGGCCAATAACCCCAAGTACCCTGCGATGATAGATCGGATGAAGCGCATAAAGTCCTCAGTCCAAGTTTGATGTTCGTAAGTTACGGATTGGTTAAAAATTCAGCAGTATTTAGACCTATAAATAATGAGCTAATTTGTCAGCTTGTTTTTAGTTGTTTTGTTAAAGTGTGTTTTGATTTTGAGGTTATCTTTGAAGGACTTGTTAAAGTGTGTTTTGTTCTTATTTCAGCTATCGGATAACAGCGAGTTTGCCGCGGTTCTTTTGGCCGCTCGCATCGGTCACTAGGTAAAGGTAAATCCCAGAGGCGACCGACTCTCCAGAGTCATTGTCCAAGTTCCACGACACCTGGCCGCTTCCGTCCAGGCTTCGCACCCTGTGCCCCGAGGCAGTAAAAAGTTCAATATGGCTGTTGGCCGCCAACTGGTAAAAGGTAATCGGGTGCCCGCTGTGGCGGTCCGACCGCCATGGGTTCGGCACGACTTGCAGGCTGGAGAGGTCCGTGCTGGCCAAGGTAATGCGGGCGCTTGTCCACGGGGACAGTTCGTTGCCGTTGACCGCCTGGACGTTCAACGTATAGGGACCCGGCCGTAAGGATAGGCCAATCAGGCTGAGGCTCGGTGCGGGCGTTGATACCGGGTTCGGCGCTCCAAGGTCCAGACCTATCAACCCAAAGGCTTGCCCTGAACTCGTACTCCCTGACCCCGGGCCGATCGGATCGAATTCCCAATTAAATCCGGTAACCGGATTATCGTAAGTCAAAACGATTGTATCGTTCACCGTAAAGGTCTTGCCGTCGAGAGCCGAGAGATCCGGCGCGGGCAGCACTGAAGTTCCCGGCACGGTCGTTGTTGTCGTGGAGGTTGTGGAAGTTGTCGAGGTCGTTATGCTGGTGGTCGTGGACGTCATCGTCGTGCTCGTGGTAGATCCAATGGTTGTCGTCGTTGAGGTTGTTGTCGAGATGGTGGTGGTCGTTGTGGTTGTAGGCGAAGTCGTTGTGCTGGTCGTGGTGGTCGTCGTTGTCGTCGTTGTCGTCGTCGTAGACCCAGATGTCACCGTAATGCTGCCATCGGTGCCCGTTATGGGAACATCTTCTCCGTTGGGATCCGTGGCGACCAGATTAATTATAGGGATGGGAATGGTCCCGGGTGCTGTCCCTGCAGCGATTTCAAGAGTGACGATGGCCGCAACCCCCGTTCCTATGACCGTCTGGTTTATGCCGATGATCATGACACGCGGGATCGCCGCATTGTCATAAACTTGTTTTCCTGCCGCCGTCGCTGCTGGGCCAGCGACCGTTGAGACATAGCTGATGGTTGGTGGTAGAGTCAGATCAAACTGGAAACCGGCACATCCCGTATCCGGCGACGGGGTAAACGTCAGATTCAAGGCGACATCCATTCCCGCGGCACCGGAAGCGCTTCCCAGGCTCACCACGACTGGAGCCAACGCAAAAGCCGCTTGGCCTAAACCGCATGCTAAGACCATAATGAATAATCGTCCCAATGTTCGATTCATGATCGATCCTGCAAGGGTGCCTTGTTCTCTTCTCTTACTAGTTTCTCGTTCTGGTGTTACAGCAAGGTTGCAATTTCAAATATTTTTAGACCCATATAAAACTAATTTAGAATTCGTCTCTTTTTTAATGAGGAATGTTATGTGGAGTTAATTGTTTCGAGTTCCTGCATTCCTGCTCTATTAGAATTGCTACCATCTGAAAGGGTAATTTATGCCTTACGATTTTGAAGTGCGCATCGCTTATGCCGACACCGACCGGATGGGGGTGGTCTATTACGCCAACTATCTGGCGCTCTTTGAGCGCGGTCGCACCGAGTTTATGCGCTCGCTTGGCCTGCGCTACCGCGACTTGGAAGAGAAACAGCAGCTTTTCATGCCGGCCAAAGAGGCGCATGTGGAGTATTTAGCCCCGGCGCGCTACGATGATTTAATCAAAGTACGGACGTTCCTATCGGAGCTCAACCATGCCCACCTGACTTTCGCTTCAGAGATCTACAATGAAGACGGTAAACTCATTGCCAAAGGATGGGTGAAGCTCGCCGTCGTCAACCTCCTCTGGAAACCCACCCGCCTGCCCGCCGATTTGCGCTCACTCCTCGAAAAAAACCTCACCAAATAACGAATAAATTACACTCCAACATCCTCTAACAGAGGTGAGCGTTCTTCAACGGTATGCCCTGGCCTGGTGCATCCTGGCTTATATGACAGGGATCGTGATCCTTCATTTCTTCGGGTTGTTTCCACGAGCGGGGATCTATGACCTGTCGCGCCTGGTCGGAACGTCTCAGGTCACTATCGAAGGGCAGGTGATGGGTTCGCCCGTCATCCGCTGGAACCAGACCCGCTTCCTCTTTAAGGGGTGTGCGCTTCCCCTCAAAGCGTTTGAAGGACTAGCGGTCGTGACGCTCGCCTTCCCCAATGAGGACCTCGCGCCGGGCGACCGGATCCGCGTGCGGGGCTGGCTTTCCCGCCCGCGACCGTCTTCGATCACCCGCGACTTTGATGAGCAGGGCTACTGGGCCTCGCGCGGCGTCTTTTCCATGCTCAAAGTCTGGTCGCCCGAAGGGATGACGATTCTTAAACGGTCATCGCCCTGGAGTCTGGATCGGGCGGCCTGGAGGTTTCATCGGCACTACCGCGAATTCTGGGAACGTCATTTGTCCGAAAATGAAGCAGGGCTCCTCCTGGGGGTCACGATCGGCGCGCGCGGCACTCTCCCGAAAGCGGTCAAAGAAGCCTGCATCCGGGCGGGCGTTTATCACATTGTCGTCGTCTCGGGCCAGAACATGTCCCTCATCGTCAGTCTGGGAGTGAGTCTTCTTCTCTTGGTGCGCATCCGAAGGCGCCATGCACTGTGGGTCTGTCTTTGGCCGATCATTTTCTATACGGCGGCGGTCGGCGGCGACCCGCCGGTCATGCGCGCTGCCGCAACAGCGGTGGTTGCGCTTTTTGCCGCCATGCTCGGGAGGGATATCCCGCGCTATTACCCCCTTCTTCTGGCGGCGGGCTGGATCCTCATCCGGGAGCCCGAGGCGCTCCTCGGCGCCAGTTTTCAGCTGTCCTTTGGCGCGACGCTGAGCATTCTCGTCATTCTTCCCTTCTGGGACATGCCGCCCCGCCGTCGCGGTGGCCGATGGCGGCGGTGGATGATGGAAGCAGGCGTGCTAGGCCTCTGCGTTTATATCGGCATCTGGCCGATCCTCGTTTACTATTTCCATCGGTTATCACTGGCGGGTCTTCTGGCCAACTGGACCGTATTTCCGCTTTCGGGAATCCTCATGGTTGTCGGCCTGGCCGTGGGCACTTGGGGGGTGTTCCTGCCGGGAACGGTTCCTGGGCCGGTCATCGCATGCGTCCGGGACGGCGTGCGCGTCACGCTCGCACTCATCTTGCGCATGGGGGCCTGGCGGTGGTCGGTGCGTCCCGTCACACCGCCCGCCTGGTGGGTCGTCGGGCTGTATTACGGATTCTTATTTGGTATCCTTTTCTTGCTTCACAGACGGAAAATCTATGGCCGAATCCACCCATCCCGCCGGTCGCACCGCTTCCCGTTCTTTAAAGGTGGCGGTACGGGCCGGGAGTAACGCATCCCCGGCCCGGCACGTCGGGCTCGTGTACAACGCGGATAAGCCCCGCGCCCGTCACGAATGGCAGCGCCTGAGGCGCTGGCTTGAACAGCGTAAAGTCAAAGTGATCGGAGCCTCCAAAGTCACGGAGGCGATGAAGAACGCGGATTTTGTGGTCGCCGTGGGCGGGGACGGGACGGTGCTTTCTGTGGCCCGGCAGGTCGCCCGGTGGGGGATCCCTGTCCTGGGGGTCAACGTGGGGCGCCTTGGGTTTCTCGCCGCAACCGAAGTGGGTGCGATGTTCCGTACCCTCTCCCGGGTATTGGAGGGCGAAGGCCGCATCGAGGTGCGGACGCTCTTGTCTGTGACCGGCACCGCGGCCGGCAGGAAGTTCGGCCCAACCCTCGCCTTGAACGACTGCGTGGTGCGCTCCGGGCCCTCGGGCCGGGTGCTCCAACTCGAGGCCAGCATCCGCGGGCGGCCCCTGGCCAGCTACGCCGGCGACGGCCTCATCGTGGCGACGCCGACGGGATCCACGGCGTACAACCTCGCTGCCTCCGGGCCCATCGTTTATCCCGATCTGGACGCTCTCATTTTGTGCCCGGTCTGCCCGCACTCCCTGATGCAAAGGCCGCTGGTCCTGCCGACCTTTGAGGTGCTCGAAGTGGAGGTCTTAAAGCCGAGCCCGGATGCGATTTTGTGCATTGACGGCCTGGTGACCCAGACGCTCAGGTCCGGGGACCGTATCGAGGTGCGGCGCGCGGACCAGCAGGCGAAGCTCTTGATGGACCCGGACCGGACGTATTACCAGGTCCTGCAATCTAAATTGAAATGGGGCGGGTCATAATGTTTCATGAAATCGGCATACGCAATTTTATCCTGATCGAGGATCTGCGTCTGGATCTGGACAAGGGATTGAACATCCTCACCGGGGAAACGGGCGCGGGGAAAACGATCGCGCTGGATGCCCTGGGGCTTCTGCTCGGCGATCGTTTCAAGTCAGAACAGGTCCGCCAGGGCGCGGAGCGGGCGAGCATTGACGGGACCTTCGAGTCCCCGAGACAGCGGGACTTCGAGGCTTGGTGGAAGGACCATGGGTATGAAAAAGCGGGAGAGATCCTCATCCGCCGCGAAGGGTATCCCGATGGACGCTCCAAAGCCTATCTAAACGATCAGCCGGTCACCTTGGCCGCGCTTCAGGAGCTGGGTGCCTACCTCGTTGACGTCCACGGGCAAAACGAGCATCAGCAAATCTTGAAGCCCTCGGTCCAGCTGGCGCTCTTGGACCGTTTCGGAGGCCTGGAGGAAAAATGCGAAGCGATCGGTCCTCTCTTCAGGGTGTGGAAGGACCTGCAGACGCAGCTGAGCGCGAAGGAGCTTTCCGAAGAGCAGCGCCTCCAGCGTATCGATGTCTACCGTTTTCAGCTCCAGGAGATTGAAAAGGCGCAGTTGAAATCCGGAGAAGAAGAGGATCTCACCCAACAATTGCCTGAGCTTAAGAATGCCGAGCGCCTGCAGGTCCTGGCGAACGGCGCGTATGGCGCGCTCTATCAGGACGAAGGCTCAGCGCTCGAGCGCCTGGGCCAGGCGGAGAAAGCTTTCCAATCGCTCGCGGGCCTAGCGCCATCGGTCGAACCTTTGTCCAAAGAACTCGCGGAAGCCAAAGCGCGGCTGGAGGAGGTCGCCCACAATCTGCAGTCACTGGCCGCGCGCTGGGAAGCCGACCCGGCGGCGCTTGAAGAAGCCCTGAATCGCCTTGATCTTATTTCACGGTTGAAGAAAAAGTATGGCTCGAGTGTCGAAACGGTTCTGGCGCATGCGGAGCGCCTGCGAACGGACTTGAGCGGCCTTGAGCATGCGGATCAACGCCGCCAGGATCTGGAAAAACAAACAGAACAGGCCCGCGCGGCCCTTGAGGAAATCTCGCGCGCTCTTTCGCAGAAGAGAAAAAAGGCGGCCAAGGAGCTGGCGGAAGCGGTCCAGAAGGAACTGGCCGACCTGGGGCTCAAATCCGCGATCTTCCGGTGCCGAATTGACACCTTGTCGGAACCCACGACCACGGGTCTAGACCAGGTCGTATTCGAATGGGCACCCAATCCCGGCGAAGGGATCCAGCCCCTGAAGGCCATTGCCTCGGGCGGCGAAATGTCGCGCGTCATGCTCGCGCTCAAATCCGTTTTGGCCGGGGCGGACGCGGTACCGACACTCGTGTTCGATGAAATTGACGCCGGTATCGGCGGCGTCACCGCTCAGGCGGTGGGGAAAAAGCTCCGTCAGCTTGCCCGCCATCACCAGATTCTTTGCGTGAGCCACCTGCCA